>Ga0209544_1000058_pt1 | contig 167063 bp, 139 predicted proteins | sample MesohylPK_FD_187297 | JGI IMG/M metagenome (GOLD analysis project Ga0209544, IMG submission 187297) | Host-associated microbial community of the marine sponge Aplysina aerophoba from Gulf of Piran - sponge mesohyl, lysed by proteinase K... | ecosystem: Host-associated > Porifera > Sponge >... | reverse complement strand
GTAATATCTGGTGCTAATAGTAGGTTGCTGGATTTTCGTTCCGCTTTTGCGTTCAAGTTAATTCTGGTTGCGCTGGTATTGCTTTTGCTGCCGGCCGGGCAAGCCTTCGCCGCGACCATCAACGTCGACGCGACTTGCAGCCTGGCCCAAGCCATCAACGAAGCCAACGAAGCGACCACAGACACCGGCAGCTGCGAAGCCGGCGGCGACGACGACTCCAGCGCCAGCCCGCCCAAAGACGGCCACGACACCATCGTCCTTAGCAAAAGCGTCCTAACTCCGACAGCCGACTTGCCCATCATCACCAGCAAGGTAACGATCAACGGAAACAATAATAATGTCAGCGGACTTCACACGTATTCGTTATTTAGAATCGCTGCCAGCGCAGATGTCACAATCAATAACCTGGGCATCGGGAACGGAAAAACAGCTGGCAATGGCGGCGGGATACACGTCAATGGCAAATTGACGCTCAACTTTGTAACGCTGATAGGGAATACCGCTGCGGCAGCGGGCGGCGGCATCTACGCCGAAAATGCCGATCTGACCATTCATCGAAGCAACTTTCGCAACAATACAGCCGCGAATGGCGGTGGCATCTACGTCTCTATGGGCGGCAACGCGGCAACGACAGGCGTCTATATCACCAACAGCATGATCTTTGACAACAGCGCGGGCACTGGCGGCGGCATATTTCTCACCGGCAGTAATGCCAATGCCGCCGGCCGCCTGCATTACCTGACCATCACGCGCAACAGCGCCACGGGCGGGGACGGCGGCGGCATCTATAATAATGCGCGCCCCCTGCAAGTCAGCCGCAGCATCATCTACGGCAATACCGGCAGCGACTGCAAGCTGGCCAATTCTCCCATCACCCAATTCCAGCAAAACATCATTGACCCCTCCAGCGACGCCGCTTGCAAAACCAGTCAGATTACTGACGATCCCTTGCTGGCTCCCCCCACAAACACTCAGGGTCACCCCCACTTCCGGCTCTATGTGGGCAGCCCGGCGCTTAACGCGGCCAACCCGTCCGAATCCAATCGGGAGAATTGCTGGAGCAACACAGTTGACTATCTGGGGACGGCCCGCCCGGTCGGCACTGGCTGCGAATACGGCGCCTGGGAGGGCGAGGGCATTCCGCTGCCGGTGGAGATTCCAGCGGCGCCAAACGCCAGTTTCACGGTATCGGTTGACAGTGGCAACGTTCTGCGCTGGAACTTCGACGCCAGCGGCTCCAGCGGCTCGATCACCAGCTATGCCTGGACATTCGGCGATGGCAATGCCGGCACGGGACAGACCAGCGCCCATACCTACAGCAGCGGCGGCAGCTATACCGTGACCCTGACGGCGACCGGACCCGGCGGCAGCGACAGCGCCACGCAGTCCATCTCCGTTTCGCAGCCGGTGCAAGCGCCGGCGGCCAGCTTCACATACAGCCTCAACGGCAATCAAGCCAGTTTCACCTCGACTTCGACCGGCAGCAACCTCAGCTTCAGTTGGGACGTGAATGGCGACGGCGCGGAAGATTACAGCAGCAATAATCCAAGCCACAGCTATCCCGACAGTAGCGCGACCTACGCCGTGACGCTGACAGTCAGCAACAGCGCCGGCAGCGACAGCGCCACGCAGTCCATCCCCGTGACGCAGCTGCTCAAAGCGCAGTCAGTAGCGATAAATGCGCTCGCCCGCCGCGGCAGCGATGACGACTCCGGACCAAGCGGCAGCAGCGGCAGCAGCGGAGCATCCAGTGGCAGCAGCGACAACAGTGACAGCAGTGACAACAGGGGCATAGCGGTCTTCAGGTACTCGCCCGCCCAAACCTGCCAGACCCTGCAGCCCGATATCGTGGTTAACAACGCCGGCCCCGGCACAGCCTGCCAGCGCGTCAACCAACCCGCAGGCCTGGGCCACCCCGAGCTTGTCGCCGCCATGCCCTACGCGACTGTCGATATCTGGGGCGAGGTTTTGCCAAACACGCAGATCTGCTTCCGCGCTGCCAGCGGTTCGATCAAATTCGTCGACACCGCCGCGCTGCCCCGCACAATCGCGGACTTGCCACCCTTCTATCACCCGGGCTTACTCTGCGCGTCAATCAATGCCCCCGGTCAGGTCGCCCTGGTTGCCGGCCCGCCCGTCCCCGTGCCTACCGCCATCCCGCCAGTCTATCAGAGCCTGCAATACTGCATGGTGAGAACGCAATACATCCTGAACTTCCGCGCCAGTCCCGGCGGCGCTGTCATACAACCGCTCATCCCCTACAATGTGACATTGACAGCGGAGGCGCGCGCGGAGGGCTGGTTCAAGGTCGATTATCACGGGCAGAAGGGCTGGCTCAGCGCTGACTTCGTCGAGACGATCGGCCTTTGCGACTGAGGCGGGGGCGCCTCGGTCCCCCGAAAAGTCGGGGGCAATCTGCGGGATTGGGATTTAGCTGGACTGGGCTTTCAGTACAATAGCGGCATGTTTTCTCTGCGCTGGCTCATCCTGCTGGTCATCCTGCTGCTCCCCTCCCTGGTTCAGGCGCATGGGTATGTCGTGCGCGCCATCCCCGCCGACCGCAGCACGCTGGAACGTCCGCCAACCCGTTTGCAATACTGGTTCAGCGAGGCGCTGGAAGCGAGATTCAGCGAGATTCACCTGCGCGATCAAGCCGGGGGCATCATCGCCAGTGGCGGCGTCGACGAAGGCAATTCGGCGCTGCTGACCATGCCGGCGCCTGCGGACTTGCCCGATGGCGCGTACATCGTCGAGTTGCGCCCGGCTTTTGCCAGCGACGGGCATGTCATTGCCGAAAGCCGCGTCTTCTTCGTGGGCGAGGCAGTCGGCGGCATCAGTGGAACAGTCGCAGACGACCGCGCCATCCCCCTGGAGGCGCTTTGGCGGGTTGCGCTGAACCTGGCGAACTTCCTGTTCTTTGGCGCATCCAGCCTGTATGCGCTGGTGCTGCTGCCGGCCTGGGGCAATGCGCGATACAAAGAGAATCTGCCTGAGCGAGTCATGCGCCGCCTGCGCATCATGGTCGTGGGCGCGCTGCTGCTGGCGATAGCAGCCAACATCGTGTCGCTCGCGCAGCAGTCGATGGTCTTCTTCAATGCTGGCGCGGCACAAGTGCTTTCGCAGAACCTCTGGCAAGTCGTGCTGATCGGCTCGCGCTTTGGCGATGTCTGGATATTCCGCATGGTGCTGCTGGTTTTCAGCGCGGCGCTGCTTTTTGCGGCTGCCTATTATCGCGAGCTATTCCCCGGGCTGGCGCTTGGCATCTGGCGCGGATTGCCCTGGCTGGGCGCGCTTTTCATCGGGCTGAGCATGGTCACCAGCCACGCGGCCGGTTCGCTGCTGCTGCCCTGGCTGGCCATTGCGGTTGACTGGCTGCATGCGCTGGCGGCGGCATTTTGGCTGGGCGGCTTGCTGACCTTGACCCTGATCCTGCCAGCTTCTCTGCAACCGCTGGACACAGAAACGCGGCAAGTTGCGCTGCGAGCTGTCTTGAGTCGATTCTCGCATCTGGTTTTGCCTCTGGTCTTGCTTGTGCTGGTCAGCGGCGCATACAACGCGCTCAACTACCTGACTGTGCCGAGCGACCTGGTCAGCAGCTACGGGCGAACCCTGGGCATGAAGCTGCTGCTGGTCGCGCCGGTCTTGTTGCTGGGTGGCTGGCACAGACGATCGTTGCGAGCGGGCTTGCCTGCCAAGAATCTGCAACTCCTGCGGCTGGAATCGATGTGTATGCTGGCTGTGCTCGTGGCGGTGGCCTGGCTGAGCGCGACTCCGCTGCCAGAACCAGCCGCGCCGCAAGCCGATATGGAAGCGCCGCAAGCCAGCCAGACAGTCGCCGACTATAGAATCAGCATGATCCTGCTGCCTGGAGGACCGGGCGTCAACACGATGGATATCGTCATTGAACGCGCCGACCAGCCAGTTGCTGATGTGACTGTGCATGTGCAGATGGTCGATCCAACGCGAGATCGGCGCAGCGCCTGGCAGCTGGCAGAAGCGGTCGATGCCGGGCTCTATGTGGCGGCTGGCGATGAAATCGACCAAGCTGGCAAGTGGCGGTCCCTGGTCGATATCACAGAATCGGACGGAACTGTCAGACGCGCTGCCTTCGGCTGGGATATCAGCGAGGCGGCCGCAATCAACGTATCGCGCGCGCCCAACCTGCTGCATTTGCTGATTCTGCTGGGGATTGCGGGGCTGCTGGCTTATCTGGCGTTCCCACATGCGCGGAGATTGATCACAGCGCTGCAATTGACGCCTGCCAGCGCGCTGATTGCCGTGAGCGCAGTTGCCATCTCTGTCGCTGTCATGGTGGGCGGCGCGCTGCTAATCGCGCAACAGCAGCAAGTATATGAACGCACCTTGAATCCGCCGCCGGCCGTTGTGAATAACGTCCTGCCGGATGCCGACTCGCTGGCGAGGGGCGAGTCGCTATTTGAAAGTCATTGCGCCGCCTGGAGAGAGGCGCCTGAGGACTTCAAAGCGCTGGGCAAGCGCCTGCACAATGTCCGCGATGACTTCCTCTATGCGGCTGCGCGCGATGGCTGGCGTGGTTTGGGGGCCTGCGCGGACGAACTCACAGAAAACCAGCGCTGGCATATCGTCAACTACCTGCGCAGTTTTGAAGCGCGCGATTAACGCAAGAATGCCTCGTGCAAGCCGCCATCGACATTGATGATCTGCCCGGTCGTCTTGCTGAAGGCATCGCTGATGAGCAGGTAGGCGACTTCGGCCTGGTCTGTTGGATGGATAGCTGCTTTGGTCAGGGTGCGCTGGGCATAGAATTGCGCCAGGCGGTCGCGCAGTATTGCACTGTCTTCGTCGTCGCAAAAATCGAGTGAATATTTGCGCAGCGAGTTTTTCACCCGTTCGCGCGGGAACATGCTGCTGCCGGCCACGACGGTCGCCGGCGCAACGCCATTGACGCGTACGAGCGGCGCCAGCTCCAGCGCCAGCTCGCGGACCAGGTGATTGGCGGCTGCTTTGCTGGTGTCATAAGCCAGGCTGCCGGCCTTGGGCACGACGCCGTTGACACTGGTCGTCAGCACCAGCGCGCCCGGCAATCTCTGCGCCCCCCAGATTTCTCGCGCCGCCTCCGCCACCAGATAGCCGCCGCGCACATTGACATCGAAAGTCGTGCGCCATTGCCCGGCTGTGTTGCGGCCATCCGCGTCCGGCGTGATGAAGACGCCCGCTGTTACGATGATGTCATCAACCCCGCCGTAAGCCATGATGGTCTGCCGCAGCAGGTCTTCTACGCTCTCTCCGCAAGTAACATCCACCGGCAGCGCAAGAGCTGGGCCGCAGCTGGAGATGCCGCTGCCCGCCACGCCGATGCCTTGCCCATATTGGTCTGTCAATGAGTCGGCTGTGGCCTGGGCTGCATCCGCATTCAGATCGGCGCAAACGACATGCGCGCCTTCGCTGGCAACTCGTTGCGCAGTTTCGACGCCGATGCCGCTGCCCGCGCCGACCACCACCACCACTTTGCGCGCCAGCGACTTTTCCGGCGGCATGCGGCGCAGCTTGGCTTCTTCCAGCGCCCAATACTCGATGTCAAAGGCTTCTTGCCGGGGCAGCGCCACATAGTCTCCGACCGCCTCTGCCCCGCGCATCACAGCAATCGCGCAGGTATAAAACTCGGCCGTAACGCGCGATTCGCTCTTGCTTTTGCCAAAAGCGATCATGCCCAAGCCCGGGATCAGAATCACGGTGGGGTTGGCATCGCGAATGGGCGGACTGTCTGCGCGCTGGCAGGCGCTGTAATAGGCGGCGTAGTCGCTGCGATAAGTAGTTATGCCCGCTTCCAGTTTGTCCAGCAGCGCCGCACTGTCTTCTTGCTGTGGATTCCAGTCGATATAGAGCGGCTTGATTTTCGTGCGCAGGAAGTGATCGGGGCAAGATGTGCCCAGCTCGGACAAGCGCGCCGCATCGAGGCTGTTGACGAAAGCCAGTGTGTCTGCGTCGTGCTGCACGGTGGCGATGAAGCGATTCTGCTGCGAGACCAGTCCGCGCAGCCGGGGCAGCACCTCGGCAAACAGGTTGTTTCGTTCCTCCGCTGGCAGGCTGCTGACCTTCGCGCCACCAAAGACGCGGGCACCCAGATCGCGCTCGTCCAGATAACGCGCGGCCATTTCAATCAGGGTCAGCGAAAGCTCGTAGCAGACTTTGTCGTCGTCCGCCCAGTTGATCAGCCCATGCCCGCCCAGCACGATACCAACAATGCCGGGATTCGTCGCTATACAGTCGCGCAGCTGCAAACCGAGATCGAAGCCGGGACGTTGCCAGTCGACCCAGGCCACAGCGTCGCCATAAATCTCCCGCGTCAATTCGCGCCCATTGCTGCTGGCGGCGATGGCGATGGCGGCGTTAGGATGACTATGGTCGACATGCGTGGCGGGGATGAAAGCGTGCAGGGGCGTGTCGATAGAGCTGGCGCGCGGATTCAGGTTGAAGACGCAATGCGGATACATGGCCACCATCTGGTCTTCAATCGGCGTTTTGACGCCCTTGATCGCCGCTGCGTTGTAGACCGCTTCCAGCTGCAGCAGCTTGTCCATACGCAACGAGGCGAAATTCTCGCGCTGGGCAGTGCGCAGGTCGCCACCCGAGCCCTTGACAAACAAGGTCTGCACGGGCGCGCCGCTTAGCGGGTCGGTCTGCGTCAATTTGCTGGATGTGTTGCCGCCGCCCGTGTTGGTGATGCGCTGGTCTGCTCCGAGAAGATTGGAGCGATACACCAGCCGGTCCACCGAGTCCAGCGCGTCGGCATGGGCATCGTCCCACAGATAATTGACATGGCGATAGTCGGCGCGGTCTATCAATTGCATGGCGTCTCCACAGATTACTGTTGAATAGGGTGGCAGCGGTTTGGAAACTATTGCCGGGCTGCCAGCACGCGGCTCTCGTAGGCGCGGATCTCGTCCATGAATGACATCCCGACCGGTACACCCTGCTGCGCGCAGTGATAATCCCAGACTGCGCCGAAAGGCAGCCCTTTGAGCTCTTCCAGCAGCGCCAGTCGACCGGTGTAGTCGCCGGCATCTTCATAGCTGCGCAGCAAATCTCGCGGCTCCAGCAGCGCCATCAGCAGGGCGCGCAAGGCATTGCGCGTACCGATCGCCCAAGCGCCGATGCGGTTGATGCTGGCATCGAAGAAGTCCAGGCCGATATGCACCCGTTCCAGCGCAGCGCAGCGCACGATCTCTTGCATGATGGCTTGCAGATCGTCGGTCAACGTAACGACATGGTCGCTGTCCCAGCGCACGCCGCGGCTGACATGCAGCAAGATCTCTGGCACATAGAGCAACACGGATGACAGCTTGTCGGAGATGGTCTCGGTGGGGTGGAAATGACCCGCATCGAGGCAGAGCAGCACGTCGCGCGAAGCTGCATAGCCCAGATAGAACTCATGCGAGCCGACGACATAACTCTCCGAGCCCAAGCCGAAGAGCTTGCATTCAACCGCGTCCAGGTTATGCGCGGGGTTCAATTCCTTTGCGAACACAGCATCCAATGCAGAAAGCAGGCGCTGGCGCGGCGCGAGACGATCGGCGGGACTATCTTTGTAGCCATCGGGAATCCAGATATTGGTGATGCAGGGACTGCCCAGCTGTTGGCCGATGCTGGCGCCGATTTCACGACAAGCGATGCAATGCGCGATCCAGAAGTCGCGGATACCCGCGTCGGCATGCGACAGCGTGAATCCGTCATCGGCCAGCTCGTGCGAAAACAACGTAGGATTGAAGTCGATTCCATGGTCATTTTCACGCGCCCAGTCCACCCATGATGCGAAGTGCTCGGGCAGCAGTTGGTCGCGAGGGATCTTGCGCTGGCTGTCCAGGTAAGAGGCGTGCAGGTTGAGGCGATGCCGTCCGGGAATCAGGCTGTAGGCTTTGTCGAGGTCGGCTCGCAGCTCGTCGATATTGCTTGCCTTGCCGGGATAATTACCCGTGGCCATGATGCCGCCACTGAGCCCGCGCTCGGGGTCTTCGAAGCCCAGCACATCATCGCCCTGCCAGCAATGCAAGCTGATGGGCACAGCCTTCAGGATGTCCATAGCGGCGGCTGTATCGACGCCCAGCGCGGCATAACGTTCCTGCGCCAGTTCATACGCGGCGCGCAATTGTGATTCGGTTGGAGCGAAGTTCATTGATCAGTCCCGTCCTTGTGTTTAGCGCGCGCCAGCGGCTTGCAGGCAGGCTTGCATGTGCCCGCGTGATTCCGCGCCGATGATGCAGCATTGTTCCAACGTATACTCTTTGGCTCTGGTGCCGATGACTTCCAGATTGAGCGGGCCGGTGTAGCCGTGCTTGTGCAAGACGCGCATATAGCCGACCAGGTCAATATCGCCACGCCCGTTGGCTTGTTCGTGCGGCTCGCCAGGACCTTGCTGCCTGCCCTTGCAATCGCGGATATGCACATGCTTGATGCGCGAGACGACCGCTTCGATGGCTTCGACCGGGTTTTCGCCAGCGCGGTGGATGTGCGAAGGATCCATATCCAGGCCGAAGTTGGGCGATTGAATGTCTTCCAGCACGCGCAGACTGGTCGGCGTATTGTAGACATACTGCCCGACATGCGCCTTGGCGCACAGGATGACGCCATAGTGCTCGGCGCGGCGCACGAGATGCCCCAGCTCGTCCAGCACCTGCGGATAGGTGGATTCGTCGTCTGCCACGCCGCCGGGACCGCAGTTGATGATCGGGATGCCGGTCTCGACAGCCGCCTGGAAAGCCAGTTCCATCAAGTCGGCATCGCGAGACGACTGCTCCATAGCCAGCAGTTCCAGGTCGTAGGCTGCTGAAAGGCGCACAATTTCTGGCGCGCATTCTTGCCAGCGGGACAAGACGAGGTGCTGGCTCATGCTGTCGATTGCCGACATTTCGATGCCGTCATAGCCCGCCATCGCCAGGTATTTGAAAGCCGTTTCCATATCCCAGGAACCGAATAAAAGTGAGTTCGCGCCGAGTTTCATTTTGATGGTTCTCCTTAGTATTGTCATTTTCTTGCTTGCGCTATTACAAATAAACCACCGACCCCGTCTCCAGCGATTCGATCGCTGCCGCCAGCGCCTTCTGCGCCGCCAGGCCCTCTTCTGCGCTGCCATCAATCTGGTCGGGCGCGACGCCCTCGCCGACCTGCCGCAAGAAACAATGGATTCGCTCGCGAAATGTGTTTTCAAAATTGTGAAAGCCGCCAAAAAGCGGGTCAGTGTAGACGGTTTTATGTAAGTCGCCGGCCGGGTACAAAGTCAATTCGCGCCACATGTCGTCCAACACGAAGCGTCCGCCCGTGCCCGCCACTTCGCAACGTTCCATCGGGTGTCCGCGTTCAATATCATAGCTGCCCGTCAGCGCGCCGACCACGCCGTTGCGGAAGCGGAAGCTGAATTGGGCGGTCGACCAGATCTGCCTTCCCGGCGCTTTTGCCCCGAAGCAGTGCACCGCTTCGACATCGCCGCAGAAATAGCGCATGACATCGACTGTATGCGGATGCAGCGATTTGATGTGATAGAAGGGCGAGGTCTCGGCGGGATTCATGATCCACATCGCCATGTTGACAAAGAGCAGATGCCCCAGCCGCCCTTCGTCTATCCAGCTTTTCGCCAGTCGCGCGGCCGGCGTGAAGCGATGATTGAGATTGATGCCATAGCAGACGCCCATTTCGCGCGCTTTTGCCACCATCGCCTCGGCCAGCGGGATCTCGTTGGAGATGGGTTTTTCGCCCAGCACATGACAGCCCGCTTCCAGCGCCTGCATGGTCGGCGCATAGTGGTCGCTGCTGTTTTCAAAGCCGCCGGTGGTCACGCTGACGACATCGGGCGCAAGCTCACGCAGCATATCCTCGGCATCGGTGAAGGCTGGCGCGCCATGTGCCGCCGCCGCGCGCTGTGCCCGTTCTGGCACGATATCGCAGAGTCCGATCAACTCGGCCAGTTCGTCCTCGACATAGAGCTTGGCATGTCGATTGCCGATGGGTCCCATGCCGATGACGGCTGTACGTAAACTCATCTAGGGACTACTCCGTTCCTTGTTTGAAAGCCCCTCATTCATATTGGGGGAGGGGTTTGGCGGCAGTTCGTAGTTGTAGGCGCGCATGGCTGGCTCGAGGAAGTCGAAGTAATTGACGCCCGTATCGCGCCGCCACCGTTCGATCGTGTCTTGCCGCATGACAATGCGCGCCAGTGGCATGTCCAGGAAGGCTTCCAGCCGCTGCAATTGCTCTTCCTGCCGTGTGACAAAATCTTCAAAGCGCACTTCGATCCAGCGCTGCGGCTTGGGCATGGACTTGACCAGGTCGTATTGATACTTCCACGAGATGGCGCGGCGCAGTCTTTCGTTCGTCTGTGCCTTTTGCGGGTCTGCTTCGTTTTCGCATGGCACGGGATATTGAATGCCAAAGTCGCGCAGGTCGTCGGTTTTGTGCGAGCCGATGATGCAGTCGCGCGGGTTGCGAATCCAGAATATGTAGTGCATATCGGGGTAGAGTCGCGTCAGCCAGGGATAGATCAACGTGGTTTCGGGGATCTTCCAGCCTTTGCGAGCGCCGCCATGCGCCAGCACCGAATGCAAATAGCTTTCCAGCAAGCGCAGGAATCGCGCCGGTATGTCAGCAGCGTGCGCGCGGCTGAAATCCCAGCGCAGCCCGCCTTGCCAGTCGACATATCGGGCGAAGATGCGGCAGGCATCGTACATGGCATGGGGCGGCACCAAATCGCCCGACGGGTTCAGCGATTGCCCCATATAGACGCCCGAGGCATAAAGCGTATGCGAAATTGCCCGCGTGCCGCTGTGCCCGCGCCCGATGATGGTGATCACAGGCTGATGACCTCGCCCGTCCGCCACGACTCAATCGCGCCTTCGATCACCTGCTGCACGCGCAGGGCATCTGCGCCCGAGGCATCGATATCTTCTGGCGCTGCGCCTTCCAAATTCTGCTCGATCCAGCGCGAGATGCGGCTGTAAAAAGTCTCGCCGAAGTGGCTCATACCGCCGTAATTCTCATACCGTTCCAGCGAGCCTGTGAAACGAGGATAGAAAGTGAGTTCTTCGCAGGCGTCTCGCAGGAAGATACGCCCGTCCGAGCCGAAGACATCCAAGGTCTCCAGGCCATAGCTGCCGCCCCCCAGGCTGGTCGCGCCGAAATTGCCATCGTAGCTGCCGCGCAGATGCCCGATGATGCCGTTGTCATAGAGCAAATTGACCTGCGCGTTTGACCAGATCCTTCGTCCGGCGCCCTTTTTATAGAAAGCCTGCACCTTGACAACTTCTGCGCCAGCGAAATAACGCATGACATCCAGCGAATGCGGGTGCAGCGCGCGCATGTGAAAATGCGGCGAAGTTTCATTGGGGTTGTTGATCCACATGGTCATATCGATCATGTTGATCTCGCCCAGCCGCCCCGCATCGACCCATTCTTTTGCGAGTTCGGCCGCCGGCGTGAAACGATGGTTGAGGTTGATGCCATAGCGCAGGTTCCGCTCCTTCGCCAGCGCCACCATTTCCGCGGCTTCGGACACATCATTGGAAATCGGTTTTTCGCCCAGGACAGGATAGCCGGCCCGCAGCAACTGCATGGTCGGCTGATAATGATCGCCGCCATTTTCGACGCCTGCCGTGGTGACGCTGGCTGCATCAAACTCGACTCCGCTGGCCAACAGCGCCTCTACAGAATAAAAGCCCTGGCAGCCGAAAGTCTCCGCGGCTTTGTCGGAGCGCTCCTGGATGATGTCGCAGACAGCGACGACTTCCGCGCCCGGATGCTGCGTATAACAGCGGCCGTGGTTGTTGCCGATGCCGCCCAAGCCTATGATGGCTACGCGAAGTGTCATGAAAGGATCTCCTTTTCTATTGGCGGGCGACCCGGTGGCTCGCCCCTACTTGCGTGATTCGGCTTGCAGACGGATTGCCTCGTCCAGGTCGCCGATATAGAGCGTGTCATAGGCTTGCTGCGATGAAGTGAACGCGCCGACCCCTGCCTTCCCGTGCCAGTCGCCCTGGTTGAGCATGGGGTTGGGCAAGCCCGTTTCTGCCTCGCGCCGGGATATGAACGCATTCATCCTTGCTCGCAGCGCCGCGACCACATCGGGATGCGTTTCCGCCAGGTTATTATCTTCATTCGGATCTTCTACCAGGTTGTACAGTTCGACTTCCGGCTTGAAGTGAAAGTCAGGCTCGAGCGCGATCATCAGCTTCCAGGTCGGTGTGCGCCAGCCTTGTTTGCGCATCCAGGTGCATTCGCTGATGAAGAACTCGCTTTCCTGCGATGCGACCTCGCCGCGGACCATAGGCAGCAGGCTGCGACCGTCAAATTCCTGTTCGGTCTTCAGCCCAGCCAGTTCCAGCAGGGTGGGCAGCAGGTCTTTGTGCTGATTATAGCCGCTGACGCGCAGCCCGGCCGGTGCCGCGCCTGGATAACGGATGATCAGCGGCACATGCAGCACATTGTCATAAATGCCGTGATGGTCGAACCAGCATTCGTGGTCATAGAGCGTTTCGCCATGATCGCCATTCAGCGCGATGATGGTGTCGTCCGCCACGCCCAGCGAATCCAGCGCCTCGAAAATGCTCTGTATGCAGGCGTCCATATAGGCGATCGCGCCGTCATATTGGGCGATAACATACTCTTTGTCGCTGATGCCCGGCGGCATCCACGATTTGAAGAAGTCGCCAAATGGCTTGAATGCCAGCACGGGATCCATGCTGCGATTGTCGGGGTCGGTTTCATCGCCGTGATAGAACATGCGCTCGTAGGGCGCGGGCGGCAGGTAGGGCGCGTGCGGGTCCATGTGGCGCAGCATCACGAACCAGGGTTTGTCATCGGCGCAGAGCCGCTCGAGTTCGGGTATGGCGACTTGATTGAGATTTTCGGCTTTGGGGCTCCTGCCCTGCTTCCAGCTTCCCCAGCCGGCATAGTCGATATAGTTGTCAAAGCCGCGCGAACTGGGGTTGCCGGTGAAGCCGACGCAGGTGCTGGTATAGCCGTGCTCACGCAGGATCTCGGCGGCAGTCGGCGCTTCCGCTCGCAGCGGTCCTTTGTGGCGCAGCGCGACTACCTGCGTGCCGAAACAATCGAGGCCCGTCAGCATAGAGGCATAGGCGGGGGTGGTGGGGATGTGCGGGCTGAACGTGTTTTCAAAAAGCGTGCCAGACTGGGCAAAGCGGTCGATATGCGGCGTGGTCTGGCGATCGTAACCATAGCAAGACATGTGGTCGGCGCGGATCGAGTCGATGGCGATAAGCAATATGTTGGGCTGTCGTGGCATGGGGCTGCTCCTCCTTGGGCTGGGCGGCAGTCTAACACTGGATTCTGGCGCGCGCTACAAATTGAACAGACCAATATTTGCCAATCTCTTTACAACGAGCGGCAAGAGTGGCATTCTCTGCGCGGCGGCATTTTGCCGGCTGGCGATAGTGCGCTAACATAAGCTCGCGCTGTTGCTTTGGCAATACCGGGTGCTGTATGGGCGCTCGTTACAAATCTATCCGCATGGCAAGGAGTTTACCTATGTTCAGAAAGTTCGTATTCCTACTTTTGTTGGCGCTCATTGTGGCGCCAGCGCTCGTCGCCGTCGCCCAAGAACCGCAAGGTTTGCCAGTGGAAGTTCCGGGGGGGCGCGAAAACCTCTGGGTCTTTGACCGCATCTATAGATTGCCCACCGAAGCCGACTGGAATATCTGGAAGAGCGGCATCCACACGGCTTTCTTCCATGCGCTGATGCACGAGACATTCTGGAATCGCGACCAGGAAACCGGCGAGTTCATCCACGCGCTCGCGGCAGCCGACCCCGTCTATAACGATGATTTCACCGAAATGTCGGTCGAGTTGCGCCAGGGCGTCCTCTGGACCGATGGCGAAGAATTCAACGCCGATGATGTCGTCTACACCATCGATGCCCTCAGGAACAAATACGACGGCACGCAGGGCGGTTGGCAAGTGCAGCTGAACGACTTTGATGCCATGGTCGAGAAGACCGGCGAATACAGCGTCAAATTCACGATTGGGCGTCCCAACCCGCGCTTCCACACCCTCTTCGAATCGCGCTGGAACGGCATTTATATGATGCCGAGCCATGTCGCAGCTGAAGTCGAAGCGAGCCTGGCCGAGGGCGAAAACCTCAGCGCCTGGGTCTGGGATGCCGAAGATATGGTCGTGCTGGGCAACTACCTGCCCATCGACTGGGACGAAAACGGCTATTGGCAGCTCTTTGAGCGCCGCGCCGATCCAGAAAACTCCCTGGCTGGCATCATCACGGGCGGTTCTGGTCCTCCCTATGCGCTGGGCATTTGGTACGGCAACGAGAACATCAAGAAAGCCATCGCCATGTCGCGTGGCGAGCTGGATGTCTACTTTGATGTCGATATCGAATCCTTCGAGACGACGCTGGATACCGCGCCAACCGCCCGCAGTTGGTACAAAGACTTCCCCTGGGCCTATCCCAACGAAGTCAGCAGCCGCGCCATGGCCTTCAACCTGGAAGGCGATTCGATGGCGGCCAACAAGGATGTCCGCTGGGCGCTGGCTTTGGCGATCAACATCGTCGAGTTGCAGTCAGAATACATCGGCGGCGTCGCCAAGGTGACTCCCTTTAACATCCCGCCCACCGCCAAACTCTATGAGCTGTATCATGGTCCGCTGGAACAATGGCTGATCGACTTGCAGATCGACCTGGGCGATGGCGAGATGTACAACCCTTACGACCCGACCGTGCCCGACCAGATCGCCGCATGGGCAGAAGACTATGGCTATACCGTGCCGGGCGAACCGCGCGAAGTCTTTGGCACCGGCTGGTGGAAGTTCGATCCAGATGCCGCCGAGAAGCTGCTGATGAAAGCCGGCATGAGCCGTGGCGACGATGGCCGCTGGCTGACGCCCGATGGCGAGCTGTGGACCTTGGATATCCAGTCCGACCCCAGCGAGAACGATGCCTACCGCATGGGTCAAGCTGCCGCCGACATGTGGTCCGAGTTTGGCGTGGATGTGAACTTCATCACGCTCGACCGCAGCACCTGGACGCAGAATCATCGCGTTGGCGCCTTTGAGGTCAGCACGCCCTGGCAGAGCTTTGCGCTGGCATCGGGCGATATGTGGCCCAATGTGCGCGGCTACCACTCCAAGTACTATGCCCCGGCCGGCGAAGACTACAATCCGCTGGGCGGCAACTCGCTGCGTCGCCAGCAAGAGACAGTCCTGGACGAGCTGATCGACGCGATGGAAGGCGTCAACCCGGTTTCGCAAGAAGCCGAAAATATCGCCCTCGCCCATGAGTTCGTCAAGCATTGGGTCGAGAACATGATGGATATCACCACCATCGCATTCAAGAAGTTCGTAACCTGGGACGAGAAGTACTGGACTGGCTTCCCGACTGCCGAGAACCCGAACTATCAGCCTTTGTACTGGTTCATGGGCGGCAAGTTCGCCATCCAGAACCTGACTCCGACCGGCGGCTAAACCTAGTCCCGATCTATGCCTCTCCCTGGCTGGTGGCGGCGCCAATCGCCACTCGCCAGCGGAGGGACAAATGCGAAAGTCGTGCAGGCTTCCTCCCCTCAGCGCCATTGGGGGGAGGGCTTTGGGACAAGGCGCAAAAGGGAAGCCACTATGAATCTACTGCGAACTTACATTCTGCCGCGACTCCTCCAGTGGGTGATGGTGGTATTCGTCGGCATTACGGCAACTTTTTTGATACCGCGCCTTTCGCCCGTGAACCCTGTCGATGAGATGCTGGCGCGCATGACCGCCTTTCAGTCGATGGATCCCGACTCGTTCGCTGCCATGCGCGAATCGACCATTGCGCTTTTTGGATTGGATAAATCTCCAATAGAGCAATACATCACCTATTGGTCGCGCTTGCTGCAGGGCGATCTGGGTCCCTCGTTTGGCAATTTTCCGCGTCCTGTCTCGGATATCATCGCCACCGCCCTGCCCTGGACGATCGGGCTGCTGGGCACTGCGACAGCCATATCGTGGACATCGGGTGTCTTACTGGGCGCGCTGGCTGGTTATTATCACAATCGGCGCTGGGCGCAGGTCATCGAGCGCTTCGTTGTTGTGGCCTATCCCATCCCCTATCTGATAATCGCCTTTGTGCTCATCCTGATATTTGCTGCCTGGCTGCAGTGGTTTCCTTTGGTCGGCGGCGCGCGGGGCGACCCAGGCTTCAACTGGGAATACATTAGTTCCTTGCTCTATTTCGGATTCCTGCCCGCGCTTTCTATCGTGATCGGCGCGACAGCCTTCCGCTTCATCATGGCGAAGTCGCTGACGACCACGGAGATCGCCAGCGATTATGTGCAATATGCGGAGCTGGCGGCTGTGCCCAAGCGCAAGATCATGCTCTATTATGTGGCGCGCAATACCATGCTGCCGCAAGTAACGGATCTCGCGCTTTCGCTGGGGGCTATCTTTGAAGGCGCGCTGATCACCGAGGTTGTTTTCGCCTATCCGGGCATCGGCTTCATCACCTACAACGCAATCTATAACGGCGATTATAACGTCATCATGGGCGTGACCTTGCTTTCCATCGTCGGCATCGCTACAGCTTCGCTGCTCATTGACCTGCTTTATCCGGTCTTTGACCCGCGCGTGCGTTTGAGATAAGGGGTTATCGTGCTTACGACCATCCGCGACTTATTCCGGTTTAGCCCCTCATTTCGTTTTGGTTCGCTCATCTTGCTGGTGGTCGCCATTTTGGTGCTGCTTTCGGCGGCTTCGCCCTACGAGGAGGACAAGCTGCGCCGCAAGGTCAAGCGCAACCAGCCGCCCGCCGCGAACTATGTCTTTGGCACGACATCGCAGGGGCAAGATGTCTTTTGGACTCTGACCTACGCCATCCGCAATACCCTGGTTATATCCAGCATCGCTGTCGTGATTGGTCGCGGCATCGGCGTGGTGCTGGGCATGGTGTCGGGATACCTGGGCGGCACATTCGACCGCGTCACGCAGTCTATTGTGGAAAGTGTCATCGTCATCCCGCGATTACCCCTGCTCATATTGATCGGCGCTATTTTGCGCGGCAGCATGACCATGTATTCGCTGGGTATCATGATCGGCTTGCTCGACTGGGCCTATCCATCCAAGCGCTATCGAGCCCAGGTCTTGAGTCTGCGCGAGCGCGAGTTTACGCATACGGCCATCTTCAGCGGCATGAGCACAATCAAGATCGTGATTCGCGAGCATTTGCCGTTCATCATTCCTTTTATGCTGGCGGATGTCATCAGCGGCTTCCTGTTTTCTATCGGCATCGAGGTAACGCTTTCCTATCTCGGCCTGGCGAACCTGGATAGCCCGACCATCGGCACGATGATCTATTGGGGCAACTATTATCAGTCCATTTTTGTGGGCCGCACCTGGGTGATGATCGCCCCCGTTGTCGCCGCCATCCTGATGGTGCTGGGCTTCTACCTGGTGTCGGTCGGGCTTGGCGAATACCTCGACCCGCGCAAACGGCTCGTCCGCTTGCAGGCGCATACGGACGACAACAGCGAAGCGAGCCCAGACGATGCCGACCCGCGCAAAGAGAAGGATGTCTAATGGGCACGATAATCGAAACGAACAACCTGCGCGCCTATTACATCACCAAAGCCTACGGTGTCGAGCGCACGGTCAAAGCGGTCGATGACATCACACTGCGCATTCAGGAAGGCGAGGTCTATGGAATCGCCGGCGAGAGCGGCTGCGGCAAGTCGACCCTGCTGCGCGTGCTGTTGAATGCCTATGAGCCGCCGCTTACGGTCGTCGGTGGCGAGGTCATCTATCACCTGGACGGCGAACGGGTCGACGCCGCCGATATGACCGAAGAGCATCAACGCGATCTGCGCTGGCGGACGATCTCCTACATCCCGCAAGGCTCGATGCATGTGCTGAACCCGGTGCGGCGCATCCGCGATTCTTTTCACGACTTCATCAGCGCCCACCGCGATGTCAGCAAGTCGGAGTCCTTTGAGCTGACCGCCAACTACCTGCGCGACCTGGGTCTGCCCGAGAAAGTGATGGCTTCGTATCCGCATCAGCTTTCCGGCGGCATGCGCCAGCGGGTTACGATTGCGCTGGCGACGATCTTGTGGCCCAAGCTGATATTCGCCGATGAGCCAACCACAGCCTTGGATGTAGTCGTGCAGCGCGGCGTCATCCAGATGCTCAAGGATGTGCAACAAAAAGAAGGCAGCACGTTGATATTGATCACACACGATATCGGCGTTCACGCCAACCTGGCCGACCGCATCGCCATCCTCTATGCTGGCAAACTGGTCGAAGAGGCCGCTACCCAAACGATTTTGGAAAATCCGCGTCATCCCTATACGCGCTTCTTGATCGAATCGCTGCCCAGCCTGGATTCGCGCGAGGAGCGGCTGAGCATCCCCGGGCGGCCGCCGGCGCTGGATCGCCCGCCTAGTGGTTGCCGATTCCACGAGCGCTGTCCGTTGGCGATGGACATTTGCAAAACGATAGAGCCAGCGTTGATCGAAATCGCGCCCAAGCACTTCACTGCTTGTCATGTCGTCGAAGAGGAACTGAGTCATGCATCAGCAGTCTGAGAATCTGCCAGTGTCTACGCGGCAGCCGCTATTGCAGATCGAGAACCTGAGCAAGGTATTTCACATACGGCAAGGATTCTCGTCGCAAGAATTCCACGCGGTGGACAATGCCTCCATCGTCATCGACTCAGACAAGCCAGAAATCTTCGCGGTCGTCGGCGAAAGCGGCAGTGGCAAGACCACCTTGGCAAAAATGGTGCTGGGCATGGAGGCCGTTTCTGCGGGCGTCCTTCGCTACAAGAACCGCGTCATCAACGATATCAGCCCCAAAGAAATGAAGACCTGGTTTTACCGCGAGGTGCAGCCGGTATTCCAGGATCCTTTTGCCGCCTTCAGTCCGCTCAAGCGCATAGACAGCTACCTCTTTGAAACGGCAGCCAATTACAAAATGGCGAACAAGAAAGAAGCGCCTCGCTATATCAACGAAGTGCTCAGCGAAGTCGGCTTGACGTTGGCAGAGATTGCCGGGCGCTATCCCAACGAGCTGTCTGGCGGGCAGGCACAGCGCGTCGCCATCGCCCGCGCCCTCATCACCAAGCCATCGCTCATCGTCGCCGACGAGCCGGTGTCCATGCTGGACGCTTCGCTGCGCATGTCGATCGTCAATATGTTTCGCAATCTGAAAGACCACAGCGAGGTCAGCGTCATCTACATCACGCACGACTTGGCGACCGCCTTTTATGCCGGCGACCGCATCGCTGTCATGCTGCGCGGCTGGATCGTCGAAATGGGACCGACTGAACAAGTGCTGGGCAATCCGCTGCATCCCTATACGCAAAACCTGAAGAACTCCATCCCCAGCATCCGCTCGAGCGACGCCTGGAACGAAAAGATCGACCTGGCTGTCATCGAGACGGACGAATACACGCGCACCGGCTGCAAGTTCGCGGGTCGCTGCCCGGCCGTGATGGACATCTGCCACGACAACATCCCGCCCAGCGTCGTGCATCAGGGGCGCAGCGTGAAGTGCTTCCTCTTTGAAGACGATGGCGCGCCCGCCAGCCAGAAAGTCGCAACACCAGCGCTGGGTTGAATCCGCGCGCGTGCCCAACACAGACAGCCGCCCCCTGCTGGCAAGGCGATTCACAACCAGCGCAGCGCTTTACGAATCGCTACGCATGCATCCTCGTCATCCTGTCGGCAGGCAGCTTTCGCGCCACAACCGCAGATCTCGGCTTGTGCCTGTGCTGCCAGCCAGCCTGTTCTGCGCCATTTTGGTCTTCGGCGCCGCCGCTCACAACTACACGATCCTCAGCGCGGACATAGTGTGGTCGCTGCCGCTGTGGCTGATGCTGCTGAGCGCCTGCCCCTGCGTTATCTGGATGGCAAGAATCGTTGCGTTGCTGTCTCGGCAGTCACGAGCGGGCAGATTGGACGAACTGAGCGTGATCCCTGCGGGTAGACGTTTCATTTTTACAACGGTTTGTCAGGTCGTTCTCAGCGAGAGCGATGCCGCCTGGTGGCTGGACCTGCTGCGCAAGGTCTTGGCGGGCATAGCGCTGCTGATGCTGCTGATGGGGCTGTGCGTTGCGCTTGCGATCGTCGACCGTGTGGACTGGTATGAGCTGGCATCCATGCTGCTGGACATGCTGTTGCTGGCGCTGGCCATCCCGCTGGAGAGCAGGCAATCTGGCCTGCTGGCCTGCTCGCTGGGCATCTTCTTTGGCATCCGTGCACCAGGCGCGCTGGACCGGGCGAGCGCCGCCTTTGCCGTATTCGCTCTGTTGCAAGCGCTTTCCTACATCGTGGCGATTGCCGGCGCCGTCCTGCTAAATGTGCCGCGCCTGTGGCTGGTCTGCGGGTTATTCCTGCTGCTGCGCGAGATAGCCATTGTGATGATATGGCGAGAAGTCATGCGCGATTCCTAGCCCGCAGCCGTTTGCAGCAGTCAATTTGTACACTTGCGGCGGACAAAGTGGTTACAATTGCGCATCATGTCCCACAGGAAATGAGTTCAAAACATGAGCGCGCTTTTTGACGAGAAGCAGTTGCGATGCTTGGAAGCATTGTTGGACACGTTGATCCCGCCTGACGATTTCCCCAGCGCATGGGAAGCCGGTGTCGGCGATTATCTGCTGCGGCAATTACAGGGCGATCTGGCGGATCTGCAGACCAGCTATGGCGACTTCTTGCGCTGCCTGGATGCCGAAGCGCAGCACCTGCACAAGCGAGATTTTGCTGACCTGGCTGTCGAGGCGCGGGGCGATTTGTTGCACAGAATCGAAAAACACCAGCTGGCGGCTAGCTGGACGATTGAGCCGGGCAAGTTCTTCCAGCAAATCGTCGAACATTGCGGCGAAGGCTATTACAGCGACCCGGGCAATGGCGGCAATCGCGAGCAAATCGCCTGGCAGATGGTCGGATTCGAGGTGCGCGGATGAGCGACTATGACGCGATCGTGGTGGGGTCTGGCGCTGGCGGTGGCGTGGCTGCGGCTGTGCTGGCCGAGGCGGGCAAATCGGTGCTGCTGCTGGAGCGCGGACGGGCGCTGAGCTTTGAGCAGGTCGGGCGCGATCATCTGCGCAACCAGCGACTGGCGATTTATGGACACAATGCCGGACCCGATATTGAAGGCAATCCCCGCACACTTGATCCCGCGTCCTTCCCGATACCCGTGGGCGAGCAACAGGGCGCGCATCGCGTCTTGCGTCCGCACGAGCCGGGCTACCAGAACAATGCCGCTTGTGTTGGCAGCGGCACGCGCGTGTATGCCGGGCAAGCCTGGCGCTATATGCCGCAAGACTTCCGCATGGCAAGCGAGTATGGCGTGCCAAAGGGCAGCTCCCTGGCCGACTGGCCCATCCGCTACGAGGACCTGCTGCCCTATTACGAGCGCGTGGAATGGGAGATTGGCGTCTGTGGCGACCACCGCAGCATGACCCATCTGCCCGCCTACGACAAGCCTTATCCCATGCCGGCCTTGCCCCTGCCGCAGAAATCCAGCGTGCACCGACGCGGCCTGGATGCGCTGGGCTGGCAGAGCCTGCGCGTGCCTCGGCTCATCAATTCCCTGCCCTACAACGACCGTCCCGCCTGTATCCATTGCCAGCACTGCGTCGGTTACGCCTGCCCTGTGGACGCAAAAAACGGCAGCCATAACACCACCATCCCCCGCGCATTGAAGAGCGGCAACTGCACGTTGCGCACCGAAGTCATGGTCGAGCGGCTGATGTGCAGCGCGGGCGGGGCGGTTGCTGGCGTCAAAATCATCACTGCCGATGGCTTGCGCGAACGCATCAGCGCCGATGTCGTTGTGCTCAGCTGTGGCGCAGTGGAGACGGCGCGTCTGCTGCTGAACTCGGCGACAGCGCAAGAACCCGGCGGCATCGGCAATGCAAATGACCAGGTCGGGCGGCACTTGCAAGGGCATTATTATCCCGGCGCGGTCGGCATCTTCCCGGAACAGATGTATGATGGCGTCGGTCCGGGCTGTTCGCTGGCCACTTGCGAATTCAATCATGGCAACGTCGGACTCATCGGCGGCGGCATGCTGACGGACGAAGACATCGTGACGCCAATCACCTTCTGGAAGCGCGATTATCCGCCCGATGTGCCGCGCTGGGGGCTGGCTGCCAAGCAATTCATGCGCGACAACTTCCGCCGCATCAACGACATCAAAGGACCTGTGCAAGAGATACCCAATCCAGACGCGCGGGTGCAGGTCAATCCAGCTGTTCGCGACCGCTATGGCATCCCAGTGGCGCATCTGTCTGGGACGAGCCATCCCGAGACCGTGCGCAGCGCCGCATTCATGCGCGAGCGAGCAATCGAGTGGCTGCGGGCATCGGGCGCGGTCAAAGTATGGGGACGGAAACCGCAACAATATCTGTCGGGCGGGCAGCACCAGGCTGGCACCTGCCGCATGGGCGATGATCCGGCGCATTCGGTTGTCGATCGTTTCTGCCGCGTGCACAGCCAAAGCAATCTCTTTGTCGCCGATGGGTCGCCGCATGTAACCAACGGCGGATTCAACCCGGTGGAGACGATCATGGCGCTGGCATGGCGCACAGCCGATACTATCGTTGCCAAGTGGTGAGGAGAGCGAAATGAATTGTGAAATCAGCGCCGGGCAGGTGGGCTATTATCAAAATAATGGCTTCGTGGTCATCGAAGACTTTTTGAATGCAGACGAGCTAGAAACCTGGCGAGCATTTGTCGGCGAGGCGGTGGCCAATCGTGGCAAGCGCAAACTGGCGGACGGCAGCAGGCTGGAGGAAGATGATTATTATTCGCGGGTCTTTGCTCAGCGCATCAATCTGTGGACCGACCACGCCGGCATGCGCGAGTTGATGCTGGATGCGCGGCTGGGCAGCATGGCGGCGCAGCTGGCCGATATTGACGGCCTGCGCATTTGGCACGACCAGGCGCTTATCAAACCAGCCTGGGGCAACCCGACCGCTTGGCACCTCGACAATCCCTATTGGTCATTCTATTCGCGCGATGCCATCAGCATCTGGGTGGCGCTGGATGATGTGACCCGCGACAACGGCTGCCTCTACTTTTTGCCCGGCACACACAAAACCGCGACGTATGACAATGTCGGCATCGGCAGCAATATCAGCGACCTGTTCAACGCCTATCCGCAGTGGGCTGGGCTGAGCGCTGTCGCAGTCGAGATGAAAGCCGGCAGCTGCTCATTTCACAACGGCTTGGTGGCGCATGGCGCTGCTGCCAACATGACGCCCTATGCGCGGCGCGCCATGACCTGCGCCTATATGCCCGATGGCAGCACGTTCAACGGCCAGCGCAACATTTTGTCGGAAGAACAAGTCGCCATTTACCAGATCGGCGATGTGCTGGACGATGACATGCAAACGCCGTTGATCTACCACCGCAGCAAGCCCTATTTGGCGAGTACCTAGCCTCCCCCCGACTTTTCGAGGGGACAGAGGGGGAGGGAGCTCAGCCCCGGAACGGCACAGTGCCCGTTTCGTCCAGCGGGTATCCCCAGCGATTGATGTAGGCCATGCCGTCCAGGAATTCATCGCCCAGCGCAGCCAGTTCGCGTTGTAGCAGCGCTTCGAGTTCAGCTTGCAGTTCGGCGCATTGCGGGAGATCGACCAGGTTGTCCAGCTGGAAGGGATCGGTCTCGTTGTCGAATAGCAGCCAAGGACCATCCAAGGTGCGGCAATATGTATAGCGCGCCGTGCGGATGCCACGGTATTCACGCCCGCCGACAGCCCGCGGCCATTCGCCGAAAGGATGAAAGCAAGCCAACAGGGCACAGTCGCTTTGTGTTGACTCGCCCGGAAGCGCCGGCCCCAGATTCTTGCCTTCGACAGTGGCGGGGATGGGCAAATCGCAGACGCCCAGCAGGGTCGGCATGATGTCGTGGGCGTTCAAAAAGGAGCTGGCTTCACGCGGCTGACAGCCATATTTGGCTGGATAACGCAGCAAAAAGGGCACGCGAATCGACTCTTCGTAGGGTTTTTGCTTGCGCTCTGCGCCTTGAGAGCCCAGCATATCGCCATGATCCGAGGCGAAAACCAGCACAGTGTCGTTCGCCAGCCCGCAATCGTCCAGCGTGCGCAAAAGTTCGCCGACACTTTGGTCGATGGCGCTGCAATGGGCATAATAGCCAGCCAGCCAATGCCTCGCGCGCGCTGCCATCTCCGGCGGCACATTGGCTCGCAAGGCTATGGCGTCGTCAGCGTACATTTCGCGGAATCGCTGTGGCGCTGTTTCATACGGATTGTGCGGCGGCCCCCAGCTGAGCACGAGCATGAACGGCTGCTCGCCCGATCGCGACTCGATGTAGCGCCGCGCATCGGCTGTCTGCGCGAAGACATCATAGCCATCCCAATAACGCAGTCCGTCGTCATCGCCGGCGTAATAGGCCGACCGGTTGTAGTCGTGGCTGCATTCCAGCGCCTTGAAGTACTCAAAGCCCAGTCGGCGCTCTGGCGGGATGTAGCTACTGCGTCCGCGCCCGTCTACATGCCACTTGCCGATGTAGGCGGTGCTGTAGCCTTCCCGTTTGAATGCCTCGCCCAAGCCAACCGGATCGCTGCTGATAGGCACATCATTGACGATCACGCCATGCGTCAAGGGATATTGACCGGTCAAAAAGCTGGCTCGCCAGGGACAGCATACCGAATAACCGGATATGGCATTCGGGAAGCGGATGCTTTCGTCCGCCAGTCGGTCGATATTTGGCGTCTGAACCTGGGTGTTGCCGGCATATCCCAGCGCTTGCAGACGCCACTGGTCGGTCAGCAGAAAGACGACATTGGGTTTGGTCATGCTGCGCGCCTCGCGATTGCTAGCCGGTGACGGGCAGGCTCATGATGTCGCCCGCTGTTTCGATGCGCTCGACGGGCACCCAGCCAAAGGCGATCTCCAGCCAGCTGCCATTCGCATTGCGACCCTGTGCCATTAAGGCTTCGCCGCGTCCGAATACACCGCTGAAGTCGAGCTCGCTGCTTGGTCCCACGCGCGCCAGCATGCCCACAGCTGCCGTAATCTCAATGCTCTGCTGGCTGATGCGCGCTGCCTCGGTTGCGAATACCAGCGGATAGGTATAGGGCGTCACGCCAAAGTGGCTGTAGAGCAGCAGCAGCGAGGAGTCTGGCCTGTCGATCAAGGCCGTCACGACAATCTGGGTTGTAGCGCCAGGACCAAGCTGATGCGACTCGATGCTCGCATTTTCATAGATCAAGCCCAATTCGCCCGCCACTGCAAAATCATACGGTTCGAGTTGGCAATCAACTTGCCGGTCGCTCTGGCAATGGATATCCAGGCTGATTTCGACAGATTCCTGATTGGGGTAAGTAGACATCGGTTTGGCATCGTCTAGCGGTCGCGCAATGTCGATGACGCTGACAACCATGCCAGCAACAACTGCGCCATCGCCAAGCGGGATCGGATACTTGAAGCTGCCCAAATCCTCCTCATGCGCGAGGGCGGGCATTGCCAACACGAGCAGCAGCACAAGCAGGCAGATTGCGGTTTTCATTGGCGTCCTCTCTTTCAATGTAACCTGCCGACAATGGCGCGAGTCAAGGCGCGGCTAGCCCCAAAAAGCGTCCCATTCCTGACGGAAGGCAGCCAGTCCTTCGTCCACATTGCAGGCCCGTCTGCCCAAGGCCGCGGCGGTGCGTTCTGTGCTGGCGCGCGTCCGATAGGGGATGCCGATATGCAGGGTCTCGTCCAGCACCGCTTCGGGCGTGAGCGTGGGATAGATGAGCGAGCGGTCGGCATCAAAGGCAACGGCGATTCGATAGGCCAGGTCCATGCGCCCAATCCATTCGCTGCCGAAGCAATGGAAGATGCCCTGCCCGTCGTGCGCCGCCAGCCGCAGCAGCATATCGGCGCAGTCAGACGCCAATGTCGGGTTGGCTTCGTCATTGACTTTGGGGCCTGTCCAGACCGCAGCCGGCAGACCCGCCGCCAGCCGGTAGCTTACATAAACCGAAAAGTCGAAGCCCAAACCGTTGTCTTTGCGTTGTAGCGACTGGGCCGCATAATTCAGCCCATAGATGCCGGCCAGCCTGCCCACCGCGGCGTCCAGCCCATCCATGGCCAGCAGGTCGCGCTCGGCCGCAACTTTCATCACGCCATAATAATTGACGGGATTGGGCGGAGAGCTTTCGTCCACCAGTCCGGCTCTGCCATCAAAGACCCAGTCGGAGGACACGAAAACCATGCGCGCGCCAACCTCACGGCAAGCCTCGCCCATTACGCGCGTGCCATCGACCATCATCGACCAGCACATTTCGCGGCGCTGGTACATCAGTTCATGATCGAGGATGGCCGCGGCATGAATCACAGCATCGGGTTCGTGCCGCAGTATCGACCGGCGGATCGCCTCGTGATCAGACAAATCCAGCGGGTCGAGCGTGTAGTCCACAGTCCATTCTGGCTCGGGTCCGAATTGCGAAGCTACGATCTCCATGCCGCGCTGCCGCGCCAGCCGAATCACATTGCTGCCGACCAGTCCCGTGCCGCCTGTTACATACAATTTCATCTCACACCTCAGTTCTTCCGCAAGCGCGCATTGAGCTTGGCGATACGCCCCGCCATTTCTGCATAAGCCGCGCGCAGGTCGTCCAGGCTGGCTGTGCCGGTTTGCGCCGCATCGATGACCACTGCTTCTGCCGCGGCGTATTCTGCACAGGCATCGGCCACATCAGCCGCAATGCCGCTGGGGATGGTGGTCACGCCATTGGCATCGCCATGCAGCAAGGTATTGGGCTGCACAACAATCCCGCCCACCTGCACAGCCTCGTGAAGGGTCAGCAGGTGCATGTAGCCGTGCGCGCAGACGATGCCATCGCAGAAGACAGGGAAGCCCAAAGGCGCGATGCCAGCAAAGTCTCTGCCTTGCCCATCGGTGACCAGCCCGGCCGCGCCAAATGCCGCAAAGGAATTGCAGAGCACATCGCCAAAAATAGCCGCCGCGCCATTCGTATCCAGGTTTTGCATGACGACCACCGCTGGTCCATCCAGCTCGTCCCAGCGGCTGATCAGGTCGGGCACGATAGGCAGCTGGCGCACGGGTGGACTCGTGAAAGTGCGGCAGGTGGCGGTCGATGCAAAGCCAACCATGGGCGGCAGTTCGGGGAAGCCGGCTCTGACACGTTGGTGCATGAAGCCGCGGTTGCGCGGTCGCAACTCAAACAGCTCGATGACATTGCAAATCGTGGCGGTGTCGTATTGTCGCAGTTTATCCAGCAGGCCTGGATGCATCGTCTCCCCCTATTCGATCGCAATCGCATTGTGTGGCGGGCGACCCACTGGCTCGCCCCTACATTATCCTCTGCGCCTCATTGGCAAGTTCTGCAGAGCCGTATGGTATTGTACCCTCACAGGGCGCGCAGGGCACAAACCAGGTCGCTAATCCGTGGAGGCGCAGCATGCAGCTCGATTATCATCTGTTGGATGTTTTCACCAACCAGCCATTCGGCGGCAACCAGCTGGCGGTCTTTCCCGGGCCACCAGCAGATTTGCCCGCCAGCATCATGCAAAAGATCGCCAAAGAGCTGAATCTGAGCGAGACGACATTTGTGCTGCCCCCCGCCGATGCAGACAAGGACTTCCGTCTGCGCATCTTTACGCCGGCCGCAGAATTGCCCATGGCGGGCCACCCGACAGTCGGCAGCGCCTGGCTGCTGGCAAAGCTGGGCCTGGCAAGTGGCGAGCGCATCGTTTTTGAAGAGGGTGTTGGTCCCATCGGCGTGACCATCGTGCGAGACGAGGCTGGACAGCCGCGCGAAACCTGGATGCAGCAACCCATCCCCAAATTCGGCGATATCGTGGACGATCGGGCGCTGGTGGCGAAGATGCTGTCGCTGGATGAAGTGAGCCTGTCCACGCGCGCGCCCATCCAGGCAGTTAGCAGTGGGCTGCCATTCCTGTTCGTACCCCTGACGGGATTGGACGCCATGTCGCGAATCAGCCTGCGACTGGAGATCTGGCGCGAGCGCTTCGCCGAGTCCAGCGCTCCACAGATCTTTGCAACGACAACAGAAACAAGCCAGCCCGAGTCAGCCGCGCACAGCCGCATGTTTGCGCCGGGCCTGGGCATCGCAGAAGATGCGGCGACCGGTTCTGCCAGTGGTCCGCTGGGGGCATACCTGCTGCGTTATGGGCTGGCAGAGACCGAGAACATGCTGGTCGAGCAGGGTTTTGAGATGGGCCGCCCCAGTTTGATCAAGGTGCGCGTCGGGCGGCGGCGCGGAAAGATCACCCAAGTGGCGGTCGGCGGCGAATCTGTCTATCTCGGCGCTGGCAAGCTGCTGCTGGACTAGGTCTGCCGCAAGCGTGGAATATGGTACACTCTCGCCATGAAAATGCGGCGTGGCGTCATCGAATATTTTGAGGCGCGCTCGGTCTTTCGTGGCTTGCTGCAGGGCGCGGAATTTGCGAATCGCGTCGGCGGCAGTTGCATTTACGGCTGTCCGCGTTGTCGGCATCGCATCCGCTTTCGCTGGCGCAGCTTCTACCAGGCGGCTGGCGGCAGCCCCTTCAAGCGCAACGTGCAGCGAGTCCTTGATGACCTGACACCCAAGCTGGACGCGGGCAACTGCCTCGACTTCCTCTGCCCGACCTGCCAGGCGGCAACGCGCATCGTCTATAGCGTAACCGACAGCAGCAGCTCCACTTGTCACTTCGACCTGGTTGCCGCGCTGGTGGGCGAGGGGAAAGCCCACTCATGAAAAATCTGCTGGCGACACTGCACGATTATGACCCGGGCATGCTGCCGGCGCTGGCCGATGTTTGGGGCGCAGATGCCAAACGTTTCAACGATGAAGAGCTGATCGAAGCGCTGCATACGCACATGCAGGATGAAGAAGCGGTCCTGGCAGTCTGGGACAAGCTGGACGAAAGCTCGCAAGGTGCATTGCGCACCCTGGCCGGCAGCGCGCAGGGCAGAATGACCAGCAGTTTGTTCGCGCACACGGGCAACGGCAAAATCCGCAAGCTGGGCAGAGCGCAAATCGCCCGACTGCGACCGCATCTCGAATCCGAGAGCATCGCCGAGACCTTGTATTACCGCGGACTGATCGGCGAGGCGCACGACAAAGCCGCTGGCAACATCGTCAGCTTCGTCTATGTGCCCGGCGACCTGGTGGCGCGCCTGCCGCTGCAGAAGACCAGTTATGGCAGCCTGGACGCGGCGGACCCTTCGCATGCTGCCGACTTGCAGGCTCTGGAAATCATTGATTCGCTGCCAGCCGACGCCTTTCAGCGGGCCGATACCTCCATCGTCGATGACATGACCAGTTTGCTGGCGATCTTGCAGGCGGGCACAGTGGCGGTGCAAGGCGCGCATTTTCACCCCGACAGCCTGCCGCAAATCGCCCCGGCACTGCTGCGCCACGATGCCAGCCGTTTGTCCTTTCTGCTGGGGATTGGCAGCAGCGCGAAACTGATCGTGATTGAAGAAGACAAAGCCCTGCCCCGCCGCCAGGAAGCGCGGAATTGGCTGTCTGCCACGCGCGCATTGCAAGTGCAGACGCTGGCCCATGCCTGGCGCAAGAGCCAAAGCTGGCGCGATATGTGGCATATTGAAGGCCTGTTGCCAGACGACTCTGGTTGGGCTTATGATGCCGCGGCGGCGCGAAATGCCGTCATGGGCTTGCTGGCAGACCTGCTGCCGGCGCAAGGCTGGGTCTCCCTCAGCGAGCTGATCGAGCTGATCAAAGCAACTCAACCTGACTTTCAGCGGCCCGATGGCGATTATGACAGCTGGTATATCCGCAACGACGAGGGCGAATTCCTGCGGGGATTTGAAAGTTGGGACGCGGTGGAAGGCGCTTTGATCGAGCATCTGATCACCGAACCCATGCACTGGCTGGGGCTGGTGGATATCGGCGATGATCTGCTGCGGCTGACGGCTTATGGTCGTGCTTTCCTCGAAAACGGCGATTGGCCCCAAATGAGCGAGCAGCCCACGCCCTTCGGCGCTCGCGACGATGGCGCGCTGCTGGTATCGCGGCGGGTTAACCGCTTCGAGCGCTTTCAGCTGGCGCGCTTCGCCCGCTGTTTGCTGGCCGCAGATCCCTATATCTACATTATCAATGGCGAGAGCATCGAGCGGGCCGAGGCGCAAGGCATCAGCCGACAGCAGATCCAAACTTTCATCACCAAGCAGCTGTCGGGGAGTCCGCTGCCGCTGCCCATCATCAAGCTGCTGCGCGATTGGGGAACGGGCGCCAGAACCAGCGTAAGCCTGGAGACGCACATCGTTCTGCGCACGACATCACAAGAAGAAATGGACAAAATCTTCGCGTTTCCCGCTTATCGCCGCTATTTGGGCGCGCGGCTGGGGGCGATGGCTTGCGTTGTGCGCGCCGACCAGTGGCAGCAATTGCAAGCGCGTCTTGGCGAAGACGATATCGATGTGGATACCTCGCGCCTGGAACGCGGGCCTGGTTAGTCACGCGTCAAGTCAATGCCCAGTTGATAGACAGCGCCTTTCTTCCAACCAGTCAGCCGAGCGACATGGCGCGCCGCCCTGGATAGAGACTCGCCAGCCTCCAGCCGTTGCGCCAGCGCCGCCTCTACCTGCCGCTGCGACCAGTTGCTCTGGCTTGCTTCTGCGCCAGCGATCACAAGAGTCACTTCGCCACGAGGCGATTCTTCCGCGAATAGCTGGCAGAGTTCGCTTGCTGTGCCGCGATAAAATCGCTCGAACTTCTTGCTTATTTCGCGAGCCACACAGACGGGTCGTTCTGCGCCCAGAGTATCAACAATCGCTTGCAGCGCAGCGCCCAGCCGATAGGGACTTTCATAGGCGACCAGCGTTTCGCGCCGCTCTTTCAGATTGTGCAGCAGATCGCGCAGCGCAGCCGGTTTGCGCGGCAAGAAGCCCACATACAAAAAGCGGTCGGTCGCCAGCCCCGCCCCGACCAGCGCTGTCGTCAAGGCACAGGCGCCCGGCAAGGGCACGACCGGATAATCGCGCTCAATCGCTTTTTGGATCAGTTCCAAGCCGGGGTCGGAAATGCCCGGTGTGCCGGCATCGGATATCAGCGCGACATCGCCAGAGTCCAGCGCCGTAAACAGCTTGTCCAGCTTGGTCAGCTTGTTGTGCTCGTGATAGCTGGTCATGGGACTGTCGATCTCGAAGTGGCGCAGCAACACGCGAGACGTGCGCGTGTCTTCGGCGGCGATCAGCGCAACCTCGCGCAGAATCCGCAATCCGCGCAGGGTCATGTCTTCGAGATTGCCGATCGGCGTCGGCACGATATAAAGCGTTCCCATGGTCAGCTTTCTGGGGGGAATGCGTGCGCCAGCGCCTCGGGCATGACGCTCTTGAAGGCGGCCAGGCTGTGCCCGCTGCCCAGCTCTACAAAGCGATAAGCCAGGTCGGGGTCGTGCAGCATGCGCCGTTCCAAGATGCCACGCAGCGCCAGCGCCGGCTGCACATAGCGCATATCATGCTCGTAGCGTCCGACCGAGTGAAAGATGCGGTTGGGCAATATGGGCAGGTCACGAAAGCGCTCGGCTACTTCTTTCAGCAGATGCACAGCCATACGACTGCCCAGCGGCGGGGAAATCATGATGAGATGCCCAAAGATCGCCGGGTTCTTCAATGCCGCATGCGCCGCAGCCACCGCGCCTTCCCCAACCCCGCCCAAGCCCAGATTGAGCGGCTGAATGCGATGTTCGGCTTGCAAGAAAGGCAGCAACTCTGCCGCAAGCATGGCATAGTGCTTCTCGTTGCCGATGTATTCGTCCAGACGCTCGGATTGTGACCCGCTGGCCAGCATGGCGATGATGATGGGCTGCATGCGTCCATGCTTGATCAGCGCATCGACAATATACGGCACTTCCAGCGCGTTCATCGCCCATTGCCCATCCAGCAAGATTAGCAGGCGGTAGCTCTTTACCTCGGCTGCGTCATAGTCGGGCGGCGTGTAGACCCACAGGCTGCGCTGGCTGAAATGTAGCTGGGTCGAGCTGAAGCGGTGGCGATAAATGCGTCCACGCGGCACACCGGGCATCGACCGCCAACTGGGGACAGGCCGCGCGCGCGGCATCTGCAAGATCGATGTGTCTACCGACTGCGCCTGGATGGACTGCGCATTCAGCGGGTCGGCTTGCCAGTGCCGTCCGACGCGCTGCATCAGGTCGAGCTCTTGCGCGAGTGGCGTGCCGGGGTCATCGACCGCGAACATGTAATCGACCAGCGCATCTCGCTCAAAGTGGCGCTGATAGTACCACAGGTTGGTGTCGTCGAGGCGAATCATCGTTTCGAAGGGCGGGTCTCGATTGACGATGTCGATATTCAGCGCGACATTCTGGGCGCTGGGCGAGTCGAAGACGAAAGTGGCTTTGTTACGCTCGACCCAGGGGAAGCCACCCGGGCTCGCCAGCAGCTCATCAGCCAGCGCTTGTCGGTTTCGCGCGGGTGTCTGATAGACTTCGCACAAGAACTGGATGAACGACTTCCAACGATAAGTAGCCACAACGCCTTCTCGCAGCATATTGCGCAGAGGCATTGTAGCATCTGCCGGGCATTGGCGAAAATGCCGCCGACATCTTGCGCGAGAGCCGTCCGCTTGCGCTATGATAATCGGGCATCAGCGCCGGAAAATGCAAAAGGAGCGAGACATGCCGGCACGCTATATCTACTCGTTTGGCGAGCCGATCAATCCCGAAGACTTACATCGGCTGCTCCAACAGACCGACTGGGCGCAAACGCGCGACCCGCTCGATATCCAGTTTATGCTCGACAACAGCCAGTTGACCCTGGGTGTCTGGGACGAAGAGCGCTTGATCGCCTTCGCGCGAGTCATCACCGACGACCGCTACCGCGCGCTGATTGACGATGTGGTAGTGGACGGCGACTATCGCGGGCGCGGCATCGCTTCGCATATGCTGGACACGCTGTTGAAACGTCTGGAACACATTGAGCAGGTAATGCTGGATTGTGATGTTGAACTGGCGTCCTTCTATGCCAAGTTTGGCTTCAGCGAGAAAGAATGCGCCGCTATGCTGCGCGACAACCGCCGCTGATGTCTTCGGCACGAGCCCGTTGCGACCGATTGGAGACACCATCTGTGAGCCTTGACACACTGCAGCTCAACCCGCATATCCAGCCATTCACGCGCACGGGCGAACGCGACACCATGCCCGATATCCAACAGCAGTCCGGCGTGGAGCGCGTCTACAACATGGCCAACAATGAAAATCCGCTGGGTCCGTCGCCGCGCGTGATAGCAGCCATCGCCAATGCCGCGCCTGAGCTGAATGCCTATCCTGCCTGGTCGGATATCGGCTTGCGGCGCGCCATAGTCGATGCCTTGGGGCGTGGACTGACAGCGAAGCATATCTACACGGGCTGCAGCGGCTTTGAAGCGCTAGAGTTGATCGCGCGGTCATTTCTACGTTCTGGCGACGAGCTGATCTTGTCCTCGCCCACCTTCAGAGGCGCATACGAGAAAGTTGCCCTGCCTTTGGGCGCGCGCGTGATTGATGTGCCGCTAGAAGCCGAGACTTTTCGCTATCGTCCGCAGGCTGTGCTGGCTGCCATCACAGAAAAGACGCGCCTGATCATGGTCTGCAATCCCAACAACCCGACCGGCACGGTCATCACAGCCGACGCCATGGACGAGTTGATGAGCGGCTTGCCAGAGCATGTGCTGGTGGTGGCTGACGAGGTGTATCACCATTTTGTGTCAGACGTGGCGTATCCCGACTCGCTGCAATATGTGTTGGACGGAGCGAACCTCGTCATCGTGCACAGCTTTTCCAAAGCCTATGCCATGGCCGGCCTGCGTCTGGGATATGGCATTGCCAAGCCAGCAATCGCCGACTATATCGCCGGCTTGCACCGAGGTTTTCATCAGAACAAGTGCGCGTTGGCGGCTGGCATCGCGGCTTGCGAAGACCAGGCGCATCTACTGCGCGCGGTGGCGTTCTTGCAAGGCGAAGCGCGCTGGCTCTGCGAACAACTCGACCAACTGGACATCCGCTATTGGAAGCCGGCCGCCAATTTTCTCATGTTCGAGACAAACATGCCCGCCGACGAACTCAACAAAAAGATGCTGGAGCGCGGTTTTTTCTTGCGTCCGCAAACGCGAATCGGGCTGCCATATTGCATGCGCGTCAGCCTGGGCACGCGCGCGATGAACCTGGCATTTGTCGAAGCGCTGGCGCAGTGCCTGGGCTGAGCGGGGCAAAACACAGCATTGCCGCCGCCATCCGCATCTGCTACACTGCCGCGCGGCGCTTTCGCCAACAAATCCCACACATCAGGACTCTCGGTGGGTGTTGTCCGCAATGGCGGATTTGCACCGGAGGATGAATGATGTGCGAGCCTAAAACACCACCGACAGGAGTATCCTTATGCCTTCCGCAGTACGAATGCGAGCCTTGCTCGAAACCGGCGTGCACTTCGGGCATCGCACCAACAAGTGGAATCCCAAGATGGACGAGTTCATCTTCACGCAGCGCAACGGGATTCACATCATCGACTTGCAGATTACGCTCAAGAACCTGCACAGCTTTCATGACATGATCAGCAATCTGGTTGCGGGCGGTGGCAACGTGCTATTCGTCGGCACCAAACGTCAGGCGCAGGAGATCGTCCAGCGCGAAGCCGTTCGCTGTGGCATGCCCTATATCAACTACCGCTGGCTGGGCGGGACATTGACCAACTGGAAAACCATCCGCAGCCGCATCGACACACTAAAGCAGCTGGAAAAGCGCCGCGATGCCGGCGAATTTGACCGGCTGACAAAGAAAGAAGGCTTGGTCTTGGAGCGCAAGATTGCCAAGCTGCAGTTGCGTCTGGGTGGCATCCGCGAGATGAAGAGCACACCCGAATTGCTGGTCGTCGTCGATGCCGAACGCGAGCACACAGCGGTCAAAGAAGCCAACATTCTCAAGATCCCCGTGCTGGCGCTCGTCGATACCAATGCCAATCCCGACCTGGTCGACCATATCTTGCCCGCCAACGATGACGCCATGCGCTCCATCCGCTTGTTGATCGGCGCGCTGGCTGACGCTGTGATGGAAGGGCACAACCTGCGCCAATCGGCTGGTATCGAAGACGACGAAGCGCAACAAGTCACCGATGTCTATGATGACGACCTTTCCGATGAAGAACTGCTGGGCGAATCGACCCTGGCGAAGCTGCGCGATTCCAGCCTCTTTGACGATGGCGAAGCAAACACAGACAACGGAGAAGGCGAAACAAGCGAAGACGGAGCAAGCGAAGAAGCAAAAGCCCAGGAGTGAGCCAGCCGCTCACCAGCGCGAGAGTTGAGAGAGACTGTAGGGGTGAGCCATTCGGTCGCCCGTTTTAAGAAACGCAAGTTTCTAAACCAGGACTTGCAGACATACGCAAGCAATTGAACGAGGGAGACATACGCGGAAATGGCAGTAACGGCAAAGCAAGTCAAGCAACTGCGGGAAAAGACTGGCGCTGGACCGCTGGATTGCAAGAACGCGCTGGTCATGCACGACGGCGATATTGACGCGGCGGCCGAATTCCTGCGCGAAAAGGCGCTGAAAGACGGCATCAAGCTGCAAGGCAAAGGACGAAGCGCCAACGAAGGCGTCATCGGCAATTATCTGCACTTTGACAATCGGCTAGCTGTCATCGTGGAGGTCAATTGCGAGACTGACTTCGTAGCCGCCACCGCGCCTTTCAAAGCCTTCGCCAAAGATATCGCCATGCACATCGCCAACATGAACCCCCGCTATGTGCGGCGCGAGGATGTGCCCGCCGATGAAGTGGCCAAAGAATCCAGCGTCCAGTTGGAGCGCGCGCTGGGTGAGGGAAAGCCGCCGCATATCGCCGACAAGATCGTCGCAGGCAGAATGAACAAATGGTACGAAGATATCGTCTTGCTCGAGCAAGGCTTCATCAAGGACGATGACAAGACAGTCAGCCAATATCTGCAAGAGACGGTGGCCGAGGTGGGCGAGACCATCAACATCGGCCGCTTCCAGCGCTTTGCTATCGGCGGCGACAGCTAAACGCGCTGCCAGCCGGTAATCGAGCGAAAATCACAGCTGGCTGGAGCATGAGATTGACACCCACTGAAGCCGACTGGCAGATCCGCCAGCATATCTATGCGCGCCTGGTCGCAACGGGACGCGCGCCCGACATCCGTGACATCGCCGCGCAGTTTGACATCCAGCCCGCTCATGCACAGGCAGCTTTGCAGCGGCTGCACGACGCGCATGCCCTGGTGCTGGCAGATGGCGGCGCTGTGCTGATGGCGCATCCGCTTTCGGCAGTGCAAACCGATTACCGCGCGCGCATCGACGGTCGCTGGCTCTATGCCAACTGTGCCTGGGATTCGCTGGGCATACCCGCCATGCTTGGGCAAGATGCACAGATTGAAGCGCTGCATCCCTCGACGCGCCAGCCAATTCGCTATGCGATAAGCGGCGGGCAACTGGTCGGGGCGGAGGGCGGGCTTGTGCATTTCGCCCAGCCATTTCGCCACTGGTACGATGATATTGTAGAAACCTGAGCGGGCATCTTGCTCTTCCGGTCGGACGAGGAGATTGTTGGCTGGCTGCGGCATGAGGGCCTTGACCGAGGAGCCGTTTTGAGCTTGCCTCGCGTTTGGGAATTGGCAAAGCGCTGGTATGCTGATCGCATGTCGCCGGATTTTCGCGGTCGGACAGCAGGCGGTGCGCAAGCCATCTTTCGCCAGCTCGGCTTGACAGGAGAATTCTGGTTTGATGCGCCGGCATGATTGGCGGACAATGCCAGATCGGCGCTGCTGGTCAACACAAAACAAGGAGCGAGCATGACTCAACGCGATACCCTGCCCTATCGGCGCATATTGCTGAAGCTGAGCGGCGAGGCGCTGGCTGGCAATGGTGGCGCCGGCATCGATCCTGACAAAGCCGCCTACATCGCCCAGCGCGTCCGCGAAGTCTATGAGCTGGGCATGCAAGTGGCGATCGTAATCGGTGGCGGCAACCTGTGGCGCGGCGAGCCAGCTGCCCGCCTGGGCATGGACCGCAGCACCGCCGACCATATGGGCATGATCGCCACGGTAATGAATGGCCTGGCGCTGCAAGATGCTATCGAAGGCCTGGGCATCGTCACGCGCGTGCAAACCGCTGTGCAAATGAACAGCGTGGCCGAGCCCTACATTCGCCTGCGCGCCATCCGTCATCTGGAAAAGGGGCGCGTGGTCATCCTCAGCGGTGGCATCGGCAGCCCTTACTTCACCACCGACTCGGCGGCGGCATTGCGTGCCAGCGAGATCCACGCCGATGTCATCGTAAAAGCCACCAAGGTCGATGGCGTCTATGCTGCCGACCCCCTGCAAGAGCCCGATGCGCAGCGATACAAGCGGCTTCGTCATCAGGATGTGCTGGATCGGCAGCTGCGCGTGATGGACACCACCGCGTTCACACTTTGCCAGGAAAACAATATGCCCATCATCGTGCTCAACTTCTGGAATCCCGCCGACCTGGTCAAGGCGCTGCAGGGCGATACCAGCGTGGGCACATTGATCTGCGACTAGCCGCACGAGCAACCGCCATGGCGCAAGGCAAACGTATCGCCGTTTTTTCCATGACGCCGCTCTTCCCTGAATTTGTCATGGGTGGCGGGCAGGCGCAGCTGAAAAAGGTTGCGCTGCATCTGGGCGAGCTGGGACACAAGCTAACGATCTTGTCGACGCGCCGAGAGGGTTCGCAGGCGCCTTTCCGATGGCACGAACATGTCGAGATTTTGCCCTGCCTGCGCTTCAAGCAGCCCTATCCCGAGCCCTACTTCACGCCGCTCTATCACATTGCCAATGCCATGCGTTATGTGGGCGCAGCCATCGACGCCGCCGATGTGCATTACAGCCATGATGGCGGTCTGATCTTCCCCTATGTTTATCAGCGCAAGCCGACCGTGATTTCGCTGCGCAGCATCATCTATCCAGAGACCATGCAATGCGCCTTTCTGTTTCAGGGCGATGCCTGGATTCTGCCGTCAGAACATACGCGCGACAGCTATCACGCAGCGGTTGCGCAATTTGCCCCCCTGGTCGGCGAGCGCATGCACGCCATACACAACGGCTTCGACTGGGATGTCTTCCAATTTACGCCGCCGCAGCGTATCTTCGAGATCATTCCGCGCAGTATCGTCGGGCATCCTACCTTGCTGTTCCCACATCGTCCCGAAGAGGCAAAAGGCATTTACGAAGTCCTACAAGTCGCGAGCAAGCTGGTGCACGAGCGCGGTTGGCACGACTTGCGTGTTTTGTTGCCGCGCTGGCTGGATGCCGATACCGCGCCTGCCAACCGCGATTATTACACCAAGCTGCGCCAGACCATACACGAAGCCGCTCTGGACGACATTTTTGTCTTTCATGATTGGATCAACGAAGCGCAAATCGCCGAATATTACAGCCTGGCGGATGCGACCTTGTGCATCGGCAGTTGCGTAGAGACTTTTGGCAACACGGTCTTCGAGTCGCTGGGCTGTGGCACGCCCGTGATCGCCGCGCGGGTGGCGACGTATCGCGATCTGCTGCCGGACGAGTATATCAGCCGCGTCGATTATGGCGATATCGATGCCGCCACCGCTGTTGCCGACCAGTTGCTGCGAACGCGCCGCCGCACATCCGCCGCCGCACAAGCTTATCTGCGCGCGCATTTCTCACTGGAGCAGATGGTGTCGCGTTATGCCGATGTCATCATCAACGCGCGCAAGCTGCCGCCGCTAGATTATCGGCTGCCGCGGCTGGACGAGTCCACGCGATATCGACTGGCGCCCTGGTGTTCACTGTCTGCCCGGCGCGGCATATTTCACGACTTCCGCAGCGATTACACATTTGACGAGGCTTTGCTGCGACTGGCGCGAGAAGACCCAGCTGGTTTCGCGGGCTCAGCGGTCGACACAGAGAGACTGCACAGCTGGCTGGATGAAGGTCTTGTCGTGCCCATCGCGGGTGGATCTACCCCCCTCAATCCCCCCGAAAAGTCGGGGGGAGGCTAAGTACGTGCCGTCTCGCCGATGGGTCGGGGAAGGCTAAGTACGTGCCGTCTCGCCGATGGGTCGGGGGAGGCTAAGTACGTGCCGTCTCGCCGATGGGTCGGGGGAGGCTAAGTACGTGCCGTCTCGCCGATGGGTCGGGGAAGGCTAAGCGCGTGCCGTCTCGCCGATGGGTCGGGGAAGGCTAAGCGCGTGTTATACTGATTCATACCTTGTTGAAAGGATCAGCCAAGTGGCGGTCATCAGCGAACTGATTGACAGCGGACTGCGCCTGAAGCAGCAGCAAAAATTGCGCGGCGCTATTGAGCACTTCCGCCAGCTGCATGCGACCTATCCGGAAAACGCGCGCATCCAGTTCGAGTTGGCGAATTGCTGGCTGGCATTTGGCGTGCCAGAAAACGCCTTGCCCCATTACCGCGAGCTGCTGGCGCTGCCCAAAGCAAAGAGCCTGCCGCCCAAAGACCTGCCGCGCCTGTATACGCAGCTCTGCGCGACCCTGCATCAGCTGGACGAAAGCCAAGAGGCGCTGGAGATCGCCAAAGCGGGACTGCAATTGCATCCGAATTATCGTCCGCTGCGCGCCTGGCAGATCTTCGCGCTGGAAGCCACTGGCGCGCATCGACTGGCTGTGCTGGACGCGCTGGAATTAATGCTGGAGTCGCTGGCGCCTTCGCGGTGGGATGTCTTTGAAGACGATATCAAGCAGGTGGTGCGACAGATGCGCGCGAGGCTGGAGAGCGTAGAGACAGCGCAAATCGCAGCCGGTATCAGCAAAGAGACAGCGCCATTGCCCCCAAGCGCAGCCAGTCCGTCCACAGAAAAGAGCGTCGGCAAACAGCGCATCGACTTACGCGCCGCAGAAGACACTTCTGTTGTCGACGCAGCCGAGCATGAAGTCGCAGTCACCGTTCTCCCGCCCGCCAGGAAAGCCGCTCGCCGCCGCATATTGCCGCAGTTGGGCAAACGGTCCGTGCGGATTGATATCAGCACGGGGGATGACGAGCCAGCCGCAGACGATCCGCCTGCATCAGCCGCCTTCAAAATCCCTGTCGACGACTAGACTGGCTCGATGATCAATCGGCCATCGCGCAGACGCCAAATGGTCGTAGCGACTTCTTCGATGAAAGCGCGGTCGTGCGTGGCCGCCAGGATCGCGCCGGGGAAAGCCAGTAGCGCCCGTTCCAGCGCTTCCAGGCTCAACAGATCCAGGTGGTTGGTCGGTTCATCCAGCAACAGCAGATTGGCTCGGCTGTGGATCAAGCGAGCCAGGCCCAGTTTGCGCCGCTGCCCCAGGCTCAGCTCAGCGACAGATTTACGAGCCAGATGCGCGTCGCGGAATAGCCCGCTTCGGTGCAGCAGGGTCAAGAGGCTGTCGGGACTGTCGCTGCCGATTTCGTTCAGCAGGTCGACGATATTGCGGCTTTCATCAAAGGACTCGCCTGTTTGGTCGAGGTAACCGAGCGCTGCGCCGGGCATGATCGTGACGGCGCCATTGCTGGGCATCAGTTCGCCAGTGATCAGGCGCAACAGGCTGGTTTTGCCACCGCCATTGGGCGCGACCAGGGCAACGCGCTCTCCCTTGCGCAGCACGGCATTCGCTCCTGAAAAAATCTCAAGCGATCCAAAATGCAATGCCAGGTCGTCCAGGCGCAGCGGTTCCTGGCTGGTCAGCGGCAGCGGGTCGAAGTCGAATTCGATATGCCAGACATGGCGCGGATTCTCCAGCGCGTTCGCCTCCAGCTGCTGCAGCTGGGTTTTGGCGCTGCGCACCGCTTTGCCGACAGTGCGCGCGACCTGCTGCTGGGCGGTGAACTTGATATATTTGTCGCCATCGTCGGGGCGTTTTGGGCGGCGGTGTCCATGCGTTTCCTTTTTCATGCGCGTCCGCAGCGTCTTCATCTGGTTGAGCTGCGCGTGATAAGCATCGACTTGGCTATCATACTGCGCTTGCCGCTGCGTCAGATAATCGTCGTAGTTGCCATGGTAGGTAGTCAGGCTGCGCGTCACCGCGGACAAATCCAATAGGCAGGTCGCCAGCCGATTGATGAAGCGCCGGTCGTGGGTGATCATCAGCAGGGCATGCGGGTAACCCAGCAGGTAATCTTCCAGCCAAGCCAAGCCGGCGAAGTCAAGGTGATTGGTTGGCTCGTCAAGGATGAGCAAATCAGGCGCTTGCAACAGCAGCGCAGCCAAACCCACGCGCGTTTGTTCGCCACCGCTGAGTGACACCATGCTGCGCTCAGGCTGGATGTGCTCAAGCGCCAGCCCGGCGAATATCTGCTCGATTCGGCTGTCCAGCGTATAACCGCCACGGGCCTCAAAGCGCTCTTGCAGCCGCCCGTATTCGTCCAGCAAGTCGTCCAGATCGCCGCCCTGCCCCATCTGCCTTTCCAGCTCGTGCAGGCGGTCGCGTATGTTGTGCAGCTCGCCGATGCGCGCTTCTATGTAGTTGCCCACAGTAAGCTGGGCGTGGACCTGCACTTCTTGCGGCAGATATGCCACTTGCGCACCGGGCATCAGCCAGATATTGCCGCGCTCCGCCGCTTCCTGCTGCAAGATGAGCCGCGCCAGGGTCGACTTGCCGACGCCATTTTCGCCAACCAGCGCCGCCCGGTCGCCGCGATTCAAGCTAAGATTTATCTCATCGAGGATGAGCTTCGCGCCGTAATACTTCTGCAGCTGGCTTACGCGGAGGATCTGCATCGGACAAGACTCTTTCTTCGAGGGATTGCGCGACGATTAAACCACAGAGGACAGTGCAGACACAGAGGCAAGAGAGGGGGAGTGTCTATTTTCGTGTATGTGGGGCTTTCCTCATCCCCCCGACATGCGTAGAAATCCGCGCGCGCCGTTGCCTGCCCCCGACTTTTCGGGGGGACCGAGGGGGGTGTCTTTAACCAGAGAATTCGACACTCCCAAGAGAGACGCCCCGTGCAGAACGAGCGCTTTGCGCATATAATTTGCGGCATTCGCCCGGCAACAGGATGTGCAGATGCCCCCGATATTGGCGCATGGCGCGCTGGGAGCCTACGATGAGATCATCTTCCTGGGCATCGCCGTTGCCTTCCTGGGCATGATGGGCGTCAGTTGGCTGCGCAGCCAGCAGATCGACGATGAAACCGAAGACGACCGGCTCGAAACCGATGGCGAAGGCTTTGAATTGGAATAAACTGTGACAACCTGGCGGAAAGCGAGACAATGATGCGATTGGAACATATAGCCTTTAATGTGCCCGATGTGCAAGCGCTTGCGAAGTGGTATGTCGCCAACCTCGACATGCAGATCGTCCGCGCTGTTGACGAACCACCCTACATTCATTTCTTGGCCGACAGCGCAGGCAAGAGTCTGATCGAGATCTACAGCGATGCGGATGGCAGCATGATCGACTATGCTCAGCATCATCCCGTAACATTCCATCTGGCTTTCACCGCCGATGACATCGAGGCGAAACGCGAAGAACTGGTGGGGGCTGGCGCGGCGCTGGATGGCGACATCAACAACCGAGCCAATGGCGACAGACTGGCATTTCTGCGCGACCCCTGGGGCTACACCATTCAACTTGTGCAGCGCCACCAAAAGATGATCGACTGACATGCTGCAAATCGTATTCGACCTGCGCGCCGAGGGAGACGAGCAGCCCGATGCCTTTCTGGATTCGACCGAGCTGGAGTTGATGTTTGCCGGCACGCGACGTTCGGCTGGCGATGCCCTGCGGCGCAAGTTTGCGACTGTCATTTGCGGCGAACACGGCAGCGCACCCAAGTTCACCATCAGCGGCGTATATGACCGCGCGACAGAGCAGATGGACCTGCGCTACCATGTCGATACTTGCTGCAAAGCCTTCCTGCTGCGCGTGATGCAGATTCTCAACCAGCGCGCGTAGAGAAAGGGCCAACACGATGCGTGTCCTCTTGCAGCGAGTCCGCAGCGCGTCTGTCAGCGTCGATGGCAGGATGAACGGCGCAATCGGTCCTGGATTGGTGGCCCTGGTCGGCGTGACGAAGGACGACACAGAAGAGACCGCCCGGCGACTGGCAGAGAAGACAGCCAACCTGCGCGTCTTCAGCGATGCGGGGGGCAAGATGAACCTGTCGCTGCTGGATGTGAGTGGCGGCGCGCTGGTGGTATCGCAATTCACGCTTTATGCCGATGCGCGAAGGGGCCGCCGGCCCAGTTACATCGCCGCCGCACAACCAGAACTGGCTGAGCCGCTGGTGCGCCACTTTGCCGATTGCCTGGCCGTGGCTGGCGTGCAACTTGTTCAGCAGGGCGTGTTTGGCGCATATATGCAAGTCGAAATTCACAACGATGGTCCTGTGACCATCTGGCTGGACAGCGACTACCTGTAATTATGCGTAAAATGGAAAACAAAAAAGGCGACCCATTTGGATCGCCTCTGGATATTGATTTGTCGTCAGCGGACTATTCGTCCTCTTCACGCAGGGGCAGCACATTGGGCCAAACCGATGCGTGGTGTTCGTAGGCATCAATGCCGATGCGATCGGCTTCTGGATCCACATGCAGGACATTCAGGCGGTTCAGCACGCCAAACATGATAAAGCTGGTGACGCCAACCCAAATGGCAACGCCGACCACGCCTATAACCTGAGCTCCCAGCAGATCCAGTGAGCCGCCGTCAAAGAGGCTCGGCGCGCCGAGAGCCGAAGACCCGACTATGCCGATCATCAGCGTACCGAATGCCCCGCAAGCGCCATGCACCGAGAATGCGCCCACCGCATCGTCGATCTTCAGCGATTCGACCACGCCTATCGAGATGACCAAGACAACGCCAGCCAGCGCGCCAATGATCACTGCGCTTATCGGCGTGACAAATGCGCAGCCTGCGGTAATGGCGACCAGGCCTGCCAATGAGCCGTTCAAGATAAAACTGACATTCCAGGTCTTGGTGACGAAATAGGTGTGGAACATCGCCCCAAGCGCGCCAGCCGTGGCAGCCAGCGTGGTATTCACAGCGACTAATCCGAGTTGATTGACATCGCCCGCGCCCAGCGTTGAGCCGACATTGAAGCCATACCAGCCGAACCACAAGATGAATGTGCCCATAGCGGCGATCGCCAGGTTGGATGCCGCTGGCGGACGCCCGAAGACTCGTCCAGCGCGGGGACCCAGCATATATGCGCCGACAAGCGCCACGACGCCGCCGGTCATGTGTACGATGGTCGAACCAGCGAAATCAACGAAGCCCTGCTCTGTGAGCCAGCCACCGCCCCAGGTCCAGAATACGACCACCGGATAGATGACAGCGCCCAGGATCGCGCTGTAGATCAGCTTGCCGACGAAATTTGTCCGCTCGGCCATGGCGCCCGTGGCAATGGTCGCCGCCGCGCCCGCAAACGCGAACTGGAAGAAGAAGTTCACAAACAGCGAGCCATCTCCCTCGCCCGCCCCTGTCGCGCCGCCCAGGAACAGCTCTACCTGAGGGAAGAAGCCGCTGCTTTCTGCGCTGCCAAAGGCGATGCCGAAGCCAACGATGAAGAAGACGATGCCGGTGACGCAGGCGTCCATGAAGTTTTCCGCAAGCGAGTTAACCACACCCGTTTCGCGGATCATGCCACCTTCCAGCATGGCAAAGCCGGCCTGCATGAAGAAGACCAAGAAGCCCGCCAGCAAAATCCAGACATGGTCGAGGTTGTTTTGTACTTCTTCCGCCTTTGCGTAGGCGTCGCCAGCGGTCATTTCAACCGTCTCGACTGCGGTGGCTTCTTCGGCGGGGGGATCGTCTTGTGCGATTGTGCCAAAGCCGAAGCTGTAGAGAATGCTTACTCCGATGAATATGGAAATTAGTCGGTAGACGAACTTTCTTTTGTTCACGGTCAGCCCTCCATGCGGTCGCAGTCGCTGCTAAATGCGATGTGCGCCTAGTCTACGGCTGTCTGTAAGAAGTCTGTAGAACAATAGTACCCCAATTTGCAGCCATTGTTTTGGTTAATTCTTACAAGGCGCGGGAATTCGCTCGCGGATTCGTCATGATAAAAGCAGTTGTCAGCGTCCAGGCGCCAGTCTGTGGTGTGCCGCCAGCGGCAACTTTGTACATTATTACTAGGATTGGCTTTCGCCCAAGGCAGCATATTTGATAGCTTTCAGGCGCTTCATCACATCGTTTGCGCCGCGCCCAAAATAGTCGTAGAGCGTCTTGTATTCAGCGAAGAGCTTGTCATACTGGCGCTGGTTTTCGGCGATTGGCTTTACAACCTGGTCTTTGAGCTTGCCCATTTTCTCGGCGGCGGCATGAATATCGGGGTAGATGCCGGCGGCGACAGCGGCGTGCATGGCTGCGCCCAGCGCCGGCGCTTGTGCAGAACCCGCCAGCTTCAGTGGACGGCCCGTCACATCGGCAAAGATCTGGCAGAGCAGCGCATTCTTCTCGGGCAAGCCGCCCGCCGCAACCAATTGATTCACATCGATACCTTGCGCATCAAAGGCGTCGATGATCTCGCGCGTGCCATAAGCGGTTGCTTCGATCAAGGCGCGATAAATGTCGGGCGCGCGCGTTGCCAGGTTCATGCCCAGCATCAGACCGGTCAGGTCGACATCGACCAGGGTGCTGCGGTTGCCATTCCACCAGTCCAAAGCGACCAAGCCATGCTGCCCAACGGCTTGCTGCGCCGCTTCGCGCTCCAGGTAGGCATGCAGATTGAGATTGGCATCCGCGGCCGCGCGGTGATACGCCGGCGGCACAGCATGATCCACAAACCAGGCGAAGATGTCGCCCACAGCGCTTTGACCGGCTTCGTAGCCATAGAGGCCCGGGATGATGCCGCCTTTGACCACGCCGCACATACCGTCCACCACTTGCAGCTGCGTGCCAGACAGGATGTGGCAACAGGATGTGCCCATGACCATGACCATGATGCCCGGGTCGGTCGCCTTGACAGCCGGCGCGGTAACATGGGCGTCTACATTGGCAACTGCCACCGCAATGCCGGCTCGCAAGCCCGTCAGCGCCGCCATCTGCGCAGTCAATTCACCAGCTTTGTCGCCCAGTTCGGCGAATTCGCGGCCGACTTTTTCGTCAACGACATGTTCAAAAGCCGGGTCCAGCGCTTTGAAATAAGCGCGGCTGGGGAAGTCGCCATCTTGCACCATGGCTTTGTAGCCGGCTGTGCAAGTATTGCGCGTTTCTGTGCCGGTCAGCTGCCAGATGACCCAATCGGCGGCTTCAACAAAGCGGTCGATTTTGGCATAGATATCCGGGCGCTCTTGCAAGATCTGCAGCAGCTTGCTGAAAAACCATTCGGAAGAGATCTTGCCGCCATAACGAGGCAGCCAGCTTTCGCCCATTTGGCGGGCGGTTTCGTTGATGTGGTCGGCCTGGCGCTGGGCGGCGTGATGCTTCCACAGCTTGATATAGGCATGCGGCTCGTCAATCAGCTCGGGCAGATAGCAGAGGGGCCTGCCATCGCTGGTGGTGGGCATGGGTGTGCTGGCGGTGAAGTCAATGGCGATGCCCACGACATCGGCCGAGTCGATGCCGCTTTGTCGCAGCACGGCCGGCACTGTGTGGCCCAAGACATCGATATAATCTTGCGGATGCTGCAGGGCCCAGTCGGGTGGCAGCTTTGTGCCCGAGGGCAGCTGGCTGTCCATGACGCCATGTGGATAATCGAATACCGCCTCGGCGATCTCGCTGCCATCGCGCGTGTCGACCAGTACAGCTCGTCCAGAAAGCGTCCCAAAGTCCAATCCGATTGTATACATGCGCGCGCCTGTCAGCTGAGTGGATTGCTGGCGCGATTATGCCGAAGTCGCCTGCGGATGGCAAATGGCGGATGGGAGTGAGCAATTCTTGGCGTCAACTAAGATTGGCTATGAGGCACATTCCACAGGTCGGAATCATAACCAGATGCCGTGCGTCCAGCGGGGCTGGGCATGGCAAATCGTGCGCCGTCCAGAATCTGGGCAACTGTTAGCAATTGAATGCGGGGGTAGACCTTGCCATCAATCTCGACATGTCCTGCCATTGCCATCGTCTGACGGAAATTTTTCATCTGTTGCTTGCCTGGCTCGCGCAAGGTAATTAGTCCTGCCATTTGCACATTGTCGAACATCAACACACTTTTCATTTGGCGCACATGATTGATGCTTAGGTTTTCGCCGCCTTTTACTTCCAACGCCATGCTCTGCAAGACCGCCTCGCCGGGCATCGCAAAGTAGATGCGCCCATCGATTCCATCATCAGCAGTCTTCTTGACATTGACAAAGCCTTCGACCTGCTCCACGCACCACTTCTGAAATTGGTAGGTGTCTTGATTCCATAGTTCAAATGCGCCTTCCCAATTCTGCGGGACGCCTTCAATAACATAATCTTTGCCCAATGTCAGATGCAATCGGTCTTGCAGACGTCGCCGTGCCACACGCTTGATGGCGTGGATCGTGATGTCGATTCCAATCCAGCGACGGTTCAGTTTGCTCGCAGCTTCAATGGTTGTCGCGCAACCACAGAAAGGGTCAAAGACAAGGTCTCCTTTATTGCTCCCTGCTTCTATGATGCGTTCAAGCAATGCAACTGGCTTTTGCGTAGGGTAGCCCAATCGCTCGTTGCCACGCGCGCCAGGAATATCGACCCACAAGTTATCCAGCTTTATGCCTTTGGCATCGTCCAGATACTTCTTGTATTGAAACGGCGAACCAGGTCGCGCCTGAACAAGCATATCTGCGTCGTACATTTCTTGCATTCTGGATGGCTTGAATCGCCAGGCTCTACTGACACCGCGGAACTCGTAGATCTTGTTGCCGCCAGACTCATTTGTGCAAGGAAGAAGACGGTAAGTGCCACGACTGTCCGTGTGCCTGTATGCGGACCTGATATATTCTGGCGAGTAAGGCAGGTATTGCGCGTTGTACTTATGGTCGGGCGACATGCCGTACCAAAAGATCGTGTCAACTGTTCGCCCCAGAGTCTTCCTGGCAAGGTTATGCCGGTCTTGTCTCCGTTTCCATGTGATCTCGTTTCGGTAATTCTGCGCGCCAAAGATCACATCCATTACGATTTTTAAGTAGTGGCTTGCTGTGTCGTCACAGTGCAGGAAGACACCGGCAGTGGGCTTCATCATTCGCCGAATCCACAGCAGACGCTCGGTCATGTAAGCCAGGTATGCTGCCATATCAGGAAGTGTACTGCTCAGTCCGCTGAGAAGAGTGGAGAGAAAATCGGCGTTGTGTCCATTAACTCCGTGCTCACTAAGAATCACGGGCATTTGTTGGATAGTCCAAGCGCGCGCTTCATCCAGTTCCCATGTATCGGTGTACGCCTCCACCTGGTCGGGCAAAGGGCGTCCCGTTTCATCCTTGTAAATGGCGTTGTAGTCTTCGTTGGAATTGAACGGTGGGTCAAGATAGACGATATCTACGCTCTGGGGAGTCATCTTCTCCCGCATAATCGTCAGGCAGTCACCGTAGTAGAGCTTGTTCATGCGCAATCCAGCCCTTTGTGTTGATCATCATCATTATGCCGAAGTCGCCTGCGGATGGCAAATGGCGGAAGGGGAGAACCGCAAAGCCTGTTTGAAGCGCAGAGGTAACATCTCTCTCGAGACCAGATTAACGAGAGGTCGCAGCACGCGCCCAAAGACCGCGCGACTTCGTGTATAATGCGGGGTATGCACACGGAGCAAGGATGCGCAGATGCCCAGCGAATTCCCGCCAGGTCCCACCGAGATGGGCGAAGGCAAATGGCAGAATTACCTCTTCTATCGCAAGTTTTTCAAAGACCCTTTGGGCTATGTTACGCGCTGGATGGAAACCTATGGCGATGTCTGGCATTACCTGATTGGCGATACGCACAATTATTCGGTTGCCAATCCCGACATGGCTTATGAGCTATTTGTGCGTCAATCGAAGATCTTCATCAAGGGACCTGCCTACACCAGCAGGAAGTCGGGGCTGGCGCGTTTTATGGGCGAGGGACTGGTGACCAGCAATGGCGAATTCTGGAAGCGACAGCGACGCTTGGTGGCGCCGGCTTTTCATGCCATACGCGTCCATGCCTACGCCGATACCATGGTCGACTATACGTTGCAACGCCTGGAGGGCTGGCATGATGGCGCGGTTGTCGATGTCGATGATGAGATGATGGAATTGACGTTGAACATTGTGGCGCGCACGCTCTTTGACGCCGATGCCTCGAGCACAGTCAGCCAAGTCAAAAGAGCCGTCGCGGTTGTGCAGCAAGCCAACAACACCGCCAGCATCCTGCCGCACTGGATTCCCACGCCGCTGCGGCTGCGTTCGTGGCGCGCCAACGAGGCGCTCAACAAGATCGTCTATGGCTTCATCAACGACCGGCGCAAAACCGGCGAAGACCGTGGCGACCTGCTTTCTATGCTGCTGCTGGCAGAAGATGCCGATGGCGAGCGCATGACCGACCTGCAAGCGCGTGACGAAGCGGTTACGCTCTTCCTGGCTGGGCACGAAACCACTGCCAATACGCTCAATTGGACTTGGTGGCTGTTGGCGCAGCATCCCGAGGTCGAAGCCAACCTGCACGCCGAGCTGGATTCTGTGCTGGCTGGACGCGCGCCCAAGCTGGAAGACCTGCGCAGCCTGCCCTATGCCGACATGGTGATCAAAGAAGCATTGCGCCTCATGCCAGCTGTCTGGTCGGTCAGCCGCACCGCCAGCGAAGACACAGAAGTTTGCGGTTATCCCATGCCGCGCGGCACCACTGCCCAAGTCATGATCTACCTGCTGCATCGCCATCCCGAGCACTGGAAGCAGCCCAACGATTTCATGCCCGAACGCTGGGCAGACCCGGAGATCGAAAACCGACACAAATATGCCTATGTGCCTTTCGCCGCTGGTCCGCGCATTTGCATTGGCAACAGCTTTGCCACCATGGAAGCCAACTTGCTGCTGGCGGCGATCGCCCAGCGCTATCAGCTACGGCTGCTCGAAGGCGTAGAAATCAAGCCCGCGGCGTTGATTACCATGTACCCGCGCGATGGCTTGCCCATGCGCCTGGAAGCAAGAACGGCGGGATGATCGACTGCAATACGAATGACAGAGTAGGAGCACAGCTGTGAAGGAACTGACGAAGAAACTGGTCGAATGCTGGGGACCGCCCGGCTATGAGCATCGCATCCGCGAGATGATCCATGACGAGGCGCGCGGGTTGGCGGACGAAATCTGGACCGACGGCTTGGGCAACTTGATCTGCCGCGTGGGCAGTGGCGGGGTAAAAGCGCTGGTTGCGGCGCACATGGACGAGATTGGCTTAATGGCCAATTATCAAGAGCCAGAGAGTGGCTACCTGCGCTTCAGCAGCCTGGGCGGCTTGCGCAACGACACGCTCAATGGCAATCGCGTACTCTTTGAAGACGGCACAATCGGCGTCATCGCGGTGCAAAATGGCGGCGGCAAATCGCTGGGCGACTTTTATATTGATGTGCAAGATGGCAACGGCAGCGCCACGCGAGTCGGGCAGCCAGCCGGCTTCATGCGCGAGATGCAGCTGCGCGGCGAACGGATCGTCGCCAAATCGCTGGACGACCGCATCGGCTGCGTGGTCGCGATTGAAGCCATGCGCAAGCTCGACAGATCGACGCCAAATGAATGCTACTTTGCCTTCACCGTGCAAGAAGAAGTCGGCTTGCGAGGCGCCAAAACCGCGGCACAAGGTGTGCAGCCCGATATCGGCATCGCCATTGATGTGACTGGCAGCGGCGACGAGATCCGCGGACGCAAGATGCTCGTCAAGCTGGGTGGGGGCGCCGCAATCAAAGTGCAGGATCCTGGCTTGGTCGTTCCAGTCGCCATCAAAAACTGGATGATCGCCCGCTGCGAAGCCGATGGCATCCCTTATCAGCTGGAATTGCTGGCGGGCGGCACGACAGACGCCTCGGCCATTCAGCTGACCCAGGCCGGCGTGCCCAGTGGCTGCATATCCATCCCGACTCGCTACCTGCACACCACCAGCGAGACGGTCGATATGGGCGATGCGCGCGCGTGCATCGACTTGCTGACGGGCTTGCTCGCCAACCCGATCGAGCTTTAACGTGCGAGCTGTCCTCTGCACAGAACACGGCGCGCCCGAGTCGCTGGTCGTCGCCGATCTGCCATCACCGGTTGTCGGCGCGGGGCAAGTCAAGATTCGTGTACGAGCAGCTGGCGTCAATTTCCCCGATGTGCTGCTGGTGCAGGGTTTGTATCAACTAAAGCCGCGGCTGCCTTTCAGCCCGGGCTTGGAAATCGCCGGCGAGATCATCGAAGTTGGCGCAGGCGTCGAGTCGTCTCGGCTCGGTGAGCGCGTGATGGCGATATTGCCTTATGGCGGCTTCGCAGAAGAAGTCGTCGTGCCGGCGAGCGCGCCCTTGCCCTTGACTGACTCGATGCCCGATGAAGTCGGCGCGGGATTCGCCCTGGTCTATGGCACGGCGCATGTGGCTCTCGTGCAGCGCGGTCGCATGCAAGCTGGCGAGACCTTGCTGGTGCTGGGCGCGGCCGGTGGCGTGGGTTTGGCGGCTGTCGAGCTCGGGTCGCTGCTGGGCGCGCGCGTGATTGCCGCGGCCAGCACGGACGAAAAGCTGGCGCTGGCGCAACATTATGGCGCGACAGAAGGGATCAATTACAGCAGCGAAAGTTTGCGCGACCGCATCATTGACTTGACAGAAGGGCGCGGCGCAGATGTGATCTTTGATCCCGTCGGCGGCGATCAATTTGACCAGGCTGTCCGGCGCATCGCCTGGGAAGGGCGTTATCTGGTCATTGGCTTCGCAAGCGGGCGGATTCCCGCGCTGCCTGCCAATATCGCACTGCTGAAAAATGCGTCGCTGGTGGGGGTCTATTGGGGCGCATACTGGGAACATGATCTGGCTGTCGCAGGCGATTCGATTGCGCAACTGCAAGCCTGGCACGCGGCCGGGCAGCTGCACCCGCATATCCAGCAGAGTTTCACGCTGGACGAAGCGGACCAGGCGCTGCGTATGCTGATGGAACGGCGCGCACAGGGCAAAATCGTGTTGACGCTCTAGGCATCAACAACTCCATAGCGCAAATATGTTCTAGTTGATATCGCCCGATTCGGCAGGTTGTGTTATCCTGTAGACAGCCTGCACACACAGCCAACAGGTTGCGCGTATGGCCTATCGGCGCGATGATGAGCCAGAATACATTGAGGACGATGACTTCTTCGACCCCGAGTCGCTTGGCGGACGTTCGCGGGTATTGGGCGGCAGTGGATCGCGTCAGCCGCAGGAATTCGAGCAACCGCCAGAAGATTATGCTGCTGCGCGCCAGCCGAATGCCAAGCGGCGCTCTAAAAAAGCTGCCAAGAAAGCGCGCAATCCGTCGCCTTCCATAGCCAGCGACCAAGAACGCCGCGCCCGACTGGCTGGCAAGCACAAGGCCAGGGAAGAAGGTCCATCCAGCAGCCGTGAAGAGCCAGCAGCACCCGTCCACGCTCAACGTGAGACCGGACGATTTAGCAAGCTGCGCGCTCGTTTTGGCCGCAGCCAGAAAGAAACCGAGCGCAGCAAAAAGTCCGCGCAATCCAAGCGGACAACGCCTTTTGCAACAGTTGGCAGGGGGGTTGGCGGTTTGCGCTCCCGCTTCGGCAGAGGCGCTAGTTCCGAAACCAAGTCTCAGCGACAGCCGCCACGCCAGCAGCGCCAATCCGAGCGACCGAGCCGCGCCCCAAAGATCGCCCCCAGCGGCTGGCTCGACCTCGACCGCAAGCTCGACCTGGTCGGTGTGGCGCTGGTCTTCGGGGCGATCCTCTTCACCATCAGCGCGCTCTCCGCAGAACAGGCAGCTATCGGCGCGCTTCATCAGTTGATCGGGCAGCTGCTGGGCTGGGGCGCGGTAGCATTGCCTGTCGCCATGTTCGCCATCGGCCTGTGGTTGATCGTTCGCCACTTCGGAGACGAGCCGCCGATCATCGATCCGCTGCGCATGGCTGGGGCTGCGTTGGCATTTCTGGGGGCGCTGGCCCTGCTGCAATACCTGGACAGCCTAGGCTATACAGCCATCATGCCGACCACTCCCGCTTGCGTCAATACGACTTCGTCCGCCTGCATGGAAGCGCTGGTGCAAGAATCGTATCAGCATGCGCGCGGCGGCGGAGTCATCGGCGGCTGGCTGTATAGCGCGCTCGTCAACACCCTGACTGAGCTGGGCGGGCTGGTGGCTGTGGGCATGCTGCTGACTGTCGGCGCGATGTTGATTACCCGATCCAGCACGACCGAATTGGTGCTGGCCGGCATCAGCTTGTGGCGTGGCGCGCGCACCAAACTGGGGCAATATGCGGCTGCTCGACGCGCTGTCCACATGCAAGCACAGCAGCCGATGACCCAGGCAGATATCCAGCCACCGCTGCATATTCGCAAGCCGGATGCGCCGCGCCTGGGCAGTACCGCGCGAGCAGCGCCAGCCTTGCCAGTGCCACGCAGCGACTGGATGCCGATACCCGCTCGTTTGCGGTCCTTGTTCAGTCGCCGCCAACCAGCCGCTCCGCAAGCGGACTTGCAAAGCGCCGTGGCCCCAGAATCGCCTGTCCGGTACAGATCGCCTATCGAAAGTCCCTATGCAGCGCCGCCAATGCCACGTCAGGCGCAACCGGCTGCGCGCCCGACACAGCGAAGCGACGCATTGGAACGATTTCTGAATCTGGGCGATGATTTGCCCGCCCCGCCAGCGAGAACTGCGCCAATCAGCCGCCCACAGAGCGCCCCGCCCGGCCCAAAGCCTGCGCCGCCCAGGATTCTGTCACCGACGCCAGCGCCCGTCGAATCGCCTCCGCCACAGCCGAGGTCCGTCCCTGCTGCCCCAGCCCAAACCCGTCCCAAATGGGAGCTGCCGGATTATCAAGACTTGCTCGACAGCACCAGCGCCAGCGACCTGGAGCAGGAACCGCTGATGCAGCAAGCCCAGATCATTGAAGATACGCTGGCAGCTTTCGGCGCGCCAGGCAATGTCATCGAGATCAACAGCGGGCCGGTCATCACGCAATATGGCGTCGAACCGCTGCAGCAAACTGCCAGCACGGGCAAACGCAGCCGCGTCAAAGTGGGCGATATCGCCAAATTGGACAAGGATTTGCAGTTGGCGCTGGGCGCAAAGTCCATTCGCATGGAAGCGCCCGTGCCCGGCAAAGGCTATGTCGGCATTGAAGTGCCCAATCCGCTCTCGGCGCGAGTCAGCCTGCGCGATGTGCTGGAATCGGAAAGTTATCGCAAGCTGGAATCGCCGCTGGCGATCGCCTTGGGCATGACGGTGGATGGCAGTCCTGTCGCCGCCGACCTGGCGCAGATGCCGCATTTGCTCATCGCCGGGGCAACCGGGGCCGGCAAGTCAGTCTGTATCAACGCCATCATCAACAGCATCTTGCTGCGCAACTCGCCAGAAACGGTCAAGTTCATCATGATCGACCCCAAGCGCGTCGAGCTGACCAGCTACAATGGCTTGCCGCACCTGGTTGCGCCAGTGGTGGTCGAGCTGGAACGCGCGATCGGCGTTTTGCGCTGGGTCACTGCCGAGATGGAAAAGCGCTATCAGACGCTCTACCAGGCTGGCATGCTCAACATCATCGACTACAACAAGACTCTCGACCCCGACCTGCCGCCCATGTCCTATATCGTTGTCATCATCGACGAATTGGCGGACTTGATGATGTTGGCTCCGAAAGAAATCGAGCTGATTGTTCGGCGCATCGTGGCGGTGGCTCGCGCGACAGGCATCCACATGATCCTGGCTACCCAGCGCCCATCGGTCGATGTGGTCACAGGCGTAATCAAGGCGAATTGTCCCGCGCGCATCGCTTTTTCGGTCGCCAGCGGGGTCGACAGCCGCGTCATCCTCGGCACGCCGGGCGCAGAACGTCTGCTGGGCAAGGGCGATATGCTTTATTTGTCGGGCGATGCCCCCGCGCCAAGACGTATGCAAGGCGTCTTCGTTTCTGAAGACGAGAAACAGCGCATCGGCAAATTCTGGCGCATGCGCGGTGCTGGCATCGAGGCCGTTGATCCCATCCCGCCGCCCCAACGCTCGCTCGAATCCACGTCTGCGCACCCGCCAGCCGCAAGCACAGGCATCGAAGGCGAACAAGCGGCATTCTGGGAGATGCCCAAGCCCGATGCCAAACATCAAGCCAGCGACGGGGATGACGAGCTCTATCCGACCGCGGTGGAGATGGTGCGCCGGCTGGACAGGGCGTCGATATCGCTGCTGCAGCGCAAAATGCGCATCGGCTATGGGCGGGCGGCGCGCCTGATGGACATGATGGAAGAGCGTGGCGTGGTCGGTCCTGCCAAAGAAGGCAGTTCCAAGCCGCGTGATGTGCTGCCGCTGGCCTGAGGCTGCCCCCAGCCGCACCTGTCGATAGAATCATCGCGCGTATCTTGTTTTCCCCGACTTTTCGAGGGGGCCGAGGGGGGCGCCTCCCCCAGGCGCTCGCAACTGTGGTAAAACTAGCGCAATACGCCTCTAATGAAAGGATTCTGCTCCATGAAATATGCGAATATCCCCGGCGTCGCCAAGCCGGTGGCTCGCCTGCTGCAGGGCACAGTCATGCTTACAGCCGATGCCCGCGACAGCAACTTCCGCCTGCTTGATGCTTGCTATGAAAACGGATTCAATACTTTCGATACCGCGCATGGCTATGGTGGCGGCGTATGCGAACGCGAGCTGGGCGCCTGGATCAACGCGCGGGGCATCCGCGACCAGGTGGTCATCCTCACCAAAGGCGCGCACCCCTATCAAGGCGAACCCGACCGCGTCGCGCCAGAATTTATCCGCCGCGACCTGGAAGAATCCCTGGAACGGCTGGGGACCGATTATGTCGAGCTCTACCTGCTGCACCGCGACAGCCGTGATATGCCGGTCGGCGAGATTGTCGATGTCCTGCACGAATTCAAGGACAAGGGATACATCGGCGTTTATGGCGGCTCGAACTGGCTGGCGGATCGTGTGGCGGCGGCAAATGCCTATGCGGCAGACAATGGCAAAACACCCTTTGGCGTCAGCAGCCCGCAATTCAGCATCGCCGAGATGATCGAGCCCCCCTGGGCTGGCTGTATCAGCGTCAGTGGCGTGCAGGGCGAAGCAGACCGGCGCTGGTACAACGACAACGAAATCTCGCTCTTCACCTGGTCGAGCCTGGCTGGCGGATTCATGACCGGCAAGTTCACGCGCGAAAACCTCGCCGAGTTCAGCGATTATTGGGACACCAACCCGATCGGCGCTTATGCTTACGAAAGCAACTTCCAACGCCTCGACCGCGCCCTGGAGCTGGCGGCGGACAAAGGCGCAAGCCCGGCGCAGATCGGCGTTGCCTATGTCTTGAGCAACAATGCGCGCTACCATGCCATCGTCGCCAATTGGGAAGCCGAGCAAATCCCCGAAAACGCCGCAGCCGCAGACATCCAGCTGAGCGCCGACGAAATCGCCTGGCTGGAGATGAAAACGGAGGACAAACCGCAATGAGCGACAAAATCAGATGGGGCTTGATGGGCTTGGGCACGATCTCGAGCAAGTTCGCCACCGGCTTGGGCTTTCTGCCCGATGCAGAGATTTATGCAGTCGGTTCGCGCTCACAAGAAAAAGCGGAGGAAATTGGCGCACGTTGCGGCGCGACCAAAGCCTATGGCAGCTATGAAGCGCTGGCGGCTGACCCCGATGTCGATGTCGTTTATATCGGCACGCCACACAACTACCACATGCCCAACACCTTGCTATGCCTGGAGGCCGGCAAGCATGTGCTCTGCGAAAAACCCTTCGCCGTCAACGCGGACGAAGCCAAAACCATGATCGACTGCGCGCGCGAAAATGACCGCTTCCTGATGGACGCCTTTTGGACGCGCTTCTTCCCCGGCATGGTCAAGCTGCGGCAGCTGCTGGCAGACAAAGCTATCGGCGATGTCATGTTGGTGCAAGTCGACTTTGGCTATCGTACCGGGCAAGTCGTCCCAGAAAGCCGCATCTACAATCCAGCGCTGGCGGGCGGCGCGCTGCTGGATGTCGGCTCCTATTGCGTGCAGCTGGCTTCCATGGTCTATGGCAGACAGCCCAGCGACATCAGCAGCCAGGTTACCATCGGCTCGACCGGCGTTGACGAACTGTCGGTGTCGGTATTCAAATACAGCGACTATGAGATGGCAACCCTCACAACCGCCATCCGCCTGAATACGCCACACGAAGCGCGCATCATGGGCACGGGCGGCGCCATCTCCATCCCCAACTGGTGGATGCCCAGCGAACTGACGGTGGCAGCCAGCGGCAAAGAGCCGGAGACAATTCGCTTCGCCAATGTGGGCAATGGCTTCAACTACGAAGCGGCGGCAGTGGGCGAGTGCATCCGCGCGGGCAAGACCGAAAGCGATATCATGCCGCTGGACGAGACCTTGGCTATCATGCAGACGCTGGATCGGATGCGCGCCCAATGGGGCTTGCGCTATCCATTCGAAAGCTAGTCTCATTGGATAAAGACCCCCCTCGGTCCCCCCGACAGGTCAGGGGGAGGCAACGGCACACGCGGATTCTGTCGGCAGGTCGGGGATGGGGAAACGCCATATACACGGAAGTCGCCACTCCCGGGGCGATTAGCGTGGATTTGGGACACAGAGATTCTCTGTGCGCTCTGTGTCTCTGTGGTGAATTGACCTTGTGTCAAGCATGACGAAAAGTTGTATCCAGGAATATTGACATTCCCAAGCCTGTTTGCGGTTGACAGCGCGCGCAGCCTGTGCCAGAGTGGTACTGTATTACTAATCTAGGTCTCGGGCGCGTCCATAATCCGGGCGTGCACTGGGGAAGTCGGTGAGAATCCGACACTGTCGCGCAGCGGTGACTGGCAAATAGCCAGAAGTCCGAATGCCAGACCGAGACTTAGCTCAGTCGACTTTCGCGTGAAGAGGAAGACGAGCATGGACTACAGAAACTCAATCCGCCCACAGTCATGGGCGTTTTTGTTGTCTGCGCGCGCCCTCCTTCGTCCAATGGAGGGACAACATGAAAACCGCGCTGCTGGCGTTCATCCTGCTGCTCATCACGACCGCTGCAACTGCCGCGCAAGACGGCAATCTGACCGCAGGTTGCATCACTGACTTCGACGCCGCTGTCGATTACTTCCCGCATAAAGCCGAAGTTGTCGATGCCACCAACTTGACCGTCTCCTATCATGGTCATTACAAAATTGTGCGCGTAGGGAATGCTTTTGCTGGCGCGCCGCCCTTCGAATATGTGCTGGTGCAGTGTGGCGCGCCGGCCCCGCCTGTTGAGAACTTCGCCGAAAACGCGCAGTTCTTAGAAGTCCCGGCCGGCAAGTTGATCGTGCTCTCCACCACGCAACTGCCCGCGCTGTCCTTGCTGGGGCTTGTCGACCAGCTGGTGGCGGTGGATGGCGGCTATTACATCAGCAGCCCAGCAGTGCTCGAGGGCATCGAATCTGGCGCGATCGCCGAGATTGGCTTCGGCGCGGAAGTAAATATCGAGCTGGCGCTGGAGCTGACGCCCGACCTGGTATTGAGCTATAGTTACAATCCCGACGCCGATGCGCACCCGGTTTTGCTGGAAGCCGGCATATTCACGGCGCTTGATGCCAGCTGGCGGGAAAACTCGCCGCTGGGACGGGCAGAGTGGCTGAAGCTGCCGGCGCTCTTTTATAATCAAGAAGCGCGCGCCAACGAACTTTATGCCGATATCCGCGATCAGTACGAGTCGATGCGCGAGTTGGCTGCTGACATACCCGACGAAGGGCAGCCACGCGTGCTGCTCAATTCATACCTGTCTTATGCCGATGCCTGGTATAGCCCGGGCACAGATACCTATGTCGGGCAGCTGATACGCGGGGCCGGCGCAGACCTGATGCTTTCGAGCGCTGACCCGACCGCCAGCCAGCCGTATAGCTTCGAGGCCGCCTACGAACAGGGCTTGGACGCCGATATCTGGTTGCTGGAAACTTTCGGCGTCGACACAGCCGATGACTTGCTGGCGCTGGACAGTCGCTTTGCCGACTTCGCAGCATTCCAGTCGGGCGCGATCTGGAACAACAACCGCGATGAGAATCCAAATGGCGGCAACAATTATTACGAATGGGGCATCATCAACCCGCATCTGGTGCTGGCGGACTTGCTGGCGATCTTTCATCCGCAGCTGTTGCCCGACCACGAGTTCACCTTTTATCGCCGCTTGAGCGAGGCTTGATATGCTGCGCCCCCCACGCTTGCCCATCGTGCTAAGCGCCTGGCAGGGGCGCGAATACGCCGGCGCAAAACCATTGCTGCTGGTCGCGCTGGCGCTGCTGATGTGCCTGCTGCTGATGTTGAGCCTGGCGCTGGGCTCGGCATCTATTCCGCTGGAGCAGATCATCGCAACACTGCTGGGTGGAGAAGCGGAGAACGCTGCCTGGACCAACATTGTGCTCAAGTTCCGCTTGCCCAAGACCTTGACAGCCATGCTGGCGGGCATGGCGCTGGGAGTCAGCGGGTTGCTGATGCAGACCTATTTTCGCAATCCGCTGGCCGAGCCATTTGTGCTGGGCGTGTCGTCGGGCGCGAGTCTGGGTGTGGCGCTGGTGGTGCTTGGAGCGGGCACGGCTGGTGGCATCCTGCTGGCTGGCCAGAACCTGGCTGGCGATCTGCTGCTGACGGCGGCGGCCGGGCTGGGCGCGGCATTGACAATGACGCTGGTCTTGCTGGTGGCGGCGCGCATCCCCAATGGCGTTACCCTGCTCATCCTGGGGCTGATGTTCGGTTATCTGGTAGCGGCGTTGGTCAGCCTGCTGCTCTACTTCGCTTTGCCCGAGCGCATCCAGGCCTACATCAACTGGACTTTCGGCTCGTTCAGCGGCGTAACCAGCCAACAGCTGCCGATCCTGACGTTGATTGTCGTGGCGGGCTTGCTGCTGGCGGCGGCGCAAGTCAAACCGCTCAATGCGCTGTTGCTGAGCGAGGATTATGCGCGCAGTCTGGGCGTGCCCATGCGGCAGACACGGCTGGGCATCGTGCTGGCGACAGCTCTGCTTGTCAGCGCGGTCACGGCATTTTGCGGACCCATCGCTTTCATCGGCATTGCCGTGCCGCACATTTGTCGCGGCTTGCTGAGCAGCTCCGACCATCGTTTGCTGCTGCCGGGCACGATTTTGGCGGGGGCTTGCGTGGCGCTGGCGGCCGGGCTGATCGCCGAGCTTCCGGGCAGCAATATCGTGCTGCCGCTGAATGTGGTGACTGCCTTGATGGGCGCGCCGGTGGTTATGCTGGTCGTGCTGCGACAGGCGCGGGGGCTGTCTTGATGATGGCGCTGGAAACGCGAGCGCTGACTATCGGTTATCGGCGGCGGCGGGGCAACATCGTGCTGGCCCGCGACCTGGACTTGCAGTTGGGGCGAGGCAGCCTGGTCGGCATATTGGGCGCGAATGGCGTCGGCAAATCGACATTGCTGCGTACGCTGGCTTGTATGCAGGCGCCGCTGGCCGGTCAAGTGCTGCTAGATGGCGAAGAGGCAGCCCGCATGTTGCCGCTCGATGTGGCGCGGCGGCTGTGCATCGTGTTGACGGCTGCGCCTCAAGCCAGTCTGCTCAATGGCTATGCGCTCGTGGCATTGGGCAGATACCCGCACAGCGACTGGCTGGGCAGGCTCAGCAAGTCCGACCACGCGCAGGTCGCCTGGGCATTGCAGGCGGTGGGCGCGACCGATCTGGCAGAGCAGCGCGTCTCCCAGCTTAGTGATGGGCAGCGGCAAAAGCTGATGATCGCACGCGCATTGACGCAAGATTGCCCGCTTATGCTGCTGGACGAGCCGACCGCCTTCCTGGATTATCCGCGCCGGCTGGAAACGTTGCGCCTGCTGCGGCGGCTGACCCGGGATGCCGATCGGGCCGTTCTCGTTTGCACGCACGAGCTGGATCTGGCGCTGCGCTATTGTGATGAATTGTGGCTGATGAACGAAAGCGGGATGAAAGTTGGCTCGCCGGCAGCCGTGCTGCGAGATGGCAGCCTGAGCGAGACTTTTGGCATTGATAACTTCAGCTTTGCAGCCAATCACAACAAAAATGACCGCCTCAGAGGACGGTCCTATAGACTGTGGGCTGTACAGGACTCGAACCTGTAACCTCCTCGACGTCAACGAGGCGCTCTGCCAGTTGAGCTAACGGCCCCTACATCTTTGCGCATCAAGTATAACCCGTTGTGCACGGTATGCAAGGTATTCGCTTCTTCAGTTTACCTCCCTCGGTCCCCACACGAAAAGTCGGGAGGAAGGGGTATCTGCGAGATTTTTTCGGGAGTGCTGAAATCTGTGGACATCAAGTCATTGGCAGGGACGACACTGTGAGTCGCCCGCAGCAGTAACTACTTGAATTTGGGTGCCGTACGAAGTCGTCCCTGCATTGCGATGTGATGGTGCACATCCACCGAAATCACCACGCCCGGATTTTGATCAAGCTGGTAGCGCAGCTGATCACGAGAGTGAACATAGAATACAAGGTTGCGCCTCTGCGCCTCTGTGGCAATCCATTGCATGATTTTCGCCGCTCACGAATCCCGCTGCATTCAGTATAATCTGTCCGCCACAGTCAAAAGCAGCCGCCCATGCCCCAGCCGATCAGCGAGCAGATCCGCGAGCGCTTCCGCCATATCCAGGATGTCAAGTTCGCCAGCGCGCGCCCAGAACCCGCATTGACCGCGCGATCGCATGAACCCGATATCGTGGTCGAAACCTGGATGAACAGCCACCTGCACATCTACCTGCTCGCCAAAGCGCCCAAGCCGCGTCAGATAAAGAGCATCCTCAAGCAGAACACCAGCGGCGGCATCGGCACGCTTTTTCTGGTGGATGTGGCGCTGCTGCCCGGCGATGGATATTGTGGACGCCTGCGCGATTGGCAAGATGACCTGCGCGTGATGACATTGGGCGCGATTTATGCCTACAGCCAAGGCAAAGAAGGGCTGCGGATTCTCCAGGTCAATCTGGATGAAAGTCCCCAGCGCGGCGAATTCATGGTTTGGCACAGCGGCGACTTCCCCTGCGATGCCGTTTCTGTGCGGCGGCGCGATTATCAGACGAATATCCGTGGCAGCTGGTTTGTGGGCGATATCGCCTCGCAGCATTTCAAACGCCGCATCAGCGAAGAACGAGCCCGCCAACGTTTTCATTATCGCAGCCAAGGCAGCCAGGGGGGCGACGGCGAACCCATCAACGCGGCGTATCTGGCATTGGAGATCGAGGTGGGCGCAGGGCAAGCCGCTGTCAAAGAAGCGTTTCGCAAGCTCGCTCGCGAATATCACCCCGATGTCAGCGCGCACGACAAAGGCGAAGCCGAGCGGCGCTTCAAAGAAGTCAAACGCGCCTATGACCGCATTCGAACGCATCGGCGCTGGCGGTGATGATGGGTCCACCAGGACTCGAACCTGGAACCAATCGGTTATGAGCCGACTGCTCTGACCATTGAGCTATGGACCCGGCGGTCTTGCAACGAAGCGGGTAACGGGATTCGAACCCGTACTGACACCTTGGAAGGGTGGAGTGCTACCGTTACACCATACCCGCCTGGTCGGGGCGCCCGGATTTGAACCGAGGACCTCGCGGACCCAAACCGCGCGCGCTACCGGACTGCGCCACGCCCCGCCTGCCCCAGATGATACAGAACTTGCGCGGGCGCGTAAAGCCGCAAGAGTCTCGTGCGGAGTACCTCCTTCGCCCCCAGAAAAGACGATGGGAGGCAAAGAATGAGCGAAAACCGTCGACAACTTGGAAAAAAAGCGAAAGAAAGCCGCCGCCCTCATTTTGGGGGAGGAGGGTTGGGGTCGGGGGCATCGAACAATTCGAGCAGTTCATCGACTTCAGCTTCGCTGATGACTGGATTGACCTCTTCGCCGCGGGCGGGCTGCGGGCGCGCTTTGACTTGCAATTCGCCAGAGAAAGCGGCGGATGTGATGACTTTCAGGCCATTGCGCTGGGCAAAGATGCGCACATCGCTGTCGGACGAGACGATGGTATAGGCGCTGCGATCGCGGGCGCGACTGATGCGGCTCTTGATCAACGTGTCGGCATCGCTGCGCTGATCTGCCGCGAAGATGACTTTGACAACGCTGCTGCCCATTTTTGATGCGCCGCCAGGCAATCCGCGGTCGAAGACGATCGTGCACTTCTTGCGCGTGGCGGCCGCCCAACTTTTCAGCTTGTTGACGAGTTTGGCTTCTTTGTGCGGGTCGTCCATGCCGATATCAGGCAGGCTGGCGATGAGGTTGTGTCCGTCAATCAAGTGCGGCATGAGAATCTGTCCTGCACAAGCATACGCTGGTTTCGGCGCTGACAATGGCTAGCCGGTCGCCGCGACTTGCGGGATGCCCAGCGTGAAAATGCTGCCGACGCCCTCGCGACTCTCGACGTTCAAAAAGCCGCCATGCGCCTGGGCAATGGCGCGCGCAACAAATAAGCCTTGCCCGAGGCCACGCGGCGCCTGGGCAGCATCGCCCCGATAAAATCGCTCGAAAATATGCGGCATATCGGCTGGCTTGATGCCGATGCCATTGTCGCTCACGCTGACCAGAGCATAGCGCTTGCCACCGCGATCCTCGCCGCGTGCAGCCACCGCCACATAACCACCTTCGCGCCCATAATCAGCGCCATTGCGGACCAGATGTCCCAGCGCCCACTGCAGCCGCGTATCGTCGCCGCGCACATGCAGGCCACTGATGCCGCGCGTCATCACCAACAGGTCGATGCCCCGGCTGGAAAGCGCTGCGTCCATTCCATTGACCACCGACCAAACCACCTGTTCTATGCGCAGCGGCTCGCGAAGCACATCCAGGCTGCCAGCCTTCAACTGTGCGATATCCAGCAGCTCCAAGGCCAACTGGTCCAGCATATCGACATTGTGCAGCAACTTGTCGAGCAGGCGCTGGTTGACAGCAGCATCTTCGGGCTGAGCCATAAGCAGTTCGCCCGCCAATTTGATCACGTTGACAGGGCTAGCCAGCTCGCGTGCGATATGCGCCACGAAGCCGTCTTTCAAGCGCAGGGCCAGGGCATCGTGCGTCACATCGCGCAGAATCATGACTGTGCCGATGCGCTGATTGCTTTCGTCGCCTATGGCGCTCAACTGCGCGCGCACGATGCGGTTGTTCAGCGGCAACTCGTCCGATTCGCCCAGGGGCATCAACTCGGCGCTGGTAGTCTGCACATGGCGGTATTGCTCAAAAAGCGTGCCCAGCGCGCTGCCCCAGAAATTGCGCTTGCCGCCCAGCATGGCTTCGGCGGTGCGATTCATCATGGTGACCTTGCCGCTGGTATCTTGCACGATAATGCCTTCTTCGAGGCTGGCGAAGATGGCTTGCAGACGTTCCAGTTGGCTGCTTTGGCTCTGCTGCCGCTGCTGCAGGGTGCTCAGGCGCGCTTGCAGACCATCAATTTGTGCAGCTCGCTGACGGCTGAGGCGCAAATACAAACGCCGGAAGAGCGATTCGCTGGCGCTGCCAAAACGGTGTACGCCGCCCAAGCCAGCATCTGCTTCGCTGCGGGTTTCGCGTGGCAAGTGGCTCATATTGGATTCCGCGGTCTGGCCTGCCCAGTCGATGTGGCTGCCGCCAAGTAGCTGCCATTATAGTAGCGACCGTCCAGGCACGCGCGGCAATGCAGGCGCAGATTGCCAGCTCGGCGCGATGGGCTACACTCTTAGACGAGACCAAGGGTGCGGGAGGCGCGCATGCAAAATGTCGCCCCGACACGGCGGCTGAATCGACGCTCGCGCGATGCCCTGCTCGCGGCGGCTGTGCTTTTTCTGCTGGGCGCGGCGCTGCTGATGGCGGGAATCGGCTTGCATATCGTAAATCTGGCTGTGCCCAGCAACAGCGCATACGCCTTGTATGATCTGGCGCGCAAAAGCATGCTGCCGGTGGGCGCGCTGCTGTGCATCGCCTCCATGCTGCTGGCGCTGCGGGCTGTGAGCTGGCGCACCGACAACGCCCTGGCTTGGGAACTGGGCGAGCAGTTGGCGACGCAGCTGGATCAACATTTTGTCTTCATCCGCAATATCAGCCAGCGCGGCACCGGCTATGTGGACGCGGCGCTGGTCAGCGGGCATGGCGTTTTGTTGCTGCGCATCACCCGGCGGCGCGGCGAGTACTTCAATGAAGGCGGCAGTTGGCTGCGGCGAGGACGCGCTGGCAAATGGCGGGCGCTGCGCTGGAACCCCACGCGAGAGGTGCTTGCGAGCGCGCTGCGAGTCAAGTCGGCAATGCGAGCGCGAGGATTGGTCGGCGTGCCCGTATTCGCGGCGGTGGTCTTCATGCGCGAAGAGCCAGCAGCGCAAATTCGTTTGCAGCAGCCAGCTGTGCCGGTCGTGCATGCCAGCGCTTTTGTGCCGGGGCTGCGCAACAGCTATTTTGCATCGCGGCGGCTGGACGCGCGCAGAACCCAGCAGGCGGTTGATCTGCTTTATCACTAGGAGGCGGCGGTGGCGGGCATATTGCATCTTGCGCCAGAAGGCATCGGCAAAACGCAAGCGATGCTGGACTTGTTGCGGAGGACAGTGCGGTCGCAGGCTGGTTTCCCGCGCGTTTGGATGCTGCTGGCGACGCGCCGTCAAGAGCTATATTTTCGCGAACGTCTGGCGCTGGACGATGATCGCCAGCATGTGCACTTCAATATCGACTTCTTCGACTTTTATGGTTTGAACGCCCATTTGCTGCGCTTGGCAGAAGAGCCTGTGCGCCGCCTGAATGAAGCAGCGCGCTTCAGCTTTTTGCGCGGTCTGTTGCAGGATATGCATGCGGCGGACGAGCTGCGCGTCTTCCATGGCATCGCCGACACACGCGGATTCGTCACGGTGCTGGCGCGGCTCTTTGACGAATTCAAGCAGTGCGGCATCAGCGCGGATGCCTATGCAAAAGCCTCGCAAAATCCCAAAGACCGCGAACTAGCCGCAATCTATGCGCGGTATCAGCGGCAGCTGCGCGAAAATCGGCTGGCAGATCTTGAAGGCGAGGGATGGCTGGCGCTGGCGAAACTGCAAGAGCAGACGCAAATCGTGGCTGGACCTGAATTGCTGCTTGTCGATGGCTTCGACCAATTTACCCGCGTGCAAGCACAACTATTGGCGGCGCTGGCGAGGGCAATCCCCCGGCTGCACATCACCCTGACACAGGCGACCGATGCGCCATCAGCCAGCCGCAGTCGCAGCGCCAGGCAGCGACTCGAGGAGGCCTTCTCTCGGGCCAGCGTCTCGCTGCGCCTTGAGAAAATCGTTGCGAAATCAACCCGTCATGCGGACTTGCAGCGGCTGAGCCAATTCTTCTATGCTGATTCTGAAGGCGATGGCGGCAGCGAAGCGCTCAAACTGATCGCCGCGCCCAGCCCGGCCCACGAGGCGAGAGAAGTCTTGCGTGATGTAAAACGCCTGCTGCTGGCTGGCCTGCCGCCCGATGACATGCTGGTCATCTTGCGCGATTGGGAGCTGTATGCCGACGCGTTGCAGTGCGTCAGCGAAGAATTCCAACTGCCCCTGCTGATGCAGATGGAGCGCCCATGCAGCCGCAGACCGGTGATCGCTGCGCTGTTGGATGTGCTGGGGCTTTGGCCACGCTTCCGCCGGCGCGATCTGCTGGATGGATTGCGCTCGCCCTACATCGACTCTGGCTTGGACGAGGAATCGATCCAACTGCTGGATCGCATCAGTCGTGAGCGGAAAATCGTCGGCGGCAGCAAGAGCGCATGGCTGGATGTCATTCAGCTTGCCCGCCAGCCAGGCATCGCAGCCGATGATGAACGTTTCACTAACCTGACACAACCGCAGGCGGATGCGCTGAGCGACAGACTGAGCGCCTTCATGGATGGTGTAACGCCGCCCGCAAAAGCCGACCCTCGCGCTTATGTCGGCTGGCTGGATGGCCTTCTGGGCGATGATCCGCATGAGCAAATCGAAGCGGAAGTGGCGACGGAATCGACGCGTGCTTTGCCTCCCCCCGACCAGTCAAGTGAGTCAGCTCGTGCTTTGCCTCCCCCCGACTCTTCGGGGGGACAGAGGGGGGTCGCCTACAGCTTGCGCATTCGGCAGTTGGCGCAGTCGGACGACAATGCGCACTCCCAGCGAGACAGCCGCGCCTTGAGCAGCCTGGATGCCATCCTGGATGATATGCTGGCGACTGACGATGCGCTGCGGGGGGCGGGTCATCATCGTCAAATCAGCTGGGCGCAGTTTCATGGCGACCTGCGTCATGCGCTGGATTCGCCACCCCGTCATCAAGGCAATCTGCCGCGGCGGGGCAAGGTGCTGGTGACGACTGCCAGCCAGGCGCGGGGATTGCCGCATGAGCATGTCTACATTTTGGGGCTGGCGGAAGGTATCTTTCCTGCCGAAACTCGCGAAGACCCGTTCTACCTGGATTCCGAGCGGGCAGAGATGCGGGCGCGTGGCATCCCGCTGGATTCGCGTGCCGAGCGCAGCGATGACCCAGGGCTGTTCTACGAGCTGCTGGCCCTGCCACAGCGAACGCTTGGCTTGGCGCGCCCCACGTTCAAAGCCGGCAAACCCTGGCTGGAGAGTCATCTTTGGCGGGCAGTGCGCCGCATCTATCCACAGCAACCCATAGGCGAGCGGTCCTTAGGAGCAATCGCAGAATCGCCCGAAGCCGCCAGTTTCGATGAACTGATTCTGGCGCTGGCGTCAGAGCTTACGCAGCCAGACAACTTGCAAGCCGAAAAGGCGCTGCGGCATTTGAACTGGCTGCGCGCAGAAATGCCAGCAGCCTGGCAGCATGTCAAGACTGGGCGGGCAGTCGAGCTGGGGCGGCTGTCCAACCAGCCATATAACAGCTACAGCGGCGTCCTCGCAAAGCCTCAACTGCTGGCAGAAGTCGCGCGGCTGCTCGGTCCTCAGCGCGTCTGGAGCGCCTCGCAACTGAAAGATTATGGCGTCTGCGGCTTTCGTTTCTTTGCCAAGCGCCTGCTCAAACTGGAGGAGCTCCAGGATGTGCAGCCCGGTGCGGATGGTTTGCAAATGGGCAGCTTGAACCACCGCATTCTGGAAGAGACTTATCGGCGAATCGCGGACGAAGGCCTGGCTGTCGATGTGTCCAATCGCGAGCGTGCGCTGATCATCTTTGACGAAGCTGCTGATGAGTTGCTGGAACGCGCTCCCGAACGATTTAACTTTCGCGCGGGAGTCGCCTGGAACGAAGAAAAGCAAATAATCCGGGCGCGGCTGTCTGCGCTTGTCCACCATGATTTTTCCGATGAAAGTCCGATGAACAAGTTTGGCAGCGCTCGGCATGTCGAGCGGCTGGAACAGTCATTTCATGACCTGGAAGTGGCGCTGGGGGACGGCGAAAAGCTGCGGGCGCGTGGCATCATCGACCGAATCGACCGCGTTGATGGCAAGCTGGCGCTGGTGGATTACAAGACTGGCAGCACGACCATCCCGCACAGCGAAATGGAAAACGGGCGCGACTTTCAGATGCTGCTCTATCTGCTGGCGCTGGACGATATGGCGAGCGGTGAAGGCGCAGAAGTCGCCGGCGGGATGTTTTGGCACCTGCGCAATCTGAAAACCAGCGGACTCATCCATGCCGAGGACGCAGACCACCAAGAATTGCTCGACAAAGCGCGGGGGCACATCGCCAGCAACTTGCGGCAAGGCCGAGAGGGCGCTTTTCCTGTGCGAGCCACGGCGCTCGAAAACAGCAAATGCGTGCGTTACTGTGAATTCGCGCATTTGTGCCGGCGCAGCAACACCAGCCGCTTCAAAGACGCGCGGATTTGAGGCGGGCCCATGCAGCCGACACAAGAACAGCAAGCCGCCATCCACATCCATGACAAGAATCTGCTGGTCGTGGCCGGCGCAGGCTCGGGCAAAACGCGCATCCTTGTCGAGCGCTACTTGGAGCTGCTGGATGCCAATCCGAGCTGGCAAATTCACTCGCTAGTCGCCATCACCTTTACCAAGGCAGCCGCCTGGGAAATGCGCGACAGGCTGCGCATCGAATTGCAGCGGCGCGCGCAAATGGCCGACAGCCAGCGCTGGGCCCGCCATTTGGCAGGTTTGGACAGCGCGCGCATCGACACGATCCATGGCTTATGCGCCGACCTGCTACGGGCGAACGCGGCACAGGCTGGCATAGATCCACTCTTTGAGGTGCTCGCAGAGACCGATGCCGCCATCTTGCTCAGCGATGCTGTCGACGATGTCCTGGCGGAGATCGACGCGCCACTGACGAAGCTCTTTTCGCAGGTCGACGCCTTTCTCATCGAGAAATCGCTGAAGGACATGGCGCTTGTCCAAGCCGATACGCCGCCCCTGCCAGCCGATCCCGCGCAGATCTTCACGCAATGGCAGACGCAATGGAGCGAGTCGGCGCTGGAAGCTCGCGACCGGCTGCTGCGCGCCAAAGAAGTAATCGCCCAGACAGAATTGACTCTACCGACAGTCGATGACAAGTTGACGGACCTGGTCCGTCAATACGACGACTACCTGCGCCGCATCAAAACTGCGAGCGACGCGCAGACTGTGCATCGGCTGATGGAAGAATGCCATCGCGAAGGCGCCGTCCGCAACATCGGCTCGGCGAAAGCCTGGGGCGGGAAAGAAGCAAAAGCGCAGGCGGCAAAAACGCTACGAAACTTGCGCGAACGAATCAAGGCTGCACTCGCAATCACCGGGAATCGGCCCGACGAGCTGGACCGCGCCACAGCCGACGCCCTCGTGCTTTGGGATAGACTGTTTCAACGTGTGCGGCAACGTTATGCAGCCATGAAGCGCGATCGGGCGCTGCTCGATTTCAGCGATCTGGAATGGCTGGCGGCCGAGCTGCTGCAAAATGATCCGGTGCAGGCGCGCTATCGCGGGTCTGAATTCAAGCACCTGCTGGTGGACGAATTTCAAGACACCAACCGCGCGCAATGGCAGATCATCCAGTCGCTGGCGGATCTGCGTCGTGGCGGTTCGCTCTTCGTGGTGGGCGACCCCAAGCAGAGCATCTATCAATTTCGCGGCGCGGATGTCAGCGTCTTTGAGCGCGTGCGCGGGCAAATCGCCGGGCGGGCGCAGGGTCTCGAATTGCCGCTTTCGACTTCATTCCGGGCGCATCGTCCGCTGGTCGAGCAATTCAATGCGCTCTTCAGTCGCCTGCTCACACGCGACCTGGACAGCCCGGCGCGCCAATATGAAGTCGTATTCGACCAGCCCATGCGCGCGTTTCGCCAGGCTGCGCCAGAGGGCGCTGCGCTGGAATTGCTGCTGCTGGACAAGGGCATTCGCGATGAATATGGCGAATACAAGAAGAACAAGCGCGGACGCAAACAGAATTACACCGCCGATGACATGCGCCGCTGGGAAGCCGGCGAGCACGCGCAGCGCATCCACGAAATAGTCGCGCAAGAGCGCCAAGTCCATGATCGGCAACGGGACTGCTGGCGTCCCATTCGCTATGGCGATATAGCGATTCTTTTCCGCGCGTTGAGCAAAGTTACCCTGTACGAAGATGTCTTCAAAGCCAGGGGCATCCCTTTTCTGACCTTGGCTGGCCGCGGCTACTTCGACCGTCAAGAAGTCTGGGATTTGTTGGATCTGCTGCGCGCTTTGCACAACCCGGCCGACAATCTGTCGCTGGCGGCGGTGCTGCGCTCGCCCATGTTTGCCTTCAGCGATGATCTGCTGCTGGCGCTGCGCCTGATGACGGATGAAAGCGATGTGCCACTGCCGCTGTGGACGGCGCTGCAAATGGCGGATGACACTTGCACGGGCGTATCGGCGGACGATCTGCCGCGGCTGCAGCATGCGCAGGATGCCCTTGACGAATTGAGGCAAATGGCTGGCCGCGTTTCGATACCCCAGTTGCTTCGGCATGCGCTGGCGGCAACCCATTATCTGGCTATCTTGACCGGCTTGCCCGATGGCGACCGGCGGCGCGGCAATATCGAAAAACTGCTGCAGCTGGCCGACGACAGCGGCAAGAATTCGCTGAGCGATTTCTCGCAATACCTCAGCGACCTGAGCACCCGCGAAGCGCGCGAGGGCGAGGCGCTGCTGGAGGCCGATGACTCCGTCCGATTGATGACTGTGCACGCCAGCAAGGGTTTGGAATTCCCCATGGTCATCCTGGCTGATGCCTCGTGGAAGAGACCCCACGGCTCGCCCATGCTGCTCGCGGATGCCCAGCGCGGACTGAGCTGCAAGGTCTTCTATACCGAAAGCAACCGGTACGAAAGCGGCTTCGCGCACGAGCGAAATTCAGCCATGCAGGGCATGAAAGAAGCAGCCGAAGCCAAGCGCCTTTTGTATGTTGCGGCGACGCGAGCACAGGATTACCTGCTCATCAGCGGCGCGGTATCGCTGGACAAAAGTGGCTTGTGGAACGCGAGCGGCTGGCTGGGACAGCTGCTCAAGACGCTCGACCTGGAAGAGCTCCGGCGCAAAGAAGCGAAGATGGTGTCCTGGGCTGGGCATCCACTGCGCATCGCCATGCCCGACAGACCGATTGATGCAGCGCTCTTGTACCGCACAAGGCAGCCTGTCGCCGATATGTGGAACTTCCATGCCGAAGCCAGCGCCTATCCTCCGCAGCTGCCGCCTTTGTTGCAAAGGCTGCCCGACTCCCCCGCGCCGCCCAGCCACATTTCGGTTACGCAATTGGCGGACCTCGGCAGATTTCGTTTTGGCACAGATGCAAAAAAGCGGCACGAAGCGGGTTTGCGCTTCCGCGAGAAGGCGCTGCATGACCTGCCACCGCGAACAGTTCCGCTCAAGTTGCGGGCGCGACGCGTATCGCAACGGCAGATCGGCGCGATCGTGCATGAATTGCTGCGTCAGAAGGCTTTTCAGCTGCAGCAAGAACCGACCGACGAGTTGATAGAGGCAGTCGCCTGGCAGCGCGGCGTATCCGATGCCACGGCGCTTGCTGGCGTTCTGGAAAATGTTCGGCGCTTGCTGGACAAGTATGCTCGCAGCGAAGTCTGCGGCTGGATCAAGCAGGCGCGCGTCGAAAGCCGACCCGTTTTCACAGAGCTGCCTTTCATCTTGCTCTGGCGGGACCGCGTGATTCACGGCGCAATGGATGTGCTGCTGCTGGGGGCAGATGGCGTCTGGCGCATCATTGATTACAAGACGGGTGATGTCGGCGGCAATTGGCGGAGTCACGCGCGCCAGTATCGACTGCAGCTGGGCGTATACGCGGCGGCGGTTCAAGAGCAGCTGGGTCTGGGCGAGCCACCGCGGACTTATGTGCATTTCTTGCGCCACAACCGTACGGTCCAGTTGGACTATGCCGACTGCCAAGTCGAACTGGAGCGCCTGGAAGCCACGTTGAGCGAAGCAATCGCTGATCATGGATAAAAAGCTGCGCGACTGGCTGCTGCCAGACTGGGCGCGGCGAGACAGCGCGCTGCTGCGGTATCAGCTGGCAAAACCGGGCAGCGGACGCAGCACGCTGCTGCAAGTGACCGGCTGGCTGTTGGCGATTGGCATTGCGGCACTGTACATAGAAGCGCACAGTCCGGCCGATGCCAACATCGGCAGGCGCATCTGGCGGAGCAGCCAATTGCCCACCCTGGCGCTGCAAATGGGAACGTGGGTGCTGGCATTTGTGCTGGGCGGCGCCACAGCGAGCGGGCAGCGAAGCCGCAAAACCTGGGACAGCCTGCGCGCGACTGAAACGGGCCTGACGCTGGCGCTGCGCATGCGCTGGCTGGGCATTCTGCTTCGTTTGCGCGCGCCCATCACGGCGATCCTGCTCCTGCGGCTGTTCTATTGCCTCGGCATGTGGGTCGATTTGTCGGCTTTTGGCGGGCATCACAGCTCCATGCTGGCGCTGCAAGCGCTGCCACCTCTGCCGGATACCTGGCAAGCGCTGCCATTGATCGCGGCGACCATAGCGGCGCTGCTTTTGCAGCCCTTTTGCGCAATCGGGCTGGGCGCGGCGCTGGGCATTCTGCTATCGGTGCTCATCCGCGAGCGCTTGTTTGCTGCGCTGGCGCAAATTTTTATCATTTCGGCGCAGTTGATATTGGTGGTCGCGGGCAGCTTGCAATTCAATTTCGTCTGGCTGCAAATACCCGGCGAGGCGCAGTTTGCCTGGCAGCTTTTTTACAGTGCGCTGGGCGACTGGGGATTGAGCCTCGGACAGCTGAGCAATCTGGGCGAGTTTTGGTCGAGTGTGCCGGGTAGCGCGGGAATCGGACTGGCCTTGCTCTGCCTGGCGCTGGCGCAAGGCCTCGCGGCAGATGGGCTGCTTTGGCTGGCTGCGCGGCTGGCAGAGCGAAGGGGCTAAGAAATCTATGGTTATCGACAGCCGTGATTACAAGAACCTGACCGATTATCTGCAACACATGTACCAGTGCCAACCTTTTGAGCGCGGCGGCATAGAGCATCCTGTGACAGTCCTATATCCCGAAACCTGGCAGGTTGACGATGTCGACAGCCTGCTTGATCCAAGCGTGCCAAGGCCCGAGGCGCGCGACTTCGCCAGCTACGATTACGCATACTTGCACGATTTGCAGAATAGCAAGCCACATCTGTTCGGTGGCGAGACCTTTACACTGAAGCAGATTCGCCAGAAGCCGCTGCGTCTGCGGGGAGCGCTGGGCAGCTATTTTGACATGCTGGCCACCTCCGCCGCGCTGGAACGAGAATTGCGTCATGCCGCCGAGCAGGGCTGGATGCGCGCGCCATCACGCAGCGCCTATCACCGGCATGTCCCGCCCGAAGACGCCCTGCTGCGGGGCATCAAGCGCAGCGCCGCCCTCGGCATCGGCACATTGACGGTCTTCAACGATGCCGGCGTCTACAAAGCCATCATGGCGCGGCGCTCTCAACATACCGCCTACGACAGCGGGATGTTCCATGTGCTGCCCGCCATGATGTTCTGTCCGACTACTAGCGGTTTCCAGGACCAGCGCGAATGGAGCGTCAGGCATCAGGTCTTTCGCGAGTTTCTCGAAGAGTTGTTTGGCTTGCCCGAAGTGCGCAATCCAGCGCGTTGGGACTTCTTCTATGCAGAGCCGGCGCTGCAATACCTGAATGAACGGATAGCGGCGGGCGAAGCCGGTTTGTACGCTTCTGGCATCATCATCAATCTGCTGACATTGCGCCCGGAGATCAGCACGCTGCTGCTGATACACGATCCAGCCTGGCACGCGCGCATCACCGCTCCCGAAAGCGATATACCCTTGCGAACAGCCGCCGAGACACAAGAAGGCAGCATAGTCCGCGCGCCGATCGCCAATGACGAAGCCTTTCTGGGGCACTTCCCGCCCGATCTGCATCTGCGCATGCCGGCGCAAGCCACCGCGACCATGTGGCTGGGCATCGATATGGCGCGGCAACTCATCAATCAGCGGCGATGCGGTATGCCACTGGCAAGAGATTCTGCGCTAGAATGATGGCTATCCATGACTGCGGCGAAAGGACATTGACATGCCCAGCGCAGGCGATATAGCGCCCGACTTTGTATTGAAGAACCAACATGGCGAGGCAGTCAGGCTCAGCGATTATCGTGGCAAGAACGTTTTGCTCTTCGCCTATCCCAAAGCCGGCACATCGGGTTGCACGGTGCAGGCTTGCGGCTTCCGAGACAACTTCGCCCAGATCGAGACAGCAGACGCGGTTGTGCTGGGGCTCAGCCCGGACGAACCGGCCGCGTTGGCGAAGTGGATCGACAAAGAGGAGCTTGGCTACGACCTGCTTTCTGACCGGGACCACCAAGTCCTGGAAGCCTGGGGAGCTTGGGGCGAACGGTTGATGTACGGCAAGAAGTACATGGGCGTCATCCGCTCGCATTGGATCATCGGCGAAGATGGCAAGGTGCTGGATGCGCAGGTGAAGATCAGCCCCAAGAAAAGCATCGAAAAGGCGCTGAAGTTCCTGGCGCGCAGTGGCAGCTAGCCTGTCGCGCCGCAATGCCGGCATGTACCTTCACTGGCGCAGCGCCTCGCGTCTCGGTTGGCTGATGCCGCTCGTGCTGGCGCTGGTCGGCTGTTCAGCGCCTTCAGCAAGTCCCATCCCGACAGCCGTCCCTCGCGTCATCGTGGTGACGCCGACCGCCCAGATGACCCGTGTGCCCACGGTGGTGCGTGCCGCGCCAACTGCGCAAATGGCAAGCGCAAGCACGGATGAAGTCAGCCTGGATGACGATACCTGCCGAGCGGCGCTGCTGAAACACTACACAGCTGCCAGTGACGTTTGCCTGGCGGCAGAAAGCGGCACGATCTGCAACGGCGGACCGAGCCTAGATATCGCGCCCGGCAGGCAAATAGCTGCCAACAGCATTGACCTTTTGCGCACGCCGCCATTTTCGCTGGATGCGGGCATTGGCTTGGTGTGGCTGCGGATGGCGCAGAATCTGCTGGCGGATGCGTTGATCATCGGCGAGGCAGAGCTGCGCAACCTGTCCAGCGGCGACCACTGGCGCGCATTGACAATCGAAAGCGGACCGACAAGTGCAGATTGCGCTGCATTGCCGCCTGTTGGCGCGCTGGTCGTGCAGAGCCGCTATGGACAGACAGCGCGACTGGACATCAATGGCGTGGCAACTGCGATCAATGGCACGCTCATCGTCATGACGCAAGCCCAGAGCAGTCATTTCGTCGTCATCGAGGGGGGCGCCCGCCTGAGCGTCGGCGCGCGCGCCCTGCAATTGGTCGTGGGCACACAAGCCAGCCTGGCCTATGCAGCAGGCGACTGGACGACGCCTTCAGACTTGCCCGGCGAAGCGAGATTGCTGGACTATGCGGCTATAGAAGACCTGCCAATTGAGTTGTTTGCGCGCCCCCTGCCCATCCCGCAACCTGGCTATGCGCAGACGCAGGGCGGCGTCAACATGCGGGCGGCGCCGGATATCAACGGGCGGCTGCTCTACCTGGTGCCAGCCGGCGAAACCATGAGCGTGCTGGGCATCAGCAGCAATGGCGAGTGGCTGCACATCCGTCTGGGCAATGGCGAAATGGGCTGGATGAGCGCAGGATTGCTGGCGAAGAATCTGGACGAAATCGCGCAGGTGTATGATGATGCGCCGCCACCACCCCAGCGCCTGGGCGTCCATGCCAACCGCGCTGTCGTCAATGTGGCTGCAGGCGGCAATCTGCGCGCTGCGCCCGATACAGCATTCCAGATCCTGCGCACGCTGCCTTTTGGCACCGAAACCAAATTGCTGGCGCGCAGCCCATACAGCCCCTGGGTCAAGGTGCAGGCGGCTGATGCCATCGGCTGGATGGCGCTGTTTACGCTGACGACGCAATCTGTGATCGGCTCGTTGCCAATCGACTATCAGGCGCCGCTGCCCGCTCGCGCAACGCCCACGCCGTCTTTCAGCTTTGGCGGCGGCCACGCCTACCCAGACCCCAGCGGCGGCTATTAGGCTCGCCAGGCAACAACCATATTTACCCCACTGGGCCTTTCCCTCCATCTCGATTGAGGAGATTAATTCAATTGAGCAGCAAATCAGGCTCAAGCGTAAAACGAATGCGTAATCAGCCACACAGACAGCGCCAACGCGCCACCCGCCAGGACCCCGATGACGACCGAGCGCGTCAAGGGCAGCGATACCCAGTAGGCAGGCGGTGGCAGTTGGGCAGGGCCCATGCGCAGAGACAGGACCAGCGCGCCAGCCAGAGCCAGCAATGACAATCCGGCAGTGGCATCCAGCGACAGCAACAGATCCAGCGAATCGGTCGCGGTCTCTTCGCCAGCGGGCGCCGCCAACAGGGGAATGATGCTGATGATGGGCAGCGCCACGACCAAAGCGATGATGCTGGATTGAAAACGCGCAGGCAGTCGCGTCAGTCCGATGCCATTCGCAGCGGCCAAACAAGCCAAACTGACGGCAATGGCAGCATACGCTGGCGTCTGCACCCAGGCCAGCAAACCCAAAGCAGCGAGCGCGAAGAAAGCCGTGCCCAAGAATGTATTGGGATGGCGCGTGCGATAACCACGAACATACAAGCCAAGGGCGGCCGCAGCGCCGAGCAGGGCCAGCGTCCACTGCGCCAAACCCAGACTGGGCGGCAGATCGGCTGGCGGCGGCACGCTCGAGTCTAGCGCTGGCGGCGACAGCAGGACATCAAGCGGGACAAGCTCGTGTGCAATTCCGGGCGTTTCCATTGGGACCAACGGCGCGCCAGCTGCCATGCCCAACAGCAGCGCCAGCAGCGCAATCAGACCGGGACGCGCGCGCAGCCGGCTCGACTCGCGATTGATATGCTGGATTGTCATTTCAAAGCAGACCCAACCAACAGCCAGCAGAGTCAGCCAAATCGACGACGCATGCGCGGCCAGCAGCGCAGCTTGCAGCAGACAAACTGGCAAGAAACTGAGGCCGATGGGCTTGTCGCGCAGGGCATCGACGCGCCAAAGCAAAAGCGGCAGCAGCGCCAGCGCCAGCAGTTCGCGCCAATCTCCCCGCACCAACAGCACGTGAGGACTATAGGCATAAACCAGTCCCGCAAGCAACGCGCCCAGGCGTCCATAGCGCCGATGGCAAAACAGGTACATGCCGCCGCTCGCCAGGGCGATGCACAGCAGCGAAGCCACGTCTGAAAAAGCTGTCAGCGCCGCAAAAGCAGCCAGCGCCAGGGTCATGAACAAACCGAGCTGGGGGTTGCGCGTACGAAACATGCGCCCAGCCTACAGCAATGCGCTGGTCTTATCAATATTGGGCGGCCGCAGCGCGCCAACAGATTGGCTATGTATCCGCGGCGGCGATATTGGGTAGAATATGTCAATCATCGCAGGCAAAAACGCCGTGCGATCTAACCGCAAGAAGGGTCAAGACAATGGCAGTTGCAGCGCGAGACGAAGCCAGTTACAAGCGATGCATCAATGCCTGGGCGATGTACGATTGGGCGAACAGCGCTTTTGCCACAACCATCCTCGCCAGCCTGCTGCCCATCTATTACAGCACAGTCGCCGGCAGCACGCTCCCCAGCGAAGCCACCGCCACCGCTTATTGGTCGCTTACGATCAGTTTTTCGCTTTTTGTGTTGGCGATCTTGTCACCCATCCTGGGCACAGTCTCCGATGTGATGCGCAACAAGAAACGATTTTTGTCCATATTTGTCGGCTTGGGCGTTGTCGGCACGGGTCTGCTGGTCTTCGTCAATACGGGCGACTGGCTGCTGGCTTCGCTGGTTTTTGTTTTGGGACGCATCGGCTTCGGCGGTTCCATCGTGTTTTATGACGCGCTGTTGCCGCATGTGGCGCGCCCGCAAGACCGCGACTGGGTTTCCACGCGCGGATATGCGCTGGGCTATTTGGGCGGCGGATTGCTGCTGGCGATCAATGTGGCCATGTATTTTTTCATCCCCGATAGCCTCTTTGAAAACGCCGGGTTGCGCCTGTCCTTCTTGAGCGTAGCTGTTTGGTGGCTGGTTTTTTCCTTGCCTCTCTTGCGCCGCGTGCCCGAGCCGCCCTCTCTCGGAGCAGCCTTGATAGACGACACTGTGCTGGGCGCCAGCATCAAGCGCCTGCGCACGACCTTCGGCAACATCCGCAAGTACCGCGAACTCTTCAAGTATCTGGTAGCGTTCCTGATATACAACGATGCCATCGGCACGATCATCGCGGTTGCGGCGATATATGGAGCAGAGCTGGGTTTTGAGTTGACTGAGCTGGTGCTGGCGATCTTGCTGGTGCAATTCGCGGGCATCCCGTTCAGCATCATCTTTGGGCGTTTGCCGGCACACAACGATTCGCGCGCGCCCTTTTATCTGGCTTTCATCCTCATTAACGCCATCGCGCTGCCCGTGTTGGGCTTGGGCTTGGCTGCATCGTTGCCCGCGGATGTCAGTGGCGCGCAGCCCCTGCCCTACCTGAGCATGAATACGCGCGTCGGCGAAGGCAGTTATGCGCTGGATCGTGGCGATTATAAAGCCGCTGGCAATTGGCGGGCGCTCACCTTCCCCGGCGCTGACCTGGTCGGTGAAGGCTTGATCGGCAGTTTGACAGCCGCGCTGACCGGGGTGCCCGATGACCTGAGTTATGCGCTCAGCGATGAGATTGGCGCAACGCAGACCTTGCTTTACAACGGGCAGCATGTGCAGCTGACATATCGGCGCGCGCCCGATGGCGGACTCATCGGCATCCGGCTGGATGGTGACACCCTGCTCGACGCCGCCGGTCAGCCTGTCATCATCGACACCTACGGCGGCACGGTCCGCTACGGCGAGACTACCACGCTAGAAGTGGCGGCGGCAGGCGAACACGCGCTGGAAATCGTCAATGCGTCGTCCGATCCCGAGCGCAGCGCTATCGCTGTATCGCAGGTCGAAGTAGAAGTTGCCACACGGCAGAGCAGCCTGCCCACTATCGCCGGCATCATCCTGGCATTTGAAGTCCTGGCGTTGGCTGTGGCCTGGCTAGCTAAGTCGCGCTTTGTCGGCTTGTCCAACTGGCTGGATACACGGCGCAGCATTCTGCTTTCCTTGCTCGTCTATGGCATCATCGCCTGCTGGGGATTTCTGCTCAATTCGACAGTCGAATTTTGGATGCTGGCGTTGATGGTGGCCATGGTGCAGGGTGGCAGCCAGGCGCTCAGCCGCAGCTTGTACGCCAGCTTGTGCCCGAAAGCCAAGAGCGGCGAATTCTTCGGCTTCTATGCCATTATGGAGAAGTTCGCGGCCATCATCGGTCCCTTGATCTTCGCCTTTGCGGGGATTGCGCTGGGCAGCACGCGGCCCGCGATATTGAGTTTGATCCTGCTGTTTCTGCTGGGTGGTTACATGCTCAGCCGCGTTGACATCAGCGCCGGACAGCGACTCGCCCAGGAAGAGGATGCCGAACACGGCCTGGTCGCCAATCACTAGCAGCCGAGGAGGAGGAATATGCCAGCAACAGGGCAGCCAGCGCCGGAATTCGCGCTGCGCAACCAAGACGGGGAACTTGTGCGGCTCAGCGACTTTCGTGGGCAGCGCGTGATCATTTTCGCTTTCCCCAAAGCCAATACGATGGGCTGCACCAACCAGGTCTGCGGCTTCCGCGATGTTTTGCCGCAGATCAAAGCGAACGACGCGGTGGTCCTCGGTATCAGCGCAGACAGCGAAAGCACCCTGGCAAAATGGAAAGCCGAGCGCAGCCTGCAATACGACCTGCTTTCCGACCACGAGCACAAAATGCTGGACGAATGGGAGGCTTGGGGCTTGGATATGCGTTTGATCAAGCTGCCCATGATCACTCGTTCGTACTGGGTCATTGACGAAGACGGCATCTTGTACGAGCAGCAGATCGGCGTGCGCCCACAAGCCAGCGTCGAAAAAGCCCTGGCTGCTGTCGAAGGGCTGGCGCAGAGGAAACGGACGCAATTATGAGACTGATACTGATTGGCTTTGGAGCGGTCGGCCAGGGATTCGCCAAGCTCCTCCACGAAAAGGCGAACAACCTGCGCGCCACAGTTGGTTTTGAAGCCAGCATCGTTGGCGTGGCTACAGCGACGCGCGGCAACCTGTATTGCGCCGATGGCCTGGACATCCCCGCCCTGCTCAGCGCTGCAGAGGCTGGCAGTTTTGCAAGCTATCCAGCAGGAGCGAGTCTGCAGCGTGACTTGTCTGTCACCGACATGATCGCGCCGGGCGCTGCCGATGCGCTGCTGGAACTCAGCCCGACCAACCTAGAAACTGCCCAGCCGGCGCTGGAAACCTGTTATCGCGCGCTGGATGCTGGCATGCACCTGGTGCTGGCGAACAAAGGACCAGTCGCGCTGCATTATGCCGATTTGGGGGCGCGGGCGGGGGCTTGTGGACTGCAAATGCGCTGCGAAGCAACCGTAATGGCTGGCACGCCCACCATGCAGCTGGCCCAGGAAGCCCTGGCTGGCTGTCAGATTCAAAGCGCGCGTGGCATCCTCAATGGAACGACAAATTATATTCTGACACAGATGGAAAGCGGCGAAAGTTACCATGCGGCGCTGGAGAAAGCCCAGGCCCTGGGTTATGCTGAAGCCGACCCGAGTGGCGATGTCGATGGCTGGGACGCGGCCGGCAAGCTGCTCATCCTGGCGAACGCGCTCTTTGGCAGCCGCCTGACGATGGGCGACTTGCAGGTCAGCGGCATCGGCGGCATCGGCGCGGACGACATCAACCTGGCACGCGAGCAGAACCAGCGCTACAAGCTGATCGCCCAAGCCTCGCCCAGTGGCGGCATGGTCAAGGCGATGCGCCTGCCCGTGAGCGACCCGCTGGCCAGCGTCGGCGGCGCCACCAACGCCATCACGCTGGAAACAGACTTGCTGGGCGCGATCACGCTGATCGGCGCGGGGGCTGGCAGCCGCGAGACGGGCGCTGCGTTGCTGGCGGACCTGCTGGCGATACAACGTTGCCAATGCAACCAGGCGGACGCTTCTGCGTAGTCCTAGTAAGCGCGGCAAGCTATTACCACAGCCGCCGCCTGTGCTATACTCGCAGCCAGCCAAGGTGCAGAAAAGCCAACTCAGCAAAGGAATGCGTAACGATGCCGTCGATATTACAGAAAGTCCGTACCTTATTCAGCGCCAACCTACATGGCATGATCGACCGCGCCCTGGAGACCAACTCGCTCAAGGTCATGGACGAGTATATCCGCCAGGTGGAACGCAACCTCGACGCCCTCGAGGATTCTGCGGCGACTGTGGGCGGATCGGTGCGCACGCTCAAGCGCAAATACGAAGAATTCTCTAACCAGACCGACAAACTGGACCGCGACATCGATACCTTGCTCCTGCGCGGCAAGAATGATCTGGCCGCCGCCGCCCAAGCCGAAATGAATACGAAACAAGAGCTGGCGCAAGAATACTATGAGCAGTGGCAGTCACAGCAAGAGCAGTATCAGGGCATGCTGAATATGCGCATGAAGCTGGAAGGCCGGCTGAATACAATCAAGCAAGAACGCGAGAAGATGCGCTCGCTGCTGGAGCTGGCGGAAACCAAGAAAGTCATGACCAAGACCCTGCGCAGCATGGACAAGCTAGATACCTCGGGCGACCAAGAAATCGACAGTCTGCTGGACTCGATTTATGCGCAGATCGACCAAGAAGACGCCCGCGCCGACATGGCCAGCCGCAAGCTGTCCGACCAGATCGAAGACACAGTCGGCATCGGCCAAGTTGAATTGCAGCTGGAAGAACGCCGGCAGCGACTGCTGGGCGCGGAATAAGGCAGGCGCATAGCCTGATGACTAACAGCGGGATAATGGCAACGAACACCGAAGCGCGACAGAAAGTTTTTGGCACGTTGCTCGCCAGCGCCTTGCTGCGTTGGGAGACGTTGGTAACCCTGATGGTTACCGCCATCCTCTTCCTCTTCGTGCAAGATGTCAGTTTGCCATTTATGGAGTGGCAGCCCTGGTATTGGCTGGCGCTGGGAGTCCTGGCCGAAGCCGTGTTGGTCGCCTCAACGCTCAACGACCCAGAAGCCGCCGAGCAAGCGTTGGCAGAAGACTTTGAACGCGAATATGACCTGCGCAACATTCACAACCGCATCTCTCGCGAGCGCCTGCGCGATGCCTTTGAATACCGCCGAAACATGCTCAAGCTGGCCGATGTGGCCCGCGGCGCCATGCGCACCCGCCAGCGCACGTTGATCTCGGGCATCAACGACTGGATCGCACACATGTACAACCTGGCCACGCGCATCGACCACTTCGAGAACAATGACCTGGCCGCGCGTGACCTGCAGCGAGTGCCGCGCAAGATCGCCAGTGTGCGCCGCCGCATCGGCAGCGAAAGCGATGACCATACCCGCCGCGACCTCGAACAGCAGCTCAAATTGCTGCAGCGGCAGCTGGTCAGCCTGGAAGCCAGCGCCAGCATCATCAAACGCGCCGAGATACAGCTGGAAAGCACCTTGTCGGCGCTGGGCACGGTCTATGCGCAGATGTCGCTGCTGGGCGCGAAAGACAGCGATGGCGCGCGCGGACAACGCCTGAGCATCGAAATCAAAGACGAAATCGACAAGCTGCAAGACACGATCGACGCCATGGACGAAGTACACTTTCACGGGCAGCACTTGAACGAAAACATGGCTGCTGCGCTGAGTGATCTCGACAACAGCCTGGTCGAGCAGCGCGACCAAAACACAGCCGAGCGACTCAGCGACGACTCTGCCAGCGCAGGGGGGCCATTGCCCGAAGATATGCTGCAGGAAGAAGACCTGCGCCAAGCTACACAATAAAACAAACAACAGAACTAGCCCCAACCAAAGGAGACGCCCATGTCCGTAATCAATTGGTTTGAGGTGCCTGTCGCCGACTTTGAACGCGCCCGCAAATTTTATGAAACCGTCATCGGCACGCAACTTTTCATCAACGACCAGCGCGAGACAATGGGAAGCATGCTGGGTGTTTTCCCGCACGATGGACAGGTCGGCGGCTGCCTGGTCCACAATCCGCAATACGGCTATACGCCCTCGACAGAAGGCAGCCTGGTTTATTTCACGATCGCAGGCGATCTGGACGAGGCGCTGGCGCGTGTGCCAGAAGCTGGTGGCGAAATCCTGTTGCCGAAGACGGCGCTGGGCGAGAATGCCGGTGGCGGCTTTGTCGGCTGGGCGCGTGATACCGAAGGCAACAAGGTCGGCTTCTACTCGGACGAGTAGAGCCTAATCGAAGGACTCGACAATCGGCTCGCGTTTCTTTTTGCCGGGGACCAGCGCTCCCAGTCGCTGCACCAGGCGGGGTGTTTCGCGCTCGATATTGACCGTGTCTTCCAGCATGTTGACCAGAGTCGTCGCCAGGATGACCAGCGTCAAATATAGGTAGGCCACAACAGCATAGGTCTCGACATACCGGAAGCTGCGCCCCGAGCTGGTCTTGGCGATCTGCGTGATATCGCGGATGCCCAGAAAAGCCAGCAGCGACGAGTCTTTGATCATGGCCACAAAGTCGTTGCCCAGCGGCGGCAGCACATTGCGAAAAGCCTGCGGCAGCACGATCGAGCGCATCGTCTGCCAGTAGGTCATGCCCACCGAATAGGCGGCTTCGAACTGGCCTTTGGGGATGGACTGGATGCCCGCGCGCACCGTCTCCGACATATAGGCGCCGTAGGTGATGGCCAGCGCAACGATCGCTGTGCCAGACGAACTGCCTCGCCAAATCAAATCGGGGATATCGGGGTCGTCCAGCATATCGCGCATGCCACCGACCAGATTGGTATTGATAAGATCTCGCAGCGCCGGCACGACGATGAATCCAGTGACCAGCAGCACAACCAGGATAGGTATGCCGCGCATGACGCTGACATAGACGGTGCAAACATTGTACATGGCGATGCGAAGGACGCGCATAACACCCTTGCGCGTGGATTCGCGAGATTGCGGAGGAGCTGGCGGATTCGAACGCACGATGCCGACAATCACGGCAACGGACAGCGCAGTCAGGTACGACGCGATACTGACGAAAAGCGTCATGCTGACGCCTTCTATCAGCTGCCCGAAAATATTCGAGTAGACTTTGTCAGTGATGATGCTAATCGCCAACAGAATCCCGAGAATCGCCAAGAAGAAGATCCAGTAAGGCAAGGTATAGAGGCGCGCAAGGCGCATCGCCCGTCCGCGGGATTCAGCAATGACCTGCTCCAAATCGGGGTCGGGATGTCTCGAGGACATTCGGTTTCCTCAAAGTCTCTGTCGATCAAATACAAAGCGGGACAGAGCGAACCCTGTCCCGCAACTGTATCGTGTTTGTGCGAGTTATCGCTTTAACTGTCGCCGAGCCATTTGGCATTGATCGCGGCCAACGTGCCGTCTGCGCGCATAGAATCCAGCGCCATGTTGAATGGCTCTACCAATTCGGAACCTTGCGGATAGATGAAGCCCAACTGCTGCTTGATCAGGTCATCCGGCAGCAGCTTGATCTTGTCGGCGTTCAAGCCCACATAGCCCTGACCAGCCACATCATCAATCACCACGGCATCAATATCGCCCGTGATCAGCGCCTGGACCGCCAAGCCAAACTCGCCATAGCCAACGATACGCTCTTCGTCCCCGCCCAGCAATTCGGAGGCGGCGATGTAGTTCGTCGTCGCCACCTGTACGCCGACAACGAAGTCGCCCGCCACGAATTCCGCGGCGTTGGCGAAGCGATCTTCCTCGATCCGCACCATCATGCGCTGGATGACATCTATGTAGCCTTCCGAGTAGTCCACGATCTGCGCGCGCTCCTCGGTGATCGTGATGCCATCAGCCGCCATGTCGTATTCACCGTTGGATACCGCCGCGATCAGAACTTCCCAACTGGTCTCGATGTATTCGGGCACGCAATTCAGACGCGCGCAAATCTCGCCCAAGGTGTCATAATCCCAGCCTTCGCCTTCGCCGGTTTCCTCATTCAATACATTGAAGGGCGGATAAGCATTTTCAACAGCGACAGTGACTGTGCGTCCGCCCAGATCGGGCAGCATCATGTCATCTGCGGAGTCGGGCGGGAACCACTTGGCATTGATGACGTCCAGGCTGCCATCCGCGCGCATACTGTCCAGCGCCATGTTGAATGGTTCGATCAGCTCGGAATCTTGGGGATAGATGAAGCCCAACTCGTCCGATACCAGTTCGTCCGAAAGCAGCTTGATTTCGCCGGAATTGACACCGACATAGCCTTGTCCGGCCACATCATCCATGACGACGCCGTCTACATCTCCAGAGATCAACGCTTGCACGGCGAACCCAAAGGAATCGTACGGCACAACGCGGTCAGCACCGACCAGATCGGATGCGGCGATGTAATTGGTGGTGGCCACCTGCACGCCAATGGTAAAGTCGCCCGCAGCGAATTCTGACGCGTCGGCAAAGCGGTCTTCGTCCAGCCGCACCATCAGACGTTGGATCGTGTTCATATAGCCATCGGAGAAAGCCACGACTTCTTTGCGCTCATCGTTGATGGTGATGCCGCCAGCCGAGATATCGTATTCCCCGCGCGAAACAGCGGTGATCAAACCTTCCCAGCCGGTCTCGATCCATTCGGTAACACAGTTCAGCCGCGAGCAGATTTCGCCCAGCACATCATAGTCCCAGCCCATGGCTTCGCCGCTCTCGTCGATGAAGCTAAAGGGGATATAGGCATTGTCCACAGCGACGACTACCGTTCGGCCGTCCAGATCGGGCAAGTGGCCGTCCGCGAATGCAAAGGGCAGCGCCAGCAGCAGCAGCGCCAGCAGCAGCAAATACTTGGCGATTCTCATTGTCGTTCCTCCTGATTATTCGGGAAACTACGTCTATGTGTTTGGTCAACCTCTATATTCTATCACGCAAAGAGCGGCATAAGCAAAGGTGCGCGATTTGGACATTGGCGCATTGCCGATTATCATTCTGCTAGTGGTGAGCAGTGTAAAAGGGGCGGCGGAAAATGATTGAATTGGCGATTTCTTCCTGGACGGTGCATGGCGCATTGGGCGCGCCCTGGTATGAACCTGACGAAGACGGCGTGATGGTCAACCGCGCAGAAAGCAAGCCAGCCGAGTTGAGCCTGCTGGAACTGCCGGCTTTCATCGCGGCCGAAGGCATCAAGCTGCTGGAGATCTGCAACTTTCACCTGCCGGACCTTGACGACAGCTACCTTGCCCAGCTGCGCGCAAATATCGAAGCGGCGGATGTAACCCTGGTCAACTTCCTGATCGACACGGGCAACTTGTCGGCGGCGGACGATGCAGTCTGGCGGCGGGATATGGAAGCAGCCAAGCGCTGGCAACGTATCGCCGTCAAATTGGGGGCGAAGGGACTGCGGCTGGATTGTGGCACCGATGCGCCTGGTCCCGCCGCCATCCAACGCAGTTGCGACTCACTGCGCGAATTGGCTGATTTTGGCGCGGGGCTGGGCTTGCACACCACCACAGAAAATTGGCGCGCAACCAGCGTGGAAAGCGACAACTTGCTGCAAATCCTGGACGGCGTGGGGCGGCCCCTGCAGCTCTGCGTCGATTTTGGCAATGCCGCCAAGACAGCCGACAAATACGCCACCATGCGCGCGTTGCTGCCGCGAGCGACTTCCCTGCACTGCAAAGGCATCTTCACCGGCGACGCGCTAGATGTGGCTGAGTTCAAACGGGCGCTGGCATTGGTCAAAGAAGCCGACTTCAGCGGACATGTCGCGCTGATCTGCGACGGCACAGAGGACGAATGGCGCAAGGTGCTCGTCCTTAAGAGGCATGTCGAGCGCGAATTGATGCGCGCCAGCTAAAGGCGGAGAGCAGACACTATGACCGTATCACACTGGCAGCGGACGCAGCAGCAAGAGCGCGAAGTCGACTTTCTGGTTGTGGGCGCCGGGCTGGTCGGTGGAACGGCGGCTTACTTCGCTGGGCAGGTTCACGGACGCGATGTCGTGGTTACCGATGCGCGCGATGCTGGCTTGGGCGCGAGCGGTCGCAATGCCGGCTTCATGATCAGCGGGCTGGATACCTATTATCACCGCGCTATCGAGCGGTATGGACAGTCAGTCGCCCGCGAGATGTGGGCGCTTTCGGCGCGCAGCATGGATCTGTGGCGCAGCTTTGTGCGCAGCAGTGACTTTGCTGTGCCGATTAATGAATGCGGCTCGCTGCTGCTGGCGGAATCGCCCGAAGAAGCGAAAGAGCTGGAATGCGCGGCGCGGGCGCTGGACAAAGATGGCATCGACATCAACTACCACAGCCGCGATCCACTGCGGCGCGGTTATCACGCGGGCATCGAACAGCCGCTGGACGCCGGCGTGCAGCCCTACCTGCTGGCGCGCAGTGTCATGGCGCAGAGCGGCGCAGAACTCATCACCAACAACGAGGTTTATCGCATCGACTGTGCTGGCGAGCGGGTCGCGGTATACACGCGGCATTATCGCTTCCTGGCGCGCTATGTTTTGCTGTGCACGAACGCCTGGTCGCCGCAGATCGACCCCTGGTTCCTTGGCAAGGTCGTGCCGACGCGCGCGCAATGCCTGGTCACCGAGCCCCTGGAACAAGCTCCCCTCCCCTATTGCGGTTACAGCGATTATGGCTATATGTATTACCGCAGCACCTTTGATGGGCGCTTTTTGCTGGGTGGTGGACGCAAACAATTCCGCAGCGAAGAAAACGACACCAGCGAAGACCGCCTGAACCCCAATGTACAGGCTTTTCTGGACAGCTACCTGAAAAAATACTTCCCCGATGTCACGGCGCCGGTCGCGCAGCGCTGGAGCGGCATCATGGGATTCAGCTGTGATGGACTGCCACTGGTGGGGACCTTGCCGGGCAAGCCACGCGTGGGCTTCGCGGTCGGCTTCAGCGGACATGGCTTGGCGATGGGCGCGGCATCGGCAGAACGAGCCGTCGACAAGCTGCTACATGGTGTCAGCGCCGGGGCAGTTGATGTGGGGCGCTGGCAATAAGCAGCTGCCTACCACTCCGCCACAGCGCCATCATTCCTGCGCCATTGCGGGTTTCGCCAGCGGAAATTGTGATCGCTGGAGGCGCGCACTTTGTCTTCGTCTATGTTGATACCCAAGCCAGGCGCGGTCGGCACCTTGACAAAGCCATCCCGATAATCAAACACGCTGCGGTCAGCCAGGTAGTCCAGCAGATCGACATCCTCGTTGTAGTGGATGCCCAGACTCTGCTCTTGGATCAATGCATTGTAGGCTACTGCATCGACTTGCAGGCAGCTGGCCAAGGCAATAGGACCCAAGGGACAATGCGGCGCCAGCGCGACATCGTAGGCTTCGGCCATGGCGGCGATCTTGAAAACTTCCGATATGCCGCCGGCATGCGATACATCGGGCTGGATGATATCCACGCTGCCCTCGGCCAGGATGGTCTTGAAATCCCAGCGCGAATACATGCGCTCGCCCGTGGCGATGGGAATGCATGTCGATCGTTTGATATCCAGCAGCCCTTCGTTGTGCATGGGCAGGATGGGCTCTTCGACGAACATGAGGTGATAGGGCTCTAGCTCGCGGATGAGCATTTTGGCCATGGGTTTGTGCACGCGCCCGTGAAAATCGACCGCGATGCCCACAGCGTCGCCGACCTGTTCGCGCACGGCTGCCACACGCTCCACCGCCGCGTCGATATGCGCGAAGCTGTCCATGAAATGCACATTGCCGACCGCGCCCATCTTCAGCGCCCGCAGCCCCTCGTCTTTGAGTTTTTGCGCCGCCTGCGCCGCATCCGCTGGCGTCTCTCCGCCGACATGCGCGTAGACCTGCACTTTGTCGCGCACCTTGCCGCCCAGCAACTCATAAGCCGGCACGCCATGAACCTTGCCTTTGATATCCCAAAGCGCCTGGTTGACGCCGGCGATAGCGCTCATCATCACGGGTCCGCCGCGATAGAACCGTCCGCGAAAGAGCGTCTGCCAGATATCTTCGATCTGCCTTGGATCGCGCCCTAGCAGGTAATCGGCCATGTCTTCGACAGCGCCGCGCACCGTGCCCGCCTGCCCTTCCACGATCGGCTCGCCCCAGCCAAAATAGCCATCATCTGTGGAAATTTTCAAAAAGAGCCAACGTGGTTTCAGGGTGAACAATTCCAGCGCGGTGATTTTCATGGCAGCGCCTTTGCATTGGATTCGCCGATTTGAGTATTTCCATTATACTAGTTGCGTAGCATCGACCAATACGAGAGGAAAGGTGGGCGACTTGAAGCAACTGGCTGCACTGTTGCGCCGGCGCATGCTGGTCTTGATGCTGGCATTCGCCTGGCTCTTCGCGCAGGGTCTGCTGCCGGCTTTGGCTGCTTCCACCGAGGGCGAGGCGGACGCGGTCAACGCCTTCATCCCGCTGATGTTCGCGCTGGGCATCATCTTGCTGGCATCGCGTGCGGGCGGGGCACTGGCCAGGCGCTTGCAGCAACCGCGCGTGCTGGGGCAGCTGCTGGTGGGCGTCGTGCTTGGTCCCACCGTGCTGGACATGTTGCATTGGGGCATCTTGCAGGGCGTCGACTTGCAGCACACGCTCAAGGAACTGGCAGAGCTGGGCGTGCTGTTGCTGATGTTCAATATCGGCTTGGAAGTGCACCTCAGCGAGCTGGTCAAGGTGGGTAAAGTGGCGGTATTCGCCGGCGTGCTGGGCGTGCTTGTGCCCGTGGCATTTACCGTCGCGGTGGTCATTCCGGCGGGATATGACATGTTCCCGGCGCTCTTCGCTGGGGTGACGCTGGCGGCAACATCGGTGAGCATCTCGGCGCAGGTCTTGCTGGAGCTGGGCTATCTGCACACAAAAGAAGGCAACGCGCTGCTGGCAACCGCATTGATAGACGATGTGCTGGCGATTTTGGCGGTGTCGCTCACGCTGGTGCTGGCGGGCGCGCAAGCAAACGAAGGCGGCGCAGACCTCAGCCAGTTGTTGGTGATCGTTTTGCAGATGGCTGGCTACATCGCCGTAGCTTTCGCGCTGGCTTGGTATGGATTGCCGCGGGCATTTCGTTGGATCCGCACTCGACCACAGCTTGCGCAAGCCTATGGCATCCCTATCTTTGCGCTGGCGGCGGCGCTGTTCTTCGGCTGGTCGGCGGAGTATTTTGGCGGCGTGGCTGCCATCACCGGCGCATTTATCGCTGGCGTCGGCTTGAGCCAGTTGCACGGGCATGGCATGAAGCAGGAAATCGAACAGACCATGACGCACCTGGCCTATGTCTTCCTCGTGCCCATATTCTTCATTGATGTGGGCTTGGAGACCGACCTCAGCTCCTTCCCGCTGGAGGCGCTGCCCTTCATGCTGGTGCTGCTGTTGATGGCGGTGATCAGCAAGGTCTTTGGGGCTGGCATCGGCGCGAGGATGGGCGGCTTCGACCTGCGCGAATCGCTGCGGGTGGGCGTTTGCATGGTTTCGCGCGGCGAAGTCGGGCTGATCATCATTTCGATTGGCTTGACCAGCGGCTTGCTCGATGGCGGCAGCGAATTGTACGCCTCGCTATTCATGGTCATTCTGTTGACAACGGTGCTGACGCCGCCGATGGTGCGTTGGGTATTCCAGGGCAGGAATCAAGAGGAAATTGCCAATCGCGCGCTCGCGGGCGCAGCGACAGGAGACAGTACCCTATGAAATTGATTATCCTCATCACATCGAATGTGGAAAACGGACTGGAAGTCGCCGTCCGTTGGCAAGAGGCGGGCGCGCCAGGCGTCACCGTTCTCAAGAGCTTCGGCCTGCATAGCTTGCAGCGCAAGATGATGGGCGACAGTTTAGAAGTGCCGCTGCACATCGCCAGTTCCATGACCAGCATGATGGCTTATGTGCTGCGCGAAACGGAACTTAACAATCATGTGCTGCTTTCGGTCGTGCCCAAAGAACTGGTGACCACGCTCCTGGATGAAGCGCGCGCTGTGATGGGCGACCTGCTGGAGCCGAATCACGGCGTGGCATTCGTCGTGCCGCTGGACGAGGCGATCGGCGTGCGCCAGCCTGAGAACGGAGATGGCTAAAACTCATCCTCAGGCTCCCCAGGTGGAAAAACCGCGTATGGCACGTTTCTCCATATGTCTTCCATCCTATGAAGCGTCGGACAAAACAGATCTGCCCTATATCCTTCCGAGCAGAATCGTCTGAGAGCGCTTCTTGCGCTTTCTTGATGAAAGTAATGCGTCCCACTCATCGGGCCAAGACCAGTTGCGAGGGCGGTATTAAGGAGTACTATTGCGCCCCCTCCGAATTTCCTGCACTCCGCTTCCTCGTCTTCTTGCGACGCAAAGTGCTTTCCCTCTTCATGCGTATGTATGTGGCAAGCCTCATGGCCAAGCGCCGCAGCTGTTGACACTTGACCGCCCTTAGGGATTCCAAGCTCCTCCTCAGACTCCGCGTAAATTGCCCAGCAAGATTCCAGGGTGACTCTTCTTTCGCGATCATAAGCGCGCGCGGTGCAGGAGTCCCCAAACTTCCAACCGGGGACGTGGACTTCAACGATTGAGTCCATTCCGGTTATCACATAGTTGTACCAGGCCGGCGCTACGCTCTTCATAAATTTAAGCGTCTCTGTAATGTGTTGAACAAATCGACTCGAACCTTCTATCCTGGGCACGGGTCCCGTGAGCGTGACCGCGGAAGTCTCCGGCAGGCCAGCGCACTGATTGATCTGATAAGCCCAATAACCCTGCTCCAATTCCACGCCCCCTTTCCAATTCGGTGCGCAGGTCCAACCAAGGGAACAGCAATTGCCTCCGGTTGCCGGCGCGCTGGCCACGCGCTGCGCGTACGCGGACCCGGCGCATTGCCCGTTCCGATAGGCCTGCCAGCCGGCCATCCACTCCAAGTCGGTATTGCACTGTCGGTCAAGATAACAGCAGTTGTCTACATTCGCAGGCACATTGCCCACAGGCGCTGCGGATGTCTGCGGCTGAGGCGGCGCGGGCGCGGCGCACTGCCCATTCTGGAATGCCCAATAGCCGTTCGTCCATTCCTGGTCGCTGCTGCATTGTCGGTCGATGCCGCAGCAGTTGTCCACATTCGCCGGCGTGCTGCTGACGGGCTGGGATCCTGTCTGCTCCGTCGTGCCACTTTCGACGCGGCTGTAATTCACCCAATCCGCCAGCCAAACTTCCTTTCCATAGAGGTTGACCTTCAGCCAGCGATTGAACTTGCCGACCACCTGCAGGAGCGCGCCCGCGGAGACCGTCTCCGCGATATCGGCATTGAGGCTGGGCGCGGCTCTCAAGTTCAGTCCCCGGTTCGCGCGAACAGAATAAGGCTGCGCCGAAACAAGGGCACCGAGAAAACAGAACGCAATCAGAGCTGCGATACACTTGCTTCGCATAGATTATCTCCCACCGGGACAATTACAGAGTGGAGTGTGCTACAGAACGCGGCGACATGCAAATTCGTTTTGTGAACGGCAGGTTTTGCGCTGGCTCGCGTCGCTGGGAGTAGCGAATTGGCTGGATACGCGCTGCTTTGCCCCCACAACGACTAACCTGATCTTCATTAGCAAATTCTTTCGATAATCTCCGACGGAGCCGAATCACGGCGTCGCTTTCGTCGTTCCGCTGGATGAGGCGATCGGCGTGCAGAGTTATGGACCCGGCAGCGGGGATGGCTACGAACTCACCACTCAGGCGCCCCAGGTGGAAAAATCGCGTATGGCACGTTTCTCCATATGTCTTCCAGCCTTTGAAGCGTCGGACAAAACAGATCTGCTCTATATCCTTCCGAGCAGTTTTGTCTGAGCAAGCTCAATGCGCGATCTTTCTCAAAGTATGACGTCCCGCGCCTCGGGTCAAGACCAGTTGCGAGGGCGCTGTCAAAGAGTACACTCGCGCCCGTTCCGAATTTCCTGCACTCCGCTTCCTCGTCTTCATGCGTCGCAAAGTACTTTCCCTCTACATGCGTATGTATGTGGCAAGCCTCATGGCCAAGCGCTGCAGCTGTTGAAGCTTGATCGAACTCAGGGACTCCAAGCTCCGCATTATAAAATACCCAGCAAGATTCCAGGGTGACTCTTCTTTCGCGATCATAAGCGCGCGCGGTGCAGAAGTCCCCAAACTTCCAACCGGGGACGGGGACTTCAACGATTGAGTCCATTCCGGTTATCACATAGTTGTACCAGTCCGGCGCTACGCTCTTCATAAATTTAAGCGTCGCGGTAATGTGACCAACAAATCGACTCGAACCTTCTATCCTGGGCACGGGTCCCGTAAGCGTGACCGCGGATGTCTGCGGCAGGCCAGCGCACTGATTGATCTGATAAGCCCAAAACCCCCGCTCCCCTTCCTCTTCGAATCGGCAGTTCCAACCCAGGGAACAGCAATTGCCTCCGGTTGCCGGCGCGCTGGCCACGCGCGGAGCGGATGCGATGCACTGGCCTTCCCGAAAGGCATAGAAGCCGACTTCCCAGTCCCAGTCGCTGCTGCACTGTCGGTCGACATAACAGCAGTTGTCAACATTCGCAGGGATATTGGGGATGACTGCGGTTGGCGCGGCGCATTGCCCATTCTGGAATGCCCAATAGCCGTTCGTCCATTCCTGGTCGCTGCTGCATTGCCGGTCGATGCCGCAGCAGTTGTCCACATTCGCCGGCGTGCTGCTGACGGGCTGGGATCCTGTCTGCTCCGTCGTGCCACTTTCGACGCGGCTGTAATTCACCCAATCCGCCAGCCAAACTTCCTTTCCATAGAGGTTGACCTTCAGCCAGCGGCCAAACTCGCCGACGACCTGCAGAATGGCGCCCGCAGCGACCGTCTCCGCGATATCGGCATTGAGGCTGGGCGCGGCTCTCAGGTTGAGTCCTCTATTTGCGCGGATAGAAAAAGGCTGCGCCGAAACAAGGGCACCGAGAAAACAGAACGCAATCAGAGTTGCGATACACTTGCTTCGCATAGATTATCTCCCACCGGGACAATTACAGAGTGGAGTGTGCTACAGAACGCGGCGACATGCAAATTCGTTTTGTGAACGGCAGGTTTTGCGCTGGCTCGCGTTACGATTTCCACCTTGAGCGGCGGCGCAAATCTGCTAGAATCGGCATTATCTAGCGAGGTAGCTCAATCGGCAGAGCAGGTGCCTTTGGAGCACAAGGTTAAAGGTTCGAGTCCTTTCCTCGCTGATCGTTGCTGACAGAGAGCCCGCCCCGCGCGGGTTCTTTTCGTGTCTAGCCAGCCAGTTGCGCGATCAAAGTCCCCAAAATGCCAATGCCCTTGCGCAAATCGTCATGCGACAGGTAGCTGTAGGACAGCCGCAGAAAATGCGCGCCATCGGCAGGTTCTGGAAAGAAGCCGCGCCCATTGGCGAAATAAACTTGCTGTGCCTGCGCCCTTTTCTCCAGCTCATCGACATCCACCGCGCGGGGCAGCCGCAGCCAGATGAAGTAGCCGCCAGCGGGGCGCGTCCAACCGACGCCAGCCGGCATGGATCTGTCCAGCGCCGCCAGCGCCACATCTCTCCGGGCCCGATATTTCCCGCGCAGCCAGTCCACATGCGCCTGCCATGCGCCGCTGTGACAAAACTCCGCCACCATCGCCGCGCCAAAGGGATTCGCCCCGCCACCCATGCGCAGCACGCCGCTGTCGACGAACTCGGCGATCTGTCGCGAGCCGCCCATCAGCCAGCCCAGCCGCAAGCCCGGCGCCAGAGTCTTTGAAAAGCTGCCCAGACGCAAGACATTCTCGCCAGCCGCCAGCGCATAGAAACTCGGCGGTGTGCTGCCAGCAAAGCGCAAATCGCTGTATACATCGTCCTCGACGATGCAGAAGCCATGCCGATTGCTCAGCTCGATGATGGCGCGTCGGCGAATTTTGCTGACGGTGATGCCGCTGGGATTTTGAAAGTTGGGCACGACATAATAAAAGCGCGGAATCACTTGTTCTGCCGCCAATCGCTCCAGCTCGGCAGCCAGCGCGTCCAGCCTGGGACCTTCGTCATCAATGGGCAGCGCGCGCAGCCTAAGCCCCTGGTCGCGGAAGATGTGCAGGGCATCGCGGTAGCTTGGCGCGTCGACCAGCACGGTATCGCCGGCCGATGTCAGCAAGCGCGTGATCATGGCTAGTCCGCCGGTCGAACCCGGCACGATCATCAGATTCTCGCGCCCGATGCCCGGCTGTTCTGTGTCATTCAGGCGCGCCAGCAGAAAGTCCAGCAGCTTGGGATCGCCTTGTTCGTCGCCATAATTGAAGGCGCGCAGGGGCGGACGCTCGTCCCAGCCGGCCAGCACAGTCCCAATGCCGCGCATGGGCAGCAATTCTGGCGCGGGATGCCCGGCGAAGAGCGGGATGCTGCCAGCGACGATGCCCTGCGGACTGCTTTGCAACTGCATTAGTGAACCCCCTCAGTTTATTTTTTCACCACCGAGTACACCGAGAGTCTGTGAACGGACATGCGGCATCGACAAAATCCGCGCGCGCTCGTGCCTCCCCCCGACTTTTCGGGGGGACCGAGGGGGGTTCATTATTTATTTGGGCGTGGCTTCGGGCGGCAGCGGCGTCACATAAGTCGCATCGCCACGCGCAGCCAGGAACTCCGCTTTTGCCGCCGCCAGCAAGTCGGCGTCCATGAGCAATTCGCAGCCCGCCAGCGCCATGGTCTTGGCCGCAAAAAGCATGCCTTTTGAGCCGATGCTGGAGCCGGTCGATGCAGTTGTCTGCCAACTGTGTCCAGGCGTCCCCAGGGGCCAGCATGTCGTGGTCATCTGCGCTGTCGGCGTGATCCAGCTGACATCGGCGACTTCGGTAGAACCACCCATCAGTGGCGGCGTCGGCGAATGGGGAAAGACGCCCTCCCACAGCGGGTCGGCCATGTCCGCGCTGTTCAGCTTCTGGCTGGTAGAAAGCTGCATCCAGTCGAAGCCGCGCTGCACCGAGCCAGCCGGGAAGCTGGCTTGCAGTTCACGGGCATAGTCACGTTCTTTTTCGGTGAAACGCATGTCGTCCACAGCAGCCATCTTTTCATAGAGCAGGTCGGAAATCACCTGGTTGGGCAACATGTCATAGCAGCCGGTCAAAAACTCGATCTCGCAACGTGTGCCGGTCATCAGCGCCGCGCCCTGGGCGATATCCTGCATCCAGCGGTACATTTCTTCGACCTGCGCTCGTTTGGGCGCGCGCACGAAGTACCAGACCTGCGCATAAGCCGGCACGACATTGGGCGCTTGTCCGCCGCTGGTAACCACGCTGTGAATCCGCGATTCGGGCGGGACATGCTCGCGCATATAATTGACGCCGGCATCCATCAGCATGACGCCATCGAGAGCGCTGCGACCCAGCCAGGGCGAGCCACCGGCATGGGCAGCTACGCCATAAAAATTGACGCGGAAAGAATTCATCGCCAGAGACGAGCCATTCCAAACGACATTTGTACCGCCCGGATGCCAGGTGAGAGCGGCGTCCAGGTCGTCAAAGACGCCATCGCGCGCCATGAATGTCTTGCCGACCAGGGTCTCTTCGGCCGGGCAGCCATAAAAGCGGATGGCGCCCGGGATGCTCTGCGCCTGCATGGCATTTTGCAGCGCCAGCACAGCGCCCATACAAGCCGTGCCATACAGGTTGTGCCCGCAGCCGTGCCCAGGTCCGCCGCTTTCGATTGGCGACATCGTGCTGGAAAGTTCCTGCGACAAGCCGGGCAAGGCATCGTATTCGCCCAGGAAGCCGATCGTCGGGCCGCCGCTGCCCCATTCGGCGATGAAAGCCGTGGGCATGCCGCCCGCGCCCCAGCTGACCTCGAAGCCAGCCGCCGCCAGTTTTTCCGCCAGCAGCCGCGAGGCATACGTTTCTTGCAGAGCGATCTGCGGATTATCCCAGATTTGCTTGGCGATGTAAGAAAGTTCTTCGTCTTGCTCGTTGATGTGCTGCAGGATGATCTGTGCAGTGTCCATGCCCGCCCCCCGATTTGCAAGTTTTGAATGTTAAGTGATTTTCCGAGTCGAAGTATAGCGCTTCGCCCTGGTGAGAATAGCCTATGTCTCGTTGCGCAGCGGTATGACCAGGTCTTTGCGAAATGTCGTCAGCGAAAGCAACTGGCCCGCATCGTCGATGACGAAGAGATCTTCGACACGCATTCCAAAACCGCGTTCTGGATAATACAAGCCTGGCTCGATGCTAAAGACATTGCCGACCTGGAAAATATCCTTGCGCGCCAGGTGGCTGATGGACGGGCGCTCGTGGATGTCGATGCCGACGCCATGGCCGAGGCTGTGCATATAGCCGCAAAGAGTCTTGGGATCGCTGCGCGAAGTGGCGTGTCCGCGCGCTTCAAAATGATCCTGCACAATTTCTTGCATGATATGCGTCGGCTTGTTGAGTCCGAACGTTTCGACAGCGATATCAAAGGCTTCCATGACCGTGTCGTAGGCGGTCTGCACTTCGGGCGGGGCAAAGCCGATGCACCAGGTGCGCGTCATGTCGTGGTGATAGCCCCCGCCCAGCTCGCGCGGGAACAGGTCGAAAACGATGGCTTGCCCGATCTTCAGGGGCATATCCGCTTCGCCGCGGCTGTGTGGAGAGCCACCATCCGCCCCCTGCGCGAAGATCATGCCGGTGTCTTCCAGCCCGCGTGCCATCAGTTCACGCCGCACCAGGTCTTTGACCGCGCCAATGGTTGCGCGCTGCCCTGCCTCGTCCAGCAAGAAGTCGCCATCCCTGTGCAGTTTTGCGATGAATTCCCAGGCGGCTTGCATGACACCGTTACAACGTTGCGCCACCGACTTCATTCGCGCGATTTCATCGGCGTCTTTGGTCAGCATGGCGGTCTCAATGAGGGTCGGCGATGCCTCAGCCACGAATTCGTATTGCGACTGCGCGGCAAGCAGCTGATAGAGCAGGATGGTCTTGTTGACCTGCCACGCGCCATAGAGCCCGACGCGCCCGCCTTGCACGCCGATCTCTCGCAGCAGATCGCCGAAGAAGAGCGCAGTCGCTTCTGCCACCTTGTTTTCGGTCTCTCGTAGTCGATCGTTGTAGCCCAATTCAGCAGAAGTCTTGACCGGCAAGCCGCTTTTTTTGGCTTCGGCCAATTCAATGCCGCCGCAAACCAGCAGAGTCTCGCCGTCCCGCGCTTTGACGATCGTGCCGTGCGTGATCTGCGCGCCGTTGCTGAGGTAATAACGGGCAGTGTTGAATTCTTCGCCACCGAAGACGATGAAGGCGTCCAGGTCGCGCTCGCGCATCAGGCGGTTGATGTCAGCTTTCATGGCTGAACCCCCCTCGGTCTCCCCGAAAAGTCGGGGGGATGGGCGAGACGCTTGATGTCGGATTTCATGGCTGTGTTGTCCTTTGTGTTAGCTGCGGCAGGGTTTGCAGCAGAGCAGACTCTTGCCCCGCCAGCACCGTGCGCGGGTCGAGCAAGACGCGTCCGCCAGCGATGCGCGCGATAATGGGCGGGTCGGCACGACGCAGCGCCGCTTTGAGCGTTTCTGGATTCGCGCTGTCCAAGGCCAGCAGCCAGGTAGGCAATGTCGCGCCGGGCAGGCTGCCGCCACCGACTGTCGACTCGCCTTTTATCGCGTTGCCGCCGCTAACTTTTGCCCAACGTTGGACTGTGTCGGCAATGTCGTCGAGCGGACGCGAAATCATCTGCCAGACGGGGATTCGCGCCAATGCCTCGCCGCGCCGATAGTGTTCCAACGTAGCCAGCAGCGCCGCGTAGATCAGCTTGTCGACGCGCAGCGCCCGCGCCAGAGGATGCGCCTTTAGTTGCGCGACCGTCTCTGCCCTGCCCAGGATGATGCCCGCCTGTGGACCGCCCAGCAGCTTGTCGCCGCTAAAGCAGACCAGATCGACCCCCGCCGCCAGGCTCTCTTGTATGGTCGGCTCGTGATCCAGCCCAAATTGCGCCGTGTCGATCAATGTGCCGCTGCCCAGATCATCCACCGCCAGCAGGCCGCGCTCATGCGCCAGCGACACCAGCTCAGGCAAGGCCGGCTGTTGGACAAAGCCGATCTGCTTGAAGTTGGAGCTGTGCACGCGCAGCAACATAGCCGTATGTTCGTTCAGCGCGTCCGCGAAATCGTCTATGCGCGTGCGGTTGGTTGCGCCGACTTCGACCAAGTGCGCGCCGCCCTGCTGCATGATGGCCGGGATGCGAAAGCCGCCACCGATCTCCACCAACTGTCCGCGCGAAATAACGACTTCCTTATCGACTGCCAGCGCAGACAGAATCAGCACCAGCGCCGAGGCGTTGTTGTTGACGACCAGCGCAGCTTCCGCGCCCACCAGGTCGCGCAGCATGTCGGCGGCATGGACGAGGCGGCTGCCCCGTTCTCCGCTCTGCAGGTCGAATTCCAATGTGCTGTAGCCAATGGATGCCGCGCGCATGGCAGCGATCGCCGTGTCCGACAAGGGAGCGCGCCCCAGGTTGGTATGGATGATCACGCCGGTCGCGTTGATGACCGGGCACAGGCTGGGCTGCTGCTGACGGAGCAGGTCTTCGCCGGCGCGCTGGAGGATGGCGGTCGGCGCCATGTCAACTTCTTGTCCCGCCAAAATTGCCTGGCGGGCAGAATCCAACTCGGCGCGCAGGGCAACCACGACCAGATCGCGGCTGTGCTGCTGAATCAATTTGCTGGCAGCGCCATCAGTCAGAAGCGAGTCCACGGCCGGCAAGCCACGCAGACGGGCGCGTTCAACGCTCATCTGCCAATTCGCGGTTGCGCAAGAAGATCTCTAGGACGAGAAAGAGCAGCGCCAGCATGCAAGCGATAGGCAGAGTCAGATAGCGCGGGATCATCAGCCAGGCGCAAAGCACCGTCAAGATGCCGAGCCAGACGCTGCGCCGCACGACCACCCCGGTCAATGTCGGACGGCTGGGCGCAAGATACCGGCTGAGCATGCGAAAGAACGGGATAGCGCTGCCAGTAACGGCGATTTGCAGCAATATGAAAAAGAGCCAGATTTCGCCACCGATGCGCGGACGGGTCGTGGCGACCAAGGCGGCCAGCCCTACCCAGCCAACCAGCATCATCACCAGCGCCGCCAGCAACACGCCGCGCCCTTCGCCACCTGCCATTGGCAAGGAGTTCTGTGCGATTCGCTCGCCGCTGCGGTTCAACATGGTCAATTCGTCCGCTCGTACATGGCGCCAGTGTACGCAGAAATGCGCTGCCTAGCCAGTTCAACTCGTCTCAATATCGACAGACAAAATTCTGTCGGCGATGATGCCGCGGCTGGGGCGCTGCGGGTCGATGCGCTGCAAGCTCTGCAGCACTTGCAGGCTGTCGGCATTGGCGACCCGTCCAAAGACAGCGTGATTCCCGTTCAGGTGTGGCGTTGGCACGAAAGTGATGAAGAACTGCGAACCATTGGTGTTGGGTCCGGCATTTGCCATGCTCAATGTACCAGGCGCGTCGTGCCGGATGCGCAACGCCGCTGGCTCGTCGTCCCAGCGATAGCCGGGTCCGCCGCTTCCGCTGCCAGTGGGGTCGCCGCCCTGCGCCATAAAGCCATCCAGCACGCGGTGGAAGACGACGCCGTCGTAGAAGCCGTCGTTCGCCAAAAAGACGAAATTGTTGACGGTGACAGGCGCGCGGTCGGCAAAAAGGTCGATGGCGATGTCGCCTTTGCTGGTGTGCATGGTGGCGGTATAGGTCTTCTTGGGGTCGATCTGCATAGCGGGCGGGCGGGCGTATTGCTTGGGCATGGCGGTCTCCTGTTGGGCTGGGGGAATGTGCGCACAGGGTAGCAGAGTCCGCGCGGCGGGGGTAGTGCCGAGCGCTACCGGCAGAGCGATTGGCAAGCCTGCGTGATAAAATTATAATGGATAACAAAGTGTGTGAGCAGTTTGAATGATTGCTGTGAAACCGCAAATCCTGGTCTGGGCGCGTGAGACTGCGGGCTTGGACTTGGACGAAGCTGCCAGGAAAATCTATAGTTCGTCCAAATCGTCCAGCGCGGTCGACAAGATGCGCCAGTTGGAACGCGGCGAGCGGCAATTGACGCAGCGGCAACTCTACAAACTGGCGAAAGCCTATCATCAGCCGCAGAGCCTCTTTTATCTGCCGGAACCGCCACGCGACTGGAAATGGGGCGCAGATTTCCGCACTGTGCCTGAAGGTGGCTTCGACCACAAGGGCAACGCGCGCATGCATTTGCTTTTGCGCAACATGCTGGCCTCGCAAGGCATCATGAGCGACCTGCTGGAACATGATGAAGACACGGGGCAATTGCCTTATGTAGGCTCGATGAACATAGCGGATGGCGTTGATCGCATCGCGGAAGACATCGTAAAGACCATCGGCTTTGCGTTCGACGCATTTCGCAGCGAGCGGACGGTTCGCGATGCATTTGGCTACTTGCGAGGGCGCCTGGAAAGCGCGGGCATCTTTGTGCTGCTGCAATGCAATTTGGGCAGCCACCACACCGACATCCCGCCCGAAGTCTTCCGCGGCTTCGCGCTGGCAGACAAATACGCGCCCTACATCGTCATCAACCGCAAGGATGCCGTTTCTGCCTGGAGCTTCACCGCCCTGCACGAGGCGACTCACTTGTGGCTGGGCAACACCAGCGTGTCCGGAGCATGGGGCGAGCTTGAAATTGAGCGATTCTGCAACCAGGTCGCGGCGTCGATCCTGCTTCCAGCGCATGAACTGGACACGCTGCCGCCTATGAACAAGGTCTCGCTGGATATGGCAGCCGAAACCATAAGCGATTTCGCAGACGGGCGCAACATAAGCCGCACGATGGTGGCATACAACTTGTGGCAGCGTGGGCGCATACGTCGTTCTCGCTGGCTCGCGCTTTGGGACCGATTTAGGCAAGAATGGCTAGAGCACAAAGCCAGGGAACAAAATGCTCGCAGGGATAGAGATGGCGGACCAAGCTATTACACCGTTCGCCGATTCAACCTTGGGCCTCGGCTTACATCGTATGCGCGCGACTTCCTGCATAGTCCCGAATTGACGCCAACGAAGGCAGGAATCCTGCTTAGAGTCCCGACAATGAAAGTGTATCCGCTACTGGATCCTAACTACTACGATGGGCGACTATGATGTCGACACTCTATCTGTTGGACGCCAATGTGATGATTGAAGCGAATGCCGCCTACTATCCACCGGGCCGCATTCCGCAATTCTGGTTATGGCTGGCGCGCATGGCGAAGCGGGGCATTGTGAAAGTGCCGGCCGCGATTCTCGATGAAATAACGCCCAACATAAGGGATGAACCATTTACCGGTTGGTTGAGCCAGAATCGTCAAGACCTACTATTTGATGAGCTGACGAATTACGAAAAGCTGAACCGCGTCTATCGTGAAGGCTACAGATTCGATCAGAATTCAGATTCTCTACAGTTGGAAATACTGCAGAACGATGCAGAGCTTGTGTCCTACGGCCTGATCGACACTGGGGTTCGCAAGGTGGTTACATTGGAGAGTCGTCAAACTCCTCTGGATACTTTGCCTTCGCCGCGCAACCGAAAGATTCCGCTCGTATGCCGGCTGCTGGACATTCCATGCATCACAACCTTCGACCTCATCCGCGAATTGGACTTCAGAATACCTCTTTCAACCTCGCCAGCAGCCTGACGCTAGGCAAAGGATCCCCACCCCATGTCAATCGCCGCCGAACTCTTCCAATCCATGACCTACGGTCCCGCGCCCGAGGCTGATGCGGCTGCCGATGCCTGGCTCGATGCGCACGAGCGCAAGTTCGATCTGTTCATCAACAACAACTGGACCGCGTCCGCCGATGGCAGCTACCTGACGGTAGCCAATCCAGCGCGCGAGCAGCCCCTGGCACAAGTCGCTGACGCCAGCCCCGCCGACATAGACTCAGCTGTCTGCGCAGCCCGCAGCGCATTTGCAACCTGGTCGGCGCTGCGCCCGCATCAGCGCGCCCGTCATCTGTATGCCATCGCCCGCAACATCCAGAAACATGCCCGGCTGCTGGCCGTGGTAGAAAGCATCGACAATGGCAAACCCATCCGCGAATCGCGCGATATGGATGTGCCGCTGGCCGCGCGCCATTTTTATCATCACGCCGGCTGGGCGCAACTGCTGGATAATGAATTGCGCGACTATCAGCCGCTGGGCGTGGTGGGGCAAGTTATTCCCTGGAATTTCCCGTTGCTGATGCTGGCCTGGAAGATCGCCCCGGCGCTGGCTATGGGCAACACGGTGGTCATCAAACCTGCGCCCTATACACCACTGAGCGCGCTGCTATTCGCCGAGATCGTCGCCGAAGCGGGTCTGCCAGCCGGCGTGGTCAATATCATCACGGGCGGGGATGCGGCAGGCGCGGCGCTGGTGACGCACAAGGATCTGGACAAGGTGGCATTTACGGGCTCGACAGCGGTGGGGCGGCAGATTCGGCGCGTCACGGCGGGCACAGGCATCAAGCTCACGCTGGAGCTGGGCGGAAAATCGCCTTATGTCGTCTATGACGATGCCGACCTGGATGGCGCGGTCGAGGGGCTGGTTGATGCCATATTCTTCAATCAAGGCGAAGTCTGCTGCGCTGGCTCGCGCTTGCTGGTGCAAGAGAATATCGCCGAGGCATTCCTGGCGCGGCTCAAGCGGCGCATGTCGCATTTGCGCCTGGGCGACGCGCTGGACAAAGGCATCGATATCGGCGCAGTTGTCGATCCCATCCAGCGCGCCACAATCGACAGCTGGGTGCAACGCGGCATCAGCGAAGGCGCATCGGTCTATCAGCCCAGCCTCGACCTGCCTGCGCAAGGCTGCTTCTATCCGCCTACCCTGCTGACCGGGCTGGAAGCCTCGGCGACGACCGCTCAGGAAGAGATATTCGGCCCGGTGTTGGTGGCGATGAGCTTCCGTACACCTGCCGAAGCGATTGAACTGGCAAACAACAGTCGCTATGGCCTGGCGGCATCGGTATGGAGCGAAAATATCAGTCTGGCGCTGGAAACGGCGCGCGCCATCAAGGCTGGCAGCGTGTGGATCAACAGCGCCAATTTGTTTGACGCGGCGGCCGGCTTCGGCGGGTATCGCGAGAGCGGATTCGGTCGCGAAGGCGGCAAGGAAGGGCTCTTCGCCTACCTGCAACCACGCTGGCAAAAACGCGCGCGTCCCGAGCTGGGCGATGCGCCTGCCAATTGGGGCGCGCATATTCCACCTGCGCCAGCAACCGTGCTTCCCCCCGATTCTTCGGGGGGATTGAGGGGGGTTGAGCCTCCTCCCGATTCTTCGGGGGAACAGAGGGGGGTTACGCTGGACCGCACAGCCAAGCTCTATATTGGCGGCGCGCAGAAACGTCCTGACGGCAATTACACGCGCGCGGTGCTGTCAGCAACTGGTGAACTGCTTGGACAGGTCGGCGATGGCAACCGCAAAGACATTCGCAATGCTGTCGAAGCGGCGCATAAAGCCAAAGACTGGGCCTATTATTCCCCACACAATCGCGCGCAGATTCTCTATTACATCGCCGAGAATCTGTCGGTCCGGATGGACGAATTCGCCAGACGCATCGCCGATATGACCGAAGTTTCAGAGGCGGCTGCTCGTGGCGAAGTGGAATTGTCAATCGAACGTCTCTTTCACTGGGCGGCGCTGGCGGACAAAGCGGGCGGCAGCATTCAAGAGACGACCCTGCGCGGACTGGTGGCGGCGATTCACGAGCCAGTTGGCGTCATCGGCATTGCCTGCCCAAACGAAACGCCACTGCTGGCATTTGTCTCGCTGGTCGCGCCGGCCATCGCGCGGGGCAACACTGTCGTCTGCATCCCATCGCAGCGCTTTCCTTTGTGCGCGACCGATCTCTACCAGGTGCTGGACACATCCGATCTGCCCGCTGGCGTGGTCAATATCGTCACGGGCGACCGCGATCACCTGGTCAAGACCTTGGTCGAGCACGACGATGTCGACAGCCTTTGGTACTTCGGCGATGCAGAAGGCAGCCGCCAGGTCGAGGCGCGCAGCCGGCACAATATCAAGCGCACCTGGGTGAATTATGACATGGCGCGCGACTGGCATGATGCGCAGCAAGGCGCTGGCGAGGAGTTCTTGCGCGAGTCGGTCGAGGTCAAGACGATCTGGGCGCCGACCGGGTTTTAGCCAGCTACGCGACTGACGGACTCACTTGCAAGGGCATGGCGATTCTGTCGCCCAGCGCTAGGCATAGATCGCCAGCAACTCCAACAACGTACCCAGCATCAACTTCGCGCCATTGACGCAGTCGGCATCGCTTGTGAGCTCGTTGGGATTGTGGCTGATGCCCGCCACCGATGGCACGAAGTACATCGCGGCCGGGGCAATGCGCGCCATATTCTGCGTATCGTGCCCAGCGAAACTAAGCATGCGCTGGCGCGACAGACTCAGTTTGTCCGCAGCCTGCTCGATCGCCTGCATCACCGACTCGTCCATTTGCGCCGGCACGACGGGCGGCGTCGCTTCGACTTCGGCGCGCAAGTCATATTCCCCGGCGCAATCGTCCAGCAGGCGCAGCAGTTCGCTTTGCATCTGGTCCATTTCGGCTTCCGAGCCATGCCGAAATTCCAGCGCGAATGTCACCTGCGCTGGCACGATGTTGTACGCGCCGGGCTCGGCGTGAATGATGCCAACATTGCAAACGCCAGGCGTGAATTGCCGCATGACCATGTCTCGCGCCCGCAGCACAAACTGGGCGGCTCCCCACAGGGCGTCGCGCCGTAGCTTCATGGGCATCGTGCCAGCATGTGCCGCCTCGCCAAAAAGCCGCACCTGCAGCGCGCGGATGCCGACGATGGCATTGACAACGCCGATCTGGATGCCCGCGGTTTCCAGGCGCGTGCCTTGCTCAATGTGCAACTCCACAAAAGCCAGCACATCATCGCGCCGCGCAGTTTGCATGGACTCGCGACTGATGCCCGCGGCTGCCAGCCGGCTGTCGAGTTCAGATTGCGGCAATCTTGTGCTGGTGAGGTCGCTTGCAGAAAGCTGTCCGCTCATGGCGCGGCTGCCCATCAGACCCATGATAGCGCTTTCTTCGTCGGTGAAATTGATCGCTTCTATCGAGACTGGCGGTATTCGTCCGTTTTCTTTGAGCGCGCGCAAAGCCTCCAAGACGACGAGCACACCCAGCGCGCCATCAAAGCGCCCACCATTGGGCACGCTATCCAGGTGCGAGCCAGCCAGGATGCGCTTGGGGCTGGGCGGGTCGCTGTGCAATATAGCGGACTGATTGCCTGCGCCGTCGATTGCATAGTTCAGCCCAGCTTCGGCAGTTTTGCGGCGAAACCATTCGCGCGCTTCTAAATCGACAGCCGTCAGCGCGGGACGAGATACACCGCCATCGGCTGTCGCGCCGATCTGTGCCAATTCGCGCAGGGCGGACAGAAATCGTTCTTCATTGATTGTATGTGTCATACGCTGGAGCTACCTCGCTGACCAACTCGCTTTGAAGCATCATTGTATATTTGTTCGTGGCCCGTGCAAAAGGGTTGACGCTCCTTCCCCGTTGATACGGAAGCGCGCAGACACAGCGCTCCAGCAAGGGGCTGCACCGCGTCGACACTGGCGGTCGGGAATAGGGCAGATCTACGCGCTGGCACATGCGCGCCTTTGCAACCTATAATGGCGCAGGGCAGAACACAAAGGAGCAAGCGATGAAGTTAGTTTCCTGGAATGTCAATGGCATCCGCGCGGCGCAGCGCAAGGGCTTTCTCGACTGGCTGCACGCGGAATCGCCCGATGTGTTGACCGTGCAAGAGACCAAGGCGCATCCCGAACAGCTTGCGAGCAATTTGCGCCAGCCCGATGGCTATCACAGCTGGTGGGCAAGCGCCGAACGCAAGGGCTACAGCGGCGTTGGCTTGTTCAGCAAATCACAGCCCCGCGATGTGCAGATCGGCTTGGGCATCGAGAAGTTCGACAGCGAAGGCCGCACCATCATCGCCGACTATGGCGTCTTCACGCTGATGAGCACCTACCTGCCCAATGGCAAGGCAAACAAAGAGCGCCTGCGCTACAAGATGGAATACAAAGAGGCTTTTCTCGATTTCGCCAATAATTTGCGGGCGGCGGGCAAGTCGGTGGTCTTTTGCGGCGACATCAACACCGCGCATAACGAGATCGACCTGACGCATCCCAAGCCAAACTCGAAGTATTCGGGCTTCCTGCGCGAAGAGCGCGACTGGATCGACAAAGTGGTGGAGCAGGGCTACATCGACATCTACCGCCATCGCAATCCCGACAAAGAAGGCGCCTATTCCTGGTGGTCGCTGCGCAGCGGCGCGCGCGCGAAAAATGTCGGCTGGCGCATCGACTACTTCTTCATCTCGGACGACCTGCTGGAGCGAGTCGTCGATGCCGAGCTCCACGCCGATGTCATGGGCAGCGACCACTGCCCGATCAGTCTGACGCTGGATTTTTAGTTTTCGGTATCAATCAGCAGAGCGGAGAATACAAAGCCGTCTCTATCGCCATGCACGAAGCGGACCCAGCCGCTCCGTGTATGATCATGCGCATCTGGCACCACTTCCAGCGCGCGCAGTTCGCTCCCGTGCGACAGGCGCCCGATCACCGCGCAACGAATCGACGGGCAGGCGCGCACATGAACGCTTTGCCCTTGCGCTGTCGATACGATCATGTCATTCGTTTCTGGCTGGGCGGCGGATTCCGCTGCGACCGCAACTTGTGTTGGCATCGCCTCTGGCGGAATACGAATACTGGTATGGGCAGTGTTTGACCGGAAACTGCCGCGCAACGAGCGAGCCTCGAACTTTACGACATCGCCCGGGTCAAGACCCGCCAGCGTCTCCCTCAAAAACCGGGTGTTTTGATAGTATGTGAAGGGTGCGGAATTGACTCGATAGCGGTATTGGTAGCCGGTCGCGCCTTCTACTTCGTTCCAACGCACAATCACCTGTTTTCCAGACCAGTTAATGCGCAGCCGTGGGGGTTTCAAATAACGATCAGCAGAATAGCCATGCGAAGCTGTCGCTATCTGAAAAAGGTTGCCCTCGCCGAACAGGGGAGCGCCATCAAAGCGCGGGGCAAGCAGCACAGCCAGCAAGAGCAGCGCGATAACAGCAGTCGCAATCGACCGCGGCCGGTTGGAGCGAGCGCCCACCGCAGCAGTTGCCGCCGCCGGGCTGCGAGAGCTGGCGCGCACTGTTGGCTGGTGGCTATGATAGTCTGCGGCTGCGCCATGAACCAGTTGCTCGTCTTCCAAGTCAAACCATTCGCCCTGAGCCGTGTCGGGCGCCAAGGACTCGCGCAGGAAATCTTCAGCCTCGTCGGCAAGGGTGGCATGCCAGGCGTATGCCAGCTCGGTCTTGAAGTTGCCATTGTCAAGCAGGCGCCGCTTTAGCCTCTTGGGATCGCGCAGCCGCAGCAGCAGATAGCGGTTGCCATAGGCCACATCGCGGACCATGCACACATAGCCGCCCGGGTAGGTCTGCACGGGCTGCTGTCCAAATTGTCGCAGCGGGATTCGCCGCAAGCTCCGGTTGTGCATTTGCGCTGATCATCCTTAAATGGAAGAAACCCTGCCGATACTGTACTGTATACGCAACGAGTTGCCAAACACCCCAAAGGACGATTGAAGCCGTCGACATGCCAGCCATGACGATAGCGCAGGCAAAGCTAAGAGCTACAGGCAAATCGCAGTATGGACATCAAGCGCGTTCTGGACACTAGCTATCACGATGCTTTGCGAGCGCTGGTCATGGGCACATCGGCTGCGGCGCTGGCAAGGGCGCGAGAACGTGTCTTTGTCAAGGCGCTGGCGGCACAGCTCTTGGCAGGCTGCGCAGACGAAAGCGCGCGCGTCTTCCATGCCTATGCCAGCGATTGGCAGGCGGTTTTCGGCGCGGATGGACTGCCCGGTGATATCTGCGTCTGCCGCATGGCCAGAGCCGAAACGAGCGGACGACAGCCACAGACTTTTCAATTCGCCTCGGAGGCATTGTGGTTGGCCGCGATTGATTTCACAGTCGAAACGGCAGGCGCGCTGCGAGCAGTCAATCGGCTGAATATCGGCGCAGCGCCCAACAAGCTGCTGGTTCTGGCGCGGTCCGAGCGCGGAGATGCTGCCCTGCTGGACATGCTTAAGCAGCCTTTCGCTGGCGAGACGCATTTCCTGGCTTTGCTGCCGCACCCATCCAAGTGGGACGAACCACATGACGCGCCGATTGTTTGGCAGCTGCAGGATGACGAGTGGCTCGCGCTGGCGTGAAACTGGCGGACAGGACTTTGCGTACAGGATAGTGTAGCGGCAGCTCAAGCGGAGGCGGCTGTGCTAAAAGTAGACATTCTGTTGCTGTTGCTGCTGCTGGCGCTGGGCTTGCTGGGGCTGCGTGGAGCGGAAACTCCGATCAGCCAGCAGAGAGCCGATGCCGCAAAACCTATCCAACCGAGCGAGGGGGACAAAGTGCCCGAAACCGAAAAAGTCATGACCAATATCTTCCGCGTTGATGTCATCAAGGACGAAAGTGATCCCGTGCAGATCGCGCTGGATGTATCGGGCGAACACCCCGATGGCTGCGACTTGCCTGTGCATGTAGCGCAGTCACGCGAAGGCAACGCTATCCAGGTGGAAGTCTATCGCGAGCTGCCTGTCGACATGGTCTGCCCGATGATCTTGCGTCCCTACCAGGACAGGATCCAACTGGACGGTACATTTGAAGCCGGCAGCTACAGCATCGCCGTCAATGAGCACACACAGTCCGTCGACATCTAGCCAGGCGGGCAGCCAACAGTCGGCTTTGCGGCAGACCTAATCAGGCGTCTCGCAAACCCCGAAGCTATCTTTCATAAAGGCGGCATGCGAATCAAAAGCCGGCTGGTCGGTTGGCTGCCACAGCCGCTGGTAAGTGCAGTCGCTGCGCAAGATCCAGGAGTTTTTGATATCGCGCAGGTCGGTCTGCAAGATTCGCAAAACACGCCACTGGATGCGCGGGTCTAAAATCGGAAAGACAACTTCGACGCGATTTAGAAGGTTGCGGCGCATCAAATCGGCGCTGCCCATATAAAGTTGCTGCTCTTGGGGCGCATTGCGGAAATAATAGATGCGGCTGTGTTCCAGGTAGCGTCCGACGATGCTCTTGACGGTGATATTGTCGCTGAAGCCTGGCAGGCCGGGTCGCAAGCAGCACAAGCCGCGCACAATGAGGTCGATTTTCACGCCGGCTTGCGATGCCTGGTAGAGCTTCTGGATGACGCGGTCTTCTTCCAGCTGGTTCATCTTGAAGATCAGCCGCGCATCTCCGCCGTCCAGCGCCACCGAGATCTCGTTGTCGATCAGCGCCAGCAGACTGTCGTGCAAGTATTCGGGCGCCACCAGCAGACGTTGATAGCGGGTATTGGGCGCATAACCTGTCAGACGGTTGAACAAGCGCGAGGCATCGTCCGCCACTTCGGGATTGCAGGTGAACAAGCCGATATCGGCATACAGGCGCGCGGTCGCCGCATTGTAATTGCCCGTGCCCAGATGTACATAACGCCGCAAGCCCTCGCGTTCCCGGCGCACCACCAGCGATATTTTGGCGTGCGTCTTGACCGACAATTCTTCCACGCCATAAATGACATGCACGCCTTTCTCTTCCAGCGCCGTAACCCACTCCAGGTTGTTTTCTTCGTCAAAGCGCGCCTTCAGCTCCACCAGCACGGTGACCTGTTTTTCGTTGTCTCGCGCTTCCATCAGGGCATTGACGACCGGCGAATTCTTGCCGACGCGGTACAGCGTCGTCTTGATAGCCAGCACATTCGGGTCGCGGGCGGCGCGCTTGAAGAAATCTTCGACCGGCGCAAAAGAATCGTAGGGCAGATGCACGATGACATCTTGCTGGCGGATGACGCCGAAAAAGTCCACCGATTGGGCGAATGGCTTGGGCAGACGCGGCGAATAGGGCGGGTCTTTCAGGTCGGCGCGCTCAACTTTCAGCAGCTCAAAGAGATCAGCCGAGCCCAGCTTGCCATCAATGCGGAAGACCTCCTGCGTCGTGGGCAATTCCAGCGAGCTCGCCAGCCGATTGAGCATGCGCTGGCTGATGACTTCGGGCACGCCCAGACGCACCACCGAACCAAAACGCCGTTCGCGCACGCCCTGCTCTATGATCGATTTGACATCCAGCAGGTCTTCTTCCCATTCGTGCTCATAATCAATATCGGCATTGCGAATGATGCGGAAAGGGAAGGTTTCGCGGATTTGCATGCCGGGGAAAAGATCGGACAAGTAATCGGCGATGATGTCTTCCATCCACAAGAAGCGATAGCCAGACTGTGGATTGCCCGTGTAGGCGCGTAGCACGGTTTCCAGCCTGACAATGCGCGGCAGCATATCCAGCGGCACTTTGACCCGCGCGAAGTCGATGCCGTTGTTCATATCGCCGTTTTTGCGCTCCAGGTAAACGCCCAGGTTGAGGCTCAGATTGGAGATGAACGGGAAGGGCCTGGCGTGGTCGACTGCCAGCGGCGTCAATAGCGGGAAGACCTCGGCGCGAAAATAATAGCTGATGGCATCGCGCTCGCTTTGGTCGAGCTGGTCGGTGTTGATGAAGTGGATGCCTTCACGTTCCAACAGGGCGAAGACTTCGCGCCGCAGCCGCCGTTGACGGGCGATGAGCGCAGAAACTTCTGTGTGGATCAACTGCAGCAGCTTCATGGGCGACATGCCATCGGGGCGCGTACGCGGATTGCTGAACTGCAACTTCTGGAAGTAGGCGCCAACCCGCACCATGAAGAATTCGTCGAGGTTGTTGCCGACAATGGCGATGAACTTGACGCGCTCCAGCAGCGGCGTCGATTCGTCTTCCGCCAGCGCCAGCACACGCCGTTGGAATTCGATTGTGCTCAGCTCGCGGTTGATGAAGTTTTCGGGTGTAAGCGGCGGCAGTCTACCTGCCTCAAGCTCGCTCATGCTAGCGCCCATCTGCCTTGCTAAGGAATCTGCCGCTATCATACATGAAATGCCCGCGCGAAGCGAATGCCGCGATTAAAGGGGGTTCTTTGAAGGCGAGTCACCGCCTCGCCCCTACATCGTTTTCTTCTTTGACAGAATCCGCGCTTGGCCTCCCCCGACTTTTCGGGAGGCCGAGGGGGCAGAAATTTGTGTCCGCCCGTCTACTTGCAACCACCAGCAGATTCTTGGCGTATACTAGGCATAAGCAAGTGCAGGAGACGAGTGAGCATGAAGGTCAAAATCGGCATAGGGTTGCTTATCGCGCTGCTGTTGGCGCTGTTTCTGCTGCCGGGCATGTTGTTCAAGGTGTTGGGCTTGATCGCATCGCTGCTGGTATGGGGCACAAGCGGCTATCTGGCGGGCAAGCTGCTGCAGGGCGAGGGCTATGGCTTCCTGGGCAATATCGTGCTGGGGTTGGTCGGCGGCGTAGTCGGTTCGATCTTGGTAACGATTGTCGGGATCACCGGCTTAGTGAAACTGCCTTTCATCGGCGGCATCCTGGTGGGCGTGCTGGGCTCGGTGGTGGTTGTGGTTGTCGCGGGCTTGCTCTATGGCAATGGCGAGACGGAGTGACGCGCCGCTACAGATTGCCCTGATTCACCCAGCTTTGAAAATCAGCCATGTGAAAGACATGCAGCAGGTTGCCGCGTTGCATGTAGCGCAGCCAATCCACCGCGCCTGGACGATAACCACCGCCGTCAATCACCAATATCGTCTCGTATTCTGATGCGTAGACATTGTGCACGAAGTACGGGTATTTCTCGTCGACCGTGCCACTGACCTGCTGCCACTTCGCCTCGATGACCAGCCCACCCCGCCATTTCTGCGGATGCACAATCAAAAAGTCGCAGATCAAGGGCGTGCCATAAATCGTCGTGCCGATATTGACCTGCCGCGCATAACTGGGTTCGACAACGCCGCGCATGGCATCCACCAACCGTCGCTTGTCTTTGACAAGTTTGAAGCCGCAATCTCGCAGTATATGCTCAATGAAACGTTCCAGTCGATTGCCGGTGAGGTTGGCTTTTGCGCCTTGGCTCTTTGTCATCATGGCACCTCGTCTGTCTGCGCAATCCGCAGCAGCATTTCGCGCAGGGCATCGGCGGCATGCAGCACGCCAGCTGCAAATCCCAGTTCATACGCGCAGTAGGGGCATTTGTGTCTGCCAGGCCTACCTTGATTCTTCGGCAATCGGCATATCACTTCGTCCAGGTCGGTACGCGCTGAATCTCGCGCTTTCTTGTGCCTATGGCAGATTCGATCCACGCTCATCCGTAGTTCCTTATCAGCAACTCGTCCACAGCGCCCCGACCGGCTGCGTTGCGGTTGACCATGCGCGGCGCTTGCACCATCTCAATGCGAAAAGGCGCACCGGCATACAACGCGCGGACAAGCGGCGTATCGCTGTTGGACAGCATGAAGCGCACGCCATGTTCATGCAGACGGCGGCAAAGATCGCGCAGCGCCTCGTGTTCGCCTTTGCCAAAATCGGCCTGGGCGTACTTGGTGAAGCCGCTGCTCTTCTGCTTGTGATAGGGCGGATCTAGGTAGACGAAGTCGCCCGAGCATGGGGCGATATCACGAAAGTCGCGCAGGGAGACCTCGACAGCTTGCAAGGCGGCATGACAAGCGCGCAGGTTGTCGGCATCGCAAATCGCCGGCTTGGGCGAGCTTCCCAGCGGCACATTGAATTGCCCTTTGGAGTTGACGCGCCACAAGCCGTTGTAACAAGTCTTGTTGAGGTAGATGAAGCGTGCGGCGCGCTCGACCCGGTCACACAGATTGTGCTGGGCACGGACGCTGTAATAATGATCGTGGCTGTGGTCTTTCGCGTGCTGCCCGAGGCGGTCGATCAGTGGCTCGACATCGGCCTGTACAGTAAAGAATGCATTGACGAGGTCGGGGTTGACATCCGAGAGGCAATATTTACCCCCCCCCCCGAACATTTGTTCAGCATGAACGGCGAAGAACAGCGCGCCGCCACCGACGAAAGGCTCGTGATAGCGATCAAATTGCTGCGGCAGGCGTGATAACAGCTTGGGCAGGCTGCTGCGTTTGCCGCCCGCCCATTTGACGAAAGGTTTAGCTGGCTGGGTTCGTGTATGCACATTTGATCTATATGTCAGCATGCCAGCCTTGTCAACCCCCCTCGGTCCCCCCGAAAAGTCGGGGGAAGGCAAAGCACGCGCGTATTCTGCCGACAGGTCGGGGGGATGGGAGACGAGGGGTTTGCCTGCGCACATGCCCTGTAAACCCGCGCGCGATTTGTGGTATACTCCCGCGAATACTTGACCGACACAGAAACGCGCGAAGGAACATCCATGCCCTCGCCCACCAAGGACATGCTGCTCGATTGGTATCGGCAAATGGTGCTGATACGCGAGTTCGAAGAAACCTGCCACCAGCTCTACCAACAGAAGCGCATCACCGGCGTCTATCTGCACTTGTACAGCGGGCACGAAGCCAGCGGCGTCGGCTCGATGGCGGCGCTGCGCAAGAGCGATCATGTCATCACAGCCTATCGCGATCATGGCATCGCGTTGATTTTGGGCATGGACGCCAATGCCGTCATGGCGGAGATGATGGGCAAGAAAACCGGCAGCAGCGGCGGCAAGGGCGGCTCGATGCACCTGGCCTCGGCGGCGCACAACTTTTGGGGCGGCTATGCGATTGTGGGCGGACACCTGCCCCTGGCGGCCGGCATCGCCCTGGAAGCCCGCTATCGTGGCAAAGACGATGTGACAATGACCTATGTCGGCGATGGCGCAACCAACAACGGCTATTTTCACGAATCGCTGAACATGAGCGCTATTTGGGACTTGCCCGTCATCTGGATCATCGAAAACAATGGCTATGGCATGGGCACAGAAGTCTCGCGCGCCAGCGGACAGACCGAGCTGCACCGCAAAGCCAAAGCCTATGGCATCAAGAGCTTTGGTCGCGTGGATGCGCAAGATGCCCTGGCTGTGTACAAAGTAGCGAGCAAAGCTGTTGAATACGCGCGTGACAATGGACCCGCCGTCATTGAGCATGTGACGTATCGCTATCGTGGGCACGGCGTTTCGGACAAGCAGTATGATGCCCGCGATGATATGTCCGCCGAGCTGCGTCAATGGATGGACGAGCGCGAACCCATCAAAATCCTGCGCGATCACATCCTGGGCAAGCATGGCGATATTGGCGATGCGCTGGCAGAGCATGACGAGGCAGCCAAGAAGATCGTGGCGCAGGCGGTCGAATTTGCGGAAGCCAGCGATCTGCCGCGCGGCCGCGACGACCTGCTGGGCAATACCTATGTCGGCTCGCAGCGGGTCTACAAGACACCAGCCAGCATCGGCGCAGGCATCGACTGAACGAGGATAAGGACGCGATATGGCAGTTAGAAATGTCGCAATGCGGGAAGCGATCCGCAGGGCGCTGCGCGAAGAAATGCTGCGTGACGAATCGGTCTTTGTGATGGGCGAAGAAGTCGCCTATTGGCAAGGCACACACCGGGTTACGCGCGGCTTTCTCGAAGAATTTGGCGAGCGGCGCGTTCGTGATACGCCCATCAGCGAGATGGCCATCGGCGGCGTCGCGGTGGGCGCGGCTATGGCTGGTCTGCGGCCGGTTGCCGAGTTCATGACCATCAACTTCGCTTTTCTGGCGCTGGATGCGATCGTCAATCACGCCGCCAAAGTGCGCTATTTTTTTGACGGCATGTTCAAGGCGCCGCTTGTGTATCGCGCGGCCAGCGGCTGGGGAAACCAAGCCACCGCCTCGCATTCGCACGCGCCCGAGCCGATCTTCGCTCACTTCCCCGGTATCTATGTCGGCTGCCCGTCCAACGCCATGGATGCCTATGGCATGCTGAAGACAGCCATCCGCGATGACAACCCGGTGCTCTTCAGCGAGAGCATCGCGCTTTATCCCAAACCAGGTCCGCTGCCTGATGACGACGATCAGGACGACTTGCTTGTGCCAATCGGCAAAGGCGATATCAAACGCGAGGGCAACGATGTAACCTTGGTGGCCTATTCGCGCGGCGTTGATTGGGCGCTGCAGGCAGCGCGGGCATTGGCGCGGGATGGCGTCGAAGCCGAAGTGGTCGACCTGCGTTGGCTGCGTCCATTGGATATGGCGCTGGTCTATGACAGCTTCAAAAAGACCAACCGCTGCGTCATCGTGGAAGAATCGCTGCCCATGTACAGCTTTGGCAGCGAGATCGCGGCGCTGTTGCAAGAGAACATGTTTGATTATATGGACGCCCCGATCAGGCGCGTGGCAGCCGAAGACGTGCCCCTGCCCTATTCCAAAGAGATTGAATTGCTGGCGCTGCCCAACGCGCAAAAGGTGGTCGACGCAGTCAAGGAGATCCTCTAGATGGCGCACGAAATCAAATTGACGATGGATGGACTACTGATCAACTGGCTGAAAGATATCGGCGACCAGGTCAACGCAGACGACATCATCGCCGAATTTGAAGCCGACAAAGCCACAGTCGAAGTCGAAGCTGGCCGTGCGGGCGAATTGCTGGAATTGCGCGCCGAGCCGGGCGACGAAATTGGCGAAGGCGCTGTCATCGCCGTGATTGGCGCGCCCGGAGAAGAATCCGCGCCAGCCCAAGAACCCGCCACAGCTGCGCCAGCTCAGCCAGAATCCGCGCCTGCGCCGACAGGGACCAATGGCAGCGCCATGACCGCCGATGGACGCATCAAAGCATCGCCCCTGGCCAAACGTATCGCAGCGGACAAAGGCATCGATCTTAGCCGCTTGCAAGGCAGCGGACCAGGCGGGCGCATCGTCAAAGCCGACCTGGAGAATTGGCAAGCGCCGCCCAGCCTGCCAGACCTCCCCGCCGCCCCGCCGCCCACCAGTGGACAAGCCACCTGGGGCAAGCTGCCCGATGCCGATGTCGAGGCCATCCCGCTCAGCCGTATGCGCCGCGCCATTGCCGATGGCACAGTGAAAAGCAAGAGCAATACGCCGCATTTTTATGTGACAATCGAAGCCGATGTCGAGCCGCTGCTGGCTTTGCGCAAGTCCATCAATGCGGCTCTGGCGGCGCGCGGCATCAAAGTCAGCGTCAATGACATGCTCATCAAGGCTTTGGCGCTGAGCCTGCTGGAATTCCCCAACCTCAACAGCCATTATTATGGCGACCGTTTCCTGCGGCATCTGCGCGTTAACATCGGCGTGGCGGTTTCGCTGCCAGAAAACGGCTTGGTCAATGTGGTTTGTCATGATGCCGACAAGCGCAGCCTCAGCGACATGGCGGTTGCCAACAAAGCCATGTACGAACGGGCGCGCGCCGGCAAGATCAAGCCCGACGACATCCGCGGCGCGACCTTCACCATCAGCAACATGGGCCCTTACAACATCAAGGATTTCTCGGCGATCATCGCCGCGCCAGAAGCCGGCATATTGGCCGTGTCATCGGCGCAGCGAGTGCCCGTCGTGCTGGACGATGGCAGCCTCGGCGTGGGCACGCGCATGCATATGACCTTGAGCGTCGACCATCGCGTCAGCAACGGGGCAGAAGGCGCCGCTTTCTTGAATCACCTGCGTGGCTTGATCGAAGATCCACTGCAGCTGCTGGATTTGTCGGCGGTGTGATCACCCAGCTCGCAGGTCCCGCCTACCCCCGCTGCGGACATGTCTAGGCGCGTCCTATTCATCGCCGCGCTGCATCATCCACAGCAGCTTCTGCATGACATCGCCGCCGCGCCAGCCGATGCAAAACCGCCGCTCTTCCCGCGCAGCATGGGGCAGCATTGTTGGGAGCGGGCTTTCCGGGGGGCTGGCTATACGCTGTCGGTGTTTTGGCGCAACTTGCCTGGCTTTGGCTCGCGCGATATCGCCAATTTGCGGCAAGACAAGTTTGGCAGCGGCTGGACGCCCCGCAAAATCCTCAGCGCCATAAACCAGCGCATCCCGCCTGCCCTGCAGCCCGATATTCGGCGGCGCAATGCCCTGCTCTTGGGTGAAGCGGCGCGTTTTCAACCCGACATCATCTGGCTTTCTGGCGACAACCGCGAAATCACGCCGGAGACATTGGCGCAGCTCAAAGACGAGCATGGCTGCAAGCTGATCTATGTCAGCGGCGTTTCGCCAATTGTATTTTCCAATCACAACGAGCGGTCGGCAGCGCGGCTTTATGATCTGGTGCTGGTCAACGACTACTATCATGGCGTGCAATGGCAAGAGCTGGGGGCGCGGCGCATGGCATGCCTGCCGTATGTAGCGGTCGACCCGACCCTGCATGTGCCTCAGCCCGTCACCGATGTGCCACGCGAATACCTGTGCGATGTCGGCTTTGTGGGGACGGTGCTGCCGCATCATCTGTACAGCGAGCGAGTCGCGGCGCTGGAAAGCCTGCGTGGATTCGACCTAGGCATCTGGAGCATTCACGAGCTGCCGAAGTCGCTGCGGGCGCAGTATCGCGGGAGCGCGCTGGGCGAGCCGATGCTGCAAGTGCTGTCGTCGATCAAAATCAGCATCAATGTGCATGGCGACTTCATGCGTTATGGCGGCAACATGCGGCTCTTTGAGTCGGCGGCGCTTGGCGCATTCCAGATCGTGGATGATCGCCCGGGCCTGCGCGAATGGTTTACAGTCGGCGAGCATCTGGATGTCTTCCGAGATGTGGACGAGCTGCGAGACAAGGTCGCGCATTACCTGGCGCATGATGATGAACGGCGGCAGATGGCGGCTGCGGCGCGCGAGCATGTGCTGAAAACGCATACCTACGCGCACAGGCTGGCGCGGGTCGAGGCGCTGCTGGATGAAATCTAGGGCGGCGTGTTACAATTGCAGCAAATGCGACTCGCCGGGAGCAGAAGAATGAGAGGGTGGTTGACGGTACTGGCATTTGCAGGCTTGGTGGCGCTGATCGGCGCGGCGGTCGGGCTGGCCACATCCGATTTACGCGCGGACGGAGGACTGGCAGGCGCCCTTATCGGCGCGATCATCGGCAGTTGGCTGGGCTTGCGCATGCAGGCTCATCGCGCTGCCATCAGCCGTGCCCGCCAAGACCCGCAAGAAGCCCTGCACTAGCAGTCGGGCGTCTTGACGATTCTCACAAGCCCACGCGCACGATGCCTAGCTGGATCGTGTCGTCCTGCGCGCCCGGCACATTGGTCAGCACATCGTAACGAATGGCATCCGGCAATCTGTACCAACCAGTCAGCACGCGATATTCGCCAGCCGGCAAGAAGCGCGTATCAAAGCGCACGGTCTCCGTCAGTTCGTCGCCAGCTTGCAAGAGGCCGAGCGAAGTGTCGTCTTGCCGCCCGGGCACCAATCTGCCCGCCTCGTCCAACAGGTGGACAAAACGCACATCGTTTGCAGAGCGCGGCGCTTCAAATCGCCACCAGAATCGCACCGCCAACTCGTCATCGGCTTGGTCTGGCAGATAAAAGCCCGCCAGTACGATGTCGTCCTCTATACGGATCGGATCGTATATCGTGCTTGTGGAAAGCACGCGGATATCCAACTGGTCGACTGTGACGCCGTGGCAGAAAAGCAGCGTGGCATCGATTCGCGGCGGGCAGGGTGGATCCAGCTCGATAAGCAAGCTGTGATACCCGCGCCGCGCAATAGGCAGGGGCAGCAACAGCGGGATCTTGCCATTGACCTCCAGCGAGTCCAACAGGGCGCCATTCAGCGACAGATTGACGCGTCGGTTGATCGCCTCCAGGGTTGCGTTGAGCTCCAGCCAGCCTGGCTGCGCTCTGAAAATGTGCGCCTTGTGCGATTGCATGTCGCTTTCCACGGCAAAGACCGTGTTGACCAGCCGCGGCCGGAATGGCACGGTGAATATCGCATAGCGTTCGTCTTCGTAGATCGCCTCGCCCAAGCGCTGGTTGGCGAGTTCGGCAAGTGACTCGAGCTCTCCGATCGCGCGGGCGCGCGCTTTGTTTAGGATAACGACATCGACATCGGCATCTGAAAGCAACGAAGGATGGAACTCGGCCAGCAAGGTCAACCGCGAGCGATTGACCGGCGTCTCGCGGGCGTCGTGGCCAGCGATTAGCGGTTTGCCATGCGCGGTTTGCAGGTACATGGCTTCTTTGGCGGCCAGCAAGTCATCATGCGGCACATTGAATATGGCGCGAATGTCTTGTCTGTCGCGCAGCTCGTGTATGGCGGCTGGAAGCGCAACGGGCAGGGTCGGGAAGGGCGCAAAGAAACGATAATCTTGAAAGACAAATAGAATGAAAACTGCCAACAGGATGTAGCGGATGCTGCGACGCCGACTCTGGAAAAACGAACTCGACCACATGGTCAGCATGCCCCAGCCAGCCAACAAGCCAAAAGCCAGGGCGAAAAGGATCATGAATCGACCCGGCGCCCGCGCCAGCTCAAAACCCGGCAACTGCATGGCAAAGGCGTATGGCAAGGGCATGACATTTTCGTAACCGGCGACCTCGAAGCGCAGCGGCATGTCAAAAACCTTGAGAACAGGACCCAGCGCCAAGACCCAAGCCGCCAAGGCCACCATCAGCCAAAAGCGCGCATCCCGCCGGCTCAACAAGCCCAAGAGCGCAAGCATGCCTCCCAGCAAGCCGATATAGCTTGAGCCTTCTTCCAGGTTCGTGCCCAAAACAGACGCCGAATGCGTCGCAATATCACGCCAATACGGATTTTGGAACGAGGGCGACGCGATGCCGAGCAAATCAATGCTGTAACGCACTTGCCCGCCCGCGTCGCTGTAGACCGCGCTTTCGAGCGCTCCAACCAAGATGGGAAACAAGAAAAGCAACTGCAACAGGCAGCCTAACAAGGCCACCAGGGCAACGCGCAAAGCCCCAACATGGTCGCGACGATAGAGCCGCGCCAAAGCAAATAGCAGCGCCATTGGCAGCAGCGCATAAAACAGCATCAAAGAATGACCGAGCGTCGCCAGCAGGAAACACAACATCGCACCCAACAGCCTTCGCGCCCCGCCACGATCGACATAATCGTAGAGGCAAAGTACAAACAGGGGCAGTCCCCAGCCCATGAGCAAGCCGACATGCCCAGCGAACACATGCCCCTGGAAAACCGGGAACACCATATAGACCAAGCCAGCGAAGAGCGGCGGAATCGGGTCATGACCGGACAATAAACGCCGCGCCAGCACATACATCGCCAGACCATTCAAGGCCATCGCCGCCAGCACTGTGATGTTGTAGGCCAAAGCCAGCGGCATGAACAGCGCCAGCAGCCACATTGGGAAGAACTGCAGCGGATGCGCCCATAGCTGCACAGCCGCGAAGCCGTCTGGAAAACCCAGCAGGCTGTGCCAAAAGACATTGTCTTCCCCCTGCAGCGCAACCTTGAACCACCACACATGGCGCGCCATCTCATACACATCGCTGGTATCGCCACCGATGAAGCGGGTCGACAAAGTTTCGTGCGCAGGCGTGGTTAAAATCAGCGCCGGCAGCAGATAGACGGCAAAAACCAGCAAAGGCGCCAAACGCCCTCGCATGATTGCTTGTCCAAAGGCGGGCAGATTCATCGGCCAATCGCTTCCGCAGACAGCAACAGGCGCGACCCTTTGCTGCGATAGATGCGATAGGGGCATTTGTGCCGAAAGCCCAGGAAAATCTCTTTGCTAACGCGCAGGTCGTCGCCATCGATGCGCAGCAGATAACTATCGCCCTGACGCCCACGCCGCAGCACACGTTCGACTTCGCCAGCCAGCGCTTCGACGCTGTCCGAGCGCAGATCGCTGCCAACGCGCATGCTGCCGCGACCAACCAGCCCGACCAGCAGCGCATTCATGACGATCAGCGCGCCACCCGCCCCGGTGAGAATGGGATTGTCCTCGCGCTGCCCAGCAAACAGCAAAATGGTCGCGCCAATGACGAAGAAAAAGAAGAGGATGACCGCCAAGAGCAGCTGCCGCCGCCGCACTCGCTGGATGCGCGCTGCCTGCGCTGGGCTTAGCCTGCCTTGCCGGTTCGCGGCCAGGTCGGACCCGCTAAATTGCAGCGCAGCCATCAAGCCGCTTGCCGCTTCCGTCATGGCGCTTCGGCATCCGCTATGGCCGAGGCAGGAGCGCCGGGCAGCGACTCGATATACAGCGATTGGCTGGGGAAAGCGAAATTGACTTCCAGTCGCTCGGCAATGCCCATGATCTCCAGCAGGATCAACTCTTTTTGGGCGGTGAATGCGCGGAAATCCGCATTCAGCACCTGGCAGATGATGCGCACATCCAGCGAGCTGGCGCTCATATCAATGAAGTGCACCATGATGGAGTCGGCATCGACCTCGTCGGTGTTCTGCAGCAACGTGCGGACTTCTTCGAGCAAGGCGCGCATCTGCTCGCTGCTGGTGCTGTAGGTGAAAGTCAACGTCAGGTCGAGGCGGCGCTTTTGCATGCGCGACCAATTCACGACGACCGCATCGGTAAGCAGGTGGTTGGGCACAGAGACCAGCGCCTGGTCGAGCTGGCGAATGCGCGTCGAGCGCACACCAACCGATTCCACAATGCCGCTGACTGAGGGCGTCCGGATGAAGTCGCCGACCTTGAATGGATTGTCTGAAACGATCGCCGCAAATCCAAACATATTGCTGACGGTGTTCTGCGAAGCCAACGATATGCCGATGCCCACGACACCCAGCGAGGCGATCAAGGCGGCGACATCAAAGTTCAACTCTTGCAGGATAAAGATCGCGCCCAGCGCCAATATAAGAAACTTCAGCAGCGTATTCAAAAATGGCAGCAAGCGCTCGGGGATGGTTATGCCGGTGAGTCGTTCAAAAGCCACGGGTTGCAGCGAGACGACTTCAAATAGGCGGATGATGGCGAAGAAGATCGAGCCGATCAGCAGCGAGCGACCGGCCGCCTGCGCAATTTGCACCACTTCCGCGCTGAAGCTGAAAAGCAGCGTGACCAGGATCAACGAAAACCCGACCACCGCAACGCGCAAGGGCGAGATGCAAGCTTCGACCAAGCTGTCATCGAGTTGGCTTTCGCTGCGGCTGACCACGATGCGCAATGGTTTCAGCAGCAGCTTCGTCAGCAACCAGCGAAGCAGCCAGATCAACAGCGCCGCGAAGAAAAAGGGGAAGAGGTCAAGTAGGATGCGCTGCGCAAACCCTGGCAATTCAGCCAGAAAAGGCAGCCACTCGCGCAGATCAATTACCATTTTGCCTTGCTCGGTTGCTCTACCTGGCGGGGATGTTATTGTACGCTCTGCCAGCCGATATGCAAGCGGCGCAAAGACCTAGACTTGAAATCCATCGCGGTATTCAACGACCTTGCGCTCATAATCGGAAACATAACGCATGAGCTTGTTTTCCAGTTCTTCCCATTCGTCGCTTAGAAACAGGCTGCGCAGGGTATCCGAGTTTTCAGTAACGAATTCGATCTTGCGCATGGGATGCTGCCCATAGGCGATGTGCCAAGCCATGTGCATGAATACGCCGACCTTTTGCACGGCCGGCACGAAACTGCTGAGCATGAAGCGGTAATATTGTTCTTGTCTGTCATGGCGAATATTGTAGAATAGGATCAGCTTGTATCTAGGTACGATGTGCTGAAATGTAGCCATTGGAATATGACCGTTGCCGCATTTTGACCGCCAGCACACTCTAGCATAGAATCCTGGCAAGTGGTACGGCGCGTATCGTGGCAGTCGCGCCACAAAGTGCCCGCTGCATGTCGAGCAGCTTGGGCAAGCCAGCATAGGAATGTCATCCATGCAGGAATTGCAACGGGCAATTGAAGAATTGCGTGGGCGCGCAAATAGCGCCACCGACCCGCAGTCCCTCGTCGAATTGCAGCAAGAAGCCCGCGACCTGCTTACCGAAGCAAAAAACACACCGCTGGAGCAAAAAGCGCAAGCGCTCTTTGCCGAAATTGCCGATTTGCAAAGTCAATCGACACGACCCGACACAGCGGCAATGCGCGGACTGGTGCGGCGCGCGCGCATCCGCATCGAAATCGCGGGCGACGATGACGATATTGATGAAGCCATCGATATCTTGGCCGACGCCCTGCGCATTGATGCCGGGCACGCCGATGTCATCAGCCTCTTGCAGCGAGCCGGCGCACACAACGCGCAAGCCAGACAGCGCGTACAAGACCTCTTTTTGCGGCACGACCTCCAGCAAGCGCCAACCTCAACGCCCAGCGAGCCACCCAGACACAGCGAGCCGCCAAGACCCCAAGAAGCCGCTCGTCAGCCGAGTGAACATTTTCGCAGCCAGCCGGTGCAGACCGAATCGGCTGCCCCTTCCTCCGCCAGCGAAGCGCAGCCCCGCTCTAGCACCGAGATAATTGACGACTTGCTGAAACGGCTTACGGAAAGTTATTACTCCGGCGAATATCAGCAGGCTATTGATGTCGCCAACCGCATCCTGGCGCAAAGCCCCGACCATGCAACAGCGCTGGAATATCGCGAAAAGTCGGAAGACAACCTCATCCGCGGCATCGTGCCCGACCACCGCATCCCCTTTGAAGCGCGTGTCGCCTACAACCGCGCCAACTCGCTCGTGCGCGCCGGCAATTATGAACAAGCGACCGGGCTCTACCGTGAAGCGCGCGAACTTGCCGAACGCGATGGCATCCTCAGCTGGAAAGATGTCGAGCAAGCGCTGCTGGATATCCAGGACCTGGCACTGGCGCGCGAATTGCTGAACGACGGCGACCGTCTGATGGCGAACGACAATTGGTCGGAGGCGCTGCGTAAATACGAAGGCGCATTGCGCGTCGTGCCCAATGACCCGCAAGCCGAAGAGCGCCAAGAGATGATCCGCCGTATCCAGCGCGATTATGACCAGATCACGCTTAGTATGAACACAATCGGCGGCACGCTGGACGAGCAAGTGGCGCAAGTCGCCCAGATCCGCAAGCTGCTTTCGCAAGTGCGGCAGCTGCTGCCCAAGAGCCAACGGCTGTCACAGCTGCAGCAAGAAGTCGATGGCAATCTGGCGGGCATCCGCAGCCAGGTAACTGATCAAGCCCAGTTGCAGCTGAATCATGCCAAAGAAGCCAACACGCTGGACGAACGCATCTTGCTCATGAACAGCGCCGTAAAAGCGCTGGAGATGGGGCTGGAGCTCGACCCCAAAGACAGCGGTTTCGCCGATCTGCTTATGCACGCGCGCAATAGCCAGGCAGAGGTGGCGCGGACACAGCAAGCGCTGCGACGAGCGCAAGCCCTTGTTTCGCAGAACTTCGACCCAGAGCTGGCGCAAGCGCGGCAGATGCTGGCTGAAATGGTTGGCGAGTACGCCCAGGACGAACGTTATCGCAGCACGGTCAACGACTTGTTCCTGCGGTATTTGGAGCGGGCAGACGAGGCCTTGCAAAATGGCGACACGGTCGAGGCACAGTCGTGGCTTGATATCATGCGCGACGAGCCCTTTCGTATTTTGGGGCGGCGCGCCGATTTGTCACGAATCGAAAGCGTCATCCGCAAGCGGCGCAATCGCGGACGCTTTGCTGGCTGCCTGCTGCTGGTGATCGTGGGCTTGGTGAGCGCCACCGGCATCTATTTGACTCGCGATGTTTGGGAGCCGATCATCTTCCCGACCGAAACACCGACGCCGACCGCCACCAACACACCGACTATCACGCCGACGCCAACGCTAACTTTCACGCCTTCGTACACGCCGACCCAGACTGAAACGCCGACCGCCACCAGCACACCAACAATCACCTTCACACCGACAGATACTTATACGCCAACCGACACGCCGACGACCACCAACACGCCGACCATCACGCCGACTGCAACCAGCACACCAACCGCCACCGACACCCCCACCAGCACACCGACGCCATCTGTGCTCTGCCGAGTTTACAATGCCGCTGACGATGCCAAGAATGTGCGCTTCCGCCCGACCACCAGCAGCCAGTCGATATTGCTGCTGCCATCTGATACAGAGCTCGATGTGATTGAAGTGCGGCGCGATGAACGCAACCCGGCTGGCAATGCCTGGTATTATGTGCGCTACAGCGACGGCGGCACCTCGCCAATCGGCTGGGTGCGCAACGATGTCGTCAAACTCTTAAATCTGAGCTCGCCCTGCCCCGAGCCGCAATAATCCCTACCAACTGGTATAGCCGCCATCTACGACCAGATTCGTGCCAGTTGTATACTTGGCGGCCGGCGAGGCCAGGTAATAGATAGCAGCCGCCACATCTTCGGGTTTGCCCACCGTGCCCTGTGGAGTCATCGCCAGCCAGGTGGGGTACCAGTCGGGGTTTTCCATGCCGGCCGCGGTCATATCTGTGCCGATGTAGCCGGGCGATACGCAATTGACACGCACGTCACGATCCGCCCATTCGCCAGCTAGCGACTTGGTCAGCAAGATGACGCCGGCTTTGGCTGCATTGTAATGAGCTTGCGGCTGTGGCGTATTGGATATCATGCCCGACATCGACGCCGTATTGACGATGCTGCCGCTGCCACGCTCCAGCATGTGCCGTCCGATAGCCCGACAGCAATAAAAGACTCCATTCAGGTTGACCGCCATCATATTCAGCCACTCTTCGTCGGTCATTTCTTCGGCTCTGACGCCTTGGGCGATGCCTGCATTGCAAACCAGAATGTCGATCTGCGGAAAGGCGGCCAGCGCGGTCTCTGCCATGGCATTCACACTGCCCGAGTCGCGCACATCGACATCAATGAAGAGCGACTTGCGCCCCATGCCTTCGATCTCGGCGGCGGCATTGCGCCCATTTTCGGGGATGTATTCGGCAATGATGACATCGGCTCCGGCAGCAGCCAGCCGACGCGCGGTCGCCAAGCCAATGCCCCTGCCTGCGCCGGTGATCAGCGCGGTCTGCCCGGTCAACTCAAAATCTGCGTTGAACATGCTCTTTCCTCGCCTCGTGGTTTTATCCGCAAAGTGGCATAAGCTTACCACAGCCGCAGTCTGGTTCAAGCTGGCCACAGCTAGCCGCCGATGTGATACATCTCCACCTTGTGTCGTTCTTCGCGGACGTCTTCGGTGAGCGAACTGCGGATTTCGGAATAGCGGTCGCTGCGCGCGCGCCAGGTGCGGCTGATGATGGCGGCCAGTTCGTCATCGCTGGCCCCCGCCCGCAGAGGATCGCGCAGACTGGCGCCTTTTGTACCAAACAGACAGGTGAAGATCTGCCCCTCCGGCGAGAGACGCATGCGCGTGCAAGCGCCACAAAACGGCTGCGTGACCGAACTGATCAGTCCGATTTCGCCTTCGCCGTCACGAAATTGATACCGTTGCGCCACCTCGCCGTAATAGTTGCCAGGCACGGGTTTCAGCGGCATCTCGGCATCGACAAGCTCTACGACCTGGCTGGATGGCAGCACCTGGTCCATGCGCCAGCCGTTGCGATTTCCCACATCCATATACTCTATGAAGCGCACGATATGCCCGCGTGCCTTGAAGAAACGCGCCAGATCGACCAGGGTGTGATCGTTGGCGCCCCGCTGCACAACGGCGTTGATCTTGAGTGGCGAGAAACCGGCCTGCTCGGCAGCTATGATACCTTCCAGCACCTTGTCGACTCCGGCCCGCCCGCCATTCATCTGGCGAAAGATGGCATCGTCCAGCGTATCCAGGCTGATCGTCAGACGTTTTAATCCGGCGTCCTTTAGGGCGTCTATCTTCTGCGGCAGCAAGAAAGCATTGGTGGTCATGGCCAGGTCGGCCACGCCATCAATCTCCGCAAGCATGGCCACCAACTGTTCAATACCCTGTCGCAGCAGAGGCTCGCCACCGGTGAGGCGGATTTTCAGCGCGCCCTGTCGCACGATGATGTGTGTGAGGCGGACGATCTCTTCGAAAGTGAGCAGTTGCGGCTTGGGCAGGAATTTGTAACGTTCGCCAAAGATCTCGGCGGGCATGCAATAGGGACAGCGAAAGTTGCAGCGGTCAGTGACTGAGATGCGCAGGTCGCGCAGGGGCCGTTCAAAGCGATCATGCAGAGTCATGTGTGGGCCGGTGCCATGTCGTCGCGGCGAATTTCCCCGATTCTAGCACAAGACAGGCGCGGATTCTCTACTGCAAACGTTCTCGGGCGATCCACACATCAAAGCGAGCAGCCGATCAACACACAAAGCGCTGTGATACAATGCCGGCGGTCGACCAAGAAAGAAGCAGACTTATGGCGCGGATCACATGCAACATTTGCAAAATGACGGCACAGTCCACAAATTGGCGCTGTGGCGATTGCGGTGGTCTGCTGGACTGGAAAGCGCTGCCGACATTCGATCCCGCCCGAATCGTGACGGAGGACTTCTCGCTGTGGCGCTATCGGGCGCTTCTGCCCGTCCAACGGCGATTCAGCCTGGGCGAAGGCATGACTCCGCTGGTGCAGCTGAATCTGGCTGGCGCGCGCTTCCATGCCAAGCTGGAATACTTGAATCCGACTGGCTCGTTCAAAGATCGTGGCGTGGCGGTCATGCTGAATCACCTGGCCGGCGCGGGACTTGCGGCAGTCATGGACAATTCATCGGGCAATGCGGGCGCATCGCTGGCAGCTTATGCGGCTTTGGCAGGCATGAGAGCAACAATTTATGTGCCCAAAACCAGCGCGGTCGAAAGCAAGAAGGCGCATATCCGCGCTTATGGCGGCGAAATCATCGAATCGGCAGATTTGCCCGCGCAGATCTATGCCGCAGCCAAAAGCAGAACCTATGCCAGCCACGCCTGGAACCCGAGCTTTGTACTGGGGCAGCAGACAGCCGCGTGGGAAATCTGGGAACAGCTGGGCAGGCGCGCGCCCGATGCTGTGGCTGCTCCGGTTGGGCATGGCGGGTTGTTTCTGGGCATGGTTCGTGGCTTTCGGGGGCTGCACGCGGCGGGGCTAATCGCGGCAATCCCATGCATGATCGCCGTGCAGTCGGCGGGAGTCGACCCGATTGTGCGCGCATGGGAAGCGGGCGCAGATACGCCGCCGACCATCGTTCGCGGCGACAGTGTGGCGGACGGCATCCTGGTGGACGAGCCTGTGCGTGGTCGGCAGATCTTGCGAGCGATCGCAGACAGCGGCGGCCTGGCTCTGCGCGTTGACAATGACGACATCCTGGACGCGCAGCAGCGCATGCACTCGCGTGGATTCATGATCGAAGCGACCAGCGCCGTGCCTGTCGCAGCCCTGCCACAAATCCGCGAGCGGATGGGTGATGCGGCAGAGCTGGTCATCGCGTTGACCGGCAGCGGCTTGAAGAGCCTGTCTGGCTAGCGCCCCCTATTATCCGCGCTCGGCGCTTGCCTGTATACTATTGCCGTATCCGCACGCGAGGCTAGAGGCGCATGTCGCTGGACTTGTTTCATCAGTTGCTGGAGGCACAACGTCTGTCGCAAGAAGAATTGCTGCGGCGGCGTGGCGTGGTAGGCGTCGCTATCGGCTTTCGCAACTACAAAGAGCAAGTCACTGATCAGCTGGCGATGGCTGTGCTGGTGGAGCAGAAGAAACCAATCGAAGCGCTGAGCGCAGAAGACCTGGTGCCGCCGGATGTCAATGGCGCGCGCACCGATGTCATCGAAATCGGCCGGCTGGAAGCGCAGCTCAACCCGCGCGACCGTTTTCGACCCAATATTCCCGCTGGCGTCAGCATCGGGCATTACCAGGTTACGGCAGGCACACTGGGCGCTGTCGTCTTTGACAACCAGACGGGCGAGCCGCTGCTGCTCTCCAATAACCATGTGCTGGCAAACAGCAACCAAGCCGCCATTGGCGATGCGGTATTGCAGCCGGGCACAACCGACCATGGTCTGCGTCCCGATGATGTGGTGGCGAAGCTGCATCGGTACGAGGCGCTGCGCTTTTACAACCAAAGCGGTCCAATACCCGTCCAGCCGCCCACCACGCCGCCGCCGCTCTTCCCGCCTGGTGGCTGCGATATCGTCGAGATGTTCGTGACGGTGGGCAATGCCTTGAGCGCCCTGAGCGGTTCGTCGAAACGGCTGGCAGCGATCACGGCGCCCCAGGCGCAAGCGAGCAAATCGATCTTCCCCAATCGCATCGATGCGGCTTTGGCGCGTCCCAACAACCCGATGATGTTTCAACAGAGTATCGCCGATATCGGACGTCCCAACGGCATTGCCAAAGCGCGGCTGGGCATGCCCGTGCGCAAACATGGACGAACGACCGGCTATACCGAAGGCAGCGTTACGTTGATGAATGCCACGGTGGATGTGTCCTATGGCGAGAATCTGAATGCGCGCTTCGCCGGGCAGACCATCACCACGCCCATGAGCCAGGGTGGCGATTCGGGCGCGCTGATCGTGGCGGGCGACAGTTTGAAAGCGGTGGGATTGCTATTCGCTGGCTCGCGGCGCGCGACCATCTTCACGCCCATCGAGACGGTGCTGGATGTGCTGGATGTGCGCTTGTAGCTCACCCTCTCGGCCTCCCCGAAAAGTCGGGGGAGTCAACCCTTGCGAGGATTATGTCGAAAGGCGGGGCTGGGCGCGCCGTTCTATGCAGAAGTAACAGGCCCCTACAGCGAATCAATCGCCTGATAGACCAGATTCGGATAGATCGAGCGCGGGCGATGCGGCTCGGCAGACCACATTTGCGTCATCATCAACGTGATCAACTCTTGCTGCGGGTCGATGACCACATGCGTGTTGGCTGCGCCCGACCAGCCGTATTCACCGATGGAGCTGTAGCCATTGGCGCGCCCGACATCGACCATCACGCGGAAGCCCAAGCCAAATCCATAGCCGTACCGTTCGATGCCGATACGCAGTGGCAGCATGTCGCGTGAGACGGCGTTGCTTGTCATGCGCTGTATGGTCATAGGGCTGACCAAACGCGCCCCATCCAGCTCGCCGCCGTTCAACAGCATATTGGCGAAGCGCAGATAATCCGCCGCAGTCGAAACCAAGCCGCCGCCGCCAGATGGACAAGCCGTCGGCAGGCGCACATCGCCATTGGCGACCTCGGCATGGTCAATCAGCTGTGGCAAGCCCGCCTCGTCCGATCCATATATGGCGCAAAGGCGGCTGTGTTTATCTGGTGGGATGTCGAAGCCCGTATCGTCCATGCCCAGCGGCGCGAAAATCCGCTCGCGCAAGAAGTCCGCCAGGGGCATATCGGCGATGACCTGCACCAGATAGCCGACCACATCGCTTGCCACGCTGTAATGCCAGCTGCTGCCCGGCTGGAAGCGCAAAGGCAGCGCGGCAAAATGCTCGACCAGCTGCGAAAGCTGCCTATCGCGGCGGAAGAAGCCGTGCTGCGCAGCCGAATCGCGGAAGAGCTTGTCGGCCGGGTGCCAGAGATCGCCACCATAGCTGAGGCCAGCGGTATGCGTCAGCAGATGAAACACGGTCATGGGCGGATCTTGCTCGGCAAAGACCGGCTGATTCTCGCTGATGTGGCTGTAGACCTTGGTTTTGGCGAAGCTGGGGATATAGCGTGAAACCGCATCGTGCAGCTGCAAGCGCCCTTCGTCGTGCAGCATCATCAGCGCCAGGCTGACGACCGGCTTGGTCATGCTATAAATGCGAAAGATGGCATCGGCTTGCATCTTTTTGCGCGCTGCGATGTCCATCATGCCCTGCACGGTGTGCTGCACGGATATGCCGCGCCGCTGGGCCACCGCGATGATGCCGGGCAAACGTTCGTCGGCGACTTCGCTCGCCAAGTAGGCATCGGCACGCGCCAATCGCTGGCTGCTCATGCCCGCCGATTCCGCTGGATGTACTTGCATGTTGCGTCTCCTTCGTTGCTTCCGCCCCAACGCAAAACCCCTCCACCGCGCTGGGAAGAGGGGTTGTCTGCAATTCCTTATTGCCAGTCCAAGCTGGCTGTCGTCCGCTCGCCGCTAGCCTTCGATCTGCAAGTCCACTTCGGGCGCCTCGAAATCTCCGCCGAGCTGGGTGAAATCATCGACGTTGAAGATGAATGGCGCATTCGATGGCAGCAAGGCGAAGGACACATTGTCCGACAAATTGGCGACATAGAGATACTGGATCAGATTCGGATTAGCGGCGATCTGATCGCTGATGACGCGCAACGCTTCGGCTTCGGCTTCGGCTTCAATCTTGCGGGCGTTAGCGCGACCGCGCGCCGATTCTTCCTCGCCGTCAGCGCGACCACTGGCTTCGGTACGCACACGCTCCGCTTCCGTACGCGCGCGCTGCAGCTTCTGCTCTTCGATCTGCTTCTCTTCAATCGAGTTGGCAAAGGCGTCGTTGAAATCGATTTGGCGTACGAGCAGCGAGGTCAAAGTCAGTCCCTCGTCGATCATCCGCTGTGCGACAAGTTCGGAAATACGCCCGCCAAGCGCTTCACGCTCCAAACCGTAGATGGCTTCCGCCTCGAATTGCGAGACGACATCGCGCGCAACCGCACGAACGGTAGGACGAATGAAGTCGGATTCGTAGCGATTCTGCCAATTCAGGTGAATCTGGTTGACATCATTGCGGTCAATCCGATACAGCACCGTGATATCGAGCCGAATTTCCTGGCCATCAACCGTCAGCGCCTCGACCGCGTCGTCGCCCTGCAGCCGCCCTTCACTGCTTATGCCCGACATGGTGTATTCGCGCTGATCGGTCTGGTAGATGATGTATTCTTGCAAGCCGGGAATGATGATGGATGTGCCGGGGGAGCGGGCCGGTTGTTCCAGCTCACCAGACAAGACATTAACGATGACGGCGGCGCGGGCCGGCTGCACGATCAAGATGCCCGAGCTGATGATGAATAGCACGATGCCCGCCGCAAAGCCGACCAGCGCCAGCATGTATCCGCCGCGAGCCGGACGGTTCTGCGATGCCAGCGTGAAGGCAAAAGCCACGCCCAAAATGCCCACGCCAAAGGCGAGAATCGCGACAACGCTCAATAGTCCACCGAAGTTCATGTTTGCTCCTTACCTAGTCGTCAGGACTTTCGTTTTCTTTCTGCATGCTTGATTATAGCATAGCCTGGCAGGTCTTTTGACCACCCAAATCATTTGGGGCTTACCACAGAGGCAAAGAGATTTTTACACTGCTGTAAATGCGAACCTTGTATCGCCCGACGAGAATATCAGTCGCAGATAGCAACTTCCTGCAGCCCGAAAATACTACAGAGAAGTTGCCCCCTACCCCAAATTCTCGCTCAAAATCCGCCCCAGCTCCCGCCGCACGAGACTCGGTCGCTCATCCCGCAACAGTGGCAAGCGAGCGCGCGTCCGATGCAGTTGGTTCAGGTCGATCTCCTGCGTGATCAGCGCTTCGTCAAAATACAGACCGTGCGTCATGAACTCGCCATCGGGGTCGACCACCGATGAGCCGCCCCAGAAATTCTTGCCATCTTCATAACCGACGCGGTTGCAGTGCAGCACATAAGCCGTGAACATGCTGCCATAGGCTTGATTGACCAACTCGACCCAGCGCGTGCCGCCCAGGCGATCGCTGTCATTCAAGCCCCGCGAAGGGCTGCTGCTGTTGAGGATCAGCATATCGGCGCCATCCAGCCAGAGTAGATAGGCCGGCGAAACATGCCAAAAATCTTCGCAGATCAGCATGCCCAGTCGGCCAAAGCGACTGTCAAAAGCGCGCACGCTGTTGCCTTGAGCGAAGTAGCGCGACTCGTCAAACATGGCATAGGTGGGCAGATAGAGCTTGTGATGGATGTGCAGGACTGCGCCAGCCGACAAGTAGGCATTGGCGATATAAAAGCGGTTGCGCTTGTCCTCGTGCACGAAGCCCACCACCAGGTCGATATCGGCGCTGGCAGCCAGCAACTCGGCGAAGATGGCATCGCTGGCATCGCAGCGCAGCGACACTTCGGGCACGAGGTCTTGCACCTGATAGCCGGTCAGCGACAACTCGGGGAAGATGAGCAGGTCGACGCCACGTTCACGCGCCGCGTAGATAGTCTGCAAGTGCGCGGCGAGGTTGTGTTGAAGATCGCCCAGTTTGGGGTAAATCTGCGCCAAGCCGATGGTGATGCGCATACGCCGCTCTCCTGCTTTTGCCCGCCACCATCATAATGCAGGCGCGGCAGGGCGGCAATTGCGGAGACTGCGGCGCGTCAATCGGGCGAAACAGCGAAACGATAGCCAATGCCACGCACGGTGCGGATGTATACGGGATTGTGCGGGTCGGCTTCCAGCTTGCCGCGCAGGCGATGCATGTGCACGCGCAAGGTGTCTTCGGCGACTGTGCCTTGCGACCACACGCGCGACAGCAAGGTTTGGTTTTCCACCACGCGCGGGGCATTGCGCAGCAATATGTGCAGCAAGCCGGCTTCGGTGGGCGATATGCGCACTGATTTTCCGTCCATTAGCAAGCGGCTGCGCGAAAAGTCTATGGTAAGCTCGTCAAAGTGGACGATGCGATCGCGGTCATAACTCGTCACCGGCAGCCTCGCCAGCAGCAACTGCATGCGCGCCTCCAGCTCTATCGGCAGGACGGGACTTACCACAAAGTCATCGCCATGCACCTGCATTTGGCCCATGAGACGCGGCAGATCCTCGGGCGCGATGATGAAAATAAGCGGCATATCAACAATTGATTTCAGCCTGCGCGCGGCCTCCAAGCCCGAAGATGCCCGGGCAATCAGCGAGATCAGCGCAAGGTGAGGCCCGCCCAGCTCCTCGACATGCCGGACTGCAGCGCTGGCATCGGCAAATGTGTTGACGACATAGCGCTTGTTGTCGAGCAACGTTGCTAGCAGATCGCGCGGCAGGGACTCTGCAGCGACCAGGATTATTCGTGATATTTGCATATCTGGGTCCGCACTATTGCTGAGAGCAACGGCTTAGGCGACATTGTAAAGAACAATGTAAACCATGCCCATCGGTTTCGCCTATGCTGAATAGTAGAGGAGTGGTGAATCACTGCGAAGACCCCCATCCCCTTGTCCCCGCAAGGAGGGGAGGGGAGACAGCTTGGGACTACGCGCATTGTAAGTCCCTCCCTCATTTTTTGGGGAAGGGATTTATGGTGGGGGAAATGAAGAGCATATCAACTCATTCACCACTCCCATATTCGTCACGCAGGCCTGCGCTTGAAGATCTCGCAAGTAGTCGAGCTTGCGCAGCATCCAGTCGCGCAGCTGCCCGGTCTTGATGTTGATGCGGAATAGCTCCAGCGCGTCCAACGGCACTTCTTGCGGGATATATTCGCCACGCGCGGGATCGGCAAATTCTGGTCCGTAGCGCTTGCTGAGGTCGTATTCTTGCAGCAGACAGACGAAAAAATGCTCTTCCAGCTGCTTGCCGGCTATGTGATGCTCGAGCACGAAGGCGGTTTCCAAGACGATCGCTCGCGCGCCCAATTCTTCGTACAATTCCCGTTCCAGCGCGGCTTCGAGATCGCTGTCCCGGCTTTCGACGCCGCCGCCCGGCGCGACCCAATAGGGCTGGCGCTTGTATGGCTTGACGCGTTTGATCAAGAGCACAGAGCCGTCGCCTGTCAGCAAGATGGCGCGCACCCGCTGATTGATTGCTCGCCTCGATTTGCTATTGCTATACATGACCATATCTCCACAGGCGCGAATGAAATTTCGCCCAGACTAGCTTGGCGCTGCTGTGCCATCGTTAGCCTGCGGTTACGCTTTCGCCGACAGAAGGTCTGGAAGTGTAGCACAGTTTTCGCGATTTATCGGCGAGCGCGCGTCAATTCAACCAACTACCGCCATGGATATGGGGAGACCGCGACGGGAGACAGCGCAGAACGCCCTACACATACGGCTCGAGCGACTCGACCAGAATCTCGCTAGCCATCTTGAAGCCGATAATTTGCTGGTTGCCCGGCTGCAACCGCACTTGCAGCGGACCGTCAAAGTCATCGCGCGCCAGCACTTCCAGCTCTTTGCCCAGCACCAGGCCGCGCTTTTGTGTTTCTTGCAGCATGCGCTGGTCGTCCATGATGAAGCGGCGAATGCGGGCGGGCGTTTGCATGGGCAGTTCAGAAAGCGGCTGCAAATCGCGCTGTGGCATCAATCCATCGCGATTGGGGATGGGGTCGCCATGCGGGTCATAGCTTGGATTGCCCAGCTTGCGCGCGATCGCCTCGACAAAGCGGTCGGATACGGTATGTTCCAGCGCTTCGGCTTCGTCATGCACCTCGTGCAGCTGATAACCCAGATCTTCCACCAGATAGGCTTCGATGAGCCGATGACGCCGCAACATCTTCAAGGCGACGCGTTCACCTTTGTCGGTGAGCCGCACACCGCGATACTTCAAGTAATCGACTGTGCCTTCGTCGACCAGGCGCTGCGCCATGTCGGTCACTGCTGGCGCGGAGATAGTCAGCGCGTCTGCCAGGGCATTCGTCGAGACTCGGTTGGTCTGACGCTGCAAGCGAAATATCGCTTTCAAAAAGTCTTCTACCGACTCCGATGTGCCGGCCGACAATCTGCGTCTGGTCATTGAAGCTGCTGGCCATTATGAGATGCGCATGCGCTTATCATAGCATAGTCGGCAGTCTGCACTTTCACCGACTCGCCTGCAATGCCCCCTCGCCCTCTCTCCCCGAAAAGTTGGGGGGAGGTAAAACACGCGCGGATTTTGTCGACAGGCCGGGAGATGGAGAAGGCTCCATGTACACGGAATTCGCCGTTCCCGAAAAAAACGCAGAGGGTTGTGTAGAGGAGACTCTTGTTTCGCCCACCCCAAGCAGTGACTCTTAACGCAGTTCTAACATTTGTCTGCCAAGCTTGGCTGCAGCGGGCTTTATTGACCTGCTCGCCGTCTACCCGTACAATAAGCTCTGACTGCTGTGTCTGCAGTACAAAATGGAAGCGATCCATGAGCCGAGACTATTACGATATTCTGGGCGTGGCGCGCAATGCCAGCGATGACGAAATCAAGCGCGCCTTCCGCAAGAAAGCCAAACAATATCATCCCGACGCCAATCCCGACGATGCGGCTGCCGAATCGCGCTTCAAAGAGGTCAATGCCGCTTATGAAGTATTGAGCGACCAGGACAAACGCAGCGCCTACAACCAGTTCGGCGAAAACTGGCAGCACGTTCAAGCGGGCAACGGGGGAGGACCCTTCACAGACGGCGCACAATATCACGACATGTCCGATATCTTTGAAACGATTTTCGCTGGGTCGGGCGGACGGCGTCATGCTGGCGGGTTTGGCAGCCGAACGCAGCGACCCCGCGCCGGACAAGATCTTGAACAGCCCGTGCGCATCAGCCTGCGCGAGGCCTATGAAGGGGCACAACGTGTGTATAGCAAGGGTGGGCGCGAGATTAGCCTGCAGATACCGCGAGGCGCTGCAACCGGCGCCAAAGTTCGTTTGGCCGGCGAGGGACAGCCGGGCATCTATGGCGGTCCGCCGGGCAATCTCTACCTGATTGTCGAAGTAGCCGATGACCCCCAATTCACGCGTGATGGGAACGATCTGGGCGTGGATGTCAAGGTCGATGCCATGACTGCCATGCTGGGCGGCGAGGTCGAAGTGCCGACTCTGACGGGCAAGCTGCGCATGAAAGTCCGCCCCGGCACGCAGGCTGGCAAGCGGCTGCGATTGTCCGGCAAGGGCATGCCCAAGCTGCGTGGCGATGAAGAATATGGTGACTTACTGGCGCGCGTCGTCATCACCGTGCCCTCCCAGCTCAGTCCTGAACAAATCGAGCTAGCCCAGGCGCTGCGAGACAGCCTTGCCTGATCTACGCGGCAATGGCGACAGAGCAAATCGGCTGACGATGGTTCTGCGCGTCTGCTTTCTCTTTATTGTTTGCCTGCTGCTGCCAGCTTGCAGCTTTGATTCCGCTCCAGCGACACCCACAGTGGCTGCCATGCCAGTCGATCTCAGCGCAATAGCCGATGCCGAATACCGTCTGCTGGCGGAGATTTACGAAAGCGCCAGCCCCTCGGTGGTCAATATCGAAGCGCGGACAGATGCCGATGAGACGACGGCGGAATCGGTACGGCGCGGCTCTGGCTTCGTCTACGATCAGCGCGGGCATATCATCACCAACGCCCATCTGGTGAACGATGCCGATGCCATCAACGTAACGTTGGGCAATGCCCTTGTGCTGGAGGCGGCGCTGGTTGGCGCAGACAGCTTCAGCGATGTGGCAGTTGTGAACGTGTCGGCGCCTGCAGAGCGACTGCTGCCACTGCGAATCGGCGAATCGGCGATGATTAAAGTGGGTCAGCGGGCAATCGCCATTGGCAATCCTTTTGGCTTGAACAGCTCGATGACCACCGGCATCGTCAGCGGCGTCGGTCGCACACTGCCCTCTGCCGAGCTGATCGGCGCGGGCGCAGTCGCTTATGACAACCCCGCCATCATCCAGATTGACGCGCCGATCTATCCAGGCAGCTCGGGCGGCCCCTTGCTGGATTCGCGAGGATTGGTCTTTGGCATGACAACAGCCAATCAGAGCCTGAGTGGCGAAATCGCCGGCATTGGCTTTGCTGTGCCTGCCGATACCATGCGGCGCGTCATCCCCGACTTGTTGACAACGGGTCGAGTCGATTATGCTTGGATGGGCATATCGGTGATGCGCGAGGAAGGCGGCTATGGCGTGGCTGGCTTGAGCGCGGCGCTGGACTTGCCGACTGAGCGAGGCGTGCTGCTGCGCGGGGTATCGGCTGGATCACCGGCGCATGTGGCTGGCTTGCGCGGTGGCGATCGGCTGATTGATGTACGTGGGAAAACCGTCTGTGCCGGCGGCGACCTGATTGTTGCCATCAACGAGTTTCACTTTGACGATCTGGATGCGCTGATGGCTTATCTGGTGCAGCAGACGCGCCCAGGCGACGATATAACCCTGCTGGTCATCCGCGATCGCCGCACGTTGGAAGTGTCTCTGCAGTTGGAGAGCCGGCCAGCGGCAGAGGGCCCACCCCTGTTGGGCTGCGAAGACCCGCCATAAAGGAAAAGCAGCATGGAAAAGACGATATTGCGCTGTCCTGCGCTGTGGATGCGTCCGCTGGCGGAGCAGGATATCGCGCCGATTTTGAAGTATGCCAGCGCGCCCGAGATCGCCGCCAACACATTCGTGCCACATCCCTATCCGCCGGAAGCCGCGCATGAATTTGTACACAAAGTCAGCGAAGAATGGCAAAGCGGCCAAGCCTATACATTCGCCATCATCGAGGCGCGGTCGGATTGCTTCGCTGGCTGCATGGGTATCCATCCTGTGCGCGAGCACAAGCGTGCCGAGGTCGGTTATTGGATCGGCAAGCCCTATTGGGGGCGTGGACTGGCGACGCAGGCGCTGCGACTGCTCATCCAATTCGGATTTGAGGAGTTGGGCTTGAATCGCATCGCGGCCGGGCATTTCGCGCACAATCCAGCGTCAGGGCGGGTGATGCAAAAGGCGAATATGCGCTGTGAAGGCACGCGGCGCGCCTATCACTATCACCGGGACCGCTACATAGACTCGGTCTGGTACGCCATCCTGCGCGAGGAGTATGAGAAGCTATAGAGCCTGTCTCGATAGGCTGACGTTGCCCCTCCCCTCCAAAAAAAAGAGACCGCAGAGGATTAGTCTGCGGTCTCTCGACTGTCAACTTCACAGTCTGGCGGTTTCGGGTTCACCCCCTAAACGGACAAACCCCTAGAGGTGTGAAACGGTCAGAGGGCTACCCCCTGTAAACCTATCATTTTGATTCACCTCCTTTACTCACCCGACGATGCGGTTAGTCTAACACAGCTCTTTTGCGGGCGCAAGCATTTGTTCCAGCTTGCTGTGTTATGATTTTGTAACGAAAGGACAGCGAGGCGGCGCGGAGATGACGCGGCATTATCACCCGGCGCACCGGCGGCAAGCCATCCAGTGGGCGCGCTCTTTGATGACACGCGACTTCCTGGTGCTGGATACCGAAACGACTGGTTTGGGCGCAGCCGACCAAATCGTGGAAATCGCCATCATCGACCAAGCGGGCGCGGCACGCATCCACCAGCGCGTCAAGCCCAGCATCCCCATCCCGCCTGCCGCCACGCGCATTCATGGCATCCGCGATATGGATATAGCGGACGCGCCGACCTTTCGCCAAATCTATATCAAGCTGTCGGTGCTGCTGGCGGGGCAGATCGTGGTCGCTTACAACATGGACTTCGACTGGCGGCTGTTGCAGCAAACGGCGTCGGTTTACAACTTGCCCGAGCCTCGCGTGATAAAGCGCGATTGCGCCATGAAGCAGTATGCTCGCTACAAAGGCGAGCGCAATCCGAACGGCAGAAACTACCGGTCGCACAAGCTGTCAATAGCCGCCCACCGCGAAGGTCTGCCCGCACGTGACGCGCATACTTCTCTGGGCGATGCGCGCATGACACTGGCTTTGCTGCGCAAGATGGCTGAAACGGCATAAAGCGCAAAAGCGAGATTGCACTTGATTCTGCCTTATATTCGTTTGTGCAGAAACAGGAATCGGACTTAAATGGGGCTTACGTAGGGCGATGCCGCCAACACGCGGTTGTGGCAGCTTTTCGCCTTTACCAATCCCCTAGGGTTGAGAACAGGATCAAACCGTGACTATCAGACGACTCATCACAAGCATGTGCCTGGCGATCCTGCTACTTCAGGCAGGCACTGCGCTGGCGGCCGATATCAGTGTCGATGCCGATTGCAGCTTGGCGAATGCCATCCGGTCTGCCAATGGTGATGACCAGGTCGCGCCTGGCAACAGCTGCGAAGCTGGCGATGCCGCCGCAGATGACAACACAGGATCGGATACGATCACCATCACGGTAGAAGGCACAGTCGAGGGCACGATTGCGCTCGACGCTACGCTGGAAGTCACATCCGAAGTCGTGATCGAAGGTATGGGCTTTGTAATCGACGGCGAAGGCAACCGGATTTTTGCCGTTCGCGATGGCAGCCTGACGCTCAAAGACTTGACGGTGACCGACGGCTGGACCCACAGCAACGGTGGTGGCATACTCGCGGCAAACTCCAACCTGGCATTGTACAACAGCGTCGTAAGACACAATTCTTCGGCGGGCGCAGGCGGCGGCATCTCGGCCATCGAAAGCGAGGTTCTGCTCATCGACAGCGTTGTGAGCAGCAACGCGACTCGCGTTTGGACCTCGCCATCCGGCAACAGGCGCGTCACGAAAGATAACGCGCCAGACGACTCATTTGGCGCCGGCATCTACTTCAGAGGTCCTGACAATACGCTCATCATCGATAAGTCGGGCATAAGCGACAATACAGCGGAGGGCGTAGGCGGCGGAATTTATGTATCACAGGGCAACGCCACCATCAGCAATACGACTATCAGTGGCAATAGCGCCGTTGGCATGGGCGGCGGGCTTATGAACCGGGGCGCCGCCACCCTTACCCATGTCACGATCATCGAAAATAAGGCAGAAGCAGGCGCAGGCATCTATGACGAGAAGGACCTGGAGCTCTACAACAGCATATTGACCGGCAATGTCGATGGCGATTGCGGCGGCTCCTTGGAAGCCAATATCGGCAACTTGATCCGCGATGCTTCATGTGGGCACGATGGTCTCAGCGCAGACCCGCAATTGCTGCTGCTGGCTGGCGCGCCCGCCTATTATGTGCCCGATCTCGAAAGCCCGGTAGTTGATGCCGGCGACAGCGCCTATTGCCTGGCAAACGATCAGCGCGGCATTTTGCGAGCGCCAGACGCTTGTGACATCGGTGCGGCCGAGCAGGAAGAGGGCGCTTTCTCCTTCCAGATTCAGAGTGCCTTCGCAGCGCAGACTGCCGCAGCGTCACGATCAGGTGATAATGGCGACGGTGACGATAACGGTGACGGCGGGACAGGCACAGCAGGGAGCTCCTCAGACGAAGGCGGCTCTGCTGAGCCGGAAGGCAGCTTGTGCGATATATTGGCTGCCCATATTGTTGTCGCTGATGCCCCGGACAACACCCACTGTCGTGAAGTGGACGCGGGCGGCGTCGGCAACAAGACCTTGCTCGACTACGGCTTCATCTATGCGGTCGATATCTTTGTCTTTGGCGATATGACCCCCGTAGACGCCTGCTTCGTGCATGACTCAGGCACGGTCGTCCTGCTTGATGCCGCATTCTCGCCGCGCACAATTGTGACGATGCGCACTTGGACCTCTGGTGATATGAAATGCGCCAACATCGACCGTCCCGGCACCGCTGTGCTCATGCCGGTGGACTTCCTGGTTTCAGGACTTGTGCCAGAGCCAGTCTATGACCTGTCTGGCTGCACGGTGACGACCACCGATTTTCTCAACCTGCGCGCCGATTCCAGCACCAGCGGCGCAATCCTGCATACCGTTCCCGCTGGCACGCGGCTCAGCGCCAACATGCGCAGCACGTACTGGTTCCGCGTAAATTATGGCGGACGCACAGGCTGGCTGCACGGCGATTATCTAAACAGACAAGGCGCCTGCGATTAAGCGCGGGGCGCAAAAGCAACGGGATCGATTGCATGGGCGGGCAGTTTGCTCGCCCCTTCGTTCTCTCGTTCATCCACGCTCTTGCGAAAGAAGCTGCGCCACAGAAGCGAGCAATGTCATGCGATTTGACAACCAGGTAGCTTTGGTCACCGGCGGCTCACGCGGGATCGGGCGCGAAATCGCCAGGGGATTTGCCGCTCGTGGAGCGCAAGTGGCAGTCCACTACAACAGCAATGCGGGGGCCGCCAAGCAAACGCTCGACCAACTGGAAGGCGACGGGCACTTCGCACCGCGTGCCGACCTGGCAGACAGCGCCCAGGTGCAGCGCATGATCGATGAAGTTGCTGCGCGCATGGGCCGGCTGGATATCCTGGTCAACAATGCCGGCATCTATGAAGAGTGCCCGCTGACCGAATGCAGCTATGACGAATGGGCCACTCACTTCTCGCGCATTATGGCTGTCAATCTGATTGGGGCAGCCAACGCCATGCACTGCGCCTCACAGCTCATGATCAATCAAGGTGGCGGCCGCATCGTCAATATCTCATCGCGCGGCGCATTCCGTGGCGAGCCCACCGCACCTGCTTATGGCGCAAGCAAAGCTGCTCTCAACAGCCTGGGGCAGTCGCTGGCCAAGCTGTTGGCGCCACACAAGATCTTCATTGGCACTGTCGCGCCCGGCTTCGTAGAAACCGACATGGCTGCCGAGCGATTGGCCGCCCCCGACGGTGATGATATCCGCGCACAGTCGCCGCTGGGTCGCGTCGCCAAACCGCAAGAAGTCGCGTATGCCGCGCTCTTCCTGGCATCGGCTGGCGCAGAGTTCACCACAGGCACGATTATCGATGTCAATGGCGCATCCTACCTGCGCAGTTGATCGGCGCGAGCGAGCATGATCGACTGCATCGAACTGACCAGCCATCGTCTGCGCATCCGCCAGTTTTCTTCGGGAGACCTGGCAGCCTGCAGCGACTTTCGCCGGCGCGTCTTCCTGATGGATGAAGACGCAGAATCCGCTCGGCGCTGGTTGAACTGGACCATCGATAGCTACCGCGAGTTAGCAGGTTTGAGACAACCACCCTATGCAGATTACGCTGTAGAGCGGCGCGATACCGGCGAATTTGTGGGCGAAGTGGGGATTGTGCCGACAGTCGTGCCCTGGGGCGCGTTGCAAGGGGACAAGTCCGACGATTTGCTCAATCCAGAGGTCGGCTTGTTTTGGGGCGTGCTGCCAGAACATCGGCGGCTGGGCTATGCGACCGAAGCAGCCAGCGCCCTGCTGGACTTTCTCTTCGCAAGGCTGCGATTGCGGCGGGTAGTCGCCACAACCGAGCACAACAACCTGGCATCACAGCGGGTCATGAACAAGCTGGGCATGCAGCGGCGGAAGAACCCGCTGGATGCGCCAGTCTGGTGTCAGGTGGTCGGTGTCCTGGAAAATGAGCAGTGGCGCGCCCACAACGAAGAATCCCCGCAAGGCCAGCTGGTCACTTGACGCCGCGATTGCCCACAGGATTGTTGCGCCAGTCGACACCTGCTATACTACTGTTTTAACGATTCCTTAAAGAATTGTGCGTGGGCAGGCAGTTGTTGATTGATAAGGTATTGTCGGTCCGCGCAGCAATCAGAAATCGCCCGACAGATACAAGGAGAACCCCCATGAAACGCAAGCTGATTTTGATATTCGCGCTCTTCGTTCTGCTAGCATCCGTTGCCGGCGCGCAGGACGAGAGCTACTCCCTGACCATCATGCACACCAACGATGTGCATGGCCACCACGAACCGCAGCGCGATGGCAGTGGCGGCGCGGCGCGGCAAGCAACAGTCGTCCAGCAGATCCGCGACGAAGTCGACAATCACCTGCTGCTGGATGGCGGCGACCGCTTCACCGGCACGCTCTTCCACGTCCAATATCGCGGGCAAGACAGCGTGCAGATCATGAATGCCATTGGCTACGATGCCATGGCGCTGGGCAACCACGAATTTGACGATGGCAGCGAAGTGCTGGCCAACTTCGTCAAAGGGCTGAACTTCCCGGCTTTGAGCGCCAATATCGACTTCAGCGAAGACCCCCTGCTGGCTGGTCTGATCGAGCCGTCGGTCATCCTGGATGTCGGTGGCGAGCCTATCGGCATCATCGGGCTGACCACGCCGGAAACTGACATCCTGGCCAGCCCCAGCGAAGAACTCGTCTTCCACTACAACTTGGTCGAAATCACCCAAGAGCATGTCGATAGCTTGAGCGCCCAGGGCATCAACAAGATCATCCTGGTTACGCATATCGGTTATGGCGCAGACCTGGAAGTCGCGCAGAGTGTCAGCGGCGTCGATGTGGTCGTCGGCGGGCACACCAACACCTTCCTCAGCAACACCTACAGCGGCGCGCGCGGCGAATATCCCACCGTAGTCGAAAGCGCCAGTGGCGAGCCAGTGCTGGTCGTCCAGGCTAGCACGAAGACTGTCTATCTGGGGCGGCTGGATGTCGAATTTGACGGCGCGGGCATTTTGGCCGACTGGGACGGCGATGCCATCTTGCTAAGCCGTTACATCAGTCCCGACCCCGATATCAGCGACCTCATCGCTGGCTTGGCTGAGCCGATCGCCGAGCTGGCCGGGCAGCCTGTGGGCGAGACCAGCGTGGCACTGACCGGCGCCAGCCCGCGTCTCTGCCGCATTGAAGAGTGCCTGCTGGGCGTCGTCATCACCGATGCCATGTTGGAAAACACCGGCGCCGATATTGTCATCCAGAATGGCGGCGGCATCCGCGCCGACATCGACGAAGGCGAAGTCACCCTGGGCGAGGTGCTGAATGTGCTGCCCTTCGGCAACCTCATCAGCACCTTGGAATTGACTGGCGCAGATGTGTTGGCCGCGCTGGAGAATGGCGTCGGCCGTGTGGAAGTCGACGAAAATGGCAACCCGCTGGTTGAGGGCGCATCGGGACGCTTCCCGCAAGTGGCGGGCATGCGCTATACCTTTGACGCCACGCAAGAGGCCGGCAGTCGCATTGTCAGCGCCGAAGTGATGAGCGCCGGCGAATACAGCGCGCTGGATCCAGATGCTGTCTATCGCGTCGCCACCAACGACTATATGCGCGGCGGCGGAGACGGTTACGCCATCCTGGAAACGAACGCCATGAATGCCTACGATCAAGGCAGTCCGCTGGATCAGGTCGTGGCAGATTACATCGCTGCGAATAGTCCGCTGCATGTCGAGCTGCAAGGGCGCATCACGCATCAAGCCGGGGGCTAGACTTTCCCTGCAATCGTCCGCACGCAGCCTGCCGATTTCACATCCCCCCGACTTTTCGGGGGGACCGTTTGAGGGCGAGCCACCGGTTCGCCTTTTTTTTCGCAGCATGGCAGCAGACAAAACCAACAGAAATTGAGTGACAGAAGTAGTGCCAAGTTAGTAAGTAGACATGCTTGCCGCACTCGCTTCTCCGCTTTGGGACGCCCGACACAAGTGTCGCCCCTACATCATCCTCTGCGTCCTATGTAGTTATTCTTTGCATGACTTACCTTGTTCTACTTCAGTGCCTCTGTGGCAATAAACCTTTATGTCCTTTGTGCTCTTTGTGTCTTTGTGGTTACGTATTGCATGACTGACTTGGACTTACTGAGAACCTGGGCGATTGCATAGACGCTGCCACTGCCTGGCACGCCGTGCCAATTTCAAATTGCTGTAAAATGAAGCGTATCTGCGCCGCCGGCTGGCAGGTTTGACTGTGAACGACATTGCCTATCACGACATATTCTGCATCTACCACCCGGCGGACATCGTTTTTGTGCGGCGGCTGGCGGCGCAAATGCGCGCGAGCGGCATCGACTGCTGGTTTGACGACAGCGACTTCGGCAAGCTCTCTGCAGAAAGCGCACAGCAAAAAGCAGGCATCCTACAAGCGTATACGGTGGCGATCGTGCTCTCGCAATCCAGCGCCGAAAGCCAGCTGTGCAACGAGCTCATCCAGCACGCCGTCAGCCACAGCAAGCGCATCATATCGCTGATCCGGGATGACGATATCAGCGTCGAAGTTCATCCGGCTATCGTCAACAACACCTACTTGTTCTTCCGCGACCAGGACGATATGGTCGAGCAAATTGAGCAGCTTCGACTGCACCTGGAAGTCGATGAGGACCTGCGGCTGCATACGGAGTTGTTGGTGGCGGCCGAGCGTTGGCGGTCGAGCGGTCGCAATAATGAACACCTGCTGCCGACACAACGGTGGGAAGAAGCGCGGCGCTGGCTGGCTGGCGCAAACAAACGCCAAACAAAACCATCGCAGTTGCAGGTCGAATTCATTCACAGCAGCCGCCGGCAACGCAGCAGCGGCATTCGCTCGGGGACCGGCTCGCGGGCGCGCTTGCTGAGCCTGGTATTCGGGGTGTTGATACTGGTCGCTGTTGGCGCGTTTCTGCTGCAAATCGTGGCTGGGGCAATCTCGACCAGGCAAGCTGATGCCACCCAGACACAAGCCGCCCAAACACAAATTGCGCTTGCCGACGCCGCCGCCACAGCTGCCAGCAAGGGCTCTGTCGGGTTGATCGACCAACTCGCGGCGACCAGCGTGCGCATCAGCGAGTCGGTCGGCGCAACTGCCAGCGCAGCCACGGTCGTGGCGATCGAAGCGCAAGCCACCGCCCAAGCCCGCGCCACGGCTGCCCGCGCCACCCAAGCCCACCTGCCCATGCGCTCCAGTGATGGCATGCGCCTGCTGGACGCGGCACGCCAGGCGCTGAAAGCAGGCGATACAGAATTGGCGCTCGCCTTGACATGGGAAGCACAACCAGCGCTGGACGATCCTGGCTCGGCGCATCGTCTGCTGCGGCTTATCGCCGATGAACAGGCTGGTCTCGCGCTAGATGGCGGCGCGCTGCTGCAAGTGCGAGAAGATGGCCGCGAATTCGCGCTTGTCACAGCCGAAAGCAGCAACGTGCAGATTCGCCATGGTGATGACGGGCGCTTGCTGAACGAATGGGATGGCCACCCGCATGAAATCAGCGCGCTGGCATACAGCCCGGCTGGCGATCTGCTGGCAGTCGGCGCAGAAAATGGCGAAATCGTCATCCGTCGCGGCGACCAGATCCAACAGCGAATCGCGGCGCACGTTATGCCTGTCAGCGCAGTGGCATTTCTTTCAAATGAGCGACTGATCAGCGCTGGCGGCAAGCCCAGACTGGCGCTATGGGATTATGAAACAGGTGAATTGCTGGCAAAACTGGACGAGCAAGACGGCTGGACAATCGCCAAGCTGGCATCCGCCAATCATGGTGAAATCATCTTCGGCTGGTCGACGGATGAGCGACAGATGGCGCAATGGGCGGCCGAAACGCTGGACTCGTTGCCGGTCGAGTTTGCACTGCGCGGCGTCGATTCGGCTGGACGGATTGGCTACAGTGGGGGGCGCGCCCTGCCAGCTTATCCCGACGATCCACATGTCGGCGAGGTCCTATTCCGCGATCTGCAAAGCGGCGAGGTAATAGCGCGCATCGACAGCCTGGACGGGTCGTCGCCAGCCAATGATGTGCTCAATTCGGAGGAGTTGCTCTTTGTGGCTTTTGGCGATGAAATCGCGCTAATGGTCAGCGAAGACAGTGCGGGCACGAGAAAAGCGGCGCTCGTGACGATAGCCGAAGGGCAAGTTGCGCAAAGATTCGAAGAGGAATTGGCGGCGCAGCTGCAATCGGCACAATTCCTTGCCGATGAATTGTTGCTGTCTGCGACCAGGGACGGACGGCTGGTCTGGTGGTCGAGCGCAGATGGCAGGCTCGTCCACGAGATTGGCGCTTCGTCAGCAGCCCAGATCGTACCCGGCGCTTTGCCAGGAACCACCATTGCCGCAGGCAGTCTGCTGCTGGTCAGCGAAGATGGTGTGCAGATGCAGCTTCCTGACGAAAGTGTAGCGGACAAAGGGTTGCCAGCAGGTCTCTGGGCCAGCGCCGGCAAGTTCCTGGCTGTGCACGATGGCGAAATCGCGACAATCCATGCGACCGACACGGGCGCAGAAATCCGCAGTTGGCAAGCACCTCTCGACAATCTTCGCGCGATATATCTGGCGGTAGACGGCAGCGCTCTGGTGGCAGTCGATAACAGAATCATGTGGCTGCTTAACGCCGAATTTGCAGAGCCACGAGCTTTGGGACTGGGGGACGCTGGCATGGCGCGCGAGGTCGTATTCGCGGCGGATGGGCAGCGCTTCGTGAGCTTGCATGCCGAGCTGGCGCTGGTATGGGATGCACAAGACGGATCGACCCTGGCCGCGTTCCCTATGGGGGTGACTGCCGATGCCCAAGCGGCTTTCCATGACGATGCGCTGGTATTTTTTGTGCCGTTGGACGAGGGACTGGCAACGTTGACCAGGCTGTCGCTGGACGATTATTCGGCGCAGCGGCATTTGCTGGTGAATGTAAGGATGGGCGCGCTGGCAGCGGACGGGGCGTCATTGGCGCTGGCGCAAACGGATGGAAGCATCATCGTCCTCGCTACGACCGATGGCAGGTTGCGGCGACGCATGGCGGGCGAATCGCTCGTAGCGCGCAAATTGGCGGTCTTGCCCGGCGCTGGAAGGCTGCTGGCGGCGGCTGGCAGCGAATTGCACTTGTGGCATAGCGCATCGGGTGAGCTTGTGGCTCGCTTCTCGCATGCACTGCCAGTCGCAGATTTCAGCTATAGTCCCGATGCTGCGCAATTTGTCACTCGCGACAGCGACGATGTCTTTCGGCTGTGGCAGTTGGAAAACATCGATTCTCTGCTGGAGCGTATCGAAAGCGAATACCAACCACGACCCTTGACCTGCGCCGAACGCGAGAAATACAACGCGCGCCCGCTGTGCCTGTGAGCGGCATGAAGCGCATTCTCTACACATCCTGGTATACGGGGCTGGGCGGCGGCGAAACCGACCTGCTCACGCTGGCGGGGGCGCTGGATCATAGTCGCTTTGCACCACAGCTGCTCGTGCCTGCGAATGGCAAACTCTGCCAACGGTGGCGAGCAGAAGGCTGGAGCGCGCATGTCCTGCCCTATCGCGGCGCTTCGACCTGGTTTGTGCCGTCGCTGTGGGCGCGATTCCCCGTCGTGCGGCGCATGGAAGACTTGCTGGTAGCGCAGAACATCGACTTGGTGCACAGCGATTATCATACTTTGCCCTTCATCGCAGCGGCGGCGCGGCGGCTGGGTTTGCCCCTGCTGTGGACTGTGTGGGGCTGGTGGTTCAAGCCGAAAGTCTGGCAACGCGCTTTCTTTCGGTCGCTGCCGGCTGTGGCGCGCAGCCGTGCCATCCGCGATGGTTTCGTGGGTTCTCCCCCCTTCATGCCCCCTGACCATTTGCCCGTCATCTATACGGGTGTCGACAGCGCGCGATTTCGTCCTGGCTTGGGCAGAGGTCTGCGGCGCGAACTGGATATTGCTGACGATGCGCTGGTGGTGGCGATGGTGGCGCGTTTCCAGCCGGTCAAGGGGCATCATTTTTTTCAGGCGATGGCTGAACAGGTCTTGGCGGCGCTGCCCGAAACCCGCTTCATTGTGGCGGGCGATGATGTTTTTGGCGTATCTGCCGACCAGCGTTATCGCGAGCAGATTCTGGAGCGCGCCGCCCAGCGCCCGGCTCTGCGCGATTCGCTGCAATACATCGGCTTCCGCGATGATATCGAGTCGGTATATGCGGCAGCCGATGTCTTCGTCTGCCCGTCGGACTTCGAAAGTTATGGCATAGCCAACTTGGAAGCGATGGCTTGCGGCAGGCCAGTCGTCAGCACAGGGCGAGGCGGCCCAAGTGAAACGATCGCCCATGGCGAGACTGGCTTTCTGGTCGATGCTGGCGATGTCGATGCGCTTTCGGCGAGCGTTTTGCGATTGCTGAATGACGCTGACTTGCGCAAGAAGATGGGCGTGGCGGGCAGGCGGCGCATGCTGAAGACATTCTCGATTGCGGCGGCCGCAGATGCCCACATGCAGTTGTATGAACGATTGCTGCGCTAGTTTATGGTGGCGTTGCCGAAGAATTTCGCCAACGTATCGCCAAGCGTGTTGTCGCGCAGGTAGGCGATATGCTTGCCGGCGAATGGTGTTGGCGATATGCCAAAGCGTGTAACCAGCGCATTGTCGGGCACAGTGTTAGGAACAGCCAGCAGCTCCAGCAGGCTGGTATTGACAGGCGAGCCGGGCAGCAGCCTTTGCATCAAGGCCACCGCCGGACGCAGCAGACTCGCTGGCACGGGCACCAGCAGCCGCATGCTGCCAGTCGCATCCAGCACACGGCGCTCGATCTCGCCAAGCGTCAACACGTCAGGACCGCCCAGCGCCAGTTCTGCGCCGATGGTTGAATCGTCATCCAGGCAACGCAGCGTCGCTTCTACGACATCATGTGCCGACACAGGCTGGAACTCCGCCACCCCGCCGTCGATCAGCGGAAAGACCAGTGGAGTGATGGTCAGCAGGCGCGCGAAGGTATTGAAGAATTCGTCCTGCGCGCCGAATATCGCCGATGGCCGCAGCGCAGTCCAAGCCAGTGTCGAGGCTGCCACCACTTCTTGAGCGCGACCCTTGCTGGCCAAGAAGCGATAAGGCAAATCGGCTTTTGCGCCATTTTGACTGATGTTGATGAAACGCTGGACGCCAGCCATCTCCGCCGCTCGCAGCACATTCAACGTTCCCTTATAATTGACCGATTCGTAGGTCTGTCCGCCCTTTTCCATCGCAATGGCGACAGTATGGATGACAGCGCGCACACCCCGCATCGCGGACTCCAGGCTTTCGGCGCGCGTTACATCGCCAGGCACGATCTCGATTTGGTCGGCAAGATCGCCCAGGCGGAGCTTGGCTTTGGCGGGTCTGCGCACCAGAGCGCGCACCGGCTGTCCATCGGCAACCAGACGTTTGACGAGCAGATTGCCCAAGAATCCGGCCGCGCCTGTCACGAATATGGTCATGTCCCACCGCCTTTCTATTTCGAGAGCGACTTGCCTTTATTATAGCCCCTGATTTCCATATTCCAGCCAGCTTTGGGACTTGCCCTAGCCATTTCGTGACGAGCGAGTAGGCTATGGGCGTGCCGCGCCTGCGAAAAAAGGACAGCCACAAGCATGCCCAGCAGCACGCGCGTCCTGCGAATCGATGCACAGACGCCCGATCCAGCCCTCATCGCCCAAGCTGCGACTGTCATCCGATCTGGTGGATTGGTGGCTTTCCCCACCGAAACGGTCTATGGCTTGGGCGCGAACGCCTGGGACGCGGCAGCTGTGGACGGTATCTTCCGCGCCAAGGGACGCCCGGCCAGCGACCCGCTCATCGTGCATATCGCCGAGATGGCGCAGCTATCACAGGTCGCGCGGGATGTGCCGGCATCTGCCTGCCTGCTTTGTCGGCGCTTCTTCCCTGGCGCGCTGACTCTGGTACTGCGGAAATCTGCGCGCATCCCCGACAACCTGTGCGCAGGCCTGGATACAGTCGCCCTGCGCATGCCCAACCACGCTGTGGCTCGCGCTTTGATACAAGCGGCGGGCCGGCCGATCGCAGCGCCCAGCGCCAACACCTTCTCGCGCCCCAGCCCGACCAGCGCAGAGCATGTGCTGGACGACCTGGCGGACAACGTCGATCTGCTGCTGGATGGCGGACCCACAGTCATCGGCGTCGAATCGACTATTGTCAGCCTGGTGGAAGAGCCGCCGCGTCTGCTGCGACCGGGCGGAATCTCGCTGGAGGCATTAAGCGCGCTGCTGCCCGACTTGCAATACAGTCCGCATTTTGCTGACGACAGGGCTGATTCCCTTCCTGCGCCTGGCACCCTGCTAAAACATTATTCGCCACGGGCGCGCCTGCTGCTTTTTCGTGGTGATGATGCAGCCGTATATGCTGCCATGCGCGCCGAAATCGCCAAACACAGCAGGGTCGGATTGCTGCTGCTCCAGCGCGATGCCGAGCAGTTTCACGATCTGAACATGCCAATCGAGAGCCTGGGCAGGAACAGCAACCAAGCAGCTGAACGGCTCTTCGCTGGGCTGCGCGCGCTCGACAAGGCTGGCGTGGCGGTCATCCTGGCGAGAGCCCCCGAACAAGGCGGGCTGGGGCTGGCGCTGCATGACCGGCTGCTGCGGGCGGCTGTCGGCGAGGTCATTGATGCGCGGGCTATGTTATAATTCGTGTTGACAATGCGCCGAATTGCGGAAGGATAGGACATTGAGCCAGCTCATTCGCATCAAGGATATCGCCGCCCACGAAGGGCAAGAGGTAACCCTGCGGGGCTGGGTCTACAGCCGAACGGGCAAGGGCCGCCTGCAATTCATCTTGCTGCGCGATGGCAGCGGGCAAGCGCAATGCGTGGCTTTCAAACGCGAGATGCTGCCCGAAGACTTTGAACTGGCGCGGGGCTTGACGCAAGAGTCTTCCGTCATCATTCGCGGCACAGTGCGGGCGGACGAGCGCGCGCCCGGCATCCCCGGCGGTTATGAAATCGGCATTCGCTCGCTGGAACTCGTGCAGCTGGCGCAGGAATATCCCATCAGTCCCAAAGAGCACGGCACTGAATTCCTGATGAATCACCGCCATCTGTGGGTGCGCAGCAATCGGCAGTGGGCGATATTGCGCGTGCGCGCCACCATCATCAAAGCCATGCGCGACTGGCTGGACAACGAAGGCTTCTTGTTGGTCGATACGCCTATCATCACGCCAGCGGCCGGCGAAGAGACCACCACGCTCTTCGAGGTCGACTATTTTGGCGAGGCGGCTTTTTTGGCGCAGACCGGGCAACTCTACAACGAAGCCAATATCGCGGCTTTTGGCAAGGTCTATTGTTTTGGACCGACCTTCCGCGCCGAGAAATCCAAGACGCGCCGCCATTTGATCGAATTCTGGATGCTGGAGCCAGAGATCGCCTTCTGCTCGCTGGAAGAGCTGATGGACATAGAAGAGGGCATGGTGGCTTATGTGGTGGCGCAGACGCTGGAAAAGCACCAGCAAGAACTCGCTATAATCGGGCGCGACATCGACAAGCTGCGCGCCATCACGCCGCCTTTCGCGCGCATCAGTTATGATGAAGCGGTCGAGCGATTGCAGGCTCTGCACGATCAGACCGATGACCCGACGCGCAAAGCCGAGCTGGCGATCGAATGGGGCGAAGATTTTGGCAGCCCGCACGAGACGGCTTTGGCTGGACTATTCGACAAGCCGATTTTCGTCTATCACTATCCCACCGCCGTGAAAGCCTTTTATATGACGCCGGTGGCGGGACGACCAGAAGTCTGCCGCAGCGTCGATCTGCTGGCGCCCGAGGGCTATGGCGAGATCATCGGCGGCAGCGAGCGCATCCACGACGGCGATCTGTTAGCGGCGAATATCGACAAGATGGGTTTGGGGCGCGAAGCCTATGAATGGTATCTCGACCTGCGCAAGTTCGGCAGCGTGCCGCACGCCGGCTTCGGCATCGGCATTGAGCGTACGGTCGCCTGGGTCTGCGGATTGAGCCATGTGCGCGAGACCATCCCCTATGCCCGCCTGCTCAACCGCAAGTATCCCTAAAAAGAAGGCCGTTTCACTCCCAAAGCCTGGTTCAGGTTGCCCGCCTGCTAGATCGCTACGTACGCTAGCTTGAAGGCAGTGTCGCCCGCAGCGCCTCGGCCAGATTGCGCGCCTGGATCAGCTCAATTCCGCCGGGCAAATCCGCCTGCCGCCGCAGCCGGGGCGCCAGCGCGCGCTTGAAGCCGATTTTCTGCGCTTCGGATAGTCGCGCCGCCAACTGACCCACCTGGCGCAACTCGCCACCCAGCCCCAGCTCGCCCACGACAGCCAGATCGGCGGGCATGGGACGATCGTGATAGCTGGATGCGATCGCCAATGCCAGCGCCAGATCTGCGGCCGGCTCTGCGATTTTCAAGCCGCCGACGACATTGACGAAGATATCCTGCTCCCATAGCTTCAATCCCAGACGTTTGCTTAGCACAGCGCTGATCAACTGCAGGCGATTGGGGTCGATCCCATTGGCGGTGCGGCGCGGATTGCTGAAAGGCGTCGGGCTTGTCAAGGCTTGCAGCTCCACCAGCAGTGGACGCGTGCCTTCCAGCGTGATGGCAATCGCCGAGCCAGAGGCCGTGACCAAGCGCTCTTCGATGAAGGCTTCGGACGGATTAGGCACTTCGACCAGGCCGCTGCCGCGCATCTCGAAGACGCCGACTTCGCTGGTTGCGCCGAAGCGATTCTTGACCCCGCGCAGCAGCCGATAATGCTGGAAAGGATCGCCTTCCAGGTAGAGCACTGCATCGACAATATGCTCCAGCACGCGCGGGCCGGCGATGCTGCCATCTTTGGTCACATGTCCGATCAGGATGACGCTGATGCCGCTGGACTTCGCCATTTGCTGCAGCTCGCCAGCGCATTGACGAACCTGGGCGGGCAAACCGGGCAGCGAATCGGAGCCGGCGTGGCGGGTCGTCTGGATGGAATCGATCACCAGCAGGCTCGGCTGCAGCGACTGCGTCTGCGCGATGATATTCGCCAGGTCGGTTTCTGGCAGCAGATGAAGCTCCTGCGCATCCAGAGACAGTCGGTCGGCGCGGCGTTTTAACTGGCGCGCGCTTTCTTCGCCGCTGACATAGAGGACCACCCCGCCGTGGTTCGCCATCGCTGCCGAAAGCTGCAGCACCAGGGTCGATTTGCCGATGCCGGGCTCGCCACCCAGCAAGATCAAACTGCCCGGCACCATTCCCCCGCCCAGCACGCGGTTGAACTCGGCGATCGGCAAGCGGATGCGAGGCTCGGCGCGCGGGTCGATCTCGGCCAGGGACTGGGGCTGTCGCTGTGAGGCAGGCGCGCCTGTGGAGACGCCAGAAGCAATGGAGCGCTGCTCGACTACTTCTTGTAGGGTGTCGAATTGTTTGCATTGCGGGCATATTTTGAACCTGCCAGCGCTGCGCCGCCCGCAATTCCCGCAAATGTAGGTGCTGCGCCGCTTTGCCATGGTGTTAGGGCATAACGACTCGGTCGCAAGCGGACAGGCTGCCCGCGGCGAAGAAGGCATCTATGCATTCCGCCAGCAGCGCGCCGACCTTGCCATGTCCGCTGTTGTTCCAGTGGTCGTCATTTGCCTGATAGTCGGTAGCCGCATCAAGTTGCCCCATTACTTCCATATGCGGAATGCCCAGCTCCCGAAGCAAAGCCAATGCTGTCATGTACTCGTTAGTCAGCGCCGCGAAGTCCCGTTTGGCAGGGATCAACAGGGTCAAGAATTGGCTGTTTTGCGCGGCGGCTTCATCGCGCAGTTGCACCAGGTAGTCACGTGTGATATGCGCCTCCAGCCGCTGTTGGCTCGTGCCAATCGCTTGGCTGAATGTATCCAGGCTGCGCAGAAACAACGTGCCCAGCCTTGTCAAGCCGATGAGCCTCTCCGCCTCGTTGGGTGGCGGATATATGCCGTGCGGACGATACTGCAAGATCAACTCAGGATCAGAAAAAAAGTTGCCTCCCCAGCGACCGCGAAGCTCAGTATTCAGCAGGCTCGCAAACTTGTCTTCTGTGAGCAGCGCCACACGCGACTCAATGCGAAACTGATTGTCATAGAAGTCGTTGTCAGCAAAAAAGCCGAGAATCGTCAGCTGCGGCTGCATGATCGGTGCGATGCCGCGAAATGAGGCTAGTGCGTGTACGGTGCCTAATCCACCAATGCCCAGATTCCATATCGCCATGTCCGGCAATGCGCTTTCCACCGTTTCAACGAAAGATCTGCCCAGATCGGCCGAAAACCCGTGCGTGAAGGAATCGCCCAGAAACAGAACTCTATCACGTTGAGCGAGATCGGCAGTGGCGACAAATTCATCGGTGTCGGCGTATCCTAGAGCATTCAAAATGCAAAAGCGAGGCGGAACTTGGGCTAGCGTTGCGCACGCTTGCTTGCTGAGCTGCGGAAGAATGCGGCAGCCCAGTTCTCCACAGGGCTTCTCATCGGCGACTTGAGCTTTCACTTCGGGCAGGTCATTGGGATAATAGGTGGAAAAATCCAGCAGCCCCAACCCGATTTCCAAGGCAAAAAGCGTGATCAAAGTGATGACCAGTGCTTTGCTCAAGTTCGCGCGCAGGTCGGGGGAGGGCTTGTAATGCCGCAGCCACCAGCCAAACATCGCCAGCCCTGCCCCTGCAGCCACTACCAATATCTGCGGCAGACTGATGCCCGGCTGGCTGCCCAGCAAGATATAATCCAACAGCAAACCAAAGAGTGCCAGAGCCAAGCCAGCCGCTATCAGCAGCCAGGCAAAAAGTACAGCAATGCCACGGTTGATTTTGTTCACACTCAAGCGCTCCATACCGCCAGGCAATCGCTATAGTCGCAGTAGTCTAGTCCAGCAAGCGCAGCAGAGCAAGCGAGTTTCAGGGCATAACGACTTGGTCGCAAGCGGACAGGCTGCCCGCAGCGAAGAAGGCATCTATGCATTCCGCCAGCAGCATGCCGACCTTGCCATGCCCGCTGTTGTTCCAGTGTGAGCCACCATCATTAAAATCGATGTCCGCGTCAAGCGCATCATATGGGTTTACGTGGGGAATGCCCAACTCGCGCATTAGGTTGAGCGCCGTGGTGAACTTTTTTGAAGGGGCTGCGTTTGCATGGTCTTCAGAAGCTGGTATCAACAGCACGAGGAACTCACTTTCCATGGCGGCAGTCGCGGCGTGCAGTTGCTGAAAGACATCGCGGGTTGCTGCCACTCGCGCATGCCACTTTATGCCTTCAAAATAGGGGCTGACCGCATCCATGCTGCGCAAGAGAATCGCGCCCAACCGCGTCAAGCCGATGAGCCGTTCTAGCTCGTTTGGGGGTGGATTCACATTGATATGGCTATACCCAAGCAGGGTCTGGGCATCCACTTCATAGAGCCTGCCCCAGCGCCCCTCTAGCACTAAACTCATGCTGCGGACGATCTTCCTGCCGCCTTGGTTATGGGTAACTCTTTTATCAAAAGCCCATCGGTTGCCTATAAAGTCGTTGCCGACATAGAAGCCCAGAAGCGTCAGATGCGGCTGCATGATGGGCGCGATGCCGTCAAATGATGCCAAGGCCTGGTTCGTGCTTGTTCCGTGAATTCCCAAGTTCCACAGCGCAATTTCGGGCAACATTTTCTCGATTGTCGCAACAAACGAGTAGCCTACATCAGCGCTGTAGCCTTGCGTAAAAGAATCGCCGAGGGCAAGAACCCGATTGCGCTGCGCCAGGTCTTCGCTGGCGACAAACTCGTCGTTGTCGGCGAAGCCCAGTGAGTTGAATACGCAATGCAAACCTGCCAGCTCGCCAGCCTCACAAGCACTCCGCGCCGCCTCGACCTGGTAGCGACAGCCCATCTCGGCATCGCAGCCGAACCAGTCGACAATCTCCAGGTAGGTCTTCGGTGGCTCAACCGGGTAATAGGTCGCATAACCTACCAAGGTCAGCCCAAACTCAAGCGCGACCACCGTGAACAGGGCGATCAAAGCGCTTTTGCCCAGGTTCGCGCGCAGGTCGCGGATCAGTCGCCGGCGGAACTCGCCGCGCCGCAACAGCCAGCCCACCAATGCCAGCCCCGTGCCCAAAGCAACGATTAGCAACTGGGGCAGCCCGATGCCCGGTTCGATGGACGGCAAGATGTAGTCCAGCAGCAAGCCAAAGAGCGCCAAGCCGATACCAAACGCTGTGACAAACCTGCCAAATATCATGTGTCTAGCGCACGTGAAAGACGGGAGGTATGAGCATGCCGCATGGTAGAAACCTGTCCGCGCATCGCGATCTGTGGTCAATACAATGTAGTCTAGCCAGCGCGGCAAGGCAAGCGAGATTCAGGGCAAGGATGATTGTGCGTCGGCGCCGTTGTAACGTTGTCGTAAGCATTATGCATCATGCTGTGTTGAAGAATCAGCCCAGAAAGAGAGACGATATGCTCAAGACATTGCCCTTGCGTACACTCGCCCTGCTGTTGTGCCTGCTTGCGCTGATTGTCGCCATCGTCAGCGGTTCCCTGCTTGCCAATGCCCAAGCCGGTCAAAATTGCGCCCCGCGCAACCTGCGCACCAGCAACTGGAAGACCGACTTCTGCAGTAGCATCGTCGACTTCAACGAAATCCTGGTGGGCAATCCGAGCAAAGATGGCATCCCGTCTGTTACCGACCCACGCATGGAAACGGTCGAAGAGGCGAAGACCTGGCTGGTCGACCGCTCGCCAGTGATCGCGCTGGAAGTAGACGGCGAAGCGCGCGCCTATCCACTGGCAATCCTCATGTGGCACGAGATCGCCAATGACCAGATCGGCGACCTGCCCGTGGCGGTTACCTTCTGCCCCTTGTGCAACAGCGCCATCGCTTTCGACCGGCGCGTGGACGAGGCTGTCCTGGACTTCGGCGTGAGCGGCTTGCTTCGCAACAGCGACCTGGTTATGTACGACCGGCAGACCGAAACTTGGTGGCAGCAGTTGACCGGCCGTGGCCTGGCCGGGGAGCATGCTGGCGTACTGCTGGATATTGTGCCATCGCAGTTGATCAGCTTCGGCGCATTTGCTCAGCGGCATGCGGATGGGCTGGTGATGTCGCGCGATACCGGTTTCAGCCGCCAATATGGCATGAATCCCTATCGCGGGTATGACAGCCGCCCGGGTCGCCCTTTCCTGTTTGATGGCGAAATCGACCCGCGCCTGCCCTTGCCTGTCGAGCATGTGCTGGCCGCGACTATCAATGACATTGCGGTTGCCTATCCATTTTCGATACTGCGCGACGATGGCGTGGTCAACGATGTCCTTGGGCAGACGCCGGTGGTGGTCTTCTATCAGGCTGGCGTCGCCAGCGCCCTGGGCGATGCTGTCATAGACAATGCGCGCGATATTGGCACGGCGGGCCTGTATCGGGCGGAGCTGGACGGCATGACGTTGGAATTTGCGCTGGACGAGAGCGGCGGCTTCGTGGATGCGCAGACTGGCTCAATCTGGAATGCCTTTGGCGAGGCGACCAGCGGCGAACTGGCGGGCGCGCAACTGGAATGGATCAACGCTTTCCCGCACTTCTGGTTTGCCTGGGCTGCCTTCTATCCCGACACGTTGGTGTATGGCTTGGATGGCTGACAGCGCGTGGGACTACAAGATCTGATCCAGAAATTCCTGCGTGCGCGGATGGTGAGTGATTTCGTCGCTGAAGAAATTCTCTGGCGGGCCTTGCTCGACGATGCGTCCCATATCCATGAAGATGACGCGGTCGGCGACTTCCCGCGCGAAGCCCATCTCGTGCGTCACCACCAGCATGGTCATGCCTGTGCGCGCCAGCTCTTTCATGACATCCAGCACTTCTTTGATCATCTCGGGATCAAGCGCCGATGTCGGCTCGTCAAAGAGCATGATCTTTGGCTCCATGGCCAGGGCGCGGGCGATGGCGACGCGCTGCTGCTGCCCGCCTGAAAGCTGTCCTGGGTACTTATAGGCTTGCTCGGGGATGCCGACCCGTTCCAGCAATTCCATAGCCCGTTGTTCGGCTTTGTCGCGGGCCCAGTGCCGCACTTTCATCGGCGCGAGCGAGATGTTGTCTATCACCGTCAAATGCGGGAAGAGATTAAATTGCTGAAAGACCATGCCGGTTTCGCGGCGGATCTCGGCGATATTCTGCACATCGTGGCTCAGCTCGATGCCATCGACGATGATGGCGCCGTCCTGGTGTTCTTCCAGCCGATTGATGCAGCGGATGAAGGTCGATTTGCCCGAGCCAGATGGTCCAATGATGACCAGCACTTCCTGCGGCATCACCTCCAGCGAGATATTGCGCAATACATGAAATTCGCCGAACCATTTGTTCATCTCACGACAAATGATGATCGGCTCGTCGCCCGCCATGACCTGCTTGCTGTCCGATTCCATTGTTGCCTCCGCTTTGCCTATAGCGCCGCGCCTAGAGCCGTTCTGCCCGCACCGCTCCCGAACCAGTCGCTTCTACCTTGCGGCTGATGTAGGACATGATGTAGCTGAAGACGAAGAAGACGATCGCGACATACAGGAAGGTTTCCTGACGCCGCTGCAAGTATTCTGGCTGGGCGACCACCCGTTGGGCGATGCCCAGGATCTCTGCCAAGCCCACGATGTAGACCAGCGAGGTGTCTTTGAAAAGCGAAATAAATTGCCCGACCAGCGCCGGGATAACCGCCCGCAATGCCTGTGGCAGCAATATGTGCAGGGTCGTCTGCCAGGTGGACAAGCCAATCGCTTGCGCCGCTTCTGTTTGACCGCGCCCAATAGATTGCAAGCCGCCGCGCACATTTTCTGCCAGGTAAGCAGCGCTGAACATGGTGATGCCCACCCAGGCGCGCACAGCCCCTTCGATTGTCGCCAACGTGGGATCGATCAGCGGCACCAACAGCGTCGCCATGAAGAGCACTGTGATGAGCGGGACGCCGCGCACCGCTTCGATGTAGAGGATGCAAGCCGCCTTAACGACCGGCAAAGAGCTGCGTCGTCCCAGCGCCAAAGCCAGGCCGATCGGGAAGGATGCGCCCACGCCCAATATCGTCAACTGCATGGTCAGCATCAAACCGCCCCACAGCCGCTTGTCCGATACAGGCAGCAGGTCAGTCGCCGGTGTTTGCAAGATGCCCTGTGCTGCCAGCCCGGTTATCAGACTTGGCAAGAGCAGGAGCGCCGCCAGCCAGAGTAGGCCCGTCGCAACCAGGCCACGCTTGGGATTGCTGCCCAGCCTGTTCATCAGCGCGCCAGCAGGTCCCTTGCGGCTGCTGCTCAACGTGCCTTGTTCAGACTCGCCGCGTTTGAAAGCCATTGTGCCCGCCGCCAGCCAGACGATGAAGAGCGCGTTCGATGTGCGATCCAGCGATGCCCAGGCTTGCAGCCACAGAAAAGTCAAGAGCAGCAAGCCAATGATGATGCGGTTCGAGTTCCACTGCAGAGCCCCGCTGAAGAACATCCAGCCCAGCCAAAGCGCAAATGCCACAGCCCCCAGCCAGCCAGCCATGGCATCGCCAGCCAGCAAGTTGATGTCTACAAATACGAAAACGAAGGCCAGGCAGCTGAGCAAGTAACCTGCGCGTTTGACCGACATGGACAGACTGCTGCGCATGGACTCGCCGCGTAGCCCCGCCAGCATGCCCAGAGCTGCCAGCGCCAGCCACAGCGCCAGGGACGAAAGGGGATCTGTCGTCCAGCCAGCCCAGACCGTGTTGATTATGTGCGCGCCAAGCAGCGGCAGGAAGAACCCGCCAACCAGAAGTACATATCCCAACTTCCCACGGTAGAGCATGCCCACACACAGCATCACCAGCAGCCAGAGCAAGCCTGCCAAGCCGCTGGCCAATGTCGCGCCAGATAATCCGCCTATCCCCGATGCCATCACATACATGACAAAGGGAAAAGCAGCCCATCCATACAAGAGCAGCCGATTCAGCGAGCCTTCCGCGTCTTCGCCCGTGTTGTTGCGGCTGAGCCAGGCTTCGATGCGCCGCGCCAATTCTACAGCGCCAAATGCCGCCGCCAACTGCATCGCGACTCTGGGAATGCCCGTCAGACCGCCGACGTCCACCACCACGAAGTAGGCAAGCAAAATCAACAAGGGCGAAAAAGCCCAAGCCATGATCACCAGCCGATTGTCGCGCGCATTGAATATGGACTGCTCGCCGAGCATATGCGCCATGCCGCGCCCAAATACAAATCCCCATACGACCGTGATGAAGAAGGGCAGCAGCAGCGCCTCTACCTGGTTAAAGAAAGGTGGAATAAAGTGGATGAGGTAGGCCTGCAAGTCGCGCAAGCCGCGGAATTGATTGTCGATCAACACCACGAAGGGGATGTTTTTGCCATCAATCTGCGGACGCGATTCCCTTATCACCAAAGCATTATCATTCACGCGCACATATCGCGATTCGGTGGGGCTGAGTGTGCGCTCGACGATGGGATGAATGCCATGGACAGCCAGGATGGCGCTGCCACTGTGTCCCTCGGCGGCGTTTTTGCTGAAGATGTACCAGCCATTTTGAGGGACTTCGAATGTCACACGATCGCCAACATCGCTCAGCACGCCGTCTGCCAAAGCGTCCAAGCTGCGAGCGTCGCGGATGGCTACTTGCATTGGCGCTTGCCCCAGCTGGTAAATATCCAGCACGGACTGTGGTGTCAGCAGGCGCACGAACATCTCGCGCAGGAAGGCGGCTTCGCGGGATGACGGGCTGATCAACTCCTCGTCATCATTGCGCTGGTCTGGTTTGCCGATCAGGTCTTCGGACAATTGTACGACCAGCAGATCGCCCAGGTCTTCCAGTTGGTCACTGGCGAGCGTGGCAGCAGTCAAGCTGACGAGCGCTTCATGCAGCTGCAGAGGCGCAGCATCGCTCACTGACAGATTCTTGATGCCATCTTCCAGCGGCACGATCGCGTCCAAGATCGTTGCCTGGCGCGGGTCGGTTGCGCCCGCCGCTGCTTTCAGCCTGCCCAGCCACCAGCGCATTTCTGCGATTGTCGCATCGTTCTGGGTCAAACGCGCGCCAGTGGATTCCACGAAATCGCGGGTCGAGGCGAGCATGTCGTTGGTACGCCTGAAGGTGCGAATGCTGAGGCGGGTGCGCTCTTCCAGCGACTCGGTCAGCTCGCCACTGAGCATGCGGTCAAATGTCTCGCCGGTCGTACCCTGCTGTTCAATGCGGTTGTTGGCGGCATTTGCCAGCGCATTGGTCGCTCGGTCGGAGAAACCGGCCAGGCCGCGCAAGGTTTCGATATCGGCGACTTCGTCCAGCGCCAGGCTGACAGACACGGTTTCGCCTGCAGCGGCGATGAATGCCAGGTCGCGCTGGGGCGTCAATGCAGAAGCCCTGTCGATGATATCAACATTGCCAGCAGCGAAGTAAGACCTGGGCTGGTCGATGCTCGCCTCAATAAGCGACGGCAGCAGCGCCACCACCACAATGACCGCCAGTGTCAGCATCGTCAGCACGCGCGCAGCAGCCCGCGCCCAGGCGGCCAGGCTGATGCCAGTCAATATAGCCGGTAGCAGCACGACGATAGCCAGCCGCCATTCAAGCGCTTGCTCAAAAGATTCCATCATTAGCAGGCGCTGGTTGTTGATGACGGCGAACCAGTTGCCGCTCCTCACAGCCCAATCAAAGAAGCCGATCCCCAGCGCCACAACCAATATCGTTGCCAGCGCGCTGACGACGATATCGACCGGTGAGCCAAAGAGATTTTGGCGCAGCCAGCCACTTAGGCCTGCTTCGGCTCGTGGAGGCGGCAGCGTCGGCTCGTCGGCGTGGTTGATAATCGTCTTGCTGGCGTCAACGCTGTGGTCTGCCATCGCCTACCTCGAAACGATCTGGAAGCGCTGATTGACCATGTTCATCATCAGCGAAATCGCCAAGCTGATAACGAGATATGACAATAGAACCATCAAGATGCCCGTTACGGATTGCCCGCTCTGATTGATGATGGTGTTCGTCACCTGGAATATGTCTGTATACGAGACGGCGATCGCCAGGCTGGAGTTCTTCGCCAGGTTCAGAAATTGGTTGCCCAGCGGCGGGATGATGACGCGCAATGCCTGGGGCAGCACGATGCGCCGCAGCATGTCGCCTTTTGAAATCCCCAATGCCCGCGCCGCCTCCAGCTGCCCCTTGGGCACGGCTTGAATGCCAGCGCGCACGATCTCGGCGATGAACGAAGATGTATAGATGACCAGCCCCAGGAAAACCGCCAGATAAGCCGGCGAGATTTCTATGCCCGTCTCGACATTGCGACCGCGGGGGTCCAACGTGGGTGGACGGTAGAGCAGCGGCTGGCGTGTGTATTCCAGTTCTTGTTCAATCGTCAGCAGACCCGACTCAAAAGCGTCATCGTAGGACATGTCGACAAAGGCATCGCGGTCGTCGTTGTAGACATTGATGGCTGACGGCGTCGGGCGCATGCCCATGATCAGCCAGCCCAGCAACGTAAAGCCCGCTACGCTGATCACAACGGCGCTGGTGCGCGGAGTAGGCCGCCCGGTCGACTCGGTGATGAAGCCGAAATAACGCCAAAGCATCGCCGCGACAACGATGCCAATGACCACGAAGACCATCCACTCGCCAAACAGCGACGATGGAATCAACTCGAAGATCGCCACGCCCTTGATGCTGATGTAAATGCCGGGCAGGAATTCGATAGGACTGCCGCTGCCAACCAGTTCAATGCCCAGCAGGTTGACCACGATGACGATGGCAATGCCGATTTCGCGCGTAAGCATTCGCCAGGTCTTGCGCCGCAAGCCGCCGCTGAATTGCCAGATGCCAGCGATCAACAAGAGCGAAAGAGCATATTGCAGCAGGGGTAGATTGCGTATGCCTTCTTGTGGGAGCGCGATCGATTCTTGCTGCGGCGGCAGGGCGAAGATGACGACGAAATACCAGGTGAAGATCTGCAAGAGGATGGGTGTATTTCGCAGCACCTCGACATAGACGCGCGAGATATTGCGAACCAAGAAGTTGCGACTCAGCAGCAGCACGCCAACCAGCATGCCCAGCACGGTTGTCGCCAACAATCCTGGCAGCACTACGCGCAGGGTATTGATAAAGCCCACGCTGAAGGCATCAATATAGCGGTCGTTGGACGAATAACTGCCCGAGTCGGCGATACCAAAGCCGGCGCGATTTTGAAGGAATTCAAAATTGGGCGTCTGGTTGGTAGCATCCAGCGCGGAATTGATGCGCACAGCCAGGTCGTTGAAGGCCACGACCACGACCATCACAAACAAGATCTGGGCGATGCCTTGCAAGATGCGCCCGTCGCGCAAGATCGACGGCAGCACATTTGCGTTTTGTGATGGCTTGTCGCTTGCCATCGGCGCTCCTCAGACAGATCCGCTGTGCTTGCGGAGACCGGCGGGTTGGCTGGCAACTTCAGATCGCTCTTGCCCGCCTCGACCAGATTGTAAACGAACACGCCACGAAAGACAAATAATCGTCAATCAAAATCTGGCATGTCACAAGAAAAACGAATTGCTGTTGTGTCGCAACCTGCTGGTCAGCTGTGTCCTAGATGATATCACAGGCGGCTGGCTGCATCATCAAAGAAAAAAAGAAGCCTGTCGCCTGGGAGACGACAGACCTCGTATTTCAAATGCCTGGTGAAGCCTGGTTCGATCTAACGGAAGGGGGCTGCGTAGAGCAAGCCGCCGTCTGTCCACAGCGCGTTGACGCCGCGATTCAGACCGAAGATCGTATCCGGACCCAGGTGGCGATTGAAGATCTCGGCATAATTGCCGACCTGGCTGATCACATCAACCATGAACTCATCGTTGATGCCCAGGTATTCGCCAGCGACATTATCGCCCAAGCCGAGCAGACGCCCGACGCTAGCATCTTCGCTGTCCATGTAGTCACCGATGTTCATGCTGTCGATGCCCATCTCTTCGGCGCTTACCAGACCCCAAACTGTCCAACGGATGATATCGGCGAAGGTCGCATCGCTCTGCGGGCTGACTGGACCGAGCGGCTCTTTGCTGATCACTTCCGGCAGAATCAGATGCGCGGCTGGATCGACTGAAGTCGCCTTGCGAGAAACGAGGCTGCTCACATCGCTGGTGAAGGCGTCGCAAGCGCCAGCTTCATAGGCGTCCATGATCGCATCGAAGTCCTGGAAGGTGCTCAATTCCCAGTCGGCATTGAGGCGATTCGCCGTATCAGTGATGTTGAGCTCGGTGGTCGTGCCGGCGGTGGCGCACATAGTGACGCTTTCTTCGGCAAGTTCGATGAGGTTGGTCACACCGAAGTCCACCTTGACCATAATGCCCTGCCCGTCATAGAAGGTGGTGGGACCGAAGGTGGCGCCCCATTCGGTATCGCGGCTGAGCGTCCAGGTGGTGTTGCGGCTGAGCATGTCAATTTCGCCACCAGCCAGCGCGGTCGGACGTTCAGCGGCGGTCAAGGGGCGGAAAGCCACAGCGTCTGCATCGCCCAGTACAGCAGCAGCTACAGCGCGGCAGATATCGACATCAAAACCGACAAAGTCGCCAGCATCGTTCTGCGTGCCGAAACCGGGAAGCACCGTGTTTACGCCACAGATCATTTCGCCGCGGTCCATGATGCGCGCAACAATGTGTCCATCGTCCTGCGCCATTGCCATCCCGCTGCCCAGCGCCAGCAAGCTGACCAAAAGTACTGCGAAAATTGCAAGTCGTTTCATTTTCCTTCCTCCCTTGAAGGTTAGCCAAATTACAATGCGAACCGTGCGATGCCCGGCTCTTAACACATTATCAGTGTATACCAATTTCGACTGTGGGACAAGCAGATCACGCAGAATCATAAAGACCGTCCCACAACGCAAGGCTGCCAGAACGGTCTTTATGCTGTGTCGCTAAAACTGCGCCTAGCTGGCGGCCATTTCTACATCGGCGGGGCGGATCTTGTCCAGCGCTGCGTTGATAGCGGCGCGGACCTCGCCCGGTTCGGCATGGCGTCCGACCTCTTTCTTGCAGAAGACACGCTCGCCATTGACCCAGACATCAAAGACGCCACCGCTGCCGGGAACGAGCTTCCAACTGCTGATGAAGTATTCGATTTCCCGTTCGTTCAAGATTTCGTCCGTCAAACTGACGGCATTGGGTTGGTGTCCTCAAGTGGCGCAGTATTCGACGACGATGTCCATGATTCCGTTTTGCATGATGCACTCTCCTGTTGGTGTTTCATGTTGTCGATAAGCGTAGGATAACGCATACGAATTGATAAAGCAAACTCGATCAATTTCATTTTTTTGCTTGCCCTTATCCGAAAAGTTGTAGTACGCTGTCAATATATTGCCGTCGCCCATACTCGTACATCAGGAGCACTGCTATGAGCAGCTATTGTCATGAAAATTAT
>Ga0209544_1000057_pt1:142500-168092 | contig 168092 bp, 143 predicted proteins | sample MesohylPK_FD_187297 | JGI IMG/M metagenome (GOLD analysis project Ga0209544, IMG submission 187297) | Host-associated microbial community of the marine sponge Aplysina aerophoba from Gulf of Piran - sponge mesohyl, lysed by proteinase K... | ecosystem: Host-associated > Porifera... | reverse complement strand
CGGACTCCGATGACGGCCGAGGCGGTCGCCGTCCTTGAGGAGGCGCAAGAGCGGAGCGCCGGGATCGAGGTTGCTCCGGTGCTCCCCGCACCACGAGATCCGTCGCGGTGCGCGGGCCGGACGCTGGTGCGCTTCTGGTGGAACCGAGCCCAGAAGCTCGCGGGACTCGAACCCAGGCGTGGGCGGGGCTGGCACTCGTTGCGGCGCAAGTTCGCCAGCGACCTCATGGACCAGCCGCTCAAGGTCCTCTGCGACCTCGGAGGCTGGAAGACCGCCAAGACGGTGCTCCAGTGTTATCAGCGAGCCGACGAGGGACAGCTTCGGAAGGCACTGGAAGCCCGCCCGAGGACCTCGCGGCTGAGGTTCGCAATTCGGCGGGAGTCAAACAGCGGGAATCCGGCCTGACAATCCTGTAACTCTAACGACCACAGAAAGATACAAACATGATGCCGCATGACGTAACGTCAGGGTTGGCGCCAGCCTGTCAGCAAGACAGTGCCCGGGTTAACTTCCCGATCTGTGCGCACCGGAGTTGCGAGGGGGCGGGTGGGGTCTGGTGACCCCAGCGGTCTTCAAAACCGTCTGGCCCGGCTTGAACCCGGGCTGGTGAGTTCGATTCTCACACGCTCCCGCCACTCCCGGTTGCGTCATCCGGCCGCGGCGCACACCCTACCCTCCATGAAATCGTTCTTCCCCCTGAGGCGCAGCGAAGGCGCGACCCTCGTCTTCCTCATCGCTTTCGCCGCGTTCGCGTTCATCCCGGAGTGGCGCACCATCGAGGTGGGGGGCATGGCGGTCTTCGGCTGGCTCATCGCCGCGCTGATGCTGATCTCGCCGGCGCTGGCCCTGGTCACGATCCTGCGGCGTGACGGGACGGGAGGCACCGCGGCCGGAGCGCGCGGAAGGGAATCCGGGGCGGGCGGGGAAGAGGGCGGAGGAGACGCCTGATGCTCCTCGAACGCGTCCTCGTCGGGGTCTATCTCGCCGCCTGCATCGGCATCGGGATCGCGGTGTCGAAGAGGGTCCTCAGCTCCCGCGACGAGTATTGGGTGGCGGGACGGCGCATCGGCACCGTCGTGAACTCGATGGCGATCATGGCGGCGCTGGCCAGCGGGGGCTCCATCATCGGTGTCATGGGGCTCGCCTACGCCCAGGGCATTCCGGCGACGCTCGCGCTCTTCGGGGGCGCGGTGGTCGGCTTTCCGCTGGCGTCCATCCTCGTTGCCAGACCGCTTCGCAACTTCGGCAAGTTCACGATTACCGACTTCATGAGCTTCCGGTACCCCCACGCGGTGGTCCGCTACCTGGTCCCGATCCTCATCGTCGCGGCCTTCACCATCTACATCGTGGCGCAGCTGAAGGCGGCGGGCATCACCGCCGAGGCGCTGCTGGGCATCCCGTACGAGACGGCGCTGGCGCTGGCCACGCTTGTGTTCATCATCTACGTCTCGTTCGGGGGCATGGTGGCCATCACCTGGACGGATGTGATCCAGGGATTCCTCATGCTCTTCGTGATCATGGGCACGGCCTTGGTGATCGTCTGGCGCGTGGGTTCGCCCTTCGAGATCATGAGCCAGGCCACGGCCGTCGCTCCCGAACTGGGGCAGGTCGCCAACCGGCCGGTGTCCAGCTACCTCGGATACTTCATCATCTGGGCCACGGCCATCCCGGTGATCCCCCACATCGTCATGAGGGTTTTCACGGCCCGGGACGCACAGAGCGCGCGCCTGTCGCTGAACCTGTCGATGCTGGTGTACAGCGTGATGATCCTCGCGGCGGTGCTCGCGATCGTGCCTGTGGGCAGAATCGACTTTCCGGGGCTTCAGGATGCCGACCAGCTCTTCCTCCGCGTGATGGAGACCCAGTTTCCGCCGCTCATCCGCGGAATCGCGGTCGCCGCCGTGCTCGCCGCCGTCATGTCCACGACCGATGCGCTGCTGCTCGCCTGCAGCTCGGCCATCTCGCACGATCTCCTCGGGGGGCTGCTGCGGGGCCGGGCCAGCGAGCGCACCATGAGCCTCGTGCGCATCGGCTCCACCTGGGTCATCGGGATCGCGGCGCTCCTGTGGGCGTTCTCGCCGCCCGAACTGATCACCGAGTTCTACACGGCGGGGGTGGGGGTCCTGAGCGCGAGCCTGTTCGTGCCCACCATCGCCGGATTGTGGTGGAAGAGGGCCAACCTGGCAGGTGGAGTCGGGGCGGTCGTGTCGGGCGCGGCCGTCTACATCCTGGTGCAGTTCGGGGTCATCGATGTCGGCCTTGCGCCGGTGGTCGTCGCCCTCTTCGCCAGCGCCGCGGCGATGATCCTGGGGGGGCTGTTCGGGCCGCGGGAATCCAGAGAGATGGTCGAGCGGATCGAGGCGCTGCACGGGTAGTCACGCGCCGGCTCGCAGCTCGGATGCCCTTGTTCCGGACGTCCGCACCGGTCCACGTTGAAGGGCCCTCGACACCCGACTTCCTGCAGGACCGACGTGCTCGGTCGGGAGGCTCCGATGAGACGAGTACTCTGGATTCCCCTCGTTCCGCTCGCCGCCGCAGCCTGTGCGGATGCCGGCGGCACCCCGTCATCCGCCCGTACTCCCGGCGACTTCACCCTGCAGGAGTTCGTGTCGACGAGCTCCCTCGTGGACGGAGCCGTGCCCGACTGGTCCCCGGACGGGTCGACGATCCTGTTTCTCGGGCGCGGCACGCTTTGGACCATCGACGCGAACGGAGGCGACCCCGTGGCCATCCCCGCGGAGGGCGTCACCAGCCCGGCGTACTCCCCGGACGGCGCCTGGATCGGCTACGTGTCGAGCGCATCGGGCAACGGGCAGGAGCTCTGGCTGTGGTCCATCTCCGAGCAGCGCCCCGTCCAGCTGACCGACCTCGGCGCCCGCACCCTCGCCTGGGCCTGGTCCCCGGACGGGCGGCACATCGCCTTCTCCAACTCGCTGCGCGGCAACTACGACATCTACACGGTCTCCGTCCCCGGTGGGCAGGTGAAGCGGCTCACCACCGACACCCGCTACGACGTGCAGCCAACCTGGACGCCGGACGGTTCGGGCATCGTGTTCGTGCGCATGGACCAGTGGTGGGTCCATCGCGACGTCATCGCCATCGATGCCGCGACCGGCGCCGGCGAGCGCCTCATCGTGAGCGACCGCGACTGGATGGATTACCGCACCGGGCAGGAATTCGGGCCCGGTCAGGTCTCGCCGAGGGGCGATCTGGTGCTCTTCCGCTCCTACCGCAGCGGCTGGATCAACTGGTGGCTCGCGCCGATGGAGGGCGGGGAGCCCCGTCGGCTGGCGCCCGAGGCGGCCGATCAGAGCTCCCAGAAGCCCTTCCGCGGCTATGCCCGCTGGTCTCCCGACGGGGGAATGGTCGCGTACACCTCAAACCTGAGGGGTCGTCAGATTCTGCGGGTTGCGTCGGTGGACGACGGCACCGTCCAGACCCTCTTCGCTCCGGAGATGGGTCTGGTTGCGAACCCGGCATGGTCCCCGGATGGAAGCCGCATCGCTTTCACCTTCGACACTCCGGCGCAGGTGCCGGATCTGTATGTGATGGACCTGGCCGGAGGGCAGCCGGCCCGCCTCACGCATTCGCTGCCCGATCCGTCGCTGGCCGACGCCTTTTTCATGCCCGAGCGGGTGAGCTACGAGAACGACGGGCTCACCATCCACTCCTACCTGTTCCGGCCGCCCGATCCTCCACCACCGGGGGGATACCCGGCCATCGTGTGGGTCCATGGAGGACCGTCCTCGCAGTTCGAGGATGGATGGAGGCGGCACTCCGGCGCCCACTACTTCATCAAACACGGATACGCGGTCCTGGCGCCCAACATTCGGGGGAGTTCCGGCTTCGGATGGGAGCACGAGGAGGCGAACAACGGCTGCTGGGCCCGGTGTGATCTGGATGATGTCGTGGCCGGGGCGAGGTATCTCGGCACCCTGCCGGACATCGACGGGGACCGGGTCGCGGTCACGGGCGTGAGCTACGGAGCCTACCTCAGCTTCGCCGCCGGCACCTTCGCCCCGGATGCGTTCCGGGCCGCCGTGCCCCTGCGGGAGGGATACGCCAACCGCATTCAGCTGGTCGAGAGGGAGTCGGCTCTTGCCAACATCAACATGTACCAGTACGAACTCGGCCTGCTGGCGGAAAACCGCGAGACGTTCCGGCGGGCGTCGCCCACGCTGTTTGCGCAGGATCTGGGGGTGCCCATGCTGATCATCGCAGGGGAGGGCGACGTGCAGATGCGGGGCTTCGCCACGGAGGCGGCCCGCTACTACAAGCCAATCACCTACGAGCGGTACGAGAACGTTGCGGGCCCGACCGCGCGGCTCGAGTGGATGCCGAGGATGCTGGCGTTCCTGGACCGGCATGTTAAGGGCGACGTCGATCTCTGGCCGTAAGCGCAATCGTGGGGCCGGCGGCCTGACCCGACGCGGGAGCCCGCCACTCGTCGCGCAGGACGGAGTAGATCACCATGTCCTGCCGAACTTCCGGGTCGGCGTCGCTCGGACGTTCGCTTCTCAGCAGCCCGTCCCGCCTCATTCCCAGCTTTTCCATCACTCTTGAGGACCGGGTATTCGCAAGGTCGGCCAGCGCGGTGATCTTTGCGAGGCCGAACTCGTCGAACGCCCAGTCCATGACCGCGGCTGCGGCTTCGACGACAAGGCCCTTGCCCCAGTGCGCGCGTGCGATGCTGTACCCGATTTCGGCGGTCCCCATGGACGTGTCGACTCTGATGTTGATTCCGCCGACGCACCTGCCGCTCATACAAATCGCGAAGACGGGGTTCGCATCCCACGCAGCAAGCACGGACCGCGCCACGAACTCGACAGCGTGCCTGTATTCATAGGGGCTGGGGACTGGCAGATACCGAGCCCACTCGGAGTCGCGAGCGTAGGCGTAGACGTCGTCGACATCCGTGAGCTGGAACGGGCGCAGGAGCAGCCGATCGGTTGTGAGCGTAATCGGCTCCATCTTCTTCGTCATGACTCATCCGCGCCGGGGGAAGGTTCGATTCCTCGACAGGCAGACCAGGAGCGGCCGGGTTCCACTCCTCGATGAGCCCGTCAGGGGCGGCCGAGTTCCGCCTCCACCTCGTCCAGGGCGATGGGCCAGCGCGGGTGGCGGGCGGCTCTGATGCGCGCCATCGGTCCTGCCACGACGGTCACGAAGGCGGCGGGGTCCAGGTACTCGCGAGCCAATCGCTTTACGGCGACGGGCGTTGCGGATCCCACCGTCTCGGGCCACCCCATCAGGTGGTTCGTGCCCCCGTGCCGCACATGCTCCACCGCGAAGGTCCCGCTCGCGCTGGTCGCCAGCTCCAGCGACCGCCGCCAGACCGCGCTCACCAGCCAGCCCTGGGCACGCGCCACCTCCGCCTCGGTCACCGGCGCATCCGGATCGTGCATGCGCCCGATCTCGTCCAGGCTGAATCGGAGGAGGGGCGCCACCGCTTCGGGGCGACCTCCGGTGCGCACGAGCAGGAGGCCGGTGCCCGACGCCGTCACGGGTATCTCGAAGTCGTCCCGGTTGGCCAGGCCCCTCATCTCGCGCGCGGCGATGTTCAGGCGCTCGGCGAGGATGAAGCGGAGCACGGCAAAAGCGGCCCGGTCCGATTCGGGGATGGCGCTCACGGCGCGCCCGATGGCGATCCAGCCCTCCAGGCTCGGAACATCCACGGCGTGGAAGCGGGTCGCGGGCCCGGGCGAATCGGCCATCGTCGGGGCCGCCTCGATCAGGGAGGGTTCGGTCACCAGGCCGCTGCTTCTCGCCCAGCCCCGGGTCGCCGACTCCAGGGCCTCCTCCACTTCGTCGCGGGGCACGGGCCCGCCGACTCCGAGCACCACGCGGTCGGTCGCCAGGCTTCGGGACGCGAGGGCGCGCACCGCGTCCGGCGACACCGTCTGTCCCGGGTCCGGAGGCGCCAGGGGGTATCCGCCGAGCCGTCGCTCGAGCTCGACCCTGGGACGAAAACCGTCTCCGTCGATCCCGGCCATCGGCATGTCGTAGCCCGGGCCCGTCCTGTACTCGCGGATGGTCGCGGTGTCGAGATCGGGATTCCGCACGAGTTCCACGAGCAACTCGAATCCCTCCTGCCAGTCGTCCGGGAGTACATCGAGGGAGATGCGCGTGGCGTCGAGGGTCACCGAGGCACTCAGCGACGTTCCCAGCTCCCCGAGGCGAAGCGAAAGCGGGCTGCTCGCGCCCGCGGGACCCCGCGTCGTGAGGAGCTGGACGAGAAGGGCCGACGCGCCGGCCTCGCCATCGCGCTCGTGGAGCCGGCCGACCGGCATCGCGGCAGTGAGGCGCACCAGCGGGTCGGCTGCTGTTCCGGTCACGATGTACGCCCGCGCGCCGCTGGAGGCCTCGAAAAGCGCTTGCTCCGGATCGGGCGGCGTGAACGCGGCCGAGCCGAGCGCGAGCGCGCCCGGGTCCGGCCAGTCGTGCTCCAGGAGCGGCCGCGAGCGGCCGGGAAGGATCTCGCCGGCACCGTCTCCGCATGCTCCGGGGGCGAGCGCCGCCAGGGCCAGCACCGCAGCCATCCCGCCCCTCATCGCCCGTCTCCCGGCAGGTCCGCCCACAGGAAGTCGAGCCAGCTCGGCCCGCTCCCCTCGGGGGGCTGGGCGCGCGCGGTGGCGATCACCCGGTTGGAGGGAACGAAGTAGGTCGATGCGACCCGCTGCACGTCCGCCGCCGTGGCGGCGTCCCGCGCCTCGATGAGGTCCGGCAGCACGCTCCAGTGGTTCATGGTGTGGTGATGGCCGATCAGGAAAGCGAGCTCCTGTGGGTTGTCCAGAAACTCCGCCCACTCGACGCGAAGGCGCTTGCGCGCCCGCCCCAGCGCGCCGGCGTCGATCCGTCCCTCCCGGAGGTCGGCCACGGCGTCCAGCAACCCCCGCTCGACCGCTGCCAGGTCGCCGTCCGCCCGGGCTTGCGCAACAAGGTTGAACGCTCCTGGCGACCCGAAGCGGTAGGTGTGGATGACCCGGAAGTCGGCGGCCACCGAGGCGCCCGTACCACTCGCCGCCAACCTCCGGCCGGCCATGCCGTGGGGCCCGTTCAGGAGCGCGGCGATGAGGTCGAGCACGGGCCGGTCCGGGTGTCCCATCCCCGGAATGCGGTAGCGCACGTGCACCTGCGGCGAGAGCGGCTCTGTCCAGTCGAGCCGGATCGATCCGCCGGGCACCAGCTCGGCCTCTACGTCGAGGTCGGCCGGCGGCTCGGGCCCCCGCGGCAGCGCTCCGAAATAGCGTTCCGCGAGGGGTATGACCTCGTCGAGGGTCGCATCGCCGACCAGCACCAGCGCCGCGTTGTTGGGCACGAAGTAGTCGTCGTAGATCCGCCACATGGCGGCCCGCGTGAAGTTGTCGAAATCGCGGAGGTGCCCGCCGTCGGGGACGTAGACCGGGTGCCCCTGGGAGGTCACCCCGTCGATCGCCTCGTTGAAGCGCGTCTGCGGCCGGCTCTTTCCGCCGAGGATCTGCTCGAGCACCGTGAAGCGCTGGGCCTCCCATCCCCTGAACACCGCGTTCACCATGCGCTCCGCCTCGAGCCGGAAGAAGAGCTCAAGGTGCTCCCTGGGGAGCGCCATGTTCATCTCCATGTAGTCCTGCTCGGTGCTGGCCGGGACCGGATCCAGGTGCCGGACGTACCCGCCGTGCTCCATGTACCACTTGTAGGAGGTCCAGAAGTCGCGGTACTCGTTGTCGCGGTCCTCGAGCTCGTAGAGCCTCGCCCGCAGGGCCCGCAACTCGGGAGTCGACGGCCAACCCAGCTCGTCGTAGAAGACATCCCGCTCGCGAAGCTGATTGCGCACGCGCTTGCGCGCCGCGATGAGCTGCTGCTCGGTGTCGTGGATCTCGCGCAGGATGGGCAACTCGCCCGCCAGGTCGCGGGTGCCGATGGTCGTGGTCCCCTGGTGAATGACGTGCTCGAGGAAGTGCGTGATGCCGTGCATTCCCACCGCCTCCTGCATCGAACCGACGCGGATCCACAGGTTGGCGGCGACGCGCGGCGCTCGCTGGTCCGCGACGAGAAGAATCGTGAAGCCGTTTTCGAGGACGTGCTCCTGTACCTGAAGTGGTGGGGACGGGGATTGCGCGGGAAGCGCGGGTGCGGCCCGGGCCGGTGCCCGGGCGGGAGGCGTTGCCGATGACGCCGGTACGCCGGGGAATGCGGCCGCGCCCCCGGCAGCGAGGAAAGCGACGACGAGCAAAGTGCGCATGGCGGTGGCCCCCGTGCGTTGGTGACGAGGCGTCCTCCCGCGATCCAGCGGGTACTCGGCAGGTCGTGCGAATCGAGGCCTCGGTCGTGCGGGCCCCCTCAGAATGCAGCGGGATTGGGCGTGAGTCGAGTGCAATCGCCCGCCTCGACGCCCTGGGAGTGGAGCCGCCGGCTGCCCGCCACGCTGGTTCCGGGTCCCGCCCGCGCGGCAAGGCGGCAGGCAGGCGTCCTCTATCGCGCCCGGAAGGTGATGGGAATCTGGATCCACACCGGGACCACCTTGTCGAGGTTGAGCGCCGGAGTGAATCTGGCCACGCCGGCGACGCGAAGTGCGGCCTCGTCGAGCGACACGTGTCCGGACGCCTCCGCCACCAGCGTTCTCTGCACCGTCCCTTCCTCGTCGATGAAGAAGTGGATGAGCACGGTTCCGCCTATCCCCGCATCGCGCAGCATCGCGGGATACTCCCGCTCCAGCGCCCGCTGCAACTCACGCCGGTTGGTGATGCTCGGTCGAACCGTCATCGGTGTGATGGCAGGCGCGTCGATGAGGCTTCCGGCCTCCTCGTCCCGCGGTTGCATGAGCGTCTCGACCGGGTTGTCCTCGAAGGTGGTGGGCGAGATGGTGATATCTTCGCTGATGTCGGCCGTGGTGATCACCGGGATCGCCGGCCGGCTGATCGCTTCCGGCTCGGGCGGTATCTCGATCTCTGGAGGGACAACCACCACCCTGGTCTCCGTCGAGTCCGAAGGGACGTTCGCCGCGGTCATGTCGGGCCAGAACATGAACATCGCGAAGTGAAGGGCGGTTGCGGTGAGCACGGAACCCCAGAGCCATGCGCTGAACGATTTCTTGAAGCGGTCGTTGGCGGCGGCCCGGGACGGGGCCTGGTGGTGAAGGTCGCTGTCGCTCATGGTCTCTCCTCCATGCGGCGTTTCGACTCGATCGGGAGGACGACGCGGCCACATTCGCAAGTCGTCCGTTATCGAGTTGGATGCAATTCCCGAGCCTGTGACTGGCGGCACTGCGGCCCGTCGTCGACGCTTGCCGGCACGATGACCGGACGGGGCGCCCCGAGACGATGAAGTCGCGCCGTCGCCCCCAGGATGATCTCGTCATGAAGCCGTCCGTGCGCGAGCGTCGGCTCGAGCAACCAGCGGGAATGCAGAACGTCTCGATTGCTGCCGGGTATCAGCCGCGTTCGCCTGCCGGTCCAGGCTCGTTCGCCCACCGGCTGGGAGGCCTCTTCCCCAGGAAAGTACCTTGCTGCATAAGGTTTTATGCCTGATGGACCTACGGATGTGCTGCCAGGCGTCGGAATCGCATGCTCGGCGCATGCCGGGCCACGGCTCCCGGTGATGCACGCTCCGATCCGCCCGCGCCGGGCTCCCGCGGCGTGCCTCCTTGCGGCCGCCGCGATCGCATTGACCGCCTTGGCCATTCCGCGAGGAGCGTGCGCCCAGGAAGCACAGGCGAACGTCGAGCCCCAAGCGACGGATTCCGTCGCACCGCCGCCATCGACGGGCCGCCCATCCCCCGGCGGCGCCCTCCTCCGCAGCGTCGTCGTCCCCGGCTGGGGACAGGCGGCGTCAGGCTCGTACGGCCGGGCCGCATTCTACTTCCTCGCCCAGGCGGGCAACGTGTGGATGGCCTACAAGACTCACTCGCTGCGCGACACCGCGCGGCGGCGTCAGCGGATGCTCGAGGACGCGAAGACCGCCGAGCTTCTGCGTGGCGGCGTCGCATCGGAGGCCGTGGAGGCCGAACTCGGCGCGGACGAGCGCATAGAGGACATCCGTCTGCTGGCGACCGCGCGCGATGAACAGATGGAGGACTGGGTCGCGCTGCTGGTCTTCTTCACCTTCTTCGGGGGAGCCGACGCCTACGTCTCGGCCCATCTGGCCGATTTTCCCGTGCCCCTGACGGTGGAACCGGTCGCCGGTCCCTCCGGCACGGCGTTCGAGGTCGGTCTGTCGCTGCCGTGGACGCCGGAGCTTTTTCGACGGGACTAGGCCGAAGGCGGCCCGCCCCTCCAGTGCTCGATGCGCGGGGGTCCCGAAGTTTCGACCACCGCATAGGATCGCTCGCGCATCCACCTGCCGGCGTTCACGTAGTAGCGGCCCCCAACCTCCGCCACCGCAGGGACATGGGTGTGCCCGAACACCACGATGTCGAGGGTCTCGTCACGCTCCAGCTTCCGGACTGCAAGCGCCTCCAGCGCCCTGGCGCGCTGCCGGTTTCCTTCCCCCGGGCGCCCCGCGTGGCTTTCGGTCCTGGAGAGAAGCGTGGCCAGCCGGCCGCCGAGGTCCGGATGGAGCCAGCGGAACGCGCGACGGAACACGCGCGACCTGAGGACGCCGCTCGCCACCCGATAACCGTAGTCGCCCCGGCCCAGCCCGTCGCCGTGCGCGATATAGGCGCTTCGCCCGGCGAGAGACGTGCGGACGGGGGCGCGGTGGAATGACACCCCGATCTCTTCCGCCAGGCAAGGGCCGCCCCACCAGTCGTGGTTCCCCCCCAGAAAGGTCACCGGCACGCCCGCGTCCACCACCTCCGCGATCGCGCCGAGGACGCGCACATGCCCGCGCGGAATCGCCCGCCCATACTCGAACCAGAAGTCGAAGATGTCGCCGTTCAGCACCACGTGCGACGCACGTTGGCGCGCGTACCGCAGCCAGTCGGCGAGATCGGCCGCGCGCGCGCCCGGCGACGCCCCGAGGTGCGCATCGCTCACCACGTAGGCGGGCCTGGCAGCCCGCGGACGAACTCCCTGCGCATTCATCAACGGACCGCCGGTGGTCGGTCTCGGATTCCGGTGTGACATCGATTATCGTTGTAGGCAGTGGTCCCCACACAGGCAAGCGCATCGGCCTTGAAACCGCGATTCCGCATGAGCTGTTCCCGCTTCCGGCGCGTGTTCCTCGTCGCTGGCGTCGTGCTGACGGCGAGCTGCTGGCTGCCGAGGCCGCCCGAGCCCCCGTCCTCCGGCTCCTCCCAGGCCCTCGACTACTACCGCCGTGCGCTGCTGGTGGAGGCAAGCACGCGGTTGGAGACCCCGGTACGGCTCATCTTCGACTGGAGCGTGCGTGAACCGGGGCTGCGCTCGGGCGGGCGCGGGGTCGCTCGTCTGGAACCCCCCTATCGTGCGCGGCTGGACCTCTTCACGGGGCGGGGCGAGACCGTGCTGCGCGCGGCCCTGGTGGGCGACGACCTCCGGCTTCCGGAGGGCGCGTCGGGGGAACTGGTCCCACCGCCCGCGCTCTTCTGGTCCTCCCTCGGCATCTTTCGTCCAGGAGGCGACTACCGCCTGGCGCAGGGATGGGAGGCCGACGACGGCACGCTTCGTCTCACCTATGACTCGAGCAGCCGGCCGGATCTCCTGTACGAACTCGACGACAATGGCGAGGTGGCCGCCCTCGCTCTCCTGAGCGACGGCGAGACGGTGGATCAGCTCTCCCTGGCGCTCCCCCTGCGCGACGGCTTTCCGACCGAAGCGACCTACCGGAACCTGATCGACTTCCGCGAGTTGACCTTCACTCTCGACACGGTGGAAACCGTGGAGCCCTATCCGTCCGACATCTGGTTCCCACGCAACCAGGAGTGAGCGTGAAACGTCGAATCCCGTCCAGATCGAAGCGTCCCTCCCATGGGATTCCCGCCGTCGCCCCGGGCCTCCCGCACCTTGCGTGGCGCGCCGCGCTGCTGGCCACGGTGTTGCTGTCGGGATGTAACTACAGCTTCCGCGGGGGCAGCTTCCCGGACCACATCCGGACCCTCGCGATCCTCCCCTTCGACAACGAGACCGGCCTCTTCGAAATCACCCAGGAGATCCACCAGTTCCTGCTCCGCGAAGTTCCCAGGGGTCTCGGCGTGAATCAGGGCGCGGAAGGCAACGCGGACGCGATCCTGCGCGGCTCAATCAACCGGTACGAGCTCCGCACCCCTCTCTTTCGCGCCGGAGAGAGGGGCGGCGGCCCCGAGGTGCTGCAGCGCCAGGTCAGCATCAGTCTTCAGGTCGAGCTGATCGACGTGGTCAACAACGAAATCCTGTGGGAGAATGGAGGACTCAGCGCGCAGGGGCAGTTTCTGGAGGCCTCCGAGACCGAGGAAGTGGCCCGCGAAGAAGCGATCGAGCGCCTGGCCCAGTTGATCATTGACGGGGCACAGTCCACTTGGTAGGTTGCCCGTCGCCGAGCCCCCAACCTCTCCCAGACGCCCGCATCGCCTCTTGACCCCACGTCCCGTCGCGCGCGTAGCCGGCCTGTGCCTCCTCTGGTACGCCATGTGGCTGCTCATGTCGGGACACTACACCAACCTGCTGCTCAGCCTGGGCGCCGTGTCGGTCGTGGGCGTGGCGCTGCTGGTCACCAGGATGCAGTTGCCCGACAGGGAAGGGGCCGCCTTCCACATCGTCCCGAGGCTGCTCTTCTATCTCCCATGGCTCGTTGTCGAGGTCTTCAAGTCGAACCTCGCCGTGGCCCGCGTCATCCTCTCGCCGCGGCTGCCCATCCGGCCGCGGGTCGTTGACTTCCACGGGCATCAGAAGACGGATCTGGGCCGCTTCATCTACGCCAACTCGATCACCCTGACGCCGGGCACCATCACGGTGCGCCTGGATGACGAGGGATTCCGCATCCACGCCCTTACCGCGGAGGCTCTGGACGGAACCGAGGAGGGTGAAATGGATCGTCGGGTGTGCCGTCTGGAAGGAACGTCATGATGGTGGTCGGCGCCTCGATCGCCGTGCTCGTCACCATGGGCATGGCCATGGTGCGCGCGCTCCTCGGGCCCACCGTCTACGACCGCGTGCTGGCGGTCAACATGTTCGGCACCAAGACCGTCCTCACCATCGCGCTCATCGGATTCTTCACGGGGCGGCCGGAGTTTCTGGACCTGGCTCTTGCGTACGGGCTGCTCAACTTCATCGGCACCATAGCGGTGCTGAAGTTCTTCCAGTTCGGGAGCCTGGGGGCCTCGGGACCGCCTCCCGGCGAGACGGAGTCCGGCTGATGGAGAATGTCCTCGACTACCTAAGCGCCGCGCTCCTGCTGCTGGGCAGCTTCTTCGTGGTCGTCGGCGGCATCGGCGTCCTGCGCATGCCCGATGTCTTCACGCGCATGCACGCGGCCGGAGTCACCGACACCATGGGCAGCTTCTTCATCCTCACCGGGCTCATGCTGCAGACGGGCTTCGACGGGGTGACGCTGCGCCTGGCGATGATCCTCGGCTTCCTGTGGTTCACCAGCCCGGTGGCGACCCATGCGCTGGCCAAGGCCGCCCTGCACGGCAAGGTGGAGCCCATCGTGCACGAGGACGAGAGAGGAGACTGAGATGGAATCCGTCGTCGACCTCGCGCTCCTCGGGCTGCTGGCCGTGACCGCGATCGCCGTCGTGCGCGTGCGCAATCTTGTTGCCGTAGTGATGCTGATGGGGATCTACAGCTTCCTCTCGGCCGCGCTGTTCGTCGTGCTCGACGCGGTGGACGTGGCGTTCACCGAGGTGGCGGTGGGCGCCGGCGTCTCGACCATCCTGGCGCTCGGCACCGTGGCGCTGGTCGGAACGCGGCAGCAACGCCACGCGAAGTCGCCCGTCATCCCCCTGCTGATCGTGCTGGTCACCGGGGGCATGCTGGTGTACGGCACCTACGATCTTCCCCGCTGGGGCCAGGCCGACAACCCCATCCACGGGCATGTCGCCCCAGAGTACCTGGCCGACCACGTCCCCCTCGCCGGGCAGGATGGCGAAGCGCTCGAGGTGCACATCCCGAACATCGTGACCACCGTGCTGGCCAGCTATCGCGGCTACGACACGCTGGGCGAGACCACCGTTGTCTTCGCCGCAATGGTGGGGGTCCTGCTTCTTTTCGTCGGCACCGGAGGGCGGCGGGGAGCGAGCGCACGCGGCGCGGGCGGTGGGGACGACGACCCGGACGGCGCGTCATGAGAGACCAGATCATCCTGCGCATCGCCGCCAAGATCCTTGTCGGGCCTATCCTGCTCTTCGCTCTGTACGTCCAGTTCCACGGCGACTACGGGCCGGGGGGCGGCTTCCAGGCGGGCGTCATCTTCGCGGCCGGGATCATCCTCTACGCCCTGGTCTTCGGGCTCGACCAGGCCAGGGCGGTAATTCCGATGGGGGTCGTGATGTGGTGCGGAACGCTGGGGGTGCTGATCTTCGGCGGCGTCGGCGTGGTGGCCATGCTGATGGGTGGGAACTACCTCGACTACGGCGTCCTCCTGCACGACGCCAGCCATGCCCAGCACATCGGCATTCTCCTGGTCGAGGCGGGGGTCCTGGTGACGGTCTTCGGGGTCATGGTCACCCTCTTCTACAGCTTCGCCGGACGACGGAGGGCCGGGTAGATGGAAGTTCTCGGCCTGTTCAACTACTGGGTGGTCATCTTCCTGATGATGGTGGGCTTCTACGCCCTCATCTCCCGCGGCAACCTGGTCAAGAAGGTCATCGGGCTGAACATCTTCCAGACCTCGGTGATCATCTTCTACGTCAGCACCGGAAAGATCGCCGGCGGGACCGCGCCGATCCTGATCGGGGATGACCACGGAGTCGCGGAGGCGGGCGCGGAGGTGCTCTACTCCAATCCCCTCCCGCACGTGCTCATGCTCACCGCGATCGTTGTGGGCGTGGCCACCATGGCGATGGCGCTCGCGCTGGTGGTGCGCATCCGGGAGACCTACGGCACCGTCGAGGACGACGAGATCCAGGAACAGGTGCTCGCCGACGAAGCGGTCGAGGGAGCGCGGGCATGAGCGCGCACCTCCCCGCCATTCAGATCGTCGTGCCCCTGCTGGCGGCCGCCCTTTGCGTACTGGTCCCCTGGAAGCGGGTTTCGTGGGGGATCGCGTTCGCGGGATCGGTGACGGCCTTTTTCGCCGCCATCGGGCTGCTGTCCCGCGTTCTGGACGGCGAGGAAATCCGCTACGCGCTCGGGGGATGGGCGGCGCCCTGGGGGATCGAGTACCGGATCGACGCCGTCAACGCCCTGGTGCTGCTCATCGTTGCCGGCATCGGCGTAGTCGTGACGCCGTTCGCGCTCAAGAGCGTGGAGCGCGAACTGGACGGGCGCCGCATCCCCCTCTTCTACGGGGCCTGGATGCTGTGTCTGTGCGGGCTCCTGGGCATCGCCATCACGGGCGACGCCTTCAACATCTTCGTCTTCCTGGAGATTTCCTCGCTCTCGGCCTACGCCCTGATCGCGATGGGTTCGGACCGGCGCGCGCTGGTTTCGGCCTTCCGCTACCTGATCATGGGCAGCGTGGGAGCGAGCTTTATCGTGATCGGGATCGGGCTGCTCTACGTGGAGACCGGCACCCTGAACCTGGCCGACCTGGCCGAGCGCCTGCCGGCGCTGCACGGCGAGCGGACGGTCCTGGTGGCGTTCGCCTTCCTGACGGTCGGCACGAGCCTCAAGCTGGCGCTCTTCCCGCTCCACCTCTGGCTTCCCAACGCCTACACCTTCGCGCCCTCGGCGGTCACGGCCTTCCTCGCCGCCACCGCCACCAAGGTCGCCGTATACGTGCTGCTGCGCTTCTTCTTCACTGTCTTCGGCACGGCGTATTCGTTCGAGCAGCTCAGGCTCGGGGTGTGGCTGCTGCCTCTTGCGCTGGTCGCGATCTTCACCATGTCGCTGGTTGCGATCTTCCAGGGCAACGTGAAGCGCATGCTGGCCTACTCGAGCGTCGCGCAGATCGGCTACATCATCCTGGGCGTCAGCTTCGCCTCCGTGACCGGGCTGACGGCAGCCACCCTCCACCTCTTCAACCACGCGCTCATGAAGGGGGCGCTCTTCCTCGCGCTCGGTTGCGTGATGTATCGCGTGGGCTCCGTCCACATCGACGCCCTGCGCGGCCTCGGACGGCGCATGCCCTGGACCATGGCCGCCTTCACCGCCGGCGGCCTCAGCCTCATCGGGGTGCCGCTCACGGTGGGTTTCGTGAGCAAGTGGTTCCTGGTGCTGGGGGCGCTCGAACAGGGGATGTGGCCGGTCGCGGCGCTGGTGCTGGTCACCTCAACCATGGCCGTGGTCTACATCTGGCGGGTGGTGGAGGCCATTTACTTCGGTGAGCCGTCCCCGCGGGCCGAGTCAGCCACCGAGGCGCCGCTCTCGCTGCTGGTGCCCACATGGGCGCTCATCGTCGCCAACCTCTACTTCGGCATCGACGCCACCCTGACCACTTCGGTCGCCGGGCAAGCGGCGCGCACCCTGCTGGGAGGCGCTCCATGAACGCCGGCGAGCTTGCGCTCCTCGCCCTCATCATCCCCGCGGTCGGCGCGGGGCTGGTGGGCCTGCTGCGTGCGCAGCCCAACCTGCGCGAGGCCGCTTCGCTGGTTACCGGCGGCGTGCTGCTGGGCGTGGTGATGCGGATCCACCGGGCGGTGGCCGCGGGCGAGATCCCGCGCCTCGTGCTGGCGGAGCCCCTCCCCGGCATCCCGCTGGAACTCGAGGTGGAACCGCTGGGGATGATCTTCGCCCTGGTGGCGGGAAGCCTCTGGATCGTGACCACGCTCTACGCCATCGGCTACATGCGCGGGCATCACGAGAAGAACCAGACCCGCTTCTACATCTTCTTCGCCCTGGCCATCTCGTGCACCATGGGCGTCGCCTTCGCCGGCAACCTGTTCACCCTCTTCGTCTTCTACGAGGCGCTCACGCTCTCCACCTTTCCGCTGGTCACGCACGCGGGAACCGACGCGGCGAAGAGAGCCGGACGCGTCTACCTGGGCATCCTGCTCAGCACTTCGATCGCCTTCCAGTTGTTCGCCATCATCTGGACCTACCTGCTGACCGGGACCATCGATTTCGAGATGGGCGGGATCCTGGAAGGCAGGGCGGGGGAGGGCGTGGTGGCGGTGCTGCTGGCGCTCTACGTCTTCGGCATCGGCAAGGCGGCGGTGATGCCCTTCCACCGCTGGCTGCCCGCGGCCATGGTCGCTCCGACGCCGGTAAGCGCGCTCCTGCACGCGGTGGCGGTGGTGAAGGCGGGGGTGTTCAGCATCCTCAAGATCACCATCTACGTCTTCGGCATCGACTTTCTCACGCAGCTCGGCGCGAGCGTCTGGCTGATGTGGGTGGCCGCCGCAACCATCATCCTGGCATCGCTGGTCGCCTTCCGGAAGGACAACCTGAAAGCGCGGCTGGCCTACTCGACCATCAGCCAGCTCTCCTACGTGGTGCTGGGCGCGATGCTGGCCAACACCATGGGGATCATCGGCGGAGGCATGCACATCGTCATGCACGCCTTCGGCAAGATTACCCTGTTCTTCTGCGCGGGCGCGATCATGGTCGCCGCGCACAAGACCGAGATCAGCGACATGAGGGGCCTGGGGCGCACCATGCCCGTCACCTGCGCCGCCTTCTTCGTCGGGACGCTGTCGATCATCGGATTGCCGCCCGCGGGGGGCACCTGGAGCAAGTGGTTCCTGGGTCTCGGGGCGCTGGACGCGGGCCAGGTCGGACTGGTCGCCGTGCTGATGGTAAGCTCGCTGCTATCCATCGGGTATCTGATGATCGTCCCGGTGCGGGCGTTCTTCAGCCCGGCCTCGAACCCGCACGGCCACGGGCACGCAAACGGAGGGATACACGAGGCGCCGCTGCCTTCGCTGATCGCGATCGTGATCACCAGCCTGTGCTGCCTCGCGCTCTTCGTGTACCCGGATCCCTTCTTCCAGCTGATCTCGATGGTGGCGGGGCCATGAGCGCGGGAGGGACGCGATGAAACGGGGGCCACGCCATGAATAGGCGAGATTCGGGACGCGAGGGCGCCCACGGATCGGGACACGGGAATGCCCACGGCTCCGGCCACGATGCCTCACACGGCGGCGGCCATGACTCCCGGCGCCGTGGCGCTCACGACTCCGGACATGGCGCTCAAGAGCCCGGACATGGCGCTCACTCCGGACATCCTCCATCCAGCGTGGGCCCGAAGGCCACCCGGGTGATCCTTGTCGCCTTCTTCGTGATTTGCGCCGGGCTGGTGATCGCCGACTTCGTCTATCACCGGCACATGGAACACCCGCTGGAGGGAATCCCGGCGTTCTACACGATCTACGGACTGGTTGGAGTGGGCGCGCTGATCATGGCCGCCAAGGGGCTGCGGCGCATCGTCATGCGGTCGGAGGACTACTACGATGCCGACTGACCTGCCTCCCTTTGCGATCTTCCTGGCCGGCGCCCTGCTGGTGCCGTTCGTTCGAGGATGGCCGCGCCGCGTCCTGCTGCTTGCGATCCCGGTCCTGGGCGCGCTCAACGTCGCCGGCATCCAGGAGGGGTTCGAGCTCTCCGTGGGTATGCTCGGCTACGAACTCTCGCTTGTTCGAGCCGACCGCCTGAGCCTCCTCTTCGGCTATCTGTTCCACCTCGGAGCGTTCATCGCCATCCTCTATTCGCTGCACCTGCGGAAGGAGGAATCGGCCACGCTCCAGCACACCGCCGCGCTGGTGTACGCGGGGAGCGGGCTTGGCGCCGTGTTCGCCGGTGACCTGGTGACGCTCTTCCTCTTCTGGGAGCTGCTTGCGGTCAGCTCGGTTTTCCTCGTCTTCGCGCGCGGCACCGAGCGGGCGCGCAGGGCGGGGATGCGCTACCTGGTGATCCAGGTCGTGTCGGGGGTGGCGCTCCTGGCGGGGGCCATGGCGCGGGCCGCGCAGACCGGGGACATCTCCTTCGGCTTCATCGGGCTGGAGGGCCTGTCGGGATGGCTCATCTTCCTGGCCATCGCGGTCAAGGGGGCGTTCCCGCTGGTGCACAACTGGCTGACCGACGCCTACCCGGAGAGCACCCCCACGGGCACGGTATTCCTCAGCGCCTTCACCACGAAGGTCGCGGTGTACGCGCTCGCACGCGGCTTTCCGGGCACGGACCTGCTCATCTACGTGGGCGCGGTGATGGCCTGCTATCCGATCTTCTTCGCCGTCATCGAGAACGACCTCCGGCGCGTCCTCTCCTACAGCATGATCAACCAGATCGGCTTCATGGTGTGCGGCGTGGGCGTGGGTACGGCGATGGCCGTCAACGGAGCCGTTGCGCACGCCTTCAACGACGTGCTCTTCAAGGGCCTGCTCTTCATGTCGATGGGCGCGGTGCTGTACCGGACGGGAACGACCAAGGCATCCGAACTGGGCGGGCTCTGGAAGACGATGCCGTTCACAACCATCCTGTGCATCGTGGGAGCCGCCTCCATCTCGGCGCTCCCGCTCTTCAACGGCTTCGTCAGCAAGGCGCTCATCATGACCGCCCTGCTGGAGGAACATCACTACTGGATCTGGCCGGTGATGCTGTTCGCCTCCGCGGGCGTGGTCGAGCACGCGGGCATCAAGATTCCGTTCTTCGCCTTCTTCGCGCACGACTCGGGCATCCGCACCCGCGAGCCGCCGTGGAACATGCTCGCCGCGATGACCGTGGGCGCCGCCGCGTGCATCGCGATCGGTTCAATGCCGTGGCTGCTCTACGAGCATCTTCCGTTCTCGATGGACGGCTACTCGCCTTACGACGTGACCCACGTCCTGACACAGCTCCAGCTGCTCGCCTTCGCGATCGGCGCCGTGGTGCTGTTCCGCCTGATGCGCATCTATCCCGATGAGATTCGGGCGGTCAACCTGGATGTGGAGTGGGTCTACCGGAAGGCGGCACCCGCGATGGTGCGCCGGGTGGGATCGGCGATTCGCGGGGCGGACTCGGCCGTGAGGGGCGCAGCGCTCGGCGGAGTGAACTGGGCGCTCGGCGGCGCCTTCCGCCATACCGGCCCGCACGGCGCCCTCGCGCGCTCCTGGCCAACCGGCAGCATGGTGTTGTGGGTCGCCGTGCTGCTGGCCGCGTTCCTCATCCTGCGGGCGTTCTGACGCCGGTCTTCGAGTGTCCGCAGGTTCTCCGCGGGTCAGACTGCAAGCTCCCCGTCTGCGGCTGGGGACCCGGGGATCCACGCTCGCCCTGATCCAGAGCCGGCAGGTGGCGTCCGCGCTGGAGGCGGCGGCCGGAGCGAGCGTCTCGCTGCACACGATCCGAACCCGCGGCGACGAGCAGGCCGATGCGTCGCTCGCCCGCATCGGCGGCGAAGGCGTCTTCACCAGCGCACTGGACGGCGCCCTGCTCGACGGTGCCGTCGACGTGGCCGTGCACTCCCTGAAGGACCTGCCGACCCGCATGACCCCCGGCCTTTGTGTCGCAGCCACGCCGCCGCGCGCAGACCCGCGGGACGCGCTGGTGCTGCCCCCGGGCGACCAACGCACCCTGGCCACCCTGCCCGCCGGCTCGCGGATCGGTACCGGCTCCCAGCGCCGCGCCGCGCTCGCCCGCGCCTTCCGCCCGGACTGCATGGTGGTGCCCATGCGCGGAAACGTCGACACCCGGCTGGCCAAGCTCGACCGGGGCCACTGCGAAGCGCTCGTGCTGGCGGCCGCCGGGCTGGGGCGCATGGGGCTCTCCGACCGCGCGAGCGAGCTTCTGGAGCGCACGGCGTGGCTGCCGGCTGCGGGGCAGGGCGCGCTGGCCGTGGTGGTCCGCTGCGACGATCCGCGGGCGCGCCGGCTGGCGGGGTCGCTGGACGACGGCCCCACCCGGCAGGCGGTGCGGGCCGAGCGGGAGCTGTTGCGTCTGCTGGGCGCCGGATGCCACCTCCCCGTCGGTGTGCTGGGACTGCCCTACCCGGGCGGCCTCAGACTCTGGGCGATGGTGCTCAGCCCCGATGGCCGCCGGATCATTCGTTTCGACCGCACCGGCCGCCAGTCCGAACCGGAACGCCTCGCGGCCGACGTGGCGGCGGTCCTTCTGGGCCGGGGCGCGGGCGAGATCCTGGCAGACCTCTCCCGCGCTCCCGCCCAGCCGCCACCGTGATGGACACCCCCGGCCCCTTCGCCTGCCGGCTGCGCCCGGAATACCCGCGCGCCGCGGCCGCACCGCCGCCACGCCGATGATCCCGCCCGTCTCCCTCGACCGCAGGCTCCTCTCCATCGATGAGCTTGTCGCCCGCCACGGCCGCCCGCGCAGCGGCCGTCTCGTGTTCACCAACGGATGCTTCGACATCCTGCACCGCGGCCACGTGGAGTACCTGGCCGCCGCCCGCGCCCTGGGCGACATGCTCGTGGTCGGGCTCAACGGCGACGCCTCCGTCGCCCGCCTCAAGGGGCCGCACCGCCCCTACGTCCCCCTGCGCGACCGCGCCGCCGTCCTCGCGGCGCTCGCCAGCGTCGACGTGATCACCCCCTTCGACTCGGACACCCCCCGCGCGCTCATCGCGGCCCTGCTGCCGGACGTGCTGGTCAAGGGCGGCGACTATGCCCCGGAGGAGATGATCGGCCGCGAGGACGTCGAGGCCGCGGGCGGGGAAGTGGTGGTGGTGCCTTATCTGCCGGGACGATCCACCACCGGGCTGGTGCGCCGCATCCGCCGAGCGGAACCCCCATCATTCGAGTGAGTCGTCCTCACCCATGCGGCGTCCCTTGCGTCAGCCCCGGTTCCCATAGAGAGTTTCCTTCGCGACACGCCATCGTCCCCTTCCAGCCGGGAGCGGACGCAATCCATCCCGAACAAGGACACCCACAGACAGGAGCGCGCGAATGAGCCCGTCGCACGCACTCACGCTGGTTGCCGCCACGCGGAGCCCGCACAAACTGGACGAGATCCGGCGGATCCTGGGAAAGGATCCCGGACTGCGGGTCCTGAGTCTCGACGAAGCCGGCATCCCCTTCTCCCCCGAGGAAGACAAGATCGAGGTCTTCGACACGTTCGAAGAGAACGCCAAGGCCAAGGCCGCGTACTTCAACAGCCTTTGCGGAGCCGCGACCATCGCCGACGATTCCGGTCTCGAAGTCGATGTGCTCGATGGGGCTCCCGGGGTGCGCTCCAAGCGTTTCGCGCCCGCGCCCGACCTCGTCGGCGAGGAACGCGACCACGCCAACAACGAGCACTTGGTCAAGCTGCTCGCGAGTCACAAGCCCCATCGCCGCACCGGACGCTTCGTGTGCGTCGCCGTGCTGCACTTCGGCATGGGCGAACCGCTGGTGTTCCGGGGCGAGGCGCCGGGCACCATCGTCCTGGAGCCAAAGGGGGAAGGTGGCTTCGGATATGATCCACACTTCCTGGATCCCGAAGCAGGCCGGACCTTCGCCGAACTCGATCCCCGGGAAAAGGATGTGCGGAGCCATCGGGGCCAGGCCTTCCGGGCGCTCGGCTCGCACCTGCGCGAAACCCTCCACTACTAGCGGCTCGTGGATGAATCCGCTGGCGCACCGGGAGCGGTGAGGCGCCGGGCCGCCAGGACGCTTTGAGGGCCGAATGGCAGGCTCCGGGGTGGAGCCCGCGGTCGCGTGGGGATTGAAGCGACCGCCGAAAACACTGATTCTTCCGTGTTGAAGTGACGAGACGGGGCGTGGCGCAGCCCGGTAGCGCGCCTGCTTTGGGAGCAGGAGGTCGCCGGTTCGAATCCGGCCGCCCCGATTATCGCGATTCGGGAAATCCGAAAATCCGATTCCCTGGCAGTCCCGGGACGCACTCCCCGGCCATTCGAGCGGCTCCTCGGTGCTCCTGCTCATCCGCCTGCCGGACAGGGCGGCGTTGACATCGGCTGGCACGGGCCTGTAACATTGGGACGATTTTGAGCAGTTGGACGTCGCGGCGCCGGATGTTCCGGGTCTCGGCGGCCACCAAACAGACCGCGGGTGAGCGCGGGCAAGGAGCGCGGGATGCGTACCACCGGTACGGTGAAGTGGTTCAACGATGCGAAGGGCTTTGGCTTCATTACGCCAGAGGGCAGTGATCGGGACTGCTTCGTACACCACTCGGCCATCCAGGTCGATGGGTATCGTTCGTTAGCCGAAGGTGAGCGGGTCGAGTTCGACATCGTCCAGGGGCAGAAGGGCCCCGCGGCGGAGAACGTCGTCAAGCTCTAGGGCCCCCGGGTCCTTTCCCCAAGAAGCGCCCGTAGCTCAGCTGGATAGAGCAACGGACTTCTAATCCGTAGGTCCCAGGTTCGAGTCCTGGCGGGCGCGCCTCGTCTCGTTTTCCGTCGGCCGATTGGCTGCCGGAGAGCGTCCAGCCTCCGGGTTCTCGTCCGCCTCGGGCGAGGCGGACGAGGGTCCGGTCCCGGGTGCGTACGGTGGGTTTACGGACATCCGGCGGCGGATTACTTTTCGTCGCTCGTTCGGAGGGTCCTTCGAATCAGAGCGGTGAGGACGGCGACCTTCTGATCCCGCCGACCTCGCAACGTGGTGGGCGTAGCTCAGGTGGTTAGAGCGCCAGGTTGTGGCCCTGGAGGTCGCCGGTTCAAGTCCGGTCGCTCACCCTGCTCCGGATCGCCGACCGGCGTCACCGGGTCGATTGAGGTGGCACGCGCGGTGGCCGATCCGCCGTTCGTCAGGTCCGGCAGGCCGCGATTCGCTATCTTCGTAGCGATCAATACGCGAGATTCGTGCTCTTGCCCGAGGGCGAGGTGCCCTGACGGCCCGACGGCAGAGAGCTCCACGGAGAGCACTTCCTGCCATGAGCGGAACGCATTCGGCGCGCAGAGAGCGCATTCCGGTTCGCATCATGCCGGATCACGACAGCCTCGCTGCCGAAGTGGCCGGGCGGATTGCGGTGCTCATCCGCGAGCGTGGTCGCGAGGGGCGACAGGCGGTGCTCGGACTGGCGACCGGCTCCACTCCCGTCGGCGTCTACCGGGAACTCATCCGCCTCCACCGCGAAGAGGGTCTGAGCTTCTCGAACGTCGTGGCGTTCAACCTCGACGAGTACTTCCCCATGCGGCCCGGCAGCGTGCACAGCTACCATCGCTACATGCGGGAGCACCTCTTCGACTTCGTCAACATCCCGCTCGAGAACCGCCACATCCCCCGCGGCGATCTCTGCGAGACCGACGTGGAAGCCCACTGTCTCGACTACGAACGTCGCATCCGCGAGGCCGGCGGGATCGACCTGCAGATCCTCGGAGTCGGCCGCAGCGGGCACATCGGCTTCAACGAGCCGGGTTCCAGGCGCGAGTCGCGCACGCGGTGCCTGTATCTCGATGCGGTCACCCGGTCCGACGCCACGGCCGACTTCTTCGGCGAGGAGAACGTGCCGTCCCGCGCGATCACGATGGGCGTGGCGACCATCCTCGAAGCGCGCGAGGTGATCCTGCTCGCGACGGGTGAGCACAAGGCCGACATCGTGCGGCGCGCCGTTGAGGGCGATGTGCACGCCGACGTCGCAGCCACCTTCCTGCAGCAGCACCCGCACGCGACGGTGTATCTCGATCCTCCCGCAGCCGCTGAACTGACGCGCATCCGCACGCCCTGGCTGGTTGGCGACGTGGAATGGACGCCGCACCGCGAGGTGGAGGCCGTCGTGTGGCTCAGCCGGCGCTCGGGAAAGCCGATCCTCCACCTGGCCACCGACGACTACCGCGAGCACCACCTGGGTTCGCTGGTGTCCCGGCACGGGTCGGCGGAACCGCTCAACGGGCAGGTGTTCAACGCGCTGATCTCCAAGATCCGCGGGAAGAGCCGGTTGCCGCGCGGCCAGAGGATGCTCGTCTTCTCGCCCCATCCCGACGACGACGTGATCTCGATGGGCGGGCTGTTGCGCAAGCTGGCCGAGAACGGCAACCACGTGACCGTGGCGTACATGACCTCCGGCAACATCGCCGTGTTCGACCATGAGATCCGCCGCTACCTGGACTTCATGCGACGCACGGCCGGCGTCATCCAGCTGGGGGACCGCAGGACCCTGGGGGGCGTTCTCCACCGGGTGGAGGAGGACCTTGCGCGCAAGGAGCCCGGAGAGGAGGATCCGGTTGTGGTGCAGAACCTGAAGCGCGTCATACGCGAGAGCGAGGCGGTGGCCGGCATCCAGGCCCTGGGGCTCTCCGTTGACTGCGCCCGCTTTCTGAACCTGCCCTTCTATCAGACCGGCAAGGTCAGGAAAAACCCGATCACGGAGACCGATGTCGAGATCGTCGCCGCTCTGCTCGAGGAGGTACGCCCCTCGATGGTCTTTGCCGCCGGCGACCTCTCGGACCCGCACGGAACCCATCGGATGTGCCTGGAAGCCGTGGAGCGGGCCCTGGAGAGCTACAATGGCGCAGCGCCCTGGCTGTGGCTCTATCGCGGCGCCTGGCAGGAGTGGAGCGTAAACGAGGCCACCGTGCTGGTACCCCTCTCGGAAGGGGAGTTGCGGGCCAAGGTGCAGGCGATCTTCAGACACGAATCGCAGAAGGACTCGGCGCCCTTCCCGGGGCCGGATGCGCGTGAGTTCTGGCAGCGCGTCGTCGATCGCAACCGGGGCACGGCCGATTTTCTGCGCTCGGTGGGCTTGCCTGCCTACCGAGCCATGGAAGCGTACCTGACCCTGCGCCGGGGACATCGCGTCGAGGCGCATGAGATTCCCACC
>Ga0209544_1000057_pt1:0-137500 | contig 168092 bp, 143 predicted proteins | sample MesohylPK_FD_187297 | JGI IMG/M metagenome (GOLD analysis project Ga0209544, IMG submission 187297) | Host-associated microbial community of the marine sponge Aplysina aerophoba from Gulf of Piran - sponge mesohyl, lysed by proteinase K... | ecosystem: Host-associated > Porifera >... | reverse complement strand
GACCTCTCGTGTACCGGTTGTCCCGCCAGGGGCATCGCCGGGTAGCGACGTCGGGAAGGGATAACCGCTGAAAGCATCTAAGTGGGAAGCCTACCTCAAGATGAGCACTCCCAGGGCGTTAAGCCCTCAGAAGGGCCGTGCGAGACGAGCACGTTGATAGGCGGCAGGTGGAAGCATGGCAACATGTGCAGCCGAGCCGTACTAAGTGCCCGAGAGGCTTGACCAGCATGACTCGCATCAAAAACGGGCTTCCCATGGAAGTCCACAGGTAGGATCCGGCACTCGCTCAGGTGGGCAAGTGTCGGACCGCGTCAACCCATCGAAAGTGAAGCCTTCCGCATAGGGCGGGAGATTTCAACCCGGACGTCCGGGACCCTTTCTCATCAGACCCGTGGACATGTTGCTGGTGACCACAGCGCGGGGGAAACACCCGTTCCCATCCCGAACACGGCCGTTAAGCCCCGCTGCGCGGATGGTACTGCCGGGGCGACCTGGTGGGAGAGTACGTCGTCGCCAGCATCGTCCTTCGGCCCCCCGGAGCACGTCTCCGGGGGGTTCTTTTTCACTCCTGGACACTGATTGATGAACCACACCCGGGCCGGCATCGTGACCCTCGCGGGTGCCCCCAACGTCGGCAAATCGACGCTGCTCAACGCCTTCGTGGGCGAAAAACTGAGCATCGTCACGCCCAGGCCGCAGACTACCTGGCAGCGGGTGGCGGGGATCTTCTCGAGTCCGGCGCACCAGATCATCTTCCTCGACACTCCGGGGTTGTTTGCCGCGCGCGACCTCTTTCACCGAGGCATGGTGGAGACGGCATACCGGGCGGTCGAAGATGCGGATGTCGTTCTGGCGGTGCTGGACGCGGTCGCCTTGCGCAGGCGCAGCCGGTGGGGTGTGCTGCGTGCGTTGCTGGAGCAGACGCGGGCGCCGCGGATGGCGGCGCTGAACAAGATCGACGCGGTTCCGGGAGGGGCGGTGAAAACGCTGGTAGTAGAAGCCGAGCGGGCGCTCGACGCCCCGATCTTCCCGGTTTCGGCGCTGGAGGGCACCGGCGTGGAGGAGCTGCGGGAGGCCCTGCAGGCCGAGTTGCCGCGATCGCCCTTCCTGTTCCCGCCGGACCTCATCGCGTCGGACCCGGTGCGCTTCTTCGCAGCTGAACTGGTTCGCGAGACCGTGTTCGAGTTGTATCGCCAGGAGATACCGTATTCCGTCTTCTGTCGGCTCGAGCAATTCCGCGAGGACGATGATCCCGTCTACATTCAAGCCATCCTGTACGTCGAGAGGTCGTCTCAAAAGGGGATTCTGATCGGAGACGGGGGGCGCGCGATCCGTGAACTCGGTTCTCGGGCCCGGACCAAGATCGAACGTTTCGTCGACCGGCGGGTCTACCTTGACTTGCGGGTCAAGGTGCTCGCCGGGTGGCGGCGCAAGCGTGGACACCTTCGGAGATTGGGCTTTGCCGTTCCCCGCGGTCACGAAACGAAACGACCTCCCAGGCAGCCCGTGGACGAATCTCCGCGAGCACCGAGAGCGGCGAGGCGGCGGACTGGCAAGGCGCCCTGAAGGCCGAATGGCAGCGCTATCGGGCCGCCAGGCAACGCAGAGCGAAACCGTCCGGCACGGACGCATCGGCGCTCGCATGCCGGGAGCAGTTCGTTCGCGGGCTACCGGGTTCTGCGTTCTGTGGCTGGTGGTTGCGGGGGTGTGGCCGGCGCCGGCCACGACACAGGAAGGCGAGCTCGCCGCCGCGGCCGACGCCTCCGCCATCGTTGCGCGCAGAATGCCGTCGACCGAAGGAGCGCTCTTTCTGATCCTTCCGGTGGGCGCCCAGGGAATTGCGATGGGGCGGGCGATGACGGCGCTGCCCTCCCAGGAGAGCGCGTTCTGGAACCCGGCCGGGCTCGCCCAGGTCGGCGATCGCCGGTTCTTCCTGTATCGGGGTGATCAGCTCGCGGGCACGGCGACCGCCTTCTCCTTTCTCATGGGCCGGGAGTCGGTGGGGACGCTGGGCATCTCCTATCAGGAGTTGAACGTGGGAGACCAGCAGATGACCGGCGTCGGGGGCGAAGTGCTCGGTTCCCTGAGCGTACGCGGATACCAGGGGGTGGTGTCGTTCGCGACCGAGTTGGTAGATCGGGTGAGTGTGGGGACCAACTTCAAAATGGTGCAATTCCGCATCGGGTGCCGCGGACGGTGTCTGGACCAGGGGGTCACTGCGACGACATACGCGGTGGACGCCGGCGTCCAGGCGACCTTCTCGGACGCCGTGCCGCTCCGGGTTGGGCTGATGATCGCGCACCTGGGTCCGGACCTTCAGGTCGTCAACGCCGAACAGGCGGATCCGCTGCCGGCGCGGGCACGCCTGGCGGCTGCCTACGATGTTCTGGATCACTTCGAGGAGCAGCAGGCGTTCGACCTTCGTTTCACGGTGGAACTGGAAGAGCGGTGGCGCGATCCGGGGTCGCCATCGGTCCATGTGGGAACGGAAGTCGCCACCACCGGGAGCGAGATCCTGTCGGTCCGCGTGGGCTACGCCTACGGGCGCGACGGAGAAGGGGGGGCGGCGCTCGGGCTCGGTCTTCGCGTCGGCCGCTTCGATCTGGGAGTCGCGCGGTCGCTCGGGCGGACGTCCCTCACGACCGGTTCGGAGCCCGTGCACGTGAGCCTGGGCGTGGTTTTCTGATGAACCTCGACGTACATCGGCCCGCGACACCGCCGATGTCATGCTCGCCCACTCCAGCAGCCCGCGCAGCGCTGGCGGAGTTCACCCGGCCCGCGCGCCGCCGGCTCGCGTGGACCGCGCTCATGCTCCTGGTGGGCAGCCCCGAGGGTCTCTCCGGCCAGGGTCCGCTCGAGGCGCGGAACTCGACTTCCGGCGTCTGGGAGAGGGTGCTGGCAAGCACACCCTCGGACTGGCCTCCCGACGGCAGCCGGAGTGGGGCAACCCCTGCCGCTCTCCCGCCGGGCAGTGGGCTGCACGGAGCCTTCGGTCCGGCGGCATCCCCTCTGCACGGGCGGGGCGCGCTCCTGACGGGGCAGCAGCTTGCGCCGGCGACGATTTCCCCGACCCGGGCCCTCCTCTACTCCGGAGCTCTGCCGGGATGGGGGCAGCAGCGTCTGAACAAGATCCGCTGGCTGGGGTTCATGGCGGTGGAACTCGCCGGATGGGCCTTCCTTTGGGAGAGACGGCGGACGGGACACGAGTTCCGAACCCGCTACCGCGATCTGGCATGGTTCGTCGCGCGCCGGGGCACGCTTGGAGAACGCATGGATGGGGATTTCGAATACTACGAGGCGCTGGGGCAGTACCAGGCATCCGGCGCCTTCGACGAGGACCCCTATGTCGGCGGCGTTCAACCGGAAACCGACACCACCACCTTTAACGGAGCCCTCTGGTCGCTCGCCCGGGAGATCTTTCTGGTGCCCGGAGAGCAGGGAACGCCCGGACCGGGTTCGTCCGAGTACGATCAGGCCATGGAGTACTATGCCAGCCGGAGCATCGGACCGGAATTCCATTGGGACTGGAACGGTGACGAGATTAGTCGTTCCGAATACGACCGACTGATCCGTAGAAGCGACGCTGCGCTGCGCCGGGTTACGACCCTCGTGGGCGTGATCCTGGCGAATCACCTGGCGGCCGCCTTCGACGCGTTCATCACGGCGCGCCTGCACACCGTCGATTCCGCCGCCCAGTTCCGCCTGGTCGTTGTTCCGGAGGCGCGCGGCCGGTGGTGGGTAGGCGGACAACTGTTGCCCTGAAGCGCCCTGGCCCCACCGTCCACCTGGAGAACCGAGATCACTTCGGCGGTGCGTCACGACGTGGATCATGGCGCGATTCCGGAGGTGAGCCTAGTCTACCCCGACATGTCGCCGCTCGAGCCCGGAGGTCGTCTGCCTTGACATTCCACGCTGTCTTCATGGTTGCCTGCCCGGGGTGTTCGGCACGTTATCCGGTCGATTCGGGTAAGGTGCCGGCGGGGGGCGTCCGGGCGCGCTGCGGCAAGTGCACGAGCATCTTCCTCGTGGAATCGGGGGCCGTGCGCGTGCGCGCCACGACGGCTCCAGCCGGAGCTTCGAGGAAACCGCGGAAGGCGGAGGCGCCGAGGCCCTTTGCCGTAACCGATCCCGCCGACCGGGCCGCGCGCCTTGCGCGGGTGCTCGTCTCGGACATGATCCGGTACCATCGGGACCGGTATGAGCGAGCGCTCGAACGCGGGACCCTGAAAGAGGACTTCGCCGAGGAAGTTCGACGTTCCTGGTCGGAATACGTCCGGCGGGTGGGAGAAGACCTCGCCCACGACAGTCGTTATTTTCAGGACGAACTCAACACGACTCTGGCCTGCGGAGAGCAGCTCTTCTGAGAGGCGGGACGCTCTTCAGACGGGGCAGTTCAAAGACGGGACCCATGCACAACGAAGCCATCGAACGCTTGCGCGACCTCGAAACCAGGATCTCCGAACTTCGGAGGTATCTTTGACATCGACGCCCGCGAACGGAAGCTGGAGGAGCTGGAGCAAGCCCAGTCCGGCGAGACGTTCTGGGCCAATCCGGAGGAGGCGCGGCGGCTCATCGCCGCTGCCAATCGGCTGAAGACGTGGGTGGCGCCGTGGCAAGAACTGGCGGCCACCGCGGAAGAACTGGGCGAGTGGGTGGAAGTGCTGGCTGTGGAGGAAGACGAGGAGGTCGAGGCCCAATGGGCGTCCGATCTCGAGTCGCTGACCACGGACGTGAGCAGCCTTGAACTGCGGACCATGCTTCAGGGGGAAGACGATCACCGCGGGGCGCTCCTCACGGTCCATCCCGGCGCGGGCGGACTCGAGTCCCAGGACTGGGCCGAGATGCTCGTGCGCATGTACACCCGGTGGGCGGAGCGGCGCGGATGCAGCCTGAAGGTGCTCGACCTTCAGCCGGCCGAGGAGGCCGGCATCAAGAGCGCCGCGCTCGAAATCGAAGGCGACCATGCCTACGGGTACCTGAAGGCCGAGAACGGGGTACACCGCCTGGTGCGCATCTCACCCTTCGATTCCCAGTCGCGCCGGCACACTTCGTTCGCAAGCGTCTTCGTATACCCCATGATCGACGATGAAATCGAGGTCGACATCGACGAGTCCGACCTGCGCGTGGACACGTTCCGCGCGTCCGGGGCAGGGGGCCAGCACGTGAACAAGACGGATTCGGCCATCCGCATCACGCACCTGCCTACAGGCATCGTGGTGTCGTGCCAGCAGGAGCGCTCACAGCACAAGAACCGGTCGACGGCGATGAAGATGTTGCGCGCCGCGCTCCACCGGAGGGCGATGGAGGAGCGCGAACGCGAGCGGGAGGCCCTGGAGGCGACCAAGTCCGACAACGCGTGGGCCAACCAGATCCGCTCGTACGTGTTCCAACCCTACACGATGGTCAACGACCACCGAACGAGCGTGAAGGTCGGGGATGTCCGGAAGGTAATGGACGGGAAGATCGATCCCTTCATCCAGGCCTACCTGAAACAGTTCGGAGCGGCCGGGGTCGGATGAACCGGTCTTCCTGCCCGGACCCGCCATGACACAATCCACCAGACCCGGACCCGATCGCCCGGAGCAATCCGCCGCTGCCGACCTCGAGCGGAGCATGCGCTCCCGCATGGACAAGCTGGGGTGCCTGCGAGACCGAGGCATCGAGGCGTTTGCCTACCGCTACCCGCGCACTCACGAGGCCCGGGAGGCCGCCGCCGCCTTCGAGGCCGCCGAAGCGGCCGAAACGCTCTCGGAGCGGGGGCAGGCTGACGAGGTGCTCGTCGGCGGCCGCATGGTCGCCTACCGGAGCCACGGCAAGAGCGCGTTCGCCGATCTGGAAGACGGATCGGGACGCATTCAGGTCTATTTCCGGAGAGACCATGTGGGGGAGCAGGCGTTCGAGGACCTGGAACTCCTCGATCTGGGCGACTGGATCGGCGTGCGCGGCCGGCTTTTCCGTACACGCATGGGCCAGGTCACGGTGCAGGTTTCCGACTGGACGCTGCTGACCAAGGCTCTGAGGCCGCTGCCGCTGGGCAAGACCGAGGTGGACGCGGCAACCGGGCAACGGGTGACGCACAGCGGCTTTGCCGACACCGAGGCCCGATACCGCCAGCGCTACGCCGACCTGGCGGTCAACCCCGAGGTGCGGGAGGTCTTCCGCGCCCGGTCGCAGGTGGTGGCCACGGCGCGGAGAATCCTGGACGGCCACGGCTTCCTGGAGGTGGAGACGCCGGTGTTGCAGCCCCTCTACGGCGGGGCCACGGCCCGTCCCTTCGTGACCCACCATCACTCGCTCGACAGCCGGCTCTACCTGCGCATCGCCGACGAACTCTACCTGAAGCGGCTGATCGTGGGGGGCTTCGAGCGTGTATACGAGGTGGCCAAGGACTTCCGCAACGAGGGCCTGAGCCGGTTTCACAACCCCGAGTTCACCATGCTCGAGTTCTACCAGGCGTTCGCGGACTATCACGACATGATGGATCTGGTGGAGGAACTGGTCTCGGAGATCGCGGCTTCGGTCGCGGGCGGGCACACGGTCACCTACCAGGGCGAACGAATCTCGCTGGCTCCGCCGTTCAAGCGGATCCGGCTCGTGGAAGCGCTCGGCAACGCCCTGGGCGACGATCCCCTGGAGCTGGAGGACGACGAGCTGCGGGCTCGGGCGAAGGCGCTCCATCTTCCGGACATCGAGAAGGCGGGGCGGGGCAAGCTGATCGACAAGCTCTTCGACGTGCTGGTGCAGAAGGACCTGCGGTCGCCGACCTTCGTCCTCGATCATCCGCGCGAACTCTCCCCGCTGGCCAAGGCCAAACGCGGCGACGCGCGTCTCACCGAGCGCTTCGAGTTGTTCGTCCTGGGCACCGAGATCGCCAACGCGTTCTCGGAACTCAACGATCCCCTCGACCAGCGGGCGCGCTTCGAGGATCAGGCCCGCCTGGCGGCGGGAGGCGACGAAGAGGCCCACCGGGTCGACGAGGACTACATCCGCGCCCTCGAATACGGGATGCCTCCCACAGGCGGCGTCGGCGTGGGCATCGACCGCCTCACGATGCTGCTCACCGACCAGCCGGCCATTCGCGACGTGATTCTCTTCCCCATCCTGAGGCCCGAATGAGCGGAGGGGAAGAGGGTTGAGGCGCCTGAACTGGTACATCGCGCGGCGGTATCTGGCGGCGCGCAAGCGGGGACGCTTCCTGTCGCTCATCACCTGGATCGCGCTCGGCGGCGTGACCCTCGGGGTCATGGCCCTGGTGGTCGTGATCTCGGTGATGAACGGGATGCAGGAGGAGTTGCGCGCGAAGATCCTCGGGTCCAACCCGCATGTGCTGGTGCTCCAGACGGGCACCTCGCTGCGCATGGACCGCTGGGAGGAGGTGCTCTCGCGCGTGCGCGCCGTGGAGGCGGTTGAAGGGGCAGCGCCCTTTGTCGTCACCAGCGTCGGCATCCAGCGGGCAGGGTACGCGCAGACGGCCGACCTCTACGGAGTCCTGCCGGAACCGGAAGGCGTGCCCGTAACCGATTTCGAGCGCGACCTCCAGGACGGCGTCCATTCCCTCGGCAAGACCGAGTCGGGCTATCCTCCCGTCCTGGTCGGGAATGTGCTGGCGCAGCGCATGCAGCTCTTCAAGGGCGACACGCTGGTGCTGGTGTCGCTCGAGAACGTCAACGAGAGTCCCATCGGCGGTCTGTACCCCACGGTTCGCCAGTTCGAAATGGCGGGTTCCTTCACGACCGGCATGTACGAGTACGACCTGCGCAACATCTACACGACGCTGGCGGCGGCCCAGGACCTGCTCGGCATCGCGGGGGCGAACCAGGTCGGCGGAATCGCCGTCCGGGTGGAAGATCTGTGGGAAGCGGACGCGGTGGGCCGGGAGATCCGCGCCGCAGTCGGGCCGGGCCACTTCATCGAGAGCTGGATGACCACCAACAGGTCGTTCTTCTCCGCGCTGAAGCTGGAGGAGCTCGCGTTGGGGGTCATCCTCGGCCTGATCGTCGTGGTGGCTGCCTTCAACATCGTGAGCACGCTGGTCATGGTTGTGGTGGATCGGACCCGGGAAATCGGGATCCTCAAGTCGATGGGCATGACCGACCGCGCGATTCTGCGCGTCTTCCGCCTGCAGGGGCTCTGGATCGGCATGATCGGGACTTCGCTGGGGGTGACCCTGGGCCTGGCGGCGGCCTGGGCGCTCGACCGCTACCAGTTCATCTCGATTCCGGCCGACCTCTACTACCTGGATCATCTGCCCGTGGCAGTGGACATGCTGGACATCGCGACCATCATCGCGGTGAGCATGGGCATCACCTTCCTGGCCACCCTCTATCCGGCGTCCCGGGCGGCCGGTCTCCGGCCCGTTGAGGCGATTCGCCATGAATGAGGGGAGCCGGTCGACCGGGGTCGGCCCCGGCAACGGTGCGAACCTCGATTCCCACGAAGGCCGCGACCCGGTGCTGCTACCCCTGGAGGCCCGTGCGCTGGCACGCACCTTCGTGGGCGGCAATGGAAGTGAACTCCGGGTTCTGCGGGGGGTAGACGTGCGAGTTCACGTGGGCGAGGCAGTGTCGGTCACGGGCGCGAGCGGCGCGGGCAAGAGCACGCTGCTTCACCTGCTGGGGGCGCTCGACCGGCCGACGTCGGGAGAGGTCCTGGTCGACGGAACGCCGTTGTCCGGGCTGGACGAGGAAGCCATCTGCGGAATCCGAAACCATCACATCGGTTTCGTGTTTCAGTTCCACCATCTGCTGCGCGACTTCACCGCACTCGAGAACGTCATGATGCCCCGACTCATTGCCGGCCAGTCGCGACCGGAGGCCGAGGACGGCGCGCGCCGCCTCCTCGAGTCGGTGGGGCTCGGCGAACGCCTCGAGCACAGGTCCTGGCAGCTCTCGGGGGGAGAGCAGCAGCGGGTGGCGGTCGCCCGCGCGCTCGCCAACGACCCGGTGGTTCTGCTGGCGGACGAACCCAGTGGCAATCTCGATCATCGGACCAGCGAACAGCTGCACGACCTTCTCTTCCAGCTGAAGGACGACCACGACCTGGCCATGGTGCTGGTAACCCACAACCGTGCGCTTGCCGCGCGAGCGGATCGTGTCCTGCGGCTGGACGGCGGGATACTGGCCGAGGGAGAAGTAACCCCGTGAGCGACGATCCCCGGGTATGCAGCGAGTGCGGCGCGGCGGAGGCCGTCGTCCATCTGACCCAGATCGTGGACGACGTGGCGAGCGTTCTGCACCTGTGCGAGAAGTGCGCCGCGTCCCGCGGGGTCGACCAGCCGTCGCCGCCCCCACATTCCCCGCTCACCGACTTCCTGTCGCAGATGACCGGTCCGGAGGAGGGCGCGACGGCCGAGCAGGAGGACAGGACCTGTACCTTCTGCAGCCTTACGTTTGCGGGATTCCGGGAGAACGGTCGGCTGGGGTGTCCTCACTGCTACACCACGTTCGACTTTTATCTGAAGAACCTGCTGAGGCGCATACACGGGGGCGTGCAGCACGTGGGCAAGGTCTACCTGCCCCCGGATCCCACCGTCTCCGAGCGCGAGCAGCGCCTTGAAGGCCTGCGCCGCAAGCTGCGCTTCGCAATCAGTACCGAGGACTTCGAGCGGGCGGCGAAGCTGAGGGACCAGATCCGTTCCCTCGAGCCCGTGACCCGGTAGGGCGACCGATGGATCACCTGTCGACGATCTTCGATCGCGGCCTGGGGTGGCTCGACGCGAGCGGTCCGGACTCGGATATCGTGCTTTCCACCCGCGTCCGCCTCGCCCGCAACCTTCAGGGGTACGCGTTCGGTCCCCAGTCACGGGTCAACGACCGCCGGGCCGTGCTCGCGCGCGTGCGGGGGACCGCGGACAAGGTCGAGCTGCTGACCGAGGCGAGCGTTCACCCGCTGGCCGAACTGGACGGCGGAACCCGGCGCATTCTTCTGGAACGGCGCCTCATTTCCCAGGACCTCCTGGGCGAGACATCGGACTCCGAGCTGCCGCGGCGCGCGGCCGCCGTGGTGCTCTCGGCCCGCGATCCGGTCAGCGTGATGGTGAACGAAGAAGACCACCTGCGCCTGCAGGTGCTGGTTTCGGGTCTCGCGCTGGAAGGGGCGTGGAGCATGGTCGACGGGCTGGACGAGGATCTCGGCCGGGAACTCCCGTACGCCTACGATCACGAGCTCGGGTATCTCACCAGTTGCCCCACGAACGTCGGCACCGGGCTGAGGGCATCGGTCCTCATCCATCTTCCGGGGCTCGTGCTCACCAAGGAGATCGGCCGCGTGCTGCAGGGGTTGAGCCAGGTCGGGCTGACGTTTCGCGGACTCTACGGGGAGGGTTCCGAGGTCGTCGGCAACTTCTTCCAGGTCTCGAACCAGACCACGCTCGGAAAGACGGAGGAAGACCTGGTCGACCATCTGGACCGCATCGTGCGCCAAGTCATCGAATACGAGAGGCGGGCACGCCGCGTGCTGCTTCGGGACGCATATCAAGTGACAGAAGATAAGATCTGGCGTGCCTACGGTTTACTACGCTACGCCCGATCTCTTACTTTCGAGGAAATGATGAACCTCCTATCGGGGGTTCGCCTGGGCGCGGCACTGAAACTTCTCCCAGGGCTCCGTGTATACTCGCTCAACAAGATCATGATCTTTACCCAGTCCGCCCACCTGGAGGATGCAGCCGGGCGGAAGCTTCCTCCCGGTGAGCGCGACGCGCACCGAGCCACCTATGTGCGCCGCATCCTGGCTACCGAGGGTGTGGTGATCCCGGACACGGAACCTCCGGAGAGCAGTTCGGGCTCCGGCCCCGACTCCTGACGACCCGCGGGCACGAAAGGCAGATGAACTACAATTTCACGGATCGGGTTCGAAAGGTGCTCGCGATGGCAAGGGATGAGGCCATCAGGCTGCAACACGACTATGTGGGCACCGAGCATGTGCTGCTCGGCCTGATTCGTGAGCGGGAGGGGGTCGCCGCCACGGTGCTGATGAACCTGGGAGCGGACCTGAGCCAGGTTCATCAGCGGGTTGAGGAGGCCGTCCGCAAGGGCAAGGCCACCATAGCCCTGGGTGAGCTGCCCTACACGTCGCGCGCGAAGAAGGTGCTGGAGTTCGCGCTGGCCGAGGCACGCGAGCTCAAACACTCCTATGTCGGCACGGAGCATCTCCTGCTCGGGCTCCTGAGAGAGGAGAAGGGCATCGCGGCGCAGGTGCTCAACTCGATGAACGTGCGCCTCGACCGGGCGCGCGCGGAGTGCCTCCGGGTGCTGGGTTCCGAGATGAGTTCGGATGTCGGTGGGGGGCCGGCGGTGCCGGCCGGAGGCAAGCCGGACAAGAAGTCCAAGACTCCCGCACTCGATCATTTCTGCCGCGACCTCACCAAACTGGCCCGCGACGGCAAGCTCGACCCCACCATCGGACGTCGCGTCGAGATCGAGCGGATCGTCGAGATTCTGTGCCGGCGCAAGAAGAACAACCCGGTCCTGATCGGCGAACCGGGCGTCGGGAAGACGGCCATCGTAGAAGGACTGGCGCAGATCATCGCGGCGCGCGAGATCACGGAGGCGCTCAAGGACCACCGGCTGCTGGCGCTGGACATGGCCGCGGTCATTGCGGGAACCAAGTATCGAGGCCAGTTCGAGGAACGCCTGAAGGCGGTCATGAACGAGATCGCCCAGGGCGGCAACGTCATCCTCTTCATCGACGAGCTGCATACCCTGGTGGGAGCCGGGGCCGCCGAGGGAGCCATCGACGCGTCCAACATGTTCAAACCGGCCCTCGCTCGCGGAGAGCTCCAGTGCATCGGGGCTTCCACGCTGAACGAGTATCGGAAGTACATCGAGAAGGACGGGGCGCTGGAACGCCGCTTCCAGCCCGTCATCGTGGACCAGCCGTCCCTCCCCGAAACCGTCGACATCCTCAAGGGCCTGCGCGGCCACTACGAGGAACACCACAGGGTGACCCTCTCGGACGGCTCCCTGGAGGCGGCGGCGAAGCTCTCCGACCGCTACATCACCGACCGTTTCCTCCCCGACAAGGCGATCGACGTCATCGACGAGGCCGGATCGCGGGCGCGCATCGCCAGCCAGGTGCCGTCGCCGGAGGTCGAGGAGCTGAAGGAGGAACTTGCGGGGCTTGCGGGACAGAAGGAACTCGCGATTCGCAATCAGGACTTCGAGCGCGCGGCGGAGTTGCGGGACGAGGAGCGTGAACTGCAGCGCCGCATTCGCGAGCGCCAGAAGGAGTGGCAGGAAGCGCGCAGGCACCATCGGCCGGAGGTAAGTGTCGACGACGTCTCCTTCATCGTCAGCCGCTGGACGGGAATCCCCGTAACCCGGATGAAACAGGCCGAAACCAGGCGGCTCATCAACATGGAGGATGAGTTGCACAAGCGGGTGGTCGGTCAGGACCCCGCCATCCAGGCGATTTCGCGCGCCATCCGCCGCAGCCGCGCCGGGCTCAAGGATCCGAGGCGGCCGATCGGGTCGTTCATCTTCTCGGGCCCGACCGGGGTGGGGAAGACCGAACTGGCGCGTGCGCTGGCCGAGTTCATGTTCGCGGATCGGGATGCCCTGATTCGCGTGGACATGAGCGAGTACATGGAGCGGTTCTCGGTCTCCCGTCTCATCGGCGCGCCGCCGGGGTACGTCGGCTACCACGAATCCGGCGCGCTGACCAAGGCGGTGCGGCGGCGCCCGTATTCGGTCGTCCTCCTGGATGAGATCGAGAAGGCGCACCCCGACGTCTTCAACATCCTGCTGCAGGTGCTGGACGAAGGGCACCTCACGGACAACTACGGCAGGACCATCGATTTCAAGAACACCGTCATCGTCATGACGTGCAATCTCGGGGCCCGGGACATCTCCAAGGGCGGCACGCTGGGGTTCCACGAGGAGGATGCGCGGTCCGGCTACGAGCTCATGCGCGGCAAGGTGCAGGCGGCGATCGATCGCACCTTCAACCCGGAGTTCCTCAATCGCGTCGACGACACGATCGTCTTCCACGCGCTGAGCCGGGAGGACATCGGGCAGATCGTGCACATCCTGCTCCTGGAGATCCACGAGCGCCTGGGCGAGGAAAAGCTGACCCTCGCCCTGAGCGATGCCGCGGTCAGCTTCCTCGCGGAGCAGGGCTACAGCGAGAAATTCGGCGCGCGCCCTCTGCGGCGGGCGATTCAGCGCTACCTGGAGGATCCACTCTCGGAGATGATCCTCACGGCGGAGTTCGGCGCCGGGGACGAGATCCAGGCCGACCTCAACGAGGCGGGGGACGGTCTTACCCTGGGGGCCACCTCGGCGACCAAGACGTGAACGACCGCACCGGCGCACGTGCTTCTGCGCGCCTCGCAGGGCTCACGGCGATGCTTGCCGCCGCGTGGGTCCTTCCCTCTGCGCTGACCGCGCAGCAGGCGGATCCCGCCGCCGGCACCTTCGTCGATTCCATCACCGTGGAAGGCAACGTGCGCCTTACCGACGAGGAGATTCTCGCGGACCTCACGCTGCAGCCGCGCACCACCATCTCCTTCCGCGACATCCAGACCGCCCTGAAGGCGCTCTGGAACACCGGGCAGTACCGGGATTTCACGATCAGCGCCGCGGGCGGCCAGGGCGAGCCGGTGGTGCTGGTGCTCGATGTCGAAGAGCAGGACATCATGGACGCGGTGACCATCGTGGGGCTGGAGCGGCTCAGCCAGGGATCGGTTCGGGACACCGCCGATCTCCAGACCGGCGAGCCCTATTCCCCGCAGAAGCTCGCGATCGCGCGCGACTTCATCCGCAGCGAACTCGCGGACGACGGCATCCCGTTCGCGCGCATCGACGAGCGGGTGGAAGAGATCGCCGACAAGCCGGGGCATGTTCGTCTGACGCTCGAGGTGACGGAGGGCCAGCGCGTCACCATCGCCGAGGTGGAGTTCGCGGGCAACGAGAACCTGGCCTCCGACCAGCTGCGCGGGTCCGTCGACACGAAGCCCGAGGCGTTCTGGTGGTTCCGCCAGGGGTCATACCAGGAAAGCACGCTGGAGGAAGACCTGTTCGCCCGGCTGCCCGAGCTCTACCGCTCGCAGGGCTATCTGGATTTCGAGGTCCTGGGGGACACCCTGATCATCGACCCGGAGACCGGGAAATCGCGACTCGAAGTCACGGTCGACGAAGGTCCCCGCTACCGGGTGCGGGACTTCCTGGTGGAGGGGAACAGCCGTTTCCCCACCGAGCAGATCGAGCAGTATTATCAGCCCGAACAGGGAGGGCTGCTCAGCAGCTTCGGGATCGGCGGCGACGATGACCAGGACCCTGTGTTCGATGCCAGCGCCTTCGACGCGGCCGCGACGGCGGTGGGCACCCTCTACCGGAACAACGGATACCTGGGGGCCAGCGTCGAGCCCTACTACGAGTTCGACGAGGCGAACGGCGACGGCGACCCGACCCTGCTGGTGGGCTGGCGCATTCAGGAGGGTCCGCCCGCGTACATCCGCCGGGTCGAGGTTGAGGGCAACGACTACACTCACGAGCGCGTCATCCGGGACCAGCTCTTCACCCTCCCCGGAGACATCTATTCCGAGGAGCGGCTCATCCAGAGCTACCAGGCGGTTTCGGCGCTCGGGTACTTCGAGACCCCGATGGAGCTTCCCAGCCTCCAGCCGGCCGACGACGGAACCGGAAACGTGGACATCGTCTATCGGGTCGCGGAGAGGCAGACGGGGACCGTGAACTTCGGCACCGCGATGGGCGGGGGCTACGGGCTGTCGGGGTTCCTGGGATATGACCAGCCCAACCTCTTCGGACAGGCCAAGTCCGGAAGCGTGCGCTGGGACTTCGGCCGCTACATCAACAACTTCACCTTGTCGTACACGGATCCGTCGCTCAGGCGCTCGCGCGTGAGCGGGACGATATCCGCGTTCTACACGCGTGACCGGTTCTTCCAGTTCACCACCGGACAGCGCCGCCTGCAGGGAGGCTCTCTCCGCTTCGGGCTTCCCATGCCCGGCTCTCTGCGTACCAGACTGTTCCTGGGATACTCTCTCTCGCGCACCAGGTACGAGCTGTTCTCGAGGTCCGAGGACACCTCGCTGTTCGGCAGGGACCCCGGAATCCTGAGCACGCTCTCCGTCAGCCTCCAGCGCCAGACGCTCAACCACAATCTGTTCCCGACGCAGGGATCGAGGCAGGTGGCGTCCGCGGAAATGAACGGGGGCATTCTGGGTGGGGACGGCGACTTCGTGAAGTACGGAGTCGAGGGAACCTGGTTCACTCCCATAGGCCAGATCGGAAGCGGAGCCCGTCCGATCCGGACCACGCTCGGGCTCAGCGTCCGCGCCGGAGCGATCATCGGGAACGCCGAGCGCTTCCCCTTCGATCGCTACTGGATGGGCGGCGTCCAGTTCGGCGAGAGACTGCGCGGCTACGACGAAACCACAATCACCCCGGCCGGTTTCTACGACCGCGGATCGGGATCGGGGATTCTCGAGGGCGAGAGGCTGGGGAACGCGTTCCTGGCGCTCACGGTCGAGTATGCGATCCGCTTCAACGACAACCTGTCGCTCGGGTTCTTCTACGACGCGGGCAACGTCTGGGTGAGCGCGGCCGAGTTCACGCCCACGCGCCTGTTCCGCGGGGCGGGCGTCGGAGCTCAGCTGGTAACGCCCTTCGGACCACTGGGCCTGGACTATGCATACGGGTTCGACAAGACCAATCCGGGATGGCAGCTCCATTTCAGGATGGGACCGGGGTTCTGACCCGGAAGCCTCCATCGTACCAGGAGGGCCTTGCGGTCGCGCGGCTATTGCAGACATCCTTTCAGGCTGTGGGTTTTCGGGAACATGAAACGATTCCATCGTGACCGCGCGTTCGGGGAGGCTCGGAATATGCGTGCATTGGCAGTTGTTCTTGCGGTTGGTTCTTCCTTCTTGCCGGCCGATGACGCGGCCGCCCAGGGACCGCTGAGACTTGGGTACATCGATTCGCAGGCGATTCTGGCGCAGGCCCCCGGGGCGACCGAGGCACAGGATCAGTTCGAGCGCGACATGGCCCGTTACCGGGCGGAGCTGGATCAGATCGGGGAAGAGCTGCAGGGCATGATCCAGCAGTTCGAGCAGCAGCAGCTCACGCTTTCGCCCCAGGCGCGGGATACCCAGACCCAGACCATCCAGGCGAAGCAGGAGGAGTACAACCAGCGCGCCGCGGAACTGGAGGGGGAGGCCGGCAGACGGCAGGCCGAACTGGTGCAGCCCATCATGGATCAGGTCACGGCGGCGATCGACGAGATCCGTACCGAGGGCGGATACGCCATCATCTTCGATCTGTCCGCCCAGGCGATCGTCTCCGCGGACCCCGAGCTCAACCTGACGCAGCAGGTCATCGACCGGCTCATGCAGAATCCGCCGGCCGGCAACCGGTGAGCCTGCCTTCCTCGACCTCGGGACCCGCCACACGAGCAGGCTAGGAGACGACCATGGACCTTGCAGGAGCCGCCGCTCTCACCGGCGCGCGCCTGGAAGGGCAGTCCGGCTGGGCCTTCGACCGCGTCGTGCCGCTGGACCAGGCCGGACGCGGGAGGCTCGGCTTTCTCGCCGACCGGCGCTATCTCAAGCACCTGGACGCGTCTTCGGCCGAGGCCGTGCTGGTGGCAGAGGATCTTTCCGGCACCGTTCGCGGCCGAGTGCCCAACCTGTTGATCGCGGACCGGCCGCGCCGTGCGCTGGCGCAGTTGCTCGATCAGCTCCATCCCCCGGAAGGCGCGCGTCCGGGTATTCATCCCACGGCCGTTCTCGGGAAGGGCGTGCGACTCGGGCGGGACGTGCGCATCGACGCCTTTGCGGTGCTGGAGGAAGACGTCGAGGTAGGTGACCGGGTGCGCATCGGCGCCCACGTGTCGGTGGGCCCGGGATCGCGCATCGGCGCAGACTCGCGACTGCACCCGCAGGTCGTGCTGTATCCGGGAACCCGGCTGGGCCGGCGCGTTGTCCTGCATGCCGGGACCGTCGTGGGCTCCGACGGCTACGGCTACGTGATGCACGAGGGCCGCCACGAGAAGATCCGCCAGGTAGGTGGCTGCCTCATCGGCGACGACGTGGAGATGGGCGCTCATTGCTGCGTCGACCGCGGATCCATCGGGGACACCGTCATCGGCGCGGGGACCAAGACCGATAACCTGGTCCATGTCGCCCACAACGTAACCGTGGGTGAGCACTCCCTTCTCATCGCCCAGGTGGGCATCTCCGGTTCCACGACGCTCGGCAGGGGCGTGGTGATGGCGGGGCAGTCGGGCGCAACCGGGCACCTCGAGATCGGCGACGGGGCGCGGGTGGCCGTGCAAACCGGGGTGATCGGGGATGTCCCCGCCGGGACCAGTGTGGTCGGTTTCCCCGGACGGCCGCGCGCGGAGTTCTGGAGATCCATGGCGGCGATGCGGAAGCTCCCGGCGCTGAGGGAGCGGGTGAAGGAGCTGGAAGAACGGCTGTCGGCGCTGGAGGGGAAGAACGAATCATGACCTGGGAGAAGGAGTGTCCATGAACGGGAGCCGCCAACGCACGATCGGCCGGGAGGTGAGCCTCGAGGGTATCGGCATTCACCTGGGGGAGCCCGCGGACGTGTCGTTCCATCCGGCCGAGCCCGGCGCCGGCATCGTCTTCCGGCGGGTCGATCTGCCCGGCAAACCCGAAATCCCCGCGACCCTGGATCACGTCGTGGGCACCGAACTCGGAACGAGCATCGGCCGGGCGGAGGCCCGCATCCTCACCGTGGAGCACCTCATGGCGGCGCTGGGCGCCAGCGGGATCTCCAACGTGCGGGTGGATGTCTCCGGACCCGAGATTCCCATCCGGGACGGGAGCTTCCTGGACTTCCTGGATGCCCTGGATGCGGCGGGGGTGGTGGAACAGAAGGCGCGGGCGCGCGTGGCTGAACTCGATGAGCCGGTGGTTCTGGACGGCGGCGGCGGCGAATCGTACATCCTTGCGCCCGGCCCCGGATTCCGCATCACCGCGACCATCGACTTCGAACACCCGGCGATCGGCCGCCAGACCGGATCGTTCGACGGCCTCGGCGCCGATTTCCGAGCCGACATCGCTCCGGCGCGCACCTTCGGGTTCCTTGCCGACGCGGAGGAACTGCATGCGCGCGGCCTCGCCCAGGGGGCATCGCTGGCCAACACGATCGTTCTGGACGACGACGGCGTCGCCAACGACGAACTGCGGTTCCCCGACGAGTTCCTGCGTCACAAGATCGGTGACGTGCTGGGCGACCTGACGCTGCTGGGCAGCCGGCTGCGGGGCCATCTGGTGGCGGAGCGACCGAGTCACCGGGGCAACATCGAGCTCGGCCGGCTGGTCGAACAGCGGCTGAACGGCGCACCTCCACCCGCGTTCGATGTCGAGCGCATCCGGAGCTACCTGCCGCACCGCTATCCGATGCTGCTCGTGGACCGTATCGCGAGCGTCGAAGACGGGCGCCACATCACGGGCATCAAGAACGTCACCGTCAACGAGCCTTTCTTCCAGGGCCATTTCCCCGGGCGCGCCATCATGCCCGGCGTGCTCATCGTGGAGGCGATGGCCCAGATCGGCGGACTGCTGCTCATCGATTCCGTGGGCAACCCGCGAGACAAGCAGGTCTATCTCATGTCCATACAGAAGGCGCGCTTCCGGCGTCCGGTGCTGCCCGGCGACCAACTGGTGTGCGAAGTCGAACTGCTCCGCTTCCGGCGCGGAACTTGCAAAATGAGAGGCGAAGGATACGTGGACGGCGTGCGCGTCGCGGAAGCGGAATTCATGGCAAGAGTTGTGGACTGAAATGGCAAGAGTTGCGGGCTGAATGAGTGATTCGCTGCTGGACCCTTCGCGGACCGTTCCACCCGATGTCCACCCGTCGGCGATCGTGGACGACGGGGCCGTGCTCGGAGCGGACGTCGTCGTGGGGCCCTATGCGATCCTTGGTCCGGGCGTGCGCGTCGGAGCGAGAACGCGGATCGGCCCGCACGTCCTGATCGAACGGGACACCTCCGTGGGCGAGGGTTGCCGCATCGGCCAGGGTGCGGTGCTGGGCACCGATCCGCAGGACCTGAAGTACAAGGGCGAGCGCTCCGAGCTGATCGTCGGCGACCGTACCGTCGTCCGCGAGTACGCCACCCTCAATCGGGGCTCGGCCGCGTCCGGGCGCACGGTAGTGGGAAGCGACTGCCTCCTCATGGCCTACGTCCACGTGGCCCACGACTGCCGGCTGGGCAACCATGTCGTACTGTCGAACTCGGTCAACATGGCCGGCCACGTCACCATTCAGGATTGGGTCATCATCGGAGGCCTCGTGGGGATCCACCAGTACGTGCGCATCGGCGCCCATGCCTTCGTGGGCGGTGGCGGACGCGTCTCCAAGGACGTGCCGCCCTACTGCCGCGTCGCCGGGGGGCGTCCGAAGCTCTTCGGGCTCAACGCGGTCGGGCTGGAGAGGCGCGGGTTCCCGGCGGCTACCCGCCGGCATCTCAGGCAGACATACCGCATCCTGTTCCAGTCCGGACTCAACGTGTCCCAGGCCATGGCCCGCGTCGAGGCCGATGTCGAGCAGATTCCGGAGGTGCGCCACTTTCTCGACTTCATCCGCAACAGCGAACGCGGCATCACGCTCGGATGAGTCCTCCCACCCCGATCCGCATGGGGGTGGCCGGCGTCGGGAGCCTGGGCTTTCATCACGCCAGGATTCTGCGCGATCTGCCGGAAGTCAGGATGGCGGGGTTCTTCGACGTCGACGCTCGCCGGGCAGCCTTTGTATCGCGGGAGCTCGGGCTTGAGTCGGCCGGAAGCCTGCAGGAGCTGCTGTCGGGAGTAGACGCCCTGGTGGTGGCGGTGCCCACGTCGTCCCACGAAGGGGTGGCGCTCGCGGCCGCCGCACGCGGTGTTCACGTTCTGATCGAGAAGCCCATCGCACCTTCGCTCGACGCCGCCGATCGTATCCTGGCCGCGGCCGGCAAGGCGGGCATCGTGGTGCAGACGGGGCATGTGGAACGGTTCAACGGCGCGCTCCGGGCCGCGGCCCCGTACATCGACACCCCCCTCTTCATCGAATCGCAGCGCCTGGCGCCCTTTCGCCCCCGGGGCACGGATGTGGCCGTGGTTCTCGATCTCATGATTCACGACGTGGACCTGGTGCGCATGCTGGTGCAGGCGCCGCTGGCCGAAATCGCGGCAGCGGGGATCCCGGTGCTGACCCACTCGGTGGACATCGCCAATGCGCGCCTCACCTTCCGGAACGGCGCCGTGGCCAACCTGACCGCAAGCCGGGTGTCGAGCGAGGGGCGGCGCATGTTGCGCGTCTTCCAGCGTTCGGGATACCTGCGCGTCGACCTGGCGCGGGGGAAGGGTGAGTTCCTTCGCCTCCGGCGAGATCTGCCCGCCTTGCTTGGAGACGCCCGGGAAGCCAGGCTGGAGGAGGGGAAGGGGGGACCGGACCCGGGGCCGCCTCCGGGGCTGGAGGACATCGCCGAGCGGATTCCCTTCGAAGGTTTCCCGGAGGAACCGCTGCGGGTCGAGCTCGAGGGGTTCCGCGACGCGGCGCTCGGGCGCTCCGATCCGGTCGTCTCGGGTGATGAGGGCCGGGCGGCGCTGGAGATCACGCTGTGCATCGAGAAGAGGATTCTGGACCATGTCGCTCATTCGCGTACGTCGTAACCGCAAGAAGGACTGGATCGACGCCAAGCGGGGCAAGCCGCCCACGAAGCTCATCGCCCTGCTGGTGGCGGTGCTTGTGGTCATCTGGTATCTGGGGTTCCGGTTCTGACCGATGGCGCGCGACCCGGTGATCCTCATGCTCGCCGGGGAGCCTTCCGGTGACCTGCACGGCGCCGCCCTCGCCCGCTCGCTGCTCGAGAAGTGGCCGTCCGCCCGGCTGCTCGGGCTGGGGGGCGAACGCATGGCGGCGGAGGGGGTCGAGTGCATGGCGGGGCTCGACCAGCTTGCGGTCATGGGCTTCGCCGAAGTCGCGCGCCACCTCGGCTTCTTCCGCCGGCTCATGCGCCGGGTCCGCGACGCCATGCACCGGCACGGCGTGGACCTCGCCATCCCGATCGACTACCCGGGGTTCAACCTGCGTGTCGCGAAACACGCCCGCGCAGCCGGAATCCGGGTATTGTATTACATCGCTCCCCAGGTCTGGGCGTGGCGGCCCGGGCGCGCCCGGCGACTGGCCCGCGACACCGATCACGTCGCCGTGATTCTCCCCTTCGAGGCCGGGTTTCTGCGCAGCGCAGGCGCGCGCGCGACCTTCGTGGGGCATCCGCTGCTCGAGCTGGAGCACGAGGTGCCGTCCCGGGCCGACTATTGCCGCGCACACGGTCTCGATGCCACGCGGCCGTTGCTGGCGCTGTTTCCCGGATCCAGGCGTCAGGAACTCGATCGCCACCTGGAGGTGTTCCTGTCCGCCGCCCGCCGGCTTCAGCGCGCACGCCCCGGACTGCAGGTGGTGGTCGCACGCGCGCCCGGTCTGCCGCGCCGCGCCTGCGAGGGGGTCGCCGCCACCGTCGTCGACGACGGCCGGAGCCTGCTCCGCCATGCGCGCGCGGCGGTGGTGAAGTCCGGCACCTCCACCGTGGAGGCCGCGCTCGCGGGCGTACCCTTTGCCACCGCATACCGGACGCACCCGCTCACCTTCGCCCTCGCACGCCGCCTGGTGCGCGTGGACCACATCGCCATGGCCAACCTCATCGCCGGCCGGCGGGTGGTCCCCGAGCTGATCCAGCACGAGGCGACACCGGCGCGGCTCGAACGCGAGCTGCTTCCGCTCCTCGACGACACCGCGGAACGGCGCGCCGTGGTTGCTGGTCTGGCCGAGGTCCGCCGCGCCCTTGGCTCGGCGGGGGCGGCGCGGCGGGTGGCCGGGATTGCGGAATCCCTGTTGTCCCCGCCGCCGCAGGCGGTTTCGGGATGAGGCGGGCCGTGGAAGCCGGACTGGGTTGGGTGTGGGGGGCGTCTACCGGCGCGGCGGCCGCGGCCGGGCTGGCTCTGGCGCCGCTGGAGCAGGCCTTTGCGCTGGGGGCGGCGGTCCGCAACCGCCGATACGACACCGGACGGTTGCCGGTGCGGTCGGTCGAGGTGCCGGTGGTGTCGGTCGGAAACCTGGCGGTGGGGGGGAGCGGCAAGACACCCATGGCGGCCTGGTTCGCCGCCTGGTTCCTGCGGCGGGGCGTCACGCCCGGCGTCGTGACCAACGGCTACGGTCTCGACGAGGTACTGCTGCACCGGCAATGGAATCCCGGGGCGCCGGTAGCCGCCGACGCCCAACGCGCGCGCGCCGCCGCCGCCGTCGTTGAGCGGGGCGCGCGGGTGGTGATCCTGGACGACGGCTTCCAGCACCGGGCCCTGGCACGCGACCTGGACCTGGTACTGGTCGCGGCGGAACACCCGACACCGGTGCGACTCCTGCCCCGAGGCCCCTACCGGGAGCCCGAGAGAGCCCTCGCGCGGGCCAAGGGTGTGATCGTGACCCGCCGAATCGCTAGCTTTCGCACAGGCCGCCGTCGAGCCCGGGCGCTCGAGGCGGCCCACGGACTGCGCTGTGCCCTTGTGAGCCTGGAGTTCTCGCAGTGGAGCGACCTCGCGGGTGCTCCCGCGGCCGCCCCGACGGGCCCGGCGCTGCTCTTGTCAGGTATTGCCCGTCCGTTGGAGTTTCACGGGTTGCTGCAGCGGGAGATCCCCGGGATGGACATGGAGCCGATGACGTTCAGTGACCACCACCACTACTCCGCCGCGGACATCGCCGCCATCGTGCGTCGCGCGCGCGGTCGTCAGGTAGTGACCACCGCCAAGGATGCGGTAAAACTGCAGCAGCTGGGAGAGCACGGGGTGGACGTGCGCGTCCTGCACCTCAAGGTCGTCTTCGAGAGGGGCCGGCGGTGGCTGGAAGGTGCTCTTTCCGAGCTTCCGGGGATCGCCGGAATGACGAGGGCCGGAGGGAACACCCGGTGAATCTGGAGCTGCTGGTTGGCCATCCGTCCGGCTCCCCCCTGGTGGCCGACTACCTGACCCGACGCCCCTCCGCCCTGGCCTTCTTCCGCGGCGACCCCACGCTGGCGGCCAGCTACGCGGCCGCGGCGGAGGCCGTGGCGGCACGCTTCGACCGCGCCGCCCGCGCCCGGGCCGTGGATTGCATCTACGCCCCTACGCCGGCGGTGCGGGCGCGGCTGGACCGGCTGGTTGAAGAGGATGGCTTCTTCGTGACCACCGGCCAGCAGCCCGGCCTCTTCACCGGTCCCCTGTACAGCGTCTACAAGGCGCTGACCGCCGTTCAGCTGGCACGCGCCCTCGAGGAGCTGCTCGGAAAGCCCGTGATTCCCCTCTTCTGGGTGGCGTCCGAGGATCACGACTGGAGGGAGGTGGACCACACCTATGCCGTCAGCGTCGCCAACGAGCTGCAGCGCGTCGCACTCGACAACGCTCCGGAGCGTGGAGACCGTCCCGTCCACCGCGTGCCGATGGGGGACGCCATCACTCCGGTGCTGGAAGAGTTCCTCTCCCTCTTTCCGGACAACGACTTCAAGCCGGCCTGCGCGCGGCGACTGCGTTCCGCGTACGCGCCGGGGCACTCGCTGGGCGAGGCTTTCATCCGGGTACTCGCCGATTGGCTGGGGCCGCTGGGGATGGCATTCGTCGACGCCTCTTCGCTCCCGCTCAAGCGTGCCTCGCGGACGCAGTTCACGGCCGTGCTGGACGGTTCGGTCGAGCAGGAGGCGCTGCTGGGCAGAACCGCGGAGCAGCTTCGGGAAGCCGGGTATCACGTACAGGTTCCCATCCTCGCCGGCGGCGTCAACCTCTTCTTCGAGGGAAGCTCGGGACGCGAGCGCGTCTACCGCAGCGGGAGCGACTTCCGGCTCAGGCACTCGGGCGAACTTCTGACCCGCCGCCGGATCCTCGCCGCATCGGATGCCGACCCGCGCGTGCTGAGCCCCAACGTCCTGCTCCGCGCGGTGGTCGAGGGCACGGTCTTCCCGGTGGTGTCCTACGTCGCCGGACCGGGGGAGATCGCCTATTTCGCACAGCTCCGGGGCCTGTTCGATCTCTGCGGGGTCCGGATGCCGGTGGTTCATCCCCGATTCTCGGTTACGGTGATCGAACCCAAGATCCGCAAGGTGCTCGACAAGCTGGATCTGTCCGTCCAGGACCTCGCCCGACCCTTCGGCGAACTTGCCGGACGCGTCGTGCAGGAGGACATCCCGGATGGCGTCCGCCAGGCACTTGGGGACTTGCGCGGGGGTATCGGCAGGGGCGTGGAAGAGTTGAGTCGCGCGGCGGCCACGCTGGATCCCACGCTCAAGGGTCCCGCCAGGCATGTGCGCACGGTCGCCTTCGACGCGCTCGAGCAGATGCGGAGGAAGATCATCCACAGCCTCAAGCGCGAGAAGCAGACCAGACTCCGCCAGCTCGAGAAGGCTCAGGTGCACCTGTATCCCGGGGGAGGTCCGCAGGAACGATCGCTGAACGCCTGCTACTACCTGATGCGCTACGGACGCGAATTCCTGGACGCGCTTCACGATCGCTTCTCCGTACGGTTGGCCCGTGACGGGTCCCACGCCGCGAACATCGCGGGCGTCGGGTCGTTCCGGGGCTGAAGACGGCGAATCGTTGTCAGACGGGCTTCCCCAACCCTAGTTTCGGACCATGTTGCTCTGGCTACTCCTCCTCGTCCTGCTGATCCCGATCCTCTCCATCGTACTGGACTCCCAGGTCGGCAAGGCGCTCGCGACACGTCTGGAACGCCGCGGGCTCGGTGACGGAGACCGCATCGCCGACGAGCGCATGGCCCTTCTGGAAAGCGAGACCGAGCGGCTCAGTTCGGAGGTCGACAGGCTGTCGGAGGAGAGCCGGTTCCTCCACCGGCTTCTCACCGAGCGAACTCCGGACAGGGATCTTCCTTCCGGTGACCGGGAACGCTGAGTCGGGAGAGTCACCCGGGAGAGACGGACGCCGCTCCGCGGCCCTGGTGGCGGCCGGCATTCTTGCGAGCCGCGTGGCCGGACTCGGCCGCGATGTCCTGTTCGCGTTCTTTTTCGGCAACAGCGCCTTCGCGGAGGCCTGGAGGGCGGCGCTCCGCATCCCCAACGTACTGCAGAATCTGTTGGGCGAGGGCACGCTGAGCGCCTCCTTCGTCCCCATCTACGCGGAGATGCTGGAGCGCGGGGAACTCGAGCGCGCGGGACGATTCGCCGGAGCGGCGTTCGGGATCCTGACCGCGGTGGCTGGTCTGCTCGCCCTGCTCGGGGCCGCTCTGGCGCCGCTGGTGGTCACGGTGTTCGCGCCGGGCTTCGACGGACAGACCCGGGAACTCACCGTGCAGCTGGTGCGCATCCTCTTTCCCATGACCGGGGTGCTGGTGCTCTCCGCTTGGGCGCTCGGCATCCTGAACAGCCATCGACGGTTCTTCGTGTCCTACGTGGCGCCCGTGCTCTGGAACGCGGCCATGATCGCGACCATGGTTGCGCTGGGCTGGATCTGGGCCTTCGAAGGGGACGATCTGATCGTGGGGCTGGGGTGGGGCGCCCTTGCCGGAGGTGTACTTCAGTTCGGCTTTCAGCTTCCGTTTCTGGCGGGGAAGCTCCGACACTTCCGGCCCTCCCTCGATCTGGACGTGCCCGGCGTCCGCGAGGCGATCCGCAACTTCGTTCCGGTCGTGTCGGCGCGGGGGGTGGTCAACCTGAGCGCGCTGGTGGAGCTCCAGCTGGCCAGTTTCCTGACCGCCGGGGCCGTGGCGATCATGGGCTACGCGCAGGCGCTGTACCTCCTGCCCATCTCCCTCTTCGGCCTAGCGGTAGCGGCCGCCGAGCTCCCGGAACTCTCTCGCCAGCGCGAGCAGGCCGGAGTATTGCTGGCCGGGCAGGTGTCCGATGCCCTGGAGCGGGTGGCGTACTTCGTCATCCCGTCCATGCTCGCCTGCCTGCTCTTTGGAGACGTCATCACGGCGGCGATCTACCAGCGCGGCGAGTTCGGGCCGCTGGACACAGCGGCAACCTACGCCGTGCTGGCCGCCTACAGCGCGGGGATGTTCGCCTCGGCCAGCTCGCGCATGCTGTCCTCGGCGTTCTTCGCGGTACGCGATCCGCGCGCGCCGGCCCGGGTTGCCGGGCTGCGCGTGGCGGTGTCGCTGCTGGTTGGCGGAGCGCTCATGTTCCCGTTTGACGCCTTCGCGGTGGGCCCCCTGCGCCTCGGCGCGGTGGGGCTCGGGCTGGGCACTTCGCTCGCCGCCTGGCTGGAATACGGGCTGCTGCGCCGGAAGCTCCGGCGCGCGCTGGGACCGCACGGAATGGCGCGCGGGCGGCTGCCCCGTCTGCTCGCGGCAGGGCTGCTCGCGGTCGCCGCCGGGTATGGGGGAGAACTGCTCTTCGGAGGCCTCCATCCCGTTCTTGCGGCCGCGGGCACGCTCCTTCCTTTCGGGGGCGTGTATCTCGGCTCCACCCGCCTGCTCGGACTTCGTCTGGGAGGCGGCGGATGACGATCACACCCCGGCATCTCGAACACCTCCCGGTCCTCCCGGGGGTGTACATGCTGAAGGACGGCGACGGGGAGGTACTCTACATCGGCAAGGCCAACGCCCTGCGTGCGCGCGTGCGCAGTTACTTCCGGCCGGATCGCGCGCGGTCGCTCAGGACGCGCGAGCTGGCCCGCCGCACCGCCGACGTGGAGACCATCGTGGTGGGTACGGGCGCCGAGGCGCTCATCCTTGAGGCGAACCTCATCAAGGAGTACCGGCCGCGTTTCAATATCCAGCTGCGCGACGACAAGAGCTATCCGCACATCAAGGTGACCGTGGCCGAGCCCTTTCCGCGCGTCTTCGTGACCCGGCGGCTGCGCCAGGACGGATCGCGCTACTTCGGGCCCTATACTTCGGTGGGCCTGATGCGCCGGTCGCTCGAAGTCGTGAAGCGGCTCTACACGGTGCGATCGTGCCGGTACCGGCTTCCGAAGGAGACACCGGCGCGTCCGTGCCTGGACTACCACATCGGGCGTTGCAGGGCGCCCTGCGTGGGCCTGCAGAGCCGGCAGGCCTACCGCGAGATGATCGATGAGATTCTGCGCGTGCTCGGGGGCGATACCGAGGCCGTGCGAACGCGCGTGGAGGCGCGCATGCAGCGTGCCGCCGAGGCACTGGACTTCGAGGCCGCCGCGAAGCACCGCAACGTGCTCCAGGGGCTGGATGCGCTGAGCCGCCACCAGCGTGCCTACCGTCTGGGAGGTGGCGACCAGGACGTGATCGGGCTGGCCCGGGACGGCGAACTCGGAACCGCAGTGGTTCTGCGCATCCGGGGCGGACTCCTGCTGGGCCGCGAGACCCGACGGCTCTCGGGGCTGTCCGACGAAGATGACGGCGCGCTCCTCGGCGCCGTGGCTTCCCGGTTCTACCTCGGATCGGGGCGGGAGGGGCAGGCCGAGCTCCCGGGGGAGGTGCTCATTCCCGCCGAGTTCGAGGATCGCGCCCTGCTCGAGGGCATTCTCAGCCGCGCGGCCGGACGCAAGGTTGTGTTCCACCGGCCTCAGCGGGGCGACAAGGTGCGGCTGATCGAACTGGCCAGCGCCAACGCGCGCCACACCATGGAGGACCGCGTCACCGCGCTCGAGTACGCCGCCGACCGCGCCGACGAGGTGCTCTACGACCTTCAGAAGCGGCTCGGGCTCAAGGTGGTGCCGCGGATGATGGCCTGCTTCGACGTCTCCCACACCCAGGGAACGGAGGTCGTGGCGAGCGTCGTGGTCTTCCGCAACGGTGAACCCCGGAAGGCCGGGTATCGGCGGATGCGCATCCGGGGCGGTTGGGGCAACGACGACTTCCGCTCGATGGGCGAAGCGGTCTCGCGCTATGCGAAACGGCTTGTGAAGGAGGACGCCCCGGTTCCGGATCTCGTGCTGGTGGATGGCGGCAGGGGCCAGCTCTCCGCCGCGCTCGAAGCCCTCGGCTCGGCGGGGCTGCAGGAGACGGCGGCGGCGTCGCTCGCGAAGCGGGAAGAGGAGGTGTTCCTGCCCGGCAGGCGCCGGCCGGTGCGCATGGGCCGCGCGGACCGGGCGCTCCATCTCCTGCAACGCATGCGCGACGAAGCCCACCGCTTCGCAGTATCCTATACCCGCAAGCTCAGGCGCAGGCGCACGCTCACGAGCGAACTCGACCGGATCCCGGGCATCGGCGACAAGCGGCGGCAGGCTCTGCTGACCCGCTTCGGGTCGGTGCGCGGCGTGCGTTCGGCCAGCCGCGCCGAGATCGCGCGGCTGCCCGGCTTCAGCGACGTGCTCGCCACGCGGGTGCTCACCTACCTGGGCAAATGACCTCGTCCAAGCCAACAGGGGACCAGCCTGGCATGACCGTTCGCACCCGCTTCGCCCCCAGTCCCACCGGCCGCCTGCACGCGGGAAACGCGCGCGTGGCGGTCTTCAACTGGGCGTTCGCGCGCCACCATGGGGGAGCCTTCATCCTGCGCGTCGAGGACACCGACGTCGAGCGCAACGTGGCGGATTCGCTTGATACGATCCTCGACGATCTGCGCTGGCTCGGAACCCCGTGGGACGAAGGCCCGGAAGTCGGCGGAGACCATGGCCCGTACAGACAGAGCGAGCGCCAGGCGGTGTATGCCGAAACCGCCGGGCGACTCGTGAAGGCGGGCCTGGCCTACCCCTGCTACTGCGATCTCGAAGCGGCGGTGGAGCCCGGCTTCCGCTATCCCGGGACCTGTCGGACCCTGACCCGGGCCGAACGGGTCCGGCGCGAGCGCGACGGGCGGCGCCCGGTGACGCGCTTTCACGTCCCTGCCGGCGAGATCGTGGTGCGTGACGAGGTCTACGGAACGGTCTCCTTTCCGCCGGACGAGTTCGGCGATTTCGTGATCGTGCGCGCCGACGGGCGCCCGACCTACAACTTCGCGGTCGTCGTGGACGACATCGCCATGCGCATCACGCACGTCATCCGCGGGGTGGGCCACCTTTCCAATACGCCCAGGCAGGCGGCGCTCTTCGACGCCCTGGCTGCCCCGCGGCCGGTCTTCGCCCACCTCCCGATGGTGCTGGGCACGGACCGCCGCAAGCTGTCGAAGCGCGAGGGCGCGTCCTCGCTGGCCCTGTTGCGCGAGGCGGGGTACCCGGCTTCCGCGGTCATGAACTACCTCTCACTGCTGGGATGGTCCGCGCCGGGTGGGGAAGAGATCCTGACCCCCGCCGAACTGGTCCGCGAGGTGGGACTCGAGCGCATAGGCACCAGCAACACCGTGTACGACCCGGACAAGCTGCGGTGGGTGTCGGGGAGGCACATCGCCCGTATTCCGCTCCCCGAGCTGGCGCGCGCGGTCAAGCCTTTCGTCGATCCGGCCCGCGTGCCCGCAGACCGTTACGACCTGTCCCGGGCCGTCGACGTGATTCGCGGGCGCATGACCACCTATTCCGAGATCAACGACCATCTTTCGCTGTTCCTGGTGGCCCGTGGGCCGGAGTTGAAGGGCGTCCAGGCGGCTCTCCGGGACGACGCGGGCGCGGGTGTCGTGTTGCGCGCGGCGGCCGATCGCCTGGCCGCCCTGCCGGAGTGGGAGGCTCCCGCCATCGGCCGGGCGATCCGCGCCGCGGGCAAGGAGACGGGTGCCCGCGGCCCCGCGCTGTTCCACCCGGTCCGAAAGGCGGTGACCGGGCGGGAGAGCGGACCCGACCTGGGACAGGTGCTTGGCGTCTACGGCCGCGACGAAACGCTCGAGCGCATCTCCGCGGCGCTCCCGGACGGGCTGACGCAAGGCTGAAACCACCCGGCCGGCCGGCATGTCCCCGGCCGTTTGCGAGGCCCGCCTCCGGGTTTGACGAGAGTCCCCCTTCATGTGATACTGTCAGGTTCTACGGGTACGTTTTCCGAGTACTCCGAAATCGCGTGCGAAACGGTGGCTCGGCCGCGCATCAATCGAGAGGAGGAAGCCGGAAATGAGGTTCCAGGCTGGTGTCGTGCTGGCGGCGAGTATGGTGATCGTGGCGGGCGGTTGCGCCGCCGGTTCAGGTGGCGGCGGGGGCGGAGGCGACACGCCCATGCCCCCGGGCATGGAAGAGGGAGTCCCGCCGCGCGACAACATGTTTACGCGCACCGCCGCGCTGGCGTTGTCGCAGGCGATGCAGAACGCCGACCCCGGGGAACGCGAGTCGCGGTACCAGGAAGCGTTGCAGGCGGCCATGGACGGCATCGCCAACGACCCCGGCAATCCGCAGTCGTACCGTCAGGCCGGAGAGGCCTTCGTGGGGCTGAACGACCTCGTCGGGGCCGACTCCATGTGGACCAGGGCCGAAGATCTCTACCCGCTCTACTCCTTCGACCTGGATCCGCTCCGCGAGCAGCAGTGGGTGAACCAGTACAACCTGGCGGTGAACCAGATCCAGACGGGCGACATGGAAGGGGCGATCCCCCAGTTGGAATCGGCGCACGCGATTTACAAGGGACGCCCCGAGGCGATGCTCAATCTGGGCTCGCTTCATGCGCAGCTCGGGAACGAAGGCGATGCCGTGGATTGGTACAGGATCGCACTCGAACTGCTGCGCGGCCCGGAATTCGAAACGCAGCCGGCAGACATCCAGGCGACATGGTCGGAGAACGAGGAGATCGCGGCCTTCAACCTCGCCCAGATCCTGGCGAACGCCGGCCGCAACGAGGAAGCCGAGGTAGCCTACCGCACCTACCTGGAGCGAAGCCCGGACAACGTCACGGCGCTGAGCAACCTCGCCGTGGTCCTGATGTCCATGGACCGCAACGAGGAAGCCGCCGAGATCTACCAGGCGCTCCTGGCGCGTACCGACCTGGATGCGCGCGACTACTACGTCACCGGCATCGGCCTCTACAACGCCGAGAACTACTCGATGGCGGCACAGGCCTTCGGCCGGTCGTACGAGCTCATTCCCGAGAGCCGGGACGCGCTCTACAACTACGCGCAGGCCCTCTACCTCGCCGGGGAACTGGACGAGCTGTACCCGGCCGCGGTATCCCTCGCGGAGATGGACCCGCATAACAACAACGTCTACAGGCTGCTGGCCCAGGGCCTGATGGCCCAGGGGGACACGGCGGAGGCGGCGCGGGTTCTGGAAGAGGAGATGGCGACCCTCGAGTTCGAGATCGACGGCACCATGCTGCAACCGTTCGGCGGTGGAGGCGGCGTCGTGAGCGGCGAACTCGTCAACCACTCGCTGCCTGAAGGCGGCTCGATCGACATCCGTGTTTTCTTCTTCGGCACGGACGGGCTCGAAATCGGAACCCAGGATGTCTCGGTGGCGGTGCCGGCCGCTGAGATGCGGGAGGTGTTCCGGGTCGAAATGGACACCGACCAGGACGTGGTCGCCTATCGATACGAGGTCATTTCCCCGGAGCCATGATTTCTCAGGGCCTGCGGGAGTCCCGGGCGACGGCGCGGATGACGCGTCGCCCGGGCTTCCCGCTCAGGTCCGTTTGCGGGCGTAGCTCAGTTGGTAGAGCATCAGCTTCCCAAGCTGAGGGTCGCCGGTTCGAGCCCGGTCGCCCGCTTCCTCCCCGGGTGACGGCTCCGTCGCCCGTCCCTCGCTGGCGCGATGCCGACCCGCCCGCGCCATCAGAAAAGCTGCTAGTTTTCTGACATAACCATCTCATTGTGCGCCCGCGCGCGGTGTCGACAGCCGCGGGCAATCGGGCTCGCCGGCCCCGTCCAGACTCTTGGAGACGAGCATCATGAAGGCCATTTCGACCGCGACTTCCGCACTCGTTCTGATTGTTGCCGCCTGCGCTCCCGACGACAGTCCGCCGGCGGAGTCCGAGCAGACGACCGGACGAACGCCTCAATTCGAGAACGAGTATGTCGAGGTCTGGAAGAGCGTGATCGTGCCCGATCAGCCGCTGGAAATGCACCGTCACGACAATCCCCGCGCCATCATCGCGCTCACGGGCGGGACCCTGACGGTCGTGAACGACGCCGGCGAGGAGCGCGACATGACCTGGGAGACCGGGAGCGCCTACTGGCTGGAGGCCGACCCGCCGGGCGAGCTGCACGGCGACGTGAACGAGGGACCGGAGCCGGTTGAAGTGATCGTCGTACAGTTGAAGCGACCCGCGATGGAGGGGGCGCCGGGCGGCCGCTGAGCGACCGCGGAGCCGCCGGAGGACAACAGGATGGTTCGGATCGCCGGGGTCGAGAGCGGGAGCATCGCGGAAGAGCTCCGGCTTGAGATCGGCACCCGCGTCGTGCGCATCAACGGGCAGCGAGTGCGCGACGGCATCGACCTCGCCTTCCTCCTCGGAGATCCGGAGCTGGCCGTCGAGACGGTCTCGCCCGCGGGCGAACACCTCGTGTACGACATCGAACGGGATCCGGGGACGCCGATCGGGCTGGTCCCGGAGCCCGACAAGATCCGCGAATGCGCCAACAAGTGCGTCTTCTGCTTCATCGACGGCAACCCTCGGGACGCACGGCGCAGCCTGTGGCTGCGGGATGACGATTTCCGGCTCTCCTTCACCTACGGAAGCTACGTCACCCTGACCAATCTGGGGCCACGGGGCCTGCAGCGGCTTGTGGACCAGCGCATCTCGCCACTGTACGTGAGCGTGCACGCCACCGAGCCGGAGGTTCGCGAACGCCTTCTGGTCAACCGGCGCGCGGGGCTCATCATGGAGCAGCTCTCCTTTCTGCTCGAAGGGGGGCTGGAGGTGCATACCCAGGTGGTGCTCTGCCCGGAATGGAACGACGGCGCGCACCTCGACCGGACCGTCGACGACCTCTGGTCGCTGGGGCCGCGGGTGCGCTCGCTCTCGGTGGTTCCGGTGGGGCTCACCAGGTACAACGAGAACCGGCCGGTGCGGCGCCTCACTGCAGCCGAAGCCGCAAACGCAATTGAACAGGTCGAGCGGGCCCGGCAGCGGACGCCCGGCCGGAGGGAAACCCGCTGGGCCTACGCCGCCGACGAGATGTTTCTGATCGCCGGGATGGAAGTGCCCGGTGTCCCCTATTACGACGACCTGTCGCTCGTGGAGAACGGCGTAGGCGCGGTGCGCCGCTTCCTGGACGACCTGGACGCCGGTATGGACACGCTGCCCGACCTCTCGGGGCACCGCATCCGCGTGGTGACGGGCCGGTCGATGGCTCCCTGGATCGAGGCCCGTGCGGGGAAGCTGGAATCCGCCACGCGGGCGGAGGTCGAGGTGCTGGCCGTGACCAACCGCTACTTCGGAGAAGGGGTTACGGTTGCGGGCCTGCTTGCGGGGCGCGACATGCGCGCGGCGCTCGGGGAGGGACGGCGCGAGGACATCATCCTGCTTCCGGCCGAGGCTCTCAACGCCGATGAAGTGTTCGTCGACGACTATCCCCTGGCGCGGCTTGAGCGCGAACTGGCGCCGGCGAGGGTGCTCGCCGGTCACGAGATCACTCGGGCGCTTGCGGAGTCATGATCGACGCGCGACTCCCGGTGGTCGCGGTGGTCGGCCGTCCCAACGTGGGCAAGTCCACGCTCTTCAACCGCGTCCTGGGACGGCGCAAGGCGATCGTGGACGACACCCCGGGCGTGACTCGGGACCGGCACTTCGCCCGCGCCGACTGGGCGGGGCGGGACTTCTTCCTGGTCGATACCGGGGGGGTGGTGGAGGGCAGCGACAGCCCGCTCGACCGGGCGGTGCGCACCCAGGCCCTGGCGGCCGTGAAGGAAGCCGACCTGATCCTCTTCGTGGTAGACGCCAGGGACGGCATCCATCCGCTGGACGAAAAGCTCGGCGCGGTGCTGCGGCGCAGCGAGCGTCCGGTTCTGCTGGTGGCGAACAAGGTGGACAACCTTCCGCGCGAAACTTCCCACCACGAGTTCTGGGGCCTGGGCCTGGGCGAGCCGGTCCCCGTGAGCGCGATCTCGGGGAAGGGAAGCGGCGACCTGCTGGACGTGGTGCTGGAGGCACTGCCTGATCCCGAGACCGTTCGCACCGAGCCCGACACGGTGCGGGTGGCGGTGATCGGCAAGCCCAACGTGGGCAAGTCCAGCTTCGTCAACCGATTGTTCGGCGAGGAGCGCATGGTGGTCAGCGAGGCGGCCGGCACCACCCGCGACCCCGTGGACTCCACCATGCGCTACCACGGACGCAATCTGGTCTTCGTGGACACCGCCGGGCTGCGCCGCCAGGCCCGCATCCACGACTCCATCGAGTACTACGCGTGGCTGCGCGCGACCCGGGTGATCCGGGAGGCGGACGTATGCCTGGTGCTGACGGACGCCTCCTCGGGCATCCACATGCAGGACGTGAAGGTCGCCGAGACGGCCTGGGACTCGGGCTGCGGGGTCATCCTGGTGGTCAACAAATGGGATCTCGTCGAGAGGAACGGCTCCACCGCGCCCGGAATCGAGAGAGACGTGCGCGCGCGCATCCCCTTCCTGCGCTGGGTGCCCTTCGTCTTCACCTCGGCGCTCACCGGCCAGCGGGTGCGCAGGACTCTGGATCTCGTGCTCCGGGTCCAGGAGGAACGGGAACGCCGCATCCCGACCCCGGAATTCAACCGGGAGCTGGGACGGCTGGTGGCGCGCCATCCACCGGCGCATTCGCGCGGGCGGGCGGTCAAGGTTCGCTATGGCACCCAGGTGGGCGTCGCTCCTCCCGCCTTCGTCCTCTTCAGCAATCTGCCCAGGGAGATTCAACCGGCCTACGCACGTTATCTTGAGAACGGGTTCCGCCGCCGCTGGCCGATGGCGGGTTCGCCGCTCCAGATGCGCTTCAAGGCGGATGGAGGCCCCGACAGACGATGACCCCATGGCTCTGGTTGCTGGCCGCCTATTTCGCGGGATCGCTCCCGACCAGTTACGTCGTCGGAAAGGCGATCGGCGGAATGGACCTGCGCCGCGAGGGAAGCGGCAACCTGGGCGCGACCAACGTCTACCGGGCGATGGGGTTGCGCGTGGCGGTGCCGGTCGCGCTGGTGGACATCGGCAAGGGCTGGCTGCCGGCCTGGCTGTTTCCGATGCTGGACGGCGGCGCCGCGAGCGGTTGGGCGGCAGCGTACGGCGCCGCCGCGATCCTCGGCCACACCTTCTCCTGCTGGATGCGCTTCAGGGGGGGAAAGGGCGTGGCCACGGCCGCCGGGGCCTTCCTCGCGCTGTCGCCGGTCGCCGTGCTGGCGGCCGCGGCGGTCTGGGTGCTGGTCTTCGCGGGGCGGGGCATCGTCTCGCTCGCATCGATCGCGGCGGCGGTCGCGCTTCCGGCGGTGGTGGTGGTGGGGAATGCAGTGCGCGGCGCCGGGGATCCATGGGTCGCGGGGCTTGCGGTCCTGTCCGGCGCCTTCATCGTCTGGGCCCACCGGTCCAACATCGGGCGACTGCTGAGGGGCGAAGAAGGGCGCATCAGTGACGATCGACGTGCCCGACGGGGCGAAGATGGCTGAGCCCGCCCACAGGATCGGCGTGCTGGGCGCCGGCAGCTGGGGGACGGCCCTGGCCGCGCTCGCCGCGCGCCGGGGGCACGACGTCTGTCTGTGGGCGCGCGAGCCGGAAGTCGTGCGGCAGATCCGGGAGGGCGGCGAGAACCAGTGCTTCCTGCCCGGCGTGGAACTTCCGCGCGAACTGAACGCAACCGGAGAGATGGAAGGGGCCGTCGCCGGCGCGGAGATCGTCATGTCGGTGAGTCCCGCGCAGTACGCCGGGACCGTCGTGGGACGCGCCGCGCCCTTTCTGGAGTCCGATGCCGTGGTGGTGTCGGCCTCCAAGGGGATCGAGATCGCGACGCTGCGGCGCATGGACGAGGTGATGTCCGAGCTGCTCACGCCGCGACAGGGCGCGCGCCTGACCGTGCTCTCGGGTCCCAGCTTCGCGGCGGAAGTGGTGCGCGGCCAGCCCACCGCGGTGGTGGCGGCGAGCCGGTCGGAGGAGGCCCGCCTGCTGGTCCAGACCGCCCTTCAGGGCCCCAGTTTTCGCGTGTACACCAACGACGACGTGATCGGGGTCGAGCTGGGCGGCGCCCTCAAGAACGTGATCGCGCTGGCCGCCGGGGTGGTGGCGGGCCACGGTTTCGGACACAACACGCTCTGTGCCCTGATCACCCGCGGACTGGCCGAAATCACCCGGCTCGGGGTTGCCATGGGCGCCCGTCCACCCACTTTTTTCGGGTTGGCGGGAATGGGCGACCTGGTCCTTACCTGCACCGGCCACGTGAGCCGCAACCGCACCGTGGGCTTCGAGCTCGGACGGGGGCGCACCCTGGACGACATTCTGGGCGGCATGACGGCGGTGGCGGAGGGCGTGAAGACGGCGGAGGCCGTGCACGAGCTGGCCGCCAGGTATCGGGTGGAGATGCCGATCTGCGACCAGGTCTACGATATCCTGATGGGGAGAACGGACCCCGCCGAGGCGGCGAACAACCTCATGATGCGGGATCCCAAGCCGGAACACTGGTCGTGACCGCGTCGCCGATCCAGGGGCCCGGGAGGAGCCATTGAACGAACCGATCGCGCGGCGCGCGTACTATTCCATCGGTGAAGTGTGCGACCTCACCGGAATCCAGGCGCATGTGCTGCGCTACTGGGAGACGCGATTCGAGCTGCTTCGCCCCGTAAAGAACCAGGCCGGCAACCGGGTCTATCGTCCCCGGGAAGTCGAACTGGTGCTTCTGCTCAAGCGTCTCCTCTACGAAGACAAGTACACCGTGGAGGGCGCCCGCCAGGAGCTGGCTCGGATGCGCAGGACGGGGGGCCTCAAGAAAGCCCGCAAGTCGGCGCTCGCTCCCGAGCTTCGCGGCCAGCTCAAGAGCGATCTGGCGGAGTTGATGGACATCCTTTCGGTTTCCGGCCAGACCGGCGATTCCTGACCGACAGCGCATGCACATCCTGTGCACGAACGATGACGGCTACATGGCTCCGGGTCTGGCCGTCCTTCAGAGCGCCGCGCGACGACTCGGCTCGGTGCGTGTGGTGGCGCCCGACCGCGAGCAGAGCGCGACCAGCCACTCGCTCACGCTGCATCTCCCGCTTCGCGCCCGGACGGGCCCCGGGGACGTGTCCGTAGTCGACGGTACGCCCACGGACTGCGTCATCCTGGCGCTGAGCGCGCTTCTGGAGGAGCGCCCGACGGTCTGCTTCTCCGGGGTGAACCACGGGTCCAACATGGGAGAGGATGTCCTCTATTCGGGTACGGTGGCGGCCGCCATGGAAGCGACCGTGCTCGGCATCCCGTCGGTCGCGGTGTCGTACGCCGGACGCGACCTGAGGGAAGGCCTCGGCTGGTCCGGACCTCTGTCCAGCCTCCTGGAGCAGGTGCTGGCCAAACCATTCCCCACCGACACCCTGTTCAACGTCAACCTCCCCCCGATTCCGCCGGCGGAGGCGAAGGGGGTGCGGGTCACCCGGCTGGGCCGCCGCAGGTACAGCGATTCGCTGATGCGCGGCCACGATCCGATGGGGAAGGAGTACTACTGGATCGGGGCGTCCACTCCGGCGTGGAGCGGCTCCGCGGATTCGGATTTTCGTGCCGTGGAGGAGGGCTACGTTTCGGTGACCCCGCTCCACCTCGACCTCACCAACTACAGGCTTCTCGAGGAGGTGCGGGCGTGGGATCTGATGATGTAGCGGTCGGGGGCCGCGCTCCATGATACGCCGTCTCTACGACTGGGTGCTGAGCTGGGCCGGGACGCCGTACGGCGCCTGGGCGCTGGCGGTGCTCGCGCTGGCCGAGTCGTCCGTGTTCCCGATTCCGCCCGATCCGCTGCTTCTGGCGCTCTGCCTGGGGGCTCCGGCGGCATCCATGCGCTTCGCGGCGCTGACCACGGCGGCGTCGGTCATCGGCGGCGTGATCGGCTACGGCATCGGGGCGGGCGCGTGGCACCTCTTCGACCAGTTCTTCTTCAACCATGTCCCCGGCGTGTCGGCGGAGAGCTTCGCGCGCGTGCAGGAGCTGTACGGGCGCTACGACTTCTGGGTGATCTTCCTGGCGGGCCTGACCCCGTTGCCGTACAAGGTGTTCACGCTCTCGGCCGGGGTCTTCGCCATCGACTTCCCGGTGTTCGTGCTGGCCAGCTGCGTCTCGCGGGGATTGCGCTTCTTCGTGCTGGGAGGTCTGGTCTACCGATGGGGCTCCGCGTTGAGAGACGCGATCGATCGCCATTTCAACACCTTCACCTGGATCTTCGGCATTCTGCTCGTGGCGGGCTTCGCGGCGGTGGCGTTGCTCCGCTGAAGCGGACGGCGGTAGAATGGGGTTCGCGCGCCTCCGTAGCTCAGGTGGACAGAGCACCGGATTCCTAATCCGGGGGCCGCAGGTTCGAGTCCTGCCGGGGGCACTTCGAGAGGTCGCGGGCCGCAGGAGGCGGCCTGTCTTCACGTTCCGTCATCCGAGGTGAACCAGATGATTTCCTTCGCTCATGCGCTCGTACTGGCCGCAGCGGTTCAGGCCGCGCCGGATCGCGTGGAAGTGCTCCCCGCCAGCGCGGAAGTCGCCGTCGACGCCGCGCTCACGCTCACCGCCCGCGTCCTGGACGCCGAGGGAGTGGTGATCGACGGCGCTGCCGTCACCTGGGTATCCGTTACCCCCGAACTGCTGTCGGTGGATGAATCCGGGCGTGTGACCGGACTGCGCCCCGGGAAGGGCCAGGTGGCCGCCATGGTCGGAGGCACGGTGGCGGGGTTCGCCGATCTGACCGTGCCGCAGCTGGGGGCCGCCACCCTGGAGGTGGCCGTGTCCGGTTCGATCATCGCGGGGACCAGCGCGCCGCTCCTGCTGGCGGCCACCACCCGGCTGGGAGAGGCGCTGGACGCGCCGGTGGCATCCTTCACCTCCGGCGCGCCCGCGGTGGCCAGCGTGGACGCGCTGGGGCGCGTGTACGGCCTGACCCCCGGGAACGCGACCATCACGGTCCGGTCCGGTGAGGCCGAGGAGGCGGTGGAGGTCACCGTGGAGGCCGACCCGGGGTTCGCGTATGCGCTCGAGCCCGCGGCGTCCACGGTGCGCACCGGCGACGTGGTGCGCTTCCGGGCGGCCGCGAACCTTCCCTCGGGCGCCGGCGGGCCCGAGCTGATGCCGGCCTGGACGGTGGCGGGGGTGGGGGCCCAGATCGACGCCGACGGAGCGGAGGGCGTGTTCGTCGCCGAGGACCCGGGGCGCTACGTCGTCTACGCGGTGATCGGGGAGGGAGTGGTGCGCACCGCCAGTGTGGAGGTGACCGAGCGCATCTCCGATTCGGAGCTGATCCAGGTGGGGCGGGGGCCGATCTCCTCGCACCACTCCGGTGACATGTGGGCGTTCGAGGGCGTGGACGGGCGCGACTATGTGTACGTGGGCACGTTCATGCACGACTGGATGAAGGTGTGGGACGTCACCGACAGCGGCGCGCCGGTGCTCACGGACTCGATCCAGCTGGACGCGCGCCGCATCAACGACGTCAAGATCCACCCCAACAACCGCGTCGGGATCGTCACCCGCGAGGGAGCCTCCAACCGCCGCAACGGCATGGTCATGCTCGACCTCGCAAACCCGGCCCACCCGGAGATCGTTTCCCGTTACGACGAGACGCTCACCGGAGGGGTGCACAACGTGTGGATCCTGGGCGACGAGAACCTCGTCTACGCCTGCCACAACGGCACCTCCGACATGCACATCATCGACATCTCCGACCCGGCCAACCCGGTCGAGGTGGGCCGCTGGGGGCTCGACAAGCAGGGTAAGACGCTGCACGACGTTATCGTGCAGGACGGCTACGCCTACCTCTCCTACTGGAACGACGGCGTGATCATGCTGGATGTCGGAGCCGGAACCCACGACGGCACCGCCCGCGAGCCGGCCTTCGTGAGCCAGTTCAAGTATCCGATCGGCAACACCCACGTGGCGTGGCGCCACGGACGCTATCTCTACCTCGGTGACGAGATCTTCCCTCCGGGGTGGGATTCCGAGCGGCCCATCGAGGCGCGCGGCTTCATTCACGTGGTGGACTACTCCGACATCGAGAACCCGGTCGAGGTGGCGTGGTACGAGGTGCCCGAGGCGGGTGTGCACAACGTCTGGGCCGAGGGCGACCGTCTCTACCTGGGATACTACCAGGCGGGGCTGCGCGTCCTGGACATCTCGGGCGAGCTGCGCGGCAACCTCTACGAGCAGGGCAGGGAGGTCGCGGCCTTTGTGCCCCGGGACGACGACATGGTGGTGCCCAACTGGCCCATGACCTGGGGAGCCCAGATCTTCAAGGGCCGCATCTACTCGTCGGATCTGAATTCCGGGATCTGGATCACCGAGCTGAGGCCGAAGCGGGTGGTGTTCTGAGGGGGTGATTCCGCGCCTCTTTTGTTCGCCACTTTCGGCCTGACTTGGCCAACAAACGCTAACCGCGCAGAAGGGCCACGAGCACCAGCAGCCATCCGGCGATGAGCAGCACCCCGCCGATCGGCGTGATGGCGCCGAGCCAGCGGGGCCCGGTCAGAACCAGCAGGTAGAGGCTGCCGGAAAACACCACCGCTCCGGCCACCATCAGCCATCCTCCCCAGCCGGTCAGCGGACCGGCGAGGCGGGTGGCCAGCCACGCAACTCCGAGCAGGGCGAGCGCGTGGTACATCTGGTAGCGCACCGCGGTCTCGAAGATCTCCAGGTCCCGCGCCTCCAGGCGCTCGCGCAGAGCGTGGGCCCCGAACGCGCCCAGCGCAACCGCCAGGAGCGCCAGCGCGGCGCCGCTCGCTGCCAGGGCGCGCGCCAGCGCGGTCACCTTGCAGCCTCCTTCCTCACCGGTGCCGGCCGTTCCGGGACCATCCCGGTCATCGGCATGCCCGTGATCCAGGCGCTCCCCTCAGTACGCAATGGCGTAGGCCTCCCTCCTCGGGTCGGAAGCGGCGGTAAGGGTGCCGTCGCGGTCCCGGAGGATCATGTGGGCGCCCCCGAAGGTGGCCGTCCACCCGTGCACGATCTCGATCTGATGGCCCAACGCCTCGAGTTCTTCCAGGACGGACGCGCCGACGCGATCCTCGAAGGCCACTCCGAGTCCGTTGTAGCTGCGGAAGCGGGCCGCTTCGATGGCTGCCTGGGGCGTCATCCCGAACAGTACCATGTTGTTGACGATCTGGATCAGGCTCTGCGGCTGGCTGTCGCCCCCGGGCGTGCCCAGGGTGAAGGCGAAGCTTCCGTCGCTGCGGAGCGCCATCATCGGCGACAGGGTGTGATAGGGCCGTTTGCCGGGCGCGATGATGTTGGGATGGCCCGCCTGGAGATTGAAGAGGGCGCCCCGGTTGTGTAGCACGATCCCCGTTTCGGGCTCGAGCAGACCTGACCCGAAGCCGGCGAACAGGCTCTGGATCCAGCTGACCGCGTTGCCCCACTGGTCCACGGCGGTCAGGTATACGGTGTCGCCGGAGTCGTCCCGGGACGCTCCGCCACCCGCGGCCATCTCCGCGCCCACGCCCGCCGCGCGCGCCTCCGCTGCGGCACCCGCGTCCACCATGCCCGCGCGCCGGGCCAGGTAGTCGGGGTCGAGCAGGCGATCCAGCGGGATGTCGCTGAATGCCGGGTCGGCGGCCCACTGGTCGCGGTCGGCGAAGGCCAGCTTCTTCATCTCGATGAGGGTGTGGAGATAGCCGGCGGTGTTGTGGCCCAACTCCTTCATGTCGAACGACTTCGCCATTTCGAACAGCTGCAGCTGGGCGATGCCCTGGGTGTTGGGCGGCATCACCAGCATGGTGTGATCCTCGTAGTCGCCCCGCAGCGGCTCCACCCAGGTGGTAGTGTGCGCCGCCAGGTCCGGAGTTCGCACGTAGCCGCCCTCCGCCTCCAGGAAGGCGCCGATGCGGTCGGCTACGAAGCCCTGGTAGAAGCCGTCCCGACCGTCGGCGGCGACGCGCTCCAGGGTGGCGGCCAGTTCCGGGTTCCGGAGCAGGCTGCCCACCGGCGGCGGCGCCCCGCCCGGCAGGTAGAGCGCCCGCGCGTGGTCGTTCAGCGACCGCGAAGAGCCCGCGATGTCGCTGGCGAGCCGCGTGGAGACGGGGAAGCCGTCGCGGGCGTAGCCGATGGCGGGCGCCAGCAACTCTGCCAGCGGCCGGGTGCCGAAGCGGTCCAGGGCATCCACCCAGGCCGCCACCGCGCCGGGAACCGAGACCGAGAGGGGGCCGTTGCCGGGCACCCGGTCGAGTTCGCGTTCGGCGAAAAGGGCGGGGGTGGCCAGCGCGCCGGCGCGACCGCTTCCGTTCATCGCGTACACGCGCCCGCTTTCGGCCTCATGGTAGATCATGAAAGCGTCACCGCCGACACCGTTCATGTGCGGACGCACCACGGCCAGCACCCCCGCCATGGCGATTGCCGCGTCGATGGCGTTGCCGCCCCGGCGCAGCACCTCGTGGCCCGCGGCGGCGGCAAGCGGATGGCCGGCGGACACGGCCGCGGTGACGCCGCGCACGTCGGGACGGTTGGTGGCGGGGAAGACCACCTCCCCGGAACTCTGTCCGGCCGTGCTGGCCTGAGCCGGCGCTTCCGCGGTCTCGCACGCGGCCGCGGCCAGAAGGGCGCTGATGGCCAGGGTGACGGCCGTGACCGTGCCCGCGGTGCGACGTGGGGCTCGAGCGGGAGCTTCGCGCATGAGTGACGCTCCTGGATTCCAGTTGATGGTTGGCTTGCAGAAGAGGGGGAATGTCCCTGTCGTTCTCCGTGTGCAGGATGCTACCGCGAGGCGGGCGCGCGCCAGCCCCGCGGCCATCAGGCACGACGCCACGTTCGGCCCTGCACCCGCCGGCCTTGCGGCCATCTGGGCGCGACGCCGCGTCCGGCTCTGCACCCGCCAGCCCTGCGGCCATCAGGCACGACGCCACGTCCGGCTCTGAACCCGCCGGCCCCGCCGCCAGCAGGCAAGACGCCGTGCCCGGCCCTGCACCCGCCGGCCCCGCGCGCCCCCGGGGCCGTGAGCGGAGAGCATCGCCTGCCCGCCGGGTCGAGCGCGCGGCTGGTGCGGACACCCGGTCGCGGACAGGTTCGGGTCATGACGAACAAGCGGGGACTCGGGGTTTGGATGTGCACCTCCCTGGTGGCGGGGAGCATGATCGGCTCGGGCATCTTTCTTCTCCCGGCCTCGCTGGCCCCGTTCGGGGGCATCAGCATCGTGGGGTGGCTGGTTAGCGCCGGAGGAGCGATGTGTCTGGCGCTGGTCCTCGCCCGGCTCGGGGCCACGTTGCCGAAGGTCGGCGGGCCCTACGCGTACGGCCGCGAGGGGTTCGGCGATTTCGTGGGGTTCTGGATCGCATGGTCCTACTGGATTTCGCTGCTGGCGGGCAACGCGGCCCTGGCCGTCGCCACCGCGAGCTACGCCACCGTCTTCTGGCCGGTGCTCGCGGCCTCGCCGGCCGCGGGCCTGGCCATGGCGCTGGCCGTCCTGTGGACCCTCGCGCTGGTCAACGCGCACGGCGTGCGCACGGCGGGGCTGGTCCAGCTCGTGACCACCGTGCTCAAACTGTTGCCGCTGGCGGCGATCGGAACCGTCGGGTTCGTCTACTTCCAGGCCGACCACTTCCAACCGTTCAACCCCGCCGGAGAGAGCCCGTTCAGCGCCGTAACGGCGACAGTCGCGCTCACCCTGTGGGCGTTTCTGGGGCTGGAGGCCGGAACGGTTCCCGCGGGCGACGTGCGCGACCCGGCCCGCACGATCCCGAAGGCCACGATCCTGGGCACGTCGATCGCCGCGGTCGTCTACATTGCGTGCACCGCCGCCGTCATGGGCATCATCGCGCCCGCGGAGCTTGCGTCGTCCACGGCGCCGTTCGCCGACGCGGCCGACTCCATCTGGGGGACCTGGGGGCGATGGATCATCGGTGCGGGGGCCACCATCTCCTGCTTCGGCGCCCTCAACGGCTGGGTTCTGCTGACCGGCCAGATCCCGCGCGCCGCCGCCCTCGACGGCCTGCTCCCGGCGCGCTTTGCACACCTGAGCTCACGTGGCACGCCGGTCGCGGGGATCTTCCTTTCGGCAGCCCTCGCGACGATCCTCATCGCCATGAACTATACCAGGGGCCTGGTGCAGGCCTTCACCTTCCTCATCCTGCTGGCCACCCTGGCGACGCTGCTGCCCTACGTCTTCACGAGCATGACGGGACTCATGATGGCCCTTCGCGAGCGCGCCAGGTCACGAATTCATGGCCGCGCGGCCGCCGGGCCTCTCGCGCGGGCGATCGTGAGCGTGCTGGCGTTCGGGTTCTCGCTGTGGGCGGTGGTGGGCGCCGGCGCCGAAACCGTGTTCTGGGGCTTCCTCATGCTGCTGGCCGGGGTCCCGGTCTTCGCCGCGATGCGGTGGCGGCGGGACGGCTCGTCCGGGAGTGGGTCGGCCTCCGGAGGTGGATCGGGGACGCCGGGTGACCGAGCGGCGGAAGAATGGCGATGAGCCCCGGACCGGGGGGCGGGCCGGCAGACGAGTCTCCGGGGACGGGCAGCTTCGGCGTGGCGAGCATGACGGATCCGCTCCGGCGGGTCGCGATGCGCCGTCCGGGCCCGGCCATGCGCGAAGCCGATCCGGCGCTCTGGCACTACGCAGGACCGCTGGATGCGGACCGCCTGACGCGCCAGTACGACGCGTTCACGGCCGTCGTCGCCGAGTCGGGGGCGGAGATCGAGTGGATGCCCGAAGCCGACGACGGCCTCGCCGACTCGATCTTCGTCTTCGATCCCTCCTTCATGACCCCCGCAGGCGCCATCCTGCTCCGCCCCGGCAAGTCCCTCCGGCGCCCCGAAGTGGCGCTTCACGAAGCACTCTTCCGGCACCTGGGCGTGCCCGTCGTCGGAAGGGTAGCGCCTCCGGGCATGGCGGAGGGGGGCGACCTCCTGTGGATCGACGACACCACGCTCGTCGCGGCGCGCTCGTTCCGCACCAATCAAGCCGGAATCGATCGACTTCGCGGCATCCTGGAGCCTCTCGGCGTCCGGATTCTGGCGTTCGATCTTCCCGTGTGGCAGGGCCGCGCCGCCTGCCTGCACCTGCTCTCGATCATCAGCCCGCTGGATCGCGATCTGGCGCTGGTCTACCCGCGCCTCCTGCCCGTGGCGCTGCGCGAGCTGCTGCGGGAGAAGGGCATCCGGTGCCTGGCGGCGAGCGACGAGGAGTTCGAGGCATCGAACGGGCTGAACCTGAACGTGCTCTCGGTGGCGCCACGGAACTGCATCGCGGTCGACGGATTCCCGCATACGGTGGGATTGATGCGCGATGCCGGGTGCCGGGTGGCATGCTTCGAAGCGGATGCCCTCTGCATCCCGTGCGAAGGCGGGCCGACATGCCTTACCCTGCCTCTGTGGCGGGCGTAGGCCCGCGCTACCGCGGTGCTCGGCTTCGAGTACGGCTGCGGCGACCGTCCGGGGAGCCACCGTGTGGCCTGAGGGTTGGTGCAACACCGACGCGGCGATTCCGTACTGGATTACCGGACGGATTCGGATTCCATCACTTCGCGACACCGCTATGGAGGCGGGCCAATGGACTGGGAAGCTCTCGTCGCCCTGGTAGTTCCTACCGTATTCATCGTCACGGTCGGGGGCGTAATCGTGCTGCGGCCCATCGCCAAGCGCTTCGGCACGCTGCTCGATGCGATGGCTCGGGAGAGGTCCGGCGCTCCCCCGGAGGAGATCCGCCGCCTGGGCGAGGCGGTCGCAACCGTGAACGATCGGCTGACGCTGCTGGAGGAGCGTCTCGATTTCACCGAGCGGCTGATCGGCCCACGCGCATCCGGCGGCACCGGTCCCGCCGGGGGCGAAGGAAAGCCGCCAGGCTATTAGCCAAGCAAAGCTAAGCTAGCCTAAGCTAACGGCTGATCGTCGTGCCGGACGGGCCCGGGTCAGCCGACATCGGTTGGTCGCGGCGTACCACGACAGTGGCCGAATCCGCGATCAACGGGTCGGGACCGGTTACCACTTCGTGATCCTTGTCCGGATAGTCCAGGCGGGAAAGGAAATACTGCATCGCGGCGATGCGCGCGCGCTTCTTGTCGTCCGACTTGATCACCGTCCACGGCGCGTCCGCCGTGTCCGTATAGAAGAACATCGCCTCCTTGGCCTGCGTGTAGTCGTCCCACTTGTTCAGCGACGCCAGGTCGACCGGGGAGATCTTCCACTGCTTGAGCGGGTCGGTGTTGCGGCGCTCGAAGCGGTGCGCCTGTTCGTCCTGCGACACCGAGAAATAGAACTTGAAGAGCAGGATGCCGCTGTTGACCAGCATCCGTTCGAGTTCCGGGCACTGGCGCAGGAACTCGAGGTACTCCTGCCCGGTGCAGAATCCCATGACGCGCTCGACGCCCGCGCGGTTGTACCACGAGCGGTCGAAGAGCACCATTTCCCCGGTCGACGGCAAGTGTCGGACATAGCGCTGGAAGTACCACTGGCCCCGCTCGACTTCGCTCGGCTTGTCGAGGGCGACGACGCGCGCGCCACGCGGATTGAGGTGCTCCATGAACCGCTTGATGGTGCCGCCCTTGCCGGCTGCGTCGCGTCCTTCGAACAGAATGACGATCTTCTTCCCGGACCGTCGCACCCAGCGCTGGACCTTCAACAGCTCGACCTGCAGTTGCGCCTTCTGCCGCTCGTATTCCTTCCGCTTCATCTTGTCGCGGTAGGGATAGACGCCGTCCCGAAAGATGCGCTCGACCGTGACCGGACCCCGAGGGTCCTCGGCGGGTCTGTTGAGCGTGCGGGCCTGGTCGCTGTTTCGTCCGATCATGTTGCCGCTCATGATGCGCTCTCCCTTCTCCTGATCGAGCCCTTCCGCTATCTCGAACCCCCGGCACGCGCCTCCACCAGCCCGGGGACTTCCTCGTCGGCCGCCGACCAGGCCGCCGCCAAGGCGGCGTATGCCTCGCGCGCGGCGGTTTCGTCGCCGAGCGCGGTCGCGGTGCGGGCCAGCCCAAGCAGCGACTGGGTGCGCCGGGGTGTGCGGGCGAGCTGGTCCCGCCACGCCGGGAGCGCCTCCTCCTGGCGGCCGAGGGCGGCCAGCTCCACCGCCAGCAGTTCATGGGGCGGCAGGAGCGTGGCCGGGGGGCCGAATTCGTAGGGAAGCGCCTCCTCCTGCCGGGCCGCCTCCCTGAGGAGCGCGATGCCTGTCTCGGAATCGCCCGCGGCCAGCGCGACGAGGGCGTCCAGTGCCCCCAGGAGGATGGCGTGCCGGGGGTTGCCCTGGGCGCCGGGTTCTCCGTGGCGTGCGCGGAGCCGCCGTGTGCGTTCCGCGTCCCCCGTGCGCAGGGCGGCGAGGGCATCCACGAAGTCGTTGGGGAGCGCCAGCCCGGGGAACGCCGTCAGGTCGGCCGAGATCTCTCCGGCCCGCGCCCACTCCCCGGGGTCGATCACCGCGCGCGCCTTCATCTGCACGAAGTACGCGGCTTCGTCCGGGGCCGGTGCGTCCGCCATGCGCGCCATGCACGCGGCCATCCCGGCGGCGGCGTCCTCCAGGCGCCCCAGCTGCAGGTACCCGTAGTGCAGCCACGACGTATAGTGGCCGCATACGTTCGCCCGCTGCCCCCGGCGGGCCCGAGCCGCGTTCTGCACGTCGCGGGCGCGAACGTTGGCCGCGACCACGTCCTCCCACAGGCCCATGGCCACGAAGATGTGGGAGGTCATGTGCTGGGCATGGCCCGCGTCCGGCGCGATTTCCGAGTACGCCCGAGCCGCCGGCAGTCCAAGGGGCGCGTGGATGGGGTCGTCGAAGGCATGGATGACGTAATGGGCCGCGCCCGGGTGCATCGGGTTCTCTTCGAGCACGGGCTGAGCCACTGCGGCCGCCTTCATGTAGATCGCGAAGTCGCGGCCGTCATGCGCCGTTCCCAGCAGCGACAGCGCGTAGAAGGCACGCGCGTCCTGGTCTTCGGGGTATCTCTCGGCCAACCGCCTCATGGCGTCGCGGTAGCGGAAATCCCGCGCCTCCTTGGAGCCCTCGCCGTAGAGGATCTCCACCGTCTCCAGCCAGTCCCTTTCGCGTGCGGTGGGGACCCGGGCGAGCCGTTCGCGGGGCGTCGGCGCGTATGCGCCAAGGACGGCCAGCGCCGCATCCCGGTCCTGTTCCATCCAGATGGGATGATTGTAGGTGTGGGCCTCGCCCCAGTAGGCCATCGCGAAATCCGGATCGATCTCGCGCGCTCTCCTGAAGCGGGCCGCCGCGTCCTCGTATTCGAAGTTGTGCAGAAGCATCAGCCCCGCCTCGAAGTGCGGCTGAGCCTCGGCCGACCCCGACGTGGGGAAGTTCACGGATCCGAGCTCCTGCGCCCCGGACGGCCCGGGAACGAGCAGGCAGAACAGCGAGCCGAGCACGGGGAGCGTCTTCCCGGAAACCATCCAGGCACGAGCGTTCATCAGGCTGCTTCCTTCCAGGGTTGCGGGGCTGGCGTCGTCTAATGTCAGCAAGCCCCGCGAGAGGCGCCAGAGTGCACGGTGGGCGGGGGTTTGGTCGATCTCGCCGGCGGTCTTAGGTTCTTGGCGCTCGCGATGGATGAAGCCGGTGCCGTCAACCCCCGGAGAACCCGATGCCGAACGTACCACCGGGTTGTTTGTCATGACGTTGCCCGCATCCGGGCGTGTGAGCTTCCGTCCCATGTTGCCGGCCGACTGGCCCGAAGTGGCCGAGATCTACCGGCAGGGGATCGAATCCGGCAACGCCACCTTCGAGACGGAGGTTCCGAGCTGGGATGCGTGGAATGCGGACCGCAGCCCCGATTGCCGCATGATCGCGGAAGTGGACGGTCGGATCGCTGGTTTTGCCGCGCTCAGTCCGCTCTCGGGACGCTGCGTCTACGACGGCGTGCGCGAGGCTACGATCTACATTGCGGAGTCGGCCCGAGGACAGGGCGTGGGCAGCGCGCTCCTGCGCGAACTCGTCGCCGAGACCGAAGCGTTGGGCATCTGGACGCTGGAAGCGGGGATCTTTCCGGAGAACAAGGCCTCGATCCGCATCTTCGAGCGGTGCGGGTTCCGCATCCTCGGCATTCACGAGCGCCTGGGCCGGTTCCATGACGGCCGCTGGCGCGATGTCGTGCTCATGGAACGGCGAAGCCGGATCGCGGGAGTGGATTGACGATTCCGATGCCAGCCTCCGCCCCGGCGTCGTCCCGGTCGCCTGCGAGCCGCCGGAGCGCGCTCACCCTCGCGCTGACCCTGACGGTGGCTCACCTCGCCAACGACGCCTACGTCGCCTTCCTGCACCCGCTTCTGCCGCGTCTCATGGACAAGCTGGGCCTGTCCATCGCGCTCGCGGCCGTGCTGAGCATGGTCCTGTCGCTGGCTTCGTCCCTGCCCCAGCCGGTCATGGGCTACCTCGCCGACCGGGTGGGCCGGCGTTGGCTGGTGGCTCTCGGGCCGATCGTGTCCGGCCTCTTCCTCAGCCTCATCGGACTCGCGCCGACGTTCGGAGTGCTCGTCGTGCTGCTGGCGCTGGGCGGGCTCGGAAGCGCCTTCTTCCATCCGCCCGCGGTGTCGCTGGCCGGTCGTGTGTCGGAGGGGAAGGGGAGCGGTCTGCGCGTGTCCATCTTTTCCTTTGGCGGGCACCTGGGCTTCGCGCTCGGACCGGTCACCGCGGTGGCCCTCGTCGGCTTCTTCACCCTGGAAGGACTCTGGGTGGCGATGTTCCCCGGCATCGTCATCGGGCTCGCGACCCTGGCGTTTCTGCCTCGCCCCGAGCGAGGTCGCGTGCCCGTGCCACCGCCCTCGCCGCGAGAGGTGCTGCGCGCGCTCGCGGGCCCGCTCGGCCTGGTTTTCGGCATCAGCGCGCTGGGGTCGTTCGTCCAGCGGACCTTTCTGACCCTGTACCCCATCGTGGTCGACCAGGCCGGCGGCTCGGAGGCCCTCGGGGCGGCCTCGCTCAGCGTCTATCTGGGACTCCAGGCTGGCGGGACCATCTTCGCCGGCCTCCTGACCGACCGCGTCGACCGCACCCGGCTGCTGGCCGCGATCTGCATCCTCGCCGCGCCCGCGCACTTTCTGGCGGTCTATCTGCCACCTGGGAGCGCCCTGGCCTTTGCGGCTCTGGGCTGCGCGGGGCTGCTCAACATGGCGCTGCTCCCCCCGACGGTCGTCATCGCCCAGGAAATCCTCCCCACGGGGGCCAGCATAGGCTCCGGGATCGTCATGGGACTGGCGTGGGGCACGGGCACGCTGGGCGTGGGGGTTGTGGGTGTCCTCGGAGACCTGGTCGGGCCGCAGCCGGCGGCGCTCGCCGCCATGCCGATGTTCCTGCTCGGCGCGGCGCTGGCTCTCCATCCCGCGCTCCGGCCACACGCCCTTTCGGGTACGTCGAGGGCGGCAAGGCGTTAAGCTGAGGTGGTCGAAACATCCAGACTCCAGGAGGGAACTCCCATGCGCCGTCCCGTCCCTATCCTCCTCGCCCTGTGGTTCGCGCTCTGGCCCTGCCTCGCCGCCGCGCAGGAACCCGAACTCCCACCGATCCTCAAGGTCCGCAACTATCTCCCCCACATGACCCGGCCGGAGGTCGAGGATCTTCTCACCCGGACGGACATGGTCATCTTCCCGGTGGGAGCGCTCGAGCAGCACGGCACCCACCTGCCGATCGGCACCGACTACCTGAACGGAGTGGAACGGGCCAAGAGGGTGGCCCAGCGAGCGGATGTGCTGGTGGCGCCCATCCTGCTCCCGGGGCAGTCACCCTACCACATGGAATTCGCGGGCACCGTGACCCTCCCCTCGACGCTCGTTCAGGAGGTTTATGTGGAATCTGCCAAAAGCCTTATGCGGCATGGTTTCAAGCGTTTTCTAGTCATGAATGCCCATGGCGGCAACCGGGCCATCACGACCTTCATCGTAGACCGCATCAATCAGGAGACGGAGGGAATCGCGGTCGATCTGGGCGCCGTCTCCGGCCCGTTCAGGGTTCGCGACGCCGACCCGCAGCCGACTCCGGCGCCCGATGTGCTCGACCGCCACGGAGGCACCGGCGAGACCTCCAGGTCGCTCTACCAGATCCCCCATCTGGTGGATCTGGACGCCATCGAAGTCGCGCAGCTGACCATGCCCGCGCACCTGGAAGCCATGGTGCCCGAGGTGCTCGCCGGAGATCCGACCGCGCTTGCGGTGTTCCTGGCGGAGGGACTCAAGGATGCGGCCACGGGGAAGGGGACTTCGGCCGCGCAGATGTCGACAACCGGGGTCTGGGGGGAGCGCGACCCCGCCGAAGCGAGCGTCGAACGAGGGCGGAACATGACCGAGGTTTCCGTGGATGCGGCTGTTGCGTTCATCGAGCGATGGAACGAGCTGAGGCCCCCGGGCACGGAGCGGTAACGCCCGTAGCACCCGGCTCCACACGCACCCGTCGCGCGGCGGCCATCCCGCTCGCCACGAATCGCCGGGCGGCACCTGGCCGTTTGCGTTCCCGTTGACCCGAATGGAGCGCAAAGATTAGGTTTTGCCCGCCGTCATCGAGTTTCGCCGGGTTCGTGCGAGCCATGGATGAACCCCACCGGTTTCCGCGCCAACCCCACATCTTCGCTTCATGTCCAAGTATTCCCGACGTCCTGCCCCGGGAGGCCCGACCTCCAGTGCGCCCGACGAGGACGACCTTTTTACCAGCCGGGTCCTCGAGATTACGGTCTGGGCCCAGAACAACGCTCAGACCCTGATCTTTGGGGGCATCGTGGTCGCGCTCGCCGTCGCCGCAACCGTGTATTACTTCAACTTCAGCGAGACGCGCGAGGATCAGAGCGCTCTCGAGCTGGAGCAGATCCATCAGGTCGTGGGGGTCGTCAGCACCGAAGAGACCCTGGCCGAGTTGAACCGCTTCCTGGACCGCTTCGAGGACGCCTCCAGCGCGGCCGAGGCCCGGCTTCTGCTGGGCCAGGTCCAGCTTGAGAACGGGGATGTCCAGGCGGCCATCGACGCCTTGCAGCCGCTCCGCGGCCGCCTCGGCGAGCCGGTGGCACTGCAGGCGGGCTTCCTTCTGGGCGCCGCCTATGAGCAGCAGGGCCTGTGGGACGAGGCGGTTGCGACGTATCTCGAGATCGCCGACGAGACCGATCTGGGCTTCCAGCTGCGCAACGCGCTCTCCGACGCGGCCCGCGTGCGCGCGGCGCAGGGCCGCTACGCCGAAGCGGAAGCTCTGCTCGGGGACCTGCTCGCCGAACTGGATGCGACCGATCCCGGCCGCGGGGTCATCGAGATGCGCCTGGCTGAGATGCGCGCCCGTCTGATGTCGTCCGGGGGTTGAGCCCGGAAGCCGACTCCGCGACCGTCGTCTCCAGCCCGAGCCAGCCTGTCCGCCCTCCCGCCGTCCGCACGTACAGGTAGCCGCCGAAGCGTCCGATCACCCGCACTTCGGTTCCCGCGTCCAGTCGAGCCAGCACGGCCGAGTCCTCCGTCGGCGCCGTCAGTACCGCGCTCGCCGCCGCGACGGTTTCCCTCGCGACGGGATCCACGACCGGGTCGGTGAGGCGCGCGGCCACGTAACCTGTTGTGCCGTCCGGCAGTCGCGCCCGGAAGAAGCTGCCTGAACCGGCGAGCAGGCGGAGCGGCGTGTGCCGGTCCAGTTCACGCACCACATCGCCCCGCGGGCCGGGTGCCGCCCGCAGCCGGACCCCTCCGTTGCGCACCCGGTTCCATGCGCCCAGGCGTTCCGTGTCGACCGTCAGTTCCGGAACGGTGGCGCGCACCGGATCGATGTACGGGAAGGGATCGACCGCGCCTTCGCCGCGCCGGTAGAGTCCGAGGTGCAGGTGGGGCGGGGTGGTGCGCGCGTTCCCGGTGTTGCCGACGAAGCCGACGGTATCGCCGGCCTGGACTTCCTGTCCGTCGCGGACGTACTGGCTGTCCAGATGGGCGTAGTAGACGCTGGCGTTGCGCAGCGGGTCGCGAACCCATACCACCTTTCCGCCGATGCGCGTGTCCCGCACCCGGTTGACCCGTCCTGCCGAGGCCGCGAGCACGGGCGTTCCGCGGCGCGCGAAGATGTCGACGCCCCGGTGGCTGCGCGCACCCCCGTCCCGCGCCGCTCCGAACCGGCTGTGAACGTGCTCCGGGCCGTGCCCTTCGACGGGAAACGCCAGCTGCGCCTGAATCTGCAGCCTGACCGAGTAGCTGCCGCCCCGCAGCAGCTCCGGCTGAAGCCGAAGGACGAACTCTCCGCCGCGCCAGGGCTCGTGCGAGAACACGTCGACCGGCGATTCCGACGAGAAGATCGGCCTCATGGGGTCCGCGGGATCGGCGGGCACGCGAAAGAGGTCGACGAATACCCGCGCGGGCTCGCCGGACCGGACGGAAACCTCGACCGTCAGTCTGCGGCCGCGCTCGAGATGAAATCGATATCCGGTCGCCTCCGGGGCATCCGGGCTGATGTAGCCTTCCTCGGCATAGGGCAGGGTCACCGCAAGCGGCTCGGTGAGTGCGAGACGTCCCGCAGCCTCCCAATCCCTCGCGAGCGCCGATCCTCCGAGCCCTGCGACGTTCAGCTGCGCCTGGTAGGCCTCGTGCGGCGTCAGGTCGCGAAAATGGTCGCGGAGCTGCTCGACTTCCTCACATCCCGCAACCGCCACCAGCCCCGCCATCAAGGCACAGCGGACGATACCGGCGCCGGCGCGCGTGTGCCTCCGCCCCCGATCAACCCGATGATGTTCCGGTTTGCGGACGCCGCCGCCGGTTGACGGCAGAAACGATTCCGGCATGCTGAATCCCCCCGTCCCTGAAAGCTCCTCGCGCCAACCCATGATCCAACGCCGGTGACAAGCACGCGCCAACGCCATACTAGCGCACGGATGCCGCAGGGGGAAACCGGGTCGATCGCGCGACGGCGGGTTCCAAGCTGCGCATAATATGTATTATGTATAGTCTCGAAATCCCGCGGCCCCCTCTCAGAATTCCGTGACGCAAAATATCCCTGATGACGGCGGCAGAATTCCGTGATGGCAGCAGTCGGAATTCTGATGGGAGGGGTTTGCGGCCGTCCGACGAGATCGTGACGGCAGATCGTCACAGACGCCCGAGCAGATCCAGTATCCGGAGCATCCAGACGCGCCAGACCGCTTCCCGGACGATCTTCCCCGACATCTTCGACTCACCGGAATCGCGCTCGGTGAAGACGATCGGGACCTCGATCAGACGAAAGCCCTTGCGCGCCGCCCGAAACTTCAACTCGATCTGGAAGGCGTATCCGTTGGAGACGATGCGGTCGAGGTCGAGGGCTTCGAGGACTTCCCTGCGCCAGCAGTTGAAGCCACCGGTGGCGTCGGCGACCGGAAGACCGGTGATGGTGCGGGCGTACCAGCAGCCGAAGTAACTGATCAGGAGCCGGCTCATGGGCCAGTCGACGACCGTGACCCGGCCGTTGAGGTAGCGGGAGCCGATGACGACGTCCGCGTGCCGGGTCTGCTCCATGAAAGCCGGAAGCATCTCCGGCGAATGGGACAGATCGGCGTCCATCTCGCAGAGAAGCGGATAACCGCGCGCGAGACCCCACCGGAACCCCGCCAGGTACGCAGGGCCGAGCCCGAGCTTTTCGGTTCGATGAAGAACATGGATCCGGGGTTCGGCGGCGGCCAGCTCATCGGCCAATTGCCCGGTGCCGTCCGGCGATCCGTCGTCGATGACCAGGATCTCGATGCCGGGATGCTGGTCCAGAACCAGGGGCGCGATCCGGGGGAGGTTGTCCCGCTCGTTATAGGTCGGGATCAGGACGAGGAGTCGATGGTCAGGCATGGCGCTCCGTCTCTCCCGCTACGAGGGCCCGATAGACTTCCAGATGACGTTGCACGAGAATGTCGTTGCTCCAGCGCGTGACGACGTGTTCCCGGCCCCGACGACCCACGGTGTCCAGGTCCTTCCGGCGCAGGAGAGCGACGAGCCGTCTGGCGAGATCCGTGGGATCCCCCGGCGCAAAGAGCGTGCCCACGGACTCGTCGATGATCTCCGGCAGTCCTCCCACCCGGGAAGCCGCCACCGGCAGTTCACACGCCATGGCTTCCAGCGCCGCAATGGAAGTCGCCTCCATGAGCGAGGGAATGACCGCCGCGGTGGCGGAGGAGAGAATGCCCGGCATCTCGGCGTTGGGCCGTGCGCCGAGGAAGCGAATGCGGTTCGCTACGCCCAACTGCGCGCTCAGGCCCTGCAGCTCTTCGCGTTCTGGTCCGTCGCCCACCAGAACCGCCTCGATTCCGGGAATCTGCGCGGCGATTTCGGGCATCGCGCGCACGAAGAACCGCACTCCGTTTTTTGGAAACAGTCGGCGCGGCACGACCAGTGTCGGCCCGGACGCCGGCGGAAGCGATGGCTCGCAGCGTCGGAAAACCGATGTGTCGACCCCGTTGGTCACCGGCTCGGTGGAAAGGCCCGGGAGCAGCCCGTCGGCGACTTCGGCGATCTCGACGCTGGTGGCGAACGTATGGTCGGACGCACGCAGAAGGGCGCGCAGGCCCGGCCGCCAACGCGCCTTCCCCGCCAGGCGCAGGAAATGGGAGGTGTGCAGGGTCGTGATCAACGGCCGCCCGCGAATCCGGCCTGCAATCCAGGCCGGCGGAATCGACGCGATGGCCTGGGCATGAACCACGTCCGCCCGGGCGCTCGTCCGGGTGGTGCGCGGAGTGGAGCACATCGAGTGCAGGAGCCAACCTCCCGGGTTGCGCGCCGGAAGCCATGTCCTTGAGACGCGGATGTCCCCCATCCGCTCTTCGCGGGGAAGATTCGGCTGGGATCGCGAGGTGACCAGGTCCACGCGGTGTCCCCGGGCCACCAGACCGCGGCACAGGTTGAAGACGTGGCTCTCCAGCCCGCCGACTTCCGGTGGGAAGTAGACGCAGTGCATCAGGATGTTCATTGCGCTTGCGGAAGCCAGTCACGAGTCCGGCGCGGGACTCCGGCAAGCCGGTGAACCACGATGTCGGCGATCCGCGCTGCCGCGTTGCCATCCCCGTATGGGTTGGTGAAGCGTCCTTCGCGGTCCCCTTCCCCGTTCACATCCGCAAGGGCGGCCAGCGCTTCGCCGACGATCAGATCCCGATCGGTTCCCACAAGCCTGGCAACCCCCGCCGCGACGCCTTCCGGGCGTTCGGTCACCTCTCGCAGCACGAGGACCGGCGTGCCGAAGGTGGGAGCCTCCTCCTGGATTCCCCCGGAGTCGGTCAACACGAGGCTCGCCCTGGCGAGCGCCCGAAGGAGATCCGGGTAGGTCAGCGGGTCCGTCAGGTGAACGCGAGGATGGTCGGCGAGATGCTCGCGCGCCGGGAGGACGACCTGCGGATTGGGGTGAACGGGATAGATGATCCGGACATGCGGACACCGGTCCGCGATGTCGCGGACTGCGCGAAAGACTCGACGCAGAGGCTTCCCGAACGACTCGCGCCGGTGTGCCGTGAGCAGCACCAGGGAGGCATCTCCCGCCAGAAGTTCGGCCAGCACGCCGTCCTCGATGTCGGCTTCACCGCGGGCCAGCCGCATGAGAGCGTCGACCACGGTGTTGCCCGTGATGTGAATGGAGTGGTCGGAGACCCCCTCGGCAAGAAGGTGTTGCCGCGCCAGCGCAGTAGGCGCGAAGTGAAGCTCGGCAAGCGTGTCCGTCATCTGCCGGAAGAGCTCCTCCGGGTATGGTGCCCACCGGTTGCGGCTGCGCAGTCCGGCTTCGACATGCCCCACCGGGACACGCTCGAAGAAGCCCACCAGTGAACCGAAGAAGACGCTGGCCGTGTCGCCCTGAACCAGCATCATGGCCGGCGCAAACTCGCGGATCATGTCCCTGAGTCCTTCCATGCAGCCCTGGCCGACGTCGTAGAGCGTCTGCCCGGATTTCATGATGCCCAGGTCGAAATCGGGGGCGATGGAGAAAGCTTCCAGCGCCTGGTCGACCATGTCGGTGTGCTGCCCGGTGAGGGCGACCGCGCTCTCCACAAGGTCATCGCGTTCGCGCAGGGCGTCCGCGACCGGGGCCATCTTGATCGCCTCGGGCCGGGTGCCGATCACCACCAGGACGCGCGGACGCGTCATCCCCGGCGCCGGCTGCGGTGGTGCAGGGTTGCACCGGAGTGGTCGATGCGGGGCGGGCGGCTCACAGACGCTTGCGCATGCGCGCCGGGAGGATGCCGAGCTGGTCGCGATACTTGGCCACCGTTCTGCGGGCGATCCTCACGCCGTCGGCGCGCAGAAGCTTGACCAGGGCCATGTCGGTGAGGGGCTTGTGCGTGTCCTCCCCGGAGATCAGCGCCTCCATCTTCGCCTTGACCCCGCGCGCGGAAATGTCGGTGCCGCTGGTGGTTGAGAGCCCGCTCGAGAAGAAGTACTTGAGGCTGAAGACACCCCGCGGCGTCTCGACGTACTTTTCGTTGGTCACGCGCGAGACGGTCGATTCGTGCATCTCGATATGGTCGCCCACTTCCCGCAGGGTGAGCGGACGCAGGTGCTGAACTCCGTTTTCGAAGAAATCGTGCTGACGTTCCACGATGTAGTGCATCACCTTGAGCATCGTCTGGCGTCGCTGTTCGATGGCCTGGATCATCCAGGTGGCGGCATTCAGCTTGTTCTTGATGAATTTCCTGTTGTCGCCCTGGAACAGACGCTTGTCCCGGGCGACCTCCTGGTACGACCGCGCCAGCCTGAGCTGAGGCATGCTGGTGTCGTTGGCGAACACCATGTACTCACCGGATATCTTCTCTACGATCAGGTCGGGGACGATGTAATGGTCCGGCTCGGGCGAGTACCTGAGTCCCGGCTTCGGGTCCAGCCTGGCAAGCCGGTCGGCGGTGTCCTGGACCACTCGGGGCGCCACCCCGACGGCGCGGGCGATGTTGGCCCACCGGTGACTCAGGAGGTCGTCGAAGTGCTCGTCGACCAGGATCCAGATGAGCTCATCCTCCTCTCCCGATTCGCGCAACTGGATGAGGAGACACTCGCGCAGATCGCGCGCGCCCACGCCCGGAGGATCCATGTCCTGGACGATCTCGAGCACCGCCTCCACGTCCCGCACGCCGAAGGGAGCGAGCATCGTGGCCACCTCTTCCGGAGCCTCGTCCCCGGCGGCATCGAGGGCGATGTCCCGAACGTCGTCAAGCCAGCCGTTGAGGTCCTCGACGATGGTTTCCAGCGGACAGCGCAGAAGGCCGTCGTCGTCGATGTTGCCGATGATCTCCTGCGCGACCCTCTGCTCGCGGTCGGAGAGCGTCAGCAGCTGGGTCTGGTTCTCGAGATGATCGCGGAGGTCGGGAGCCCTGGCCGGCGTGGGAAGATCGAAGTCCCGGTGTTCGTGCTGGGCGCGGTGTCCGCCCGCGTCGAATCCGTCGAGCAGGATGGATTCCCAGTCGACCTCCTCCCCGTCCTCGTCCGCGGCGTCCTGGTCCAGTTCCACTTCCTGCTCGGTGTCGCCTTCCACCACCTCCAGGAACGGGTTTTCCGTCATCTCCTGCTTGAGACGCTGCTGAAGGTCGAGCAGCGGAAGATGAAGCAGCTCCATCGCCTGGTACAGACGCGGGTTGAGCCTGATCTCCTGCCTGAGTTGCGGGCTCTGGATGAGCCGCGTGCCGAGACCGCTCATGCCACCACGGGAGGATTGAAGCGCTTGCGCATGCGATCGGTCAGGACGGGACCGAGATAGATCTCGGCCACTTCGTCGTTCCAGACCAGTTCGGAGACCGTGCCGACGACCCGGATGCGACCCTCGTGCATGATGTAGGCGCGGTCGACGATCTCCAGCGTCTGTTCCACGCTGTGGTCCGAAATGATCACCCCGATGCCGCGGTGCCGCAGCCCGGCCACGATCTGCTGGATGTCGTTGACGGCGATGGGATCGATTCCGGCGAAGGGCTCGTCGAGAAGCATGAACTTGGGGCGCTGGACGAGCGCGCGGGTAATCTCCAGACGGCGCCGTTCCCCACCGGAGAGCGAAAAGGCCTTCGAGTGGCGGAGGTGGCCGATGGAGAGTTCCGACAGCAGTTCGTCGAGGCGCTGCCTGCGCTCGGCGCGCGGAAGCGGAAGCGTCTCCAGGATCGCCATTACGTTCTGTTCGACGGTCAGGCGCCGGAAGATGGATGGCTCCTGGGCGAGATAACCGACCCCCAGCCGCGATCTCCTGTACATGGGAACGCCGGTGAGCGCCCGGTCGTCCAGCCGCACCTCTCCCGCCTGGGGCGAGATCAGCCCGACCATCATGTAGAAGGTCGTGGTCTTGCCGGCGCCGTTCGGTCCGAGCAGCCCGACGATCTCCCCCTGCTCCACGGCGATGTCGACGTCGTTCACCACCTTGCGTCCGCCGTAGCTCTTGGTCAGCCCCGTCGCGACCAGCCGGCTGGCCGGCGGCGAGGCGCCGTTGTCCTCCGGTTCGCTGGCCAGAACGCCGAACTTGTGCTGCAGCACGACGGCCATCGCTTCGATGTTCTCCACCAGCTGGTCGCGTTCGCCGGCCAGCTCCCCCCACAGCTCGCCATCGATGGTCAGGCGCTCCCAGCCGTCTTCGCCGGGATCGCGGCGGGCCATGCCGACGGCCTCCATCCGCCCGATCACCTGTTCCTCCAGGTAGCCCCCGAGTTCGCCGCCGCGCTCGCGCCAGGACGCCTTCAGGTGGAGTTCGAGCTCCTCGTACTGGCGGCGCACCGACGACACCCAGTCGTCCCGGTTCACGGATCCCGAATCGTCCGCGCCCCGGATCAACTCCAGGACCGCGACCGACACCGAGACATCGTGCGGCTCGAGTTCCCGCATCAGTTCCAGAAAGCGTTCCAGCGTCATTTCATCTCCGAGTGGCGGGGGATGCCGCGGTCGTGTCGGGGGGTGGGGCAGCGAGAGGCTCGAGCTGCACGCCGCGGGCGTTGCCTTCCACGATGACCGAGGTCACTTCGCCGTCCTGCATGAAGATAGTGATCAGGTCTCCCCGCACGTAGTGAAGGGCGAGGCGGTTGTCCGGCTCCGGCTCTGCGGCCGCTTCTTCTCCCCCGGCCTCTCCCGCGGGTTCCTGCGCGTCCGGATCTTCCTCCGTTGCGGTCTCCTGCGGGGGCTCCCCGGAGATCTCCTCTTCGGCGGCTTCCTCCGCGGCTTCCTGTCGCGAGGCCTCGTCGCCGACGTTCTCCGCGAGGATTTCCTCTCCGGGGTTCTGCTGCGCCGGATCCGCGGCGTCTTCCGGCGCGACTTCCTCCCCTTCGCCTTCCCCTGCATCCTCTTCGTCCTCGCCTGCCGTTCCTTCTTCCCCTTCCGCGCCGTCGCCGCCCGAGGGAGTCATGCGGTAGAGGCTCGCCGCGTCGCCGCGAGCCTCCAGCTGATCGAGCTGATAGCCGCCGGCCGGCTGGCCCTCCTCCGTTCCGGTGGCGGCTTCCGCGGTCGTGTCGGCGGCCACGGGCCGGAAGGTGGCGATGATGGTGTCGCCGGAGACCCAGTCCGAGCGCGCGATCTCCGGCGTGTCTTCGGTGTTGAGCGAATCGCGAGCGAGCGACTCGCCGCGCGCATTGCCCACGGCGACCACGCGCTCAAGCAGCTCGTTGGGGGCCAGGACGTCGATGGAATCCCCTTCCAGTTCGAACGTCTCGGCCACCGCGCGGGGCCGGGCGGGAGGAAGCGCGGCGGCGGAATCACCGGTCTCCCCCGAGGTTGTGGGCGGCGCACCCGCTGCTCCTGGCGCCGGTTCCTCGCCGAGCGGGATCGCTTCCCCGAGCACCAGGTCGGCGGGCTCGGTCCGGGCGTCGCCGCCGGCCTGCTCCGACGGCCCGGTTGCGGCGTCTGCCGCAGCTTCGTCCGCGGGCGCTGCCCCCGCGGCTTCGGCGGTCGTGTCCGCCGGCGTCTCCCCGGCGGCGGCCACGATGGCTGCCGAGTCCCCGCCGAGGATGTCGACGTCGCCGGCAGGCGCGGGCTCGGGCGGCCGCTCGTTCATGGCCACGATGCGATCCAGCACGCCGTCCCGCATCAATACCCGGATTTCGGGCGCGGTCAGGTCGATCTCGCTCCCGGAGAGTGCGGCGTCACCGCGCGCTGCGACCTGGCTGCCGTCCATGTCCAGATCCACCGCGTCACCGCTCAGCACGTATTCGGCACCGTATCCGAAAACGCGCGGCGCCGTACCCCGCAGAAAGAGCTTGCCGGCGGCTTCCCGGTACTCGATGGAATCCGCGAGCGCGCGAAACTCATCGTTGTAGAGCTCCGCGTTGCCGGTGGCCAGCATGTAGTCGGCGCCGCTCAGATAGATGCGCTCGGCATCGATATCATAGGGGACGGGCGTTGTGTCGGGGGGTGATGGGTCGGGGCGTGCGACCTCTACTTCGTCGGTCTCGACGGCCGTCGAGTCGACCGGGGCGGCGAGGGAGTCCACGGCGACCTGGGTGGAGTCGGTCGGGGTGGTGGACTCCTCCCGGGCTTGCACGGCGGCACCGGGGGCAGCAACCGTGGAATCTCCGGCGAGCGCCGGGTCGCCCACGGCGGTCGTGTCGGATGGCGTTTCGGTCGAGTCGGGGGCTTCTGCCGAATCGCTCTCCATCGCAGCGGAATCCCCCGGGGCTTCGGTCGAGTCCGCAGCCTCCGTCGAATCGCTCTCCACCCCGAGGGAGTCCGACGGGACCCGGGCCGAATCCGGCGCGGCCGCCGGTGGCGACACCAGAATGACCGCGTGCGCCCGCCGCCCGTCCCGGCCCATGATGGTTATTTCTCCATCCTCGCGGCGGGAGCTGGAGCCGACCAGAACGGTGCTGTCGCCCTCGAAGGTGGCGCCCGAGACCTCATCGATGATGTGGACGTTGCCGACTCCGATCAGCCGGCCCTCGGAGGCGAAATGGTCGGCGCGGTCCGCGGTCATCAACGCCGTCGAGTCGCGGTACTCGAAGTTGCCGACGAAGCGGGTGTAGCCCGAGACGTCATCGAGCACGGCGCTGTCCGCGCGGATGATGACGCCCTCTCCGCAACCGAACACCGGGTCGGAGATGAAGTTGAAGAAACCGTCCCGCGTCAGCTGGACGGTCGAGGAACGCGACTGGAGCAGGTCGCAGGTGTCCTGCGCCGCGACGCCCGTCGTCAGGCACAGGGCCGAGCCCGCCATCAGGGCCGCCAGAACCGGGAAGCGGCGCAATTCAGGGCCCTCCGCCACTCCGCGTTCGCTGATTCTGAATGAAGATGTTCTCGAAGTTGGCGTCGGACAGGAACGCTGATCCCTCGACCACCCGGCCCCCTTCCGTCATCGTCATGATCGTGGTCGAGTCGCTCCAGATGCGGTCCCTCTGGGGCTCGTAGTGGATCTCCGCGCTCTCGATGCGCCGGTCCGCCATTACGAGAACGGCGTCGCCGCGCGCGACCATGAGCTGGGTGTCCTCGTTCATCAACCCGGTCCGGGAGGTTACGCGCGCCCGCTCCTCCCCGGCTTCGTCGTACATGATCAGGTTCACCGTGCGCATCGCCACGGACGTCGAGTCCTGCCAGATATAGGCGGTGTCGGCCTGGATGCGGGCCTCGCGGATTCCGTCCACCGTGACATGGGTCACGATGTCGAAGAGCACCTGGTCGGCCTGGAGGGCGCGCAACTCCTCGGGGAGCGGCGTCGTCGCCACCTGCTCCTCGCACCCCGCGGTCGCCATCACCGCGAAAGTCACCAGTACCGCCATCTTCCTGTTTTTCAACATCATAGAACTCCCGATCTCATCAAGTCATGGAGGTGCACGACGCCGCGCAGCCGGTCCCTCGCGTCCACCACGGGCAATGCCATGACCCCGTGCTCCTCCATCTCCCGGGCGGACGCCGAGGCCAGGGTGCCCAGCCGGGCCAGCCTGGGCTCGGGGCTCATGATGGCGCGGATCGGAATATGAAGGAAATCCGGTTCGCGCTCCATAAGGCGCGTGAGATCCCCGGCGGTGACGACGCCCACGACCCTGTCCCGTTCGTCCACGATGGGCACGGTGCCGCGCATGTGCGCGAGCGGCACGATGCAGTCGCGCACGAGCGCGTCCTCGAGAAGGGACGGATACCCTTCCCCGACCATCACTTCTTCGACCCGAAGCGTGAGCCTGCGGCCGAGAGCGCCGCCCGGATGCAGGCGGGCGAAATCCGCGGGTTCGAAGCCCCGGCGCCGCAGCAGGACGATCGCCAGCGCGTCGCCCATCGCCATGGCGGCGGTGGTGGAGGTGGTGGGCGCCAGATCCAGCGGGCAGGCTTCCTCGGCCACCGAGCAGTCGAGGACCGCGGTAGCGTGCCGGGCCAGCGGCGCGCGCGGATTTCCGGTTATCAGGACGATGGGCACGCCGTAGCGCAGCAGGTACCCGGCGAGCCGGGCGAGTTCCTCGGTGTCGCCGCTCTTGGAGACCAGGACGGCGACGTCCTGGCGGGAGACGACGCCCAGGTCCCCGTGAAGCCCCTCCACCGGGTGCAGGAAGGAGGCGGACGTGCCGGTGGAGGTCAGCGTAGCCGCGATCTTGCGCCCGACGATGCCGCTCTTGCCGACGCCCGAGACGATGACCCGGCCGGACGCGGCCAGCACGGTCTCGACCGCGTCGACGAAGGTCCGGTCGATGCGTTCCGCCAGGTGGAGGAGCGCGCCGCCTTCCGCGCGCAGCACCCGGGCTGCTTCGGCGATGGCGGAGGCGGCCGTGCCGGCGTCTTCCCCCGGCAAGGACGGCGAGCGCGTACGGGTCCCGCCCGCGTCAGCCTTTCCGGCCGCGCGCGTCTTCGGCGGGGACGTCATCGCTCCTTGCATCGCAATAACCCTGGACCACGTTTTCCCATTCATCTCGCGCAATCAGCAGGGCGCGCACGAATTCCCGAACGGCTCCCCTGCCCCCCTGCGCCCGCGTCTGCCAGATCGCGTCCCGCACCAGCTCCGGAGTGGCGTTCCCGACCGCCACCGGCAGTCCTGCTCGCCGAAAGACCGGAAGATCGGGCAGGTCGTCCGCAAGCATGGCGACTTCGTCCCATGAAACCCCGTTGCGTGCAAGCAAGTTTCGTACCACGGGCATCTTCATCGCGCCGGGCACCTGATGGCATTCCTCGATGCCGAGTTCCCGGGCGCGCAGCGCGGTCGCCGCCGACACCCGGCCCGACACCAGCGCCACCCGCATCCCGGTTTCCATGAGAAGCTTGATCGCCAGGCCGTCCTGGATGTCGAAGCGCTTGAGCTCCACCGGCGACCCGTCCGGCAGCTCGCCCAGGTAGACGCCGGCGTCGGTAAGCACCCCGTCCACGTCGAAGATGACGAGTTTCACCCGGCGCGCGGCCTCGAGGGGGAATTCCCTGCCCGGTCCCGTCATGAGAGGGCCCGGCGGATGGCGAGCACGTCTTCCACCAGCGGGGCAAGCGCCTCGAGTTCGAGCATGTTGGAGGAATCCGACGGAGCTGTGGCGGGAGCCGGATGCACCTCGAGGAAGAGCCCGTCGCAGCCGGCCGCGACGGCCGCCCGCACCAGGCACGCGATGAATTCGGGGTTGCCGCCCGTGCCTCCGCCGGCCCGTCCCTGGCGCTGTACGGAGTGGGTGCCGTCGAAAACGACCGGCGCGCCGCAGGCGCTTCGCACCCGGGCGAAGGAGCGCATGTCCACGATCTGGTCTCCGTAGCCGAAGAAGGTGCCCCGCTCGGTCACGGCCACCTCCCCCGCTCCCGCGGCGCGCGCCTTGTGCACGGCGTGCGCCATCTGCTCGGGAGACATCCACTGCCCCTTCTTGATGTTGATCGCCGAGCCGGTGCGCCCGGCGGCGGTCAGCAGGTCCGTCTGCCGGCAGAGGAAGGCCGGGATCTGAAGTACATCGGCGACTCCCGCGGTGGGCGCCGCCTGCGCCGGTTCGTGGATGTCGGTGAGCACCGCGAGGCCGCAGCCCGCCCTGACCCGCTCCAGCGCCCGCAGGCCCTCCTCCAGCCCCGGTCCCCGCGCCGATGCCAGCTTCGAGCGGTTGGCCTTGTCGAAGGAGGACTTGAAGAGCACCGGAAGACGATGCCGGGCGGAGAGGGATGCCAGTTCCTCCCCCACCGTGAGATTCACGTCGTCGTCCTCCAGCACGCAGGGGCCCGCGATGAGGAAGAAGTTCTCAAACACCGCTGGCGTCCTTCAGTGCGCCACGCTCCCGGTCACCTTGCTCTCGGCCACGGGGGCGATGCCGGCGTGACGGATGGCCGCTTCGACGAACGAGGCGAAGAGCGGATGGGCGTACGTCGGGCGGCTCAGGAATTCGGGGTGGAACTGGCAGCCGACGAACCAGGGATGCCCGGGAAGCTCGATCATCTCGACCAGGGTGCGGTCGGGCGAGAGCCCGGTGAACGCCAGCCCCTCCCTGGAGAGGAGATCCCGGTAGGCGTTGTTCACTTCATAGCGGTGCCGGTGCCGCTCGTGCACCAGTGGGCGGCCGTAGATCCGCTCCGCGTGTGATCCCGGGAGCAGCCGGCACGGCCACTGGCCCAGCCGCATGGTGCCCCCCTTGCGGGTGACGTTGGCCTGGGAGTCCATCAGGCAGATGACCGGATGCGGGGTCGAGCGGTCGAACTCGAAGGAGTTGGCGTCGTCGAGCCCGCAGACGGTGCGCGAGAACTCGATGACGGCGCACTGGAGCCCGAGGCAGATCCCGAAGAACGGCATGCCGTTCTCCCGCGCCCAGCGGATGGCGTTCAGCATCCCCGGCACGCCGCGCTCTCCGAAGCCGCCGGGGACCAGAAGCGCGTCGTAGTCCTCCAGCTCCGCCGGATCGTGGTCGCCCTCGTAGCGTTCGCTGGAGATCCATTCCATCTCCAGGCCCACGTCGTGTTCGACGCCGCCGTGGATGAGCGCCTGCTCGATGGACTTGTACGAGTCGACGAGCTCGGTGTACTTGCCCACGATGGCGATGCGGACCTTGCCGCGGGAGGGCCGCTTGATGCGCTCCACCACGCCTCTCCACCGCTTGAGATCGGTCGTGGGGGCCTCGAGCTCGAGCCGCTCCATGACCACCTCGTCCAGCCGCTGCCGGTGCAGCTCGAGGGGCACCTCGTAGATGGTTTCCTGGTCGTGGGCCTCCACCACCGCGTCCGGATGCACGTTGGTGAAGAGCGCGATCTTCCGGCGAATGCCTTCATCCAGCGACCGCTCGGTGCGGCACATCACGATGTCCGGGGGAATACCGATCTGCATGAGCTCGCGCACGGAATGCTGGGTCGGCTTGGTCTTGAGCTCGCCGGCCGCCGCCAGGAAGGGCACCAGGGTGAGGTGGATCACTGCGACGTAGGGGCGTCCCATCTCCAGGCGGAACTGCCGGATGGCCTCCAGGAACGGAAGGCTTTCGATGTCGCCCACGGTTCCGCCGATTTCGGTGATGATTACGTCGTTCTCGGGCGCGAGGCGCCGGATGGCGTCCTTGATTTCGTCGGTGATGTGCGGGATGACCTGCACGGTCGACCCCAGGTAGTCGCCCCGCCGTTCCTTGTTGATCACGGACTGGTAGATGCCGCCCGTGGTGACGTTGTTGGCCTGGGACAGCGACTCGTCGATAAAGCGCTCGTAGTGGCCCAGGTCCAGGTCGGTCTCCGCGCCGTCGTCGGTCACGAACACTTCGCCGTGCTGGAAGGGGGAGAGGGTGCCCGGATCGACGTTGATGTAGGGGTCGAACTTCTGGATGGTCACCCTGAACCCGCGGGCCTTCAGGATGTGTCCCAGGGAAGCGGCGGCGATTCCCTTCCCCAGCGATGACACCACCCCCCCGGTGACGAAGACGTAGCGCGTGCGGTCGGTCTGATTCTCGCTCATGTTCCGCTCACCAGGCTGGATGATTGCTGTTCCATTTCCCGCAGTCTCCTCTCGGTGTAGAGCACGTCGGTCGGCGTGTCGACGCCGGGGTGGGCGAACCCGACCACCGCGACGCCGATGCGGATGCCCGACTCGAGCGGGCGCAGCTGTTCGAGCATTTCGAGGCGCTCGAGCGCGGTCGGGGCCATCGCCACCCATCGTTCGAGGGCGTCGCGCGCGCAGGCGTAGATGCCGATATGGCGCAGATAGGGGTCGCGCAGCAGGTCGCCCGCATCCGGCTTCGCTGCGCGCTTGTAGGGAATCGCGGCGCGCGAAAAGTAGAGCGCGCGGCCCGTGGCGGCGCGCGCGACCTTGACGACGGTGGGGTCCTTCCAGGCTTCCAGGCGCTCCACCGGGGTCGCGCAGGTGCCGATCTCCCACCCTCCGCCGCGCACCAGCTCGACGGCCGCCGCCAGGTGACGTTCCTCGAGCAGCGGCTCGTCCCCCTGGATGTTTGCGATCACCGGGTAGTCGCGGTAGGCCCTGCGCGCCGCCACCTCGGCGATGCGGTCGGTGCCGGATGGATGGTCGCCCGAGGTCATCTCAACGGGAGCGCCGAGGTCGCGGCAGACCCGCGCCACCCGCTCGGAGTCGGTCGCCACGACCGCATGGTCGAGCACCGGCATGGACCGCACCCTGCGCCAGACCCACTCGATGAGCGGGCGGCCGAGGATGGGGAAGAGGGGTTTGTTGGGGAGTCGTGTGGAGGCGAGCCGGGCGGGAACGATACCCAGGACGCGATCTTTCATGCGCACTCGGTCATGCTGAAGAGACGGCCTCCCGGTTCACGCCGGTTCCATCCGGTCCGCCGGACGTCGTTCGTTCCACGTCCGGTCCCTCCGCCAACAGGATGCAAGATAGCGGGCGGGGCGGGATAACTCCAGAAGAGGGACGCCGGCGAATTGATCTACTGATCCGCTTGCTGACATCTAGTGGCGACTACTGACAACTTTCGGTGCGAATCCCGAACCGGGGAGCCATGATCAGGGTTCGGGCGTTTCCAGGCGATAGGCCTGGAGGGAGGGCACATCGAAGTCGTCGTGGGAAACCACGTAGATCCTGTTGTCCCTCACTGCCTGAAGAAGATGTTCCGCAGGGAGCAGGATGGATCCGGCGTGGGTCCCGTCGGGAGCGAAGGCGGCCCATTCCCACTCGCTGCTTGCGCCCGGGCCACGGATCCCGATCCAGATGCGCTCCTCGTCGTCCGCTACCAGTCCGATGAGCGCCGGCCAGGTGTAGGGAGCGCCCGACCGGAGGACATCCGACAATGGCTCCCTCATTGCTTCGACTTCGACCTGCAGCTCCGACGAGGTAACCGGGATCGGGGGTATCGGATAGGAGAAGGAGTGTACCGTGGTTCCTTCGAAGTCGAGAACCGTGACGGCGAGGGCCGCAGAGTTCGCATACACGATTCGGTCATCGCCGAGGATGCGGACGAGTGACTCCCGTCCAAACGGATGATAGCCGACGCTCAGGAACCCCTCTCGCCGCACCACCAGGCGCTCGCTGTCGGGCACGGTTGCGAGCGTGTCGGCGATCACCTCGGCGGATTCGTCGAACGCCAGGAGAACCTCCATCCGGCCCTGGTCGGCCACCTCCCCCTCCCCGGCGACGTATGAAAGCCGGTCCACGGCGAAGTAGCGCCCCTGCCCGGGCAGCTTCCACAGATTGGCGACAATGCCTCGCTCCATATTCGGGGGAGGCATGGTTGTGATCAGCTCCAGGTTCTCCGGATCGAAGAGCGTGATCCGTCCCAGGCCGAAGTCGTAGACCAGCAGGGTGTCCCCCGGAAGGATCTGCACCTGCCTGAACTCGAATTCACCGGGACCCGCTCCCTCTCGACCCACGGTCGTGACCAGTTCCAGCTCCGGGGTCAGAACGGTAATGCCGCCCTGCAGACGGTCGACCAGGAAGACGCGGCCCCGGGAATCCACGTCCACGTCGGCGATGGAGGCAAGGTAGAGGTCCGACGCGGACGCAGCTTCGGGGGTGACGTGCCACCACGATTCCGAGGTGGCCCAGGGCCGCGGACCGGTCACGGCGACCCCATCACCCGTGGGTCCCCCATCAGGTGAATCGCCCGCGCATGCGGCCAGAGCAGTGGTGGCCAGGAGAACGATCACCAGCCGAAGGGTGAACGGACGGCCGCGAGCGTGAGGGACATCAGGCGCGGGGCCGCGGGCCCCGGTTGAAAGCATAGCCATGGTATCCTCGCTCGAAGGGCGTTCCGAGGTTCCCGCGCGCCACCATGCCTGACGCCACGCACCGGAGAAGTGTTTCCTCCTGTTATGTTGACCATTCAACAGTTGTTCCGCGTGTCGACCGGGCGGATTGCCCGAGGCAGTCCCCGGCCTACCTTTGTGGCGTCGCCCCAGCAGCCATTCCCGCGGAGTCTCCCCATGGCCGTCATCCCTCCCGTCCGGGCATTCACCGGCGCGTTCATCCTGTCCCTTCTCGCAGCCGGCGTCCCGGCCGCCGGCGGGCTCGCTGCCCAGCTGACCGTTCCCGGCGAGCTCCCGGACGACTTCTTCGCCGCTGCCGACTTCCGCCATGTGGGTCCGGTGGGCAACCGGGTCAGCGCCGTGGTGGGCGAACCCGGCAACCGCAACGTCTACTACCTCGGGGCCGCGTCGGGCGGCGTCTTCAAGAGCGGGGACGGCGGGCACACCTGGCGCCCCATCTTCGACGACCAGCCGGCGCAGTCGATCGGGGCGCTGGCGATCGCGCCCTCCGACGCCAACGTGGTGTGGGCGGGGACGGGCGAATCCTTCATCCGCTCCAACGTCTCCATCGGCAACGGCGTGTACCGCTCGACCGACGCGGGCCGCACCTGGCGGCACATGGGGCTCGACGAGACGGGGAGGATCGGGCGCATCGTGATCCATCCCGACGACCCGGAGCTCGTGTACGTCGCCGCGGCTGGCCACCTCTACGGCCCCCAGCAGGAACGCGGCCTCTTCCGCACCAGCGACGGCGGGGAGAGCTGGGAGCGGGTGCTCTTCTCCGGCGAGAACTCCGGGGCGATCGACGTGGTGATGGACCCCACCAACCCGCGCATCCTCTTCGCCGCCACCTGGCAGATGCAGATCTGGACCTGGGGACGCGAGAGCGGAGGGCCGGAAAGCGGGCTGTGGACGAGCCGCGACGGGGGTGACACCTGGACCCGGCTGGAGGGCGCCGGGCTGCCCCGCGGCACCATGGGGAGGATCGGGCTGGCGATGACCGCAGCCGACCCGGACCGCATCTATGCGTTGATCGAGACCAACTCGAACCGCGAGTACGAGGAGCTGGAGGACCACGAGGGCACGCTCTGGCGGTCCGACGACGGCGGGCGTTCCTGGACGATGGTGAACGCCGACCACGCGTTGGCGCAGCGTCCGCTCTACTACTCGCGCATGGCGGTGGCGCCCGACGATCCCGACGAGGTGCACTTCATGTCCACGGTGCACACGCGCTCGCTGGACGGGGGCGTGTCGTTCGAGGTCATCTCCGGAGGCGACAACCACGACATGTGGATCGACCCGCTCGATCCCGCCCGCATGATCATCGGCAACGACCAGGGCGTGCGCATCTCCACCAACCGTGGGCGCAACTGGTACCGGCCGCTCCTGCCCATCGCGCAGATGTACCACGTGCACGTCGACACCAAGGTTCCGTACAACCTGTACGGCAACCGTCAGGACGGGCCCTCCATCGGCGGTCCTTCGAACACGCTGACCGGGGGCGCGATCCCGGTGGGCGCGTGGAGGTCGGTGGGCGGCTGCGAGACCGGGTTCGCCATCCCGGACACGGTGACCAACGACGTCGTCTGGTCGGGATGCTACGAAGGCATCCTCGAACGCCACCAGCTTTCCACCGGGATCACCCGCACGGTGAGCGTCTGGCCCGACAACCCGGAAGGCTGGGCGGCCGCCGACGTCCGCTATCGCTTCCAGTGGACCTTCCCCGTCCACATCTCGCCGCACGACAACAACGTGGTCTACGCCGGCAGCCAGCACGTGCACCGGACCACCGACGGCGGACACAGCTGGAGCGTGGTCAGCCCCGACCTCACCCGCGCCGACACCACCCGGATGCAGAAGACCGGCGGGCTCACCACCGAGGACGTGAGCCCCACCTACGCCTCCGTGCTCTTCGCCCTCGCCGAATCCCCCATCGAGCCCGGCACCATATGGGCGGGCTCCAACGACGGCCTGGTGCACGTGACGCGCGACGGCGGGGAGAGCTGGACCGAGGTGGCCCGCAACATCTCCGGGCTCCCCGAGTGGGGCACGGTGAGCAACATCGAGCCCTCCCGCTACAATCCGGCGGCGGCGTACATCACGGTCGACTTCCACCAACTGGGCGGCACCGATCCCTTCGTCTACAAGACGGAGGACTACGGCGCGTCCTGGCGCTCGCTCGCCGGCGACATCCCGCGCAGCGTGTTCAGCTACGCACACGTCGTGCGCGAGGACCCCGTGCGTCCCGGCCTCCTCTACCTCGGAACCGAGAACTCGCTCTACGTCTCCTTCGACGACGGGGTGACCTGGACACCCCTGCAGGGGGACCTGCCTCATGCGCCGGTCCACTGGCTGGAGATCCAGCCCCGATTCAACGACCTGGTGGTGGGCACGTACGGACGCGGCTTCTGGATCCTGGACGACATCACCCCGCTGCAGCAGCTGAGCGCGGAGACGGTTGCGAACGGCGTGCATCTGTTCGCGCCGCGCCCCGCATGGCGTTTCCTTCCCCGGGAGGCCCGCAATGCGCAGCCCGACGACCCGGCCGCGGGCGAGAATCCGGACTACGGGGCCTCGATCAACTTCCACCTGGGGGAGGATCTGGCCGGACCCGTCACCATCGAGGTGGAGACCGTGGATGGAGCGCCGGTCCGCACCCTCTCCGGCAGTTTCGGCCCCGGGATGAACCGGGTGATGTGGGATCTGCGCTACACGGCCTCGGCGACGCCGCGGCTCCGCACCCCCGCGCTCGAGCACTCGCATCGCGGCGTGGGCCAGGAAGGGTGGCGGCCTCCTCCGGACGGCGGTCCGGTGCGCCCCCTGGCCATCCCCGGACGGTACCTGGTGCGGCTCACCGCGGGCACCGAGGAGCGCACGGCCGAGCTCGAGATCCTGCAGGATCCGGCGTCCACGGCGTCCGCCGAAGACATGCGCGCCCAGCTGGCCCTTCAGCTGGAGCTGCGCGAAATGAGCGACTCGACCGCCGAGCTCATCAACCGCATCGAATGGACCCGCCGGGGGCTGGTGGACCTGGAGGAGCGGGTGCGCGGCAATCCGCTCTACGCGGAGATCGCGGAAGTGGGAGAGGAGCTCGCGCTGGCGCTTATCGAGCTCGAGATGGAGCTCTTCGACCTGAGGCTGACGGGCGGCTCGGCCCGGCAGGACACCATCCGCTGGCCCCGGCGGCTGTGGGCCAGGATCGCGAGCCTCGCGGGGTATTCCGCGGGCTCGGACGATCCGCCGACGGAGTCGATGAGCGAGGTCGGGGAGATCTACCGGCTCCAGCTGGAGGAGTATCTGAGACGCTGGGCGGAGCTGGCCGCGGACGACATCACCGACTTCAACCGCCTTCTGGCGGAACGGGGGCTGCCGCCGATCATCTCCTAGAGCTGGAGACGCAGGAAATTCTCGATCAGCCGCGGTCCCGCGTCGGAAAAGTATGACTCAGGGTGGAACTGAACCCCCCAGACCGGCATCGTCCGGTGGCGCATGGCCTGAATCTCGTCCTCCTCGCCGGGAAGATCGGTCCAGGCCACGGGTTCGAGTTCGCCCGGCAGGGCGGCCGGATCCGTGACCAGCGAGTGGTAGCGCGCCACGGTCATCGGCGAGGGAAGCCCCTGGAAGACCCCGAAACCCTGGTGGCGGATGGGCGCGGTCTTGCCGTGCATGACGCGCGCCGCCCGCACAGTCGCGCCCCCGAAGGCCTCCCCGATGGCCTGGTGTCCCAGGCAGACCCCCAGGATGGGGGTCCGCGGACCCATCGTCCGCACCAGCTCGATGCTGATGCCGGCTTCGCGGGGCGTGCAGGGGCCGGGAGAAATGACGATGCGCTCCGGATCCTGCCGCTCGATCTCCTGAACGGTGCGCTCGTCGTTGCGCACCACCTCGGTCTCGCGGCCCAGCGCCTCCAGAATCTGCACCAGATTCCAGGTGAACGAGTCGTAGTTGTCGAGAACCAGGATCATCGGGTGCGGAGGTCGGTAGGATGAAGTCGGGTGGCGGGCGCATGCCCCTGATGCACAGCGTGTCCTGTATCTTCGTTGTGGCTCCGGATGCTCGTGTCCCGGCTGCGTCGAGGTGCGCGGAATGTGCCGCGCCGGAGGGCATTCGCCAAGTCCCGTCTTCCCGCCCCGGATCCTGTCGACCTCTGCCCGAGTCCCGCGCCGGTGTACACACGCTGCCTGGTATGCCAGGCCCCCTTCCCGGAGAACGATACGCTGGAGTACCTGCCGCGCGGACGGCGCGTGGCCTTCGATGGGGACCGGGGCCGGCTCTGGATGGTTTGCGGCGCCTGCAAGCGGTGGTCGCTGGTGCCGCTGCTCGACCGCTGGGAGGCGCTCGAGGAGCTCGAGAAGCTCTCCGTCGACCAGGGGCGCGTGTTGTCGCGCACCGACAACATCGCGCTCCTCACGGTCGGTCGACTCGAGATCGTGCGCGTCGGCCGCTGCGAGCGCCGGGAGGAAGCCTGGTGGCGCTACGGGCGCGAGCTGCGCGCCCGCCGCAAGCGGTTCAAGCGGGTGTCGCTCGCGGGCACGGCCGTGGGGGCTGCCGCCGTTGGCGGCTGGCTGACCGGCGGCATCGGCCTGCTGGGTGCCTGGGTGCTGTGGGAGCACGCGCCGAGGTGGACGACCCGGGGCGCCCGGTGGCTGCGCTTCGGTTCGGCGGCGTGGCGGGGCCGGCGCGAATGCGGGCGCTGCGGATATGTCATGCGGGCGCTTTCCTACGACCAACGCTCCGGGTTGACGATCCACTCCACCGAAGACGACACCCCCGTGGTCATGTCCCGGACCTGTCCGGTCTGCGGCGCGGCCCCGGACGACGAAGAAGGCCTGCGGCTGACTGGCCCGGACGCGGAACGTACCCTGCGCAGGGTTCTTGCCTACCACCACTTCGAGGGAGCATCCGAGAAACGGATCGCTTCCGCGACCCGCCTGATCGAGGAAGTCGGGGGCACCGGCGGTCTTTCCCGGGTGCTGGTGAAGAAGGGCGCGCGCTTCGGCAATCTGCCGCGCACGGGCACAATCGCCCTGGAGATCGCGGCCGGCGAGGATTCCGAGCGGCGGCTGCTGGAACTCGAGTTGGCCAGCCTGGAGGCGCATTGGAAGCGGGAGGAGGAAATTGCCGCCATCATCGACGGCGAGCTGACGCCGGTGCCTCTGCTGGAGTCGCTACGGCGCAAAGTTGCCGGGTTGTGAGGAGCCCCGATTAACTCAGTAGTCCACCGGCCTCAGGTACGACTCCCCGATGGCCGTGGACGAGAGCACCGCCACCGTCGGCAGCTCACGCTTCCAGTGGGTCGCGTTCAAACGGCTCCAGACGATGCCGACCTGCGATTCGTCGAACCCTCGCCGCACCAGGTCGGAGGGCGAGTAGCCGCGCAGGAACCAGTGCAGGATGGGGTCGGCATCGTGGTAGGAGATGCCCAGCTCGTCGTGGTCGTGGATGCCCTGGACCAGATCGGCGCTGGCCGGCTTCTCGACGATCTCGGAGGGGACGCCGAGATGGCGCGCGAGCGCCCACACCTGGGTCTTGAACAGGTCCCCGAGCGGGTTGACCGGGGGCGAGTCGTCGGCGTGCCAGGTGTAGTAGCCGAAGAGCCGTTCGCTCTTGTTGCCGGTTCCGAGGGGGAGGGCGCGCAGGAGCGCCGACTGGTCGAAGATGGTGAGGGCGCGGAAGCGGGCGGCGAGATTGCCGCGGCGCAGCGGGGTGATGTCCGGCTCGTGGCGCGCGACGTAGCCATCCACCGAAGCCGTGATGTCCAGGGTGCGGGCGACGGCGCCGGTCGCCTCCAGCACCATCGCCGCGTGCTCCAGGCTTTCCGGTGAAGAGGTCGCGTACGGAAGCCGCAGCCCGGTGACGTTTTCCGGGCCGAGGGCGCGCACCGCCAGGCAGAGTGACAAGGCGGAATCGACGCCTCCCGACACGCCGATCACGACCTTTTCGAAGCCGCGCCGGCGCACGATCTCCTCCCGGATGAACTCCACCAGGGCGCGTTCGGTGAGCTCGAGGTTCAGGTCGAGCATCGAGGCGTCGCCCGGAACCGGACCGTGGGTTGACGCCCGGGAACGGCGCGCCGGGGTCGCGCCCCCGCCCCCAGGCCGGGGATCCGTCCCACCCGAGGCCGTGGCCGCCGGTTCGCTTCTCCGCGTGCGGCCGGCGCGCGCCAGCGCGTCGCGCAGGTTCGGCAGTTGCTGTTCGAGATCTGAAAGCAGCGGCGACTCGAAGCGGTGCCGGTCGATCGCCGTGCGGTCGAGGACGGCGGTCACCACGCCTTCCTCGAACAGCGGAGCGCGCGCCAGGTTGGTGCCGTCGGGCGCGATCGCCACCGACCCGCCCGCGAACAGCTTGCCGCCCTCCGATCCCACCAGCTGGCTGACGAGGAGGAAGACGCCGTGTTCCATCGCCGGTCCCTCGAGGATCGGGTCCCAGCGCCTGATGCTGGCCGGGCGGTCGCTTCCCGCGAGGAATCCCCGCGCCGGCGAGGCGCTGGGCACCAGGACGACCTCGGCTCCGTCCAGGGCCAGCACGGCCGTGGTCAGCGAGTGCCAGACATCTTCGCAGATCAGCATTCCCATGCGGCCCAGGGGCGTGTCGAAGGCGCGCAGTTCCCGCCCCGGCTCCACGAAACGGGCTTCGTCGAAGAGCCCGTAGGTGGGCAGGAACATCTTGCGGTGGACGTGGAGCGGCAGGTAGCGGTCGCCGCTCGCGGAGAAATAGACGACGCTGTTGTAGATCTGGCGGCGATGTCGCTCGTAGAAGCCGACGACCAGGTCGGGCGCGCCGTCGGGTGCACGGCCCAGCATGTCCGCCACCTCTTCCGCGCCGAAGGCGAGTTCCGCGACCGCCCCCTGCAGGAAGTATCCGGTCAGGCAGGTTTCCGGAAAGACGAGGAGGTCGTGGTCGCTCCCGGAGTCGGCGACCAGCGAGCCGATCCTGTCGAGATTGGCGCGCACGTCTCCCTTGCGCGGCTTCATCTGGACCAGTCCCGCGACGAGGGGGGACGAATGTCTCAGGCTCATGAGCGGCACGTCGTCATGGGAGCGGGTTCCGGTGAGCGTTCCGGTTGGCGGCCGGGCAAGCGGGAACTCTCCCGACAAGGTATGATAACCGCGCGGTCCGCCAAACGGCGCGATGGTTGCCGGGTGATCCATCCGATTGCGCGATCACCGGCAGCACGATGCTGACGCGGGTCGAACCGGCTCCGGGAACGAGTCGCTGACTTCCGGGGTCTACCTTGCAGCCATCGACATTCCCTCACACGAATCGCCATGACCCGCACGAGATTCTTCCTGGCAGCGTTCCTTCTTTCTCTGCCGGTCTCGGCTTCGGAGCTCGCGGGACAGAACACGGGATCGACCGGCCAGCCGGACGACGAAGCCGGCGCTACGCTGACTGGCCAGCAGTTCCTGCGTGCCTTCGAGGTCATCAAGAGCTTCAGCTGGAACACGCCGGCCGACTCGACGCTCTGGAGAGGGGCCTTCGACGGGCTGATGCGGTCGGCGATTCTATCCGCGGCGCGCATTGATTCGGCCGACTTCGCCCAGGACTCGACCGGCGTCCTCGCGACGGCCCCGGTGCGGCCGAGCCCAGGCTCGGTCGACGGCCGGCAATTGCTCAGCAGGTTCGACAGCATCAGGCGGTCGGGTCCGCGGTCGGTTGACGACCAGCGCTTCCTCAGCGCCTTCGACAGCATCAGGCGGTCGGGTCCGGACGCGCCCGATGATCCGGTGCTCTGGCGCGGTTCGATTTCGGGACTGATCGGAGCCCTGGACGATCCCTACGGCCAGGTGCTCAGCCCGCGGCTGGTGGACGAGTTCCAGGAGCAGACCACCGGCAACTACGCGGGCATCGGGGTGGCGATCCAGCAGCTGAACGACCGAATCACGGTCACCGCGGTCTTCCGCGGGTTCCCGGCAGAGCGAGTGGGAATCCAGGTGGGCGACGTGATCGTGGGCGTGGACGGCGAGAGCACCGACGGCTGGACGACCGGTGCCGCCTCCGAGCGCATTCGCGGCACTCCCGGCACCATGGTCACCGTTTCGGTTGAACGCGACGGGTTTTCCGCGCCCATCCCCCACGACATCGAGCGCGACAACATTCATGTGTCGTCGGTGCACGCCGGGTACATGGACGAGGACATCGGCTACATCCAGCTCGACAGGGTCGCTCGCGGGTCCACCGAAGAGATGGACTCCGCTTTCGCCCTGCTCGCGGACGCCAGGGGGATCGTTCTCGATCTGCGTCGCAATCCCGGGGGATACCTGGACGAGTCCCTCACCCTGACCGACCTCTTCCTCGACCGGGGCAAGCGCATCGTCAGCACCCGCGGCCGCAACCCGCGCCGCGGGCCGGGGGAGCACGAGGACGCGGTGTACACCCGGGATCGAGCCAGCGTCGGGGACAAGCCGCTGGTGGTGCTGGTCGATGGCTTCACGGCTTCGGCCGGGGAAATCCTGTCCGGGGCCCTCCAGGACCACGACCGCGCGCTGGTGGTGGGTGAGCGCACCTTCGGCAAGGGGGTCGTGCAGTCCGTCGTACCGCTTCCGGAAGGCTGGCAGTTGCAGCTGACCACCGGAGAGTGGTACACGCCGCTGGGCCGGTCGCTGCACCGCCAGCGGGACGCACAGGGGCTGCCACTTCCCGAGGATTCCACCGCGTTTCCCGTCTTCACCACCGAAGGCGGGCGCGAACTCAGGGGTGGTGGCGGGGTCTTCCCGGATCTGCAAATCGCCGGCGACACGCTGCTGGTCGTCGAGCGCCAGCTTCTGGAGGAAGCCAGGGACGCCGAATTCCCCTTCGGGCTGAGGCTGGCCGAAATCGGCTTCGACCGCTCGCAGGCCGTCAGCAATGACGGGGCCGAGGCAATCATCACCGACGAGATACTCGAAGCGTTCATCGCCGACATGCGCGAGGCGGGTGTGCCCGAGGCGACCGTCGGAGATCCGGCAGTCCGCGACTATCTGCTCTGGCGGCTCGAGATCGCCCTGTCTCAGCGCATGGACGACGAGCGTCTGTTGCGGTTCCGCATCCAGCGCGATCCCGTTCTGGCCGAAGCCGTCCGACTCGTGCGCGAGTCGGACACCCAGGCGGAACTCTTCAGGCTCGCGGGCGGCGGCAGCTAGCGGGAGTCACGCGCGCGCAGCACTTCCGCCGGGTCTGTCCCGCCCGCGGCCGGGTCTGCCGATGTCATCCTCTGGGGTGGTGGGTCCGGTGCATCTCGTGGACGTATTCCCGGTCCACATGCGTGTAGATCTCGGTGGTGGCGATGTCGACGTGGCCGAGCAGCTCCTGGACCGCGGCCAGGTCGGCGCCTCCCTCCAGCAGATGGGTCGCGCAGCTGTGACGAAGGGTGTGGGGGGAGACGGCTCTCTCGATCCCCGCCCGGTCGCACGCGTTGCGCACGATGGTCCACACCGCCATGCGGGTGAGCGGCCGGCCTCTGGCACTGAGGAAGACCATCCCTTCGCCCCTGCCCCGTTCCAGCCCCGGCCGTACATCCCGCAGATATCGTACCAGCGCGCGCCGGGCTGCTCGGCCGAAGGGCACCATGCGCTCCTTCGAGCCCTTGCCGTACACCAGGCAGGTGCGGTCCTCGAGGTCGAGGCTCTGCCGGGGAAGCCCCACCAGCTCGGAGACGCGCATGCCCGTGGCGTAGAGGAGCTCCAGGACGGCCCGGTCGCGCCAGCACAGCGGATGGGAGGGGTCCGGCGCCTCCAGAAGGCCTTCCGTTTCCCGCAGGCTCAGCACTTCGGGCAGGGTTCGCCACACGCGCGGGGACTCGATCTGCTCGGTGGGATCCGTCTCGATGACCTCTTCTTCCAGAAGGAAGGCGAAGTAGGCCCGCATCGATGACAGGGCACGCCGGATCGAGGTCGGCGCCAGTCCCCGGTCCTTGAGCGAGTACACATGGTCGCGGAGCTCGAGGTGGGTGACGTCCCGCGGCCGGACGATGTCCCGGTCCGAGAGATACCGGATCAGCCGCGCCACGTCGCGCCCGTACGCTTCCATGGTGCTCGCCGAGAGCCCTCGCTCGAAGGCCAGGTAGTCCGCGAAGAGTTCCTCCCGGAAGGCTCTGGGGTCCGGCCGGTCCCGTTCCCCGGTCATCTCCCGCTCAGCTCCGGTCATCGTCCGGGCGTGCACCCGGAAGGCGGGTACGCCGCCACGCCACCAGAATGACCGCCGCTACTCCGATCGCGATGAGCAGCAGAAGCCGATTGGCGGCCGCGAACCACTCGGCGATGGCCTCCAGGTTCTCGCCGGCCATCGCGCCCAGCCAGACCAGTCCGCCGTACCACAGGGCGGAGGCGATGGTCACGGGAAGGGCGACGGAGGCGAAGGAAAGCCGAGCCACGCCGGCGAACGCGGGCACCACCGCCCTCAGGCCGGGGAGAAAACGGGCGAAGAAGATGGCCGAGGTGCCCCGTCGCCGGTAGAAGCGGCGCACGCGCGCGAGCTGCTCCGGCTGAAGCAGCAGCCGGCCGAGCCGGCTGTCGAAGAACGGCGGGCCGAAACGGTATCCCGCTCCGTAGACCAGCAGCGCCCCGACGGCGTTGGCCAGCCAGGTCACCAGGAAGACCAGCGTCACTTCGGCCGGACCCCGCACGGCGAGGAATCCTCCCAGGAGAATGAAGGTGTCCGCGGGAACCGGAGGCACGATGTTTTCCAGAGCTGCCCCGGCCCCCAGCACCAGATAGGTGAGTCCGGCGGGGAGCGACGCGAGGAATGCGAGCGTCGCCTCTATGTGTCCTCCTTGCCGATCAGCGCCACGGCATGCACGGCGATCCCGTCACCGGCGCCGATCCAGCCCATTCCTTCGTTCGTCTTGCCCTTGATCGAGACGGCTTCGCGCCCGGTGCCGAGCACCTCGCCGATGCGCGCGCGCATCCCTCCCGCATGGGGCCCGATGCGAGGCGTTTCGCAGATTACCGTAACGTCCACGTTGATCACCCGCAGCCGCCGCTGCCGGAGGAGGGCGACCACCCGCCCGAGCAGATCCATCGAGTCGGCATCGCGCCACCGCGGATCCCCCGGGGGAAAGTGGCTTCCGATGTCGCCTTCCGCAGCGGCCCCGAGCAGGGCGTCCGTGACGGCGTGGGCGACGGCGTCCCCGTCGGAATGGCCGGTCAGGCCCGGTGCCCCGGGAATCTCGACGCCGCCCAGCATCAGCTTCCGGTCGGGGTCGAAGCGGTGTGAGTCGTATCCCGTGCCCACTCTCATGGCGGGCTCCAGGAGGCGCGGAAAGGCTCGCTCAGGCGTGCCAGCGCCGGAAGGCGAGACATACGTTGTGCCCTCCGAAACCAAACGAGTTGGAGAGCGCCGCCTCGACAGGTCTCTCGACCATGCCGTCGGTGGCGTAGTTGAGGTCGCACTCCGGGTCGGGGTGCTCGTAGTTGGTCGTAGGCGGGATCCTGCCCTCCATGAGCACCATCAACGAGATGACCGATTCGATCGCGCCGGCCGCGCCCAGCGTGTGCCCCGTCATGGACTTGGTGCTTCCCACGATGGCCGCCCGGGCCGCTTCTTCCCCCAGCACCGCCTTGATGGCGGCGGTCTCCACTTCGTCGTTGTAGGGAGTCGACGTGCCGTGCGCGTTGATGTAGCCGACCTCCTCCGGCGCGATTCCCCCGTCCTCCAGGGCAAGTCGCATGGCCTGCTGGGCTCCCGCGCCTCCGGGAACCGGCGCGGTGATGTGGTAGGCGTCCGCCGTGGCCCCGCAGCCCGCGACCTCCCCCAGAATGCGCGCTCCCCGCGCCTCGGCGGTGTCGAGCGATTCGAGAACCAGGCAGCCCGCGCCCTCTCCGATGACGAAGCCGTCTCGGGTGGCGTCGAAGGGGCGGCTCGCGGTCTCCGGGCTGTCGTTGCGTCTGGACATCGCCTTCATCGAGGAGAAACCGGCGATGGAGATGGGCACGATGGCGGCCTCCGCGCCCCCCGCCACCATCACGTCGGCGTCCCCTCGCTGGATGACGCGAAGGGCGTCGCCGATGGCGTGCGCACCCGAGGAACACGCCGACACCGTGGAGTGGTTCGGACCCTGGGCTCCGTAGCGGATCGAAACCAGCCCCGATCCGATGTTGGGAATGAACATCGGCACGAAGAACGGGCTGATGCGGCGCGGCCCGGACTTCACCAGCTTGCGGACCTGGGTCTCATAGGTGTCGACGCCGCCGATTCCGCTGCCGATGATCACGCCGAAACGCTCCGGGCGTACACCGGGCGGGCAACCTTCCAGCCCGGCGGATGCCATGGCCTGGTCCGCGGCCACCATGGCGAACTGCGCGAAGCGGTCGTAGCGCCGGATCTCCCGCTTGTTCAGGTGCCCGGAGGGATCGAAGTCCCTGACCTCGCAGGCGATTCGGGTCGCGAAGCGATCGTCGACCTCGAAATGTGTGATCGGGCCTCCGGCGTTCGTGCCGGCCAGCAAAGCCGCCCAGGACGACGGGGCGTCGTGGCCGAGGGGAGTGATCATCCCGATGCCCGTAATGACAACCCGCCGGCTTGCCCGGAGGGTACCGTTCTCCGAAGGGCCGCTCATGTGTCCTCGCGCCGTCCGGCGCCTCTCCCGCGCAGAGGAGTCAGGATCCGGCGGCCTTGCGGATGTAGCCGACCGCGTCGCCCACGGTGCGCATCTGCTCGGCGTCGGAGTCGGGAATGTCGATTCCGAACTCCTCTTCAAAGGCCATCACCAGTTCCACGGTGTCGAGTGAATCGGCCCCGAGATCCTCCATGAACGAAGCCTCGCTCGTGACCTGCTCCTCCTCGACACCGAGTTCAGTGACGATAATGTCCTTCACCCGGCCTTCGATGCTGTCCGCCATCTCATTGCTCCTTCGTGATGTTGCGGTCTCCCGCCATTAATGAGTGAACGATCGGGCTACATCGCCATGCCGCCGTCGACGGCCAGGACCTGACCGGTAATGTACCGGGCTTCCGGTCCAGCGAGAAACCGCGCGACGTCGGCAACGTCGGAAGGCTCCCCCAGCCGGCCCATCGGGATGCGCGTCCCCAGCTCCCGCGTGGTGCGCTCGTCGAGGTCGGCGGTCATGTCCGTTGCGATGTAGCCGGGAGCGACCGCGTTGCAGCGCACGCCCCGCTTGGCGAGCTCCCGGGCGACGCTCTTGGTGAGCCCCACGAGCCCTGCCTTGGATGCCCCGTAGTTGGTCTGACCGGCATTGCCCATCAGGCCGATTACGGAGCTGATGTTGACGATGGAGCCGGATCGGCGCTTCATCATCCCTCTGCATGCGGCACGGGTCATGTTGAAGGCCCCCGTGAGGTTGACCTTGATCACCGAATCCCAGTCCTCGTCCTTCATGCGCAGGAGAAGATTGTCCCGGGTGATGCCGGCGTTGTTGATCAGAATCGTGACGACCCCCTGGGCCTTCGCCACCGCGGCGACCGTGGTGCTGCATTGCCGCGGATCTCCGACATCGCAGAGGTAGCCGGCGTGACCGGAGCCCTCGAGTCGAGCCGCGGCGGAGGCCGCCCCGTCCTCGTCGATGTCCACGATGGCCACCCGGGCCCCGTCTGACGCGAGGACCTGCGCGATCGCGAGCCCGATGCCCCGCGATCCGCCGGTGACCAGGGCGGTCTGTCCGTCCAGTGCGCCGCTCATGATCCGCTCCCTGCCGCCACCGGATCGGGAAACAGCTTCCGGACGCCTTTCGCGGTGCCCACGCAGACGGCGCTGACGCCCCGGGCGTTGCGCCGGCTCAATCCGCACAGCACGGACCCGGGACCGATCTCGACGAACCGCTCCACACCGCTTTCGACCATGACTCGCACCGATTGGGACCACAATACGGGGGAAGTGAGCTGCCGGACCAACAGCCGACGCGCGAGGCCGGGATCCCGGACGGCCCCGGCGGTCACGTTCGAAAAGACCGGAAACTCGGGCGGTCCGAAAGATAGGCTGCGGAAACACTTCCGCAAACCCTCCTCCGCCGCGGCCATCAGGGGCGAATGAAAGGCGCCGGACACGGCCAGCCGCAGGGCCCGCCGGGCACCGGCTTCCCTGGCGCGCACCAGGACCTCGCCGATGGCCCCGGCATCCCCGCTCACCACGATCTGCGCGGGGGCGTTGAAGTTGGCCGGAACACAGACCAGCCCCTTCCCGGACACGCCGCGGCACACTTCGCGCACTTCGGGTTCCCCCAGGCCCAGGATGGCCGCCATGGCCCCGGGGCGGGCGCGTCCGGCCTCCCGCATCAGTTCGCCCCTGCGCCGCACGGCGTGCACGGCGTCCTCGAATCCGAGGGTGCCTGCGGCTGCGTGCGCGGAGAGTTCCCCAAGCGAGTGGCCCGCGGCGCAGTCGACGGGTCCCAGTCGCGGCCTCAGGACCGCGAGGGTTGCGAGAGAGTGGACCAGAATCGCGGGCTGTGCGTTGTGCGTCTGCAGCAGCTGGTCCTCGGGTCCTTCCCAGGCGAGGCGCGATAGCGGGAACCCGAGAATGTCGTCCGCTCGCTCGAAGACCCGTGCAGCTTCAGGATAGGAGGCTGCCAGGTCACGTCCCATCCCGGGAAACTGCGACCCCTGTCCGGGGAAGAGGAGAGCCAGTGACACCGGATGACGATCGACGTTGGAGGCCGCTACACGCGAAGAGCGGTGGCGCCCCATGTCAGACCCGCCCCGAAGGCGACCAGCAGGACGTTGGATCCGGGCCCGATGCGCCCCTTCTCGAGCGCCTCGTCGAGCGCCACCGGAACGGTCGCGGAACTGATGTTCCCATAGCGATGGACGTTGACGTACACCTTCTCCATGGGGACGCGCGCGTAGCGGGCGGTCGCCTCGATGATGCGGATGTTGGCCTGGTGGGGGATGAGCAGATCGACGTCGTCCGCCGTCCAGCCGGCTTGCCCGATCGCCAGGCGGGCCGACTTCGACATCGCGCGCACGGCGTTCTTGAAGACCTCCCGGCCCTCCATGAGGAGCAGGTGGGAGCGATCCGCGAGAACGGATTCGTCGAAGGGCCGGCGCGCCCCTCCGCCGGGTCTCTGAAGCAGGTCCGCGAGCTTCCCGTCGGACCGGATGTCGTTGGCGAGAATCCCCCGGTCGCCGGTTGCGGGACGGATCACGCTGGCGCCCGCTCCATCCCCGAACAGCACCGCGGTGGACCGGTCCTCCCAGTCCATGATCGACGTCATCTTCTCGGTGGACACCACCAGGACCACCTCGCCCATGCCGCTGGCGATGTATCCCTCCGCCAGGGCCAGGATGTAGAGGTAGCCCGTGCAGGCCGCGGAGATGTCCATGGCGGCCGCCTTGTCGGCCCCCAGCCGGGCCTGAATGTCGCACGCGGTGGAAGGCAGCAGCCTGTCCGGCGTCGCGGTCGACACCAGCACCAGGTCCACGTCGCCGGCGCTCACGCCCGCCCGCTCGAGCGCCTGCTCCGCCGCGGCAACGCCCATGTCGCACACGGAGGTGCAGGGGCCTGCGATGCGGCGCTCGTGGATGCCGGTGCGCTCGACGATCCACTGGTCGGTGGTGTCCACCATGCGGGTCCAGTCCTCGTTGGTGAGGACGCGATCCGGGAGATACCGTCCCGTGCTGGCGACTTCGGTAATGGGCCGGGATGAGGTCATGGGATGCGGGCCGCGGTTTCAGCCAGATAGCGGGCGACATGGCCGATCATCGATGTTCCTACGGCCTTGGCCGCCACCCCGATGGCCTTGCTGATGGCCTTGGGGGGCGATCTGCCGTGGCAGATGACGGACACCCCGTTCACTCCCAGGAGCGGCGCCCCCCCGTATTCGGCGTAGTCGAGGATCTCGATCGTGGAGCGGTCCAGCGGTATGCGGATGCGCTCCTGCTCCCGGTCCATCACCCGAATCACGAACCCCGCGACGGACTCGTAGAACTTGAGAAGCACGTTGCCGGCGAATCCGTCGGTGACCAGGACGTCGCAACGGCCATGGATGATGTCGCGGCCTTCGACGTTGCCAATGAAGTTGAGGTCGCTCCGGCTGAGCAGCCGGTGGGCTTCGACCGTACGCTCGTCCCCCTTCTCCGGCTCGGAACCGATATTCAGCAGGCCGATGCGGGGCTCCTGCCGTCCCATCAGATCCTGTGCATAGACGTGGCCGAGAAAGGCGAACTGCAGGAGGTGTTGGGGACGGCAGTCGACGTTGGCGCCGGCGTCCAGCATCAGCATGTGCGCCCGGCTGGTGGTGGGCATGAGTGTGCCTACGGCGGGCCGGTCCACTCCGGGCAGCCGCTTGAGCAGAAACACCGACGCCGCCATCACCGCACCCGTGGGTCCGGCGCTGACGAAGGCGTCCACCTGGCCCCTTCGGTGGAGCCCGATCCCGGTCACGAGGGACGAGCCGGGCTTGCGGCGCACGACGGCCGCGGGGGATTCGTTGGGGGAGACTTTCTCCGGTGCGTGGACGATTTCCAGCCGCCCGCCTTCGGAGGCGCCCTGCCGGGCAAGTTCCGCCGCGATCCGCGCGCGATCTCCCACGAGAACGACGGTGACGTCCCCGTTTCCGTGCTTCAGTGCGTGCAGCGCTCCCGCGACTTCGGTCGCGGGGGCGCCGTCGCTGCCCATGGAGTCGAGCGCGATTCTCATGGTGGACCGGTTGCCGCCGGCGTGGTCAGTCCAGCTCGACTTCGATGACCAGACGATCCCGGTAGTAGCCGCAGGTGGGACACACGCGGTGCGGGATCTGCGGATCGTCGCAGCGCGGGCAGTTCCAGACCGCGACGGGTTCGGCTCGATGATGCGTGCGGCGCTTGCGCTGCCGCTGCTTGGAGGTACGACGCTTCGGGACGGCCATGGTTTCTTCGTTCTAGTGATTCGTGAGGGCCCGAAGCTTCTCCCATCGGGCATCGACATCCGGTGCGGTGCACTCGCACCGGGCCGTGTTTCGGTTTGAGCCGCACGCCGGACACAGTCCCCGGCAGTCGGGGTGACATTCGGCGTACATCGGCGCCGCGAGCGCGAATTCCTCCCGCAGCGGACCGGCGATGTCCAGTTCGGCCAGATGCGCAGGGAAAGTATGCACCTCCCCGTCATCCCCGCCGTCGAATTCATCGTCGGGGATGAAAACAAACCGGATCGGCAGCGCGAAGGTCTGCGCGACGGGCTCCAGACAGCGCCGGCACACCTGTGCCAGGGTGGTCGACATCCTTCCCTGGACCATGACCTGGCCCGCAGCCATTGATCTCGCCGTCAGCGCCACGCGGACGGGCTCGGACAGTTCCGGACCCGGTCTCCCGAGGGCGAAATCGGCGGCCGGGCAAGCCGCTCGCAACTGGAGCGTACCCGTGCGTTCGAGCGCGTTCAAGTTCAAGTGCAGCATAGCGTAAAAAGCTAGCGTCGCGCACGGCGCCGCGTCAACGCGATGCGACGCCCAGCCTCTCGTGGCGCGAAAAGAAGAAACCGATCTCGAGCGCGGCGTTGGCATCTGAATCGGACCCGTGGACGGCATTGCGCTCCTTCGACTCCGCGTAGAGCGCGCGTACGGTGCCGGGCGCCGCCTCGGCGGGATCGGTGGCTCCGATGGCCTCGCGAAACCGGGGCACGGCGTTCTCGGCCTCGAGCACCAGGGGCACGATGGGGCCGGAGGTCATGAAGGCCACCAGGGAATCGAAGAAGGGCCGCTCCCGGTGCACCGAGTAGAAGGCGGCCGCCTGCGCCCGCGACAACCGCGTCATGCGAAGGCAGCGAATGCGGAAGCCCGCCCCTTCCAGATGGGCGAGGATGGCCCCCGTGTTTCCCGAAGCGACCGCGTCGGGCTTGATGATGGCGAGCGTCAGGCTCATCGCAGGGCCTCCCGGGTGAGATGCACGATGTCGACCGGCCGTCGCGCGACCCCGATCCCATTCTCGCGAAACGCCCTGATCTTTTCCTCCGCGGTCCCGGAGGAACCGCTGATGATGGCGCCCGCATGCCCCATGCGGCGGCCCGGGGGCGCGGTCTGGCCGGCGATGAAGCCCACGATCGGCAAATCGAGACTGCGGCCGGCGAATTCGGCTGCCTCCTGTTCGTCCGTGCCCCCGATCTCGCCGATCATCACGACCGCCCGCGTCTCTCCGTCTTCGGCGAAGGCCTTCAGGCAGTCGATGAAGGTGGTGCCGATGATGGGGTCTCCGCCGATGCCGACGCAGGTGGTCTGGCCGATGCCGGCCCCGGTGAGCTGTCCGACCGCCTCGTAGGTGAGCGTGCCCGAGCGCGACACCACGCCCACCGGACCGGAGGTCACGATGTCTCCGGAGATGATGCCGACCGTTGCCTTGCCGGGCGAAATCACCCCCGGGCAATTGGGTCCCAGCAACCGCACGCCGTGGTCGGCGACGAAGGCGTAGGCGCGCGTCATGTCGAGCACCGGGACGCCCTCGGTAATGCAGACGATGAACTCGACGCCCGATTCCGCGGCCTCCATGATCGCGCTCGCGGCGAAGGGGGGAGGCACGTAGATCACGGAGGCGTTCGCCCCCGATTCCCCGACCGCCTCGTTCATCGTGTCGAAGACGGGCACGCACGCGCCTCCCGGACCCTGGACGACCCGGCCCCCCTTCCCCGGCGTGACCCCCGCGACCACGCGCGTCCCGTATTCGATCATTCTGCCGGTGTGGAAGGATCCGTCGCGGCCGGTGATGCCCTGGACCACCACGCGCGTGGATTCGTCAACGAAGATCGACATGGAGCGGGACCGTGTGTTGTGGTAGGGAAGCCTGCGGGGGCTGCCGCCGGATGAGGAGCGTCACGCAGCCGCCCTCTTCACTGCCGCCCGCACGACCTCGTCCATCGAAGTGAAGGCGGAGAAGCCCTCGGCCGCGAGGATGTCCCGGGCTTCGGCCTCGTTTGTGCCCGTCAGGCGGATCAGGATGGGTGCGCGGATGTCGGCGCGTTTCGTTGCCTCGACGATTCCGCGCGCCACGTCGTCGCAGCGCGTGATGCCGCCGAAGATGTTGAACAGGATGACCTGCACGCTGGGATCGGCCGTGATGATCTCCAGCGCCGCCACGACCTTGTCCGGGTTGGACGACCCGCCGATGTCGAGGAAGTTGGCGGGCTCGCCGCCGTAGTACTTGACCAGATCCATCGTGGCCATCGCCAGCCCGGCTCCGTTGACGCAGCACCCCACGTTGCCGTCGAGCTTCACGAAGCTGAGACCGGCAGCGCGGGCTCGCGTCTCCGCCAGGGGCTCCGCGTCCAGGTCGCGCAGGGACTCGAGTTCCGGCCGGCGGAAGAGCTCGTTGCCGTCGATCGTGACCTTGGCGTCGATGGCCTTGACCTCCCCCGACTCCGTGGCGATGAGGGGATTCACCTCGCAGAGGGATGCCCCGTTCTTCACGAAGACCTGGTAGAGCTGCGCAAGCACCGTCGAACACTGGCGTACCAGGGACGGCTCGTCGAAGAGCGCTCGAGCCAGCCGGTACGCCTGGTGGGGCAGAAGGCCGAAGCCGGGGTCGACGCGCAGCCTGGTGATGGCGGTGGGATTGGTGGCCGCGACTTCCTCGATATCCACGCCCCCCTCCCGCGACACCATGAAGAGCGGTGCCTGCACGGCCCGGTCGACCAGGATGCCGACGTAGCGCTCGCTCGCGATCTTCTCCAGGGGCACCAGCAGGACCTTGTGCACGATGAGCCCCCGGATCGTCATCCCCAGAATGGCGCGGGCGTGGGCTTCGGCCTCCTCCGGGGTGCCGGCCAGCTTGACGCCTCCCGCCTTGCCTCTGCCTCCCGAGTGCACCTGGGCCTTGACCACCGCCGCACCGCCCATGTCGACGGCGATCGTCGCGGCTTCCCCGGGCGTGGTCGCGACCCGGCCCCGAGGCACCGGCATGCCCGCGCCGCGGAAGAGTTCCCGTGCCTGGAACTCGTGCAGGTTCATTCGGTTTGCTCCGGGAGGAAGGAGGAAGCCATCGCGACGATCCGCCCGGCGAGGGCGCTTGCGGAAGGGCGCCGGAAGGGGCGACCGGCCAAGTTACCCGGGCATCGGTTCACGATCAAGAATCCGCCTCGACTCATGACCCGGCCTGGTCTTCGAAGCGCTCCAGGAGGTCGCGCAACTCGCGCAGGTGCGCGCCGAAACCGGCGAAGTCCCCTGCCCTGAGCGCCTCCTCCGCGCGGTCGAGCAGGTCGAGGGCGTCGGCTGGCCAGGTCGACGTGTCGGCTGCCAGGTCCCGCAACTCGCCCAGGTCCGGGGGGTCGGCGGTCGTTCCCTCCTCGGGCGGGGTCACGGCGGCCAGCGCGGCGAGGGTGGCGTCCAGGGTCGGTTGCATCGCCACCCGGCGGCCGTCGCTGACGACGAACTGGCGCAGCTCGGGAATCGCGTCCGATTCGGCGGCCAGAAAGATCGGTTCCATGTACATCAGCGTGCCGTCCACGGGAACGATGTGCAGATGGCCGGTCCAGACCTCGCTTCCCCCCTGGCGCCAGAGCGAGAGCTGCTGGGAGATGGAGGGATCCTGCTCCACGAGAGCTTCCACCAGGCGGGGACCCGGGACCTGCTCCTCGACCGGGACGTCGTACAGGAGGAGCTCGCCGTAATGATCTCCGTCGCTGCGCGCGACCAGCAGCGCGGTCAGATTCTGGCGGCCCGCGGGGACGAAGGCGGTGGTCAGCAGATACTCCGGCTCCTGTTCACCCGGCAGACGGAAAATGCCGTACTCGGGCCGGTAGGGGACGGGATTGGTGCCCTGGGCGAGCTCCGTGGCGGGCGCCCACACGTCTTCCTGGCCGTGGAAGGAGGGGGCCGTCTCCAGGTGATACTGGAACAGCACCCGGCCCTGCAGGCGGAGCAGCTCGCTCGGATAGCGAATGTGTTCGCGGAGCCCGGGAGGCATCTCCTCCATGGGTTGGAAGAGGCCCGGAAGGGTGCGCCGGTAGCCTTCGAGCAGCGGGTCGTTCTCGTCCACCACGTAGAAGGAGACTCGCCCGGTAACCCCGTCCACGGTGACCTTGACGCTGTTGCGCACATAGCTCACCGGAGACCGCGGTTCGAGTTCGTAGGCGCTCGCGAGCGGGAAGTGACGGGTTGCCGTGAAAGCGTCCAGCATCCACACGACGCGGCCCTCGTGCACGACCGGATAGGGCGCCTGGGGGAAGCGCAGGAAGGGGGCGATATCGCGCGCCCGCGCCGTCACCTGACGGCGAAACACGAAACGGCTCCGGGGCGAGACCTCGGAGGCGAACAGCAGGTTCGCGTCACGGAAGCGGAGCGCCAGGAGCACCTTCCGCAGCCAGGAATCGAGCAGGATGCCTTCCGGGTAGTCCACCCCGGCCTGACCGGGTGCGCCCTCGGGGTCGAGAAAGGCCTCGGCGGTCGGATTGATGATGGCGTAGGCCTGTGGGCGGATGCCGAAGAACACTGAAGGGCGCACCAGGCGCAGTCTCTCGGGCGCTGCCACGCCTTCCGCGAACTCGGGAGGGATGGCGGACAGGATCGTCGACGGCCGGCCTTCGGGGGTGTGTTCCTCGGCCGCGCTGGCAACGGCGCCCATTCCGGCGATGTAGCGCTCGCGGATATGGAGGTTCTGCCAGTTGCGGTCCTCGATGCCGCCGGGCTCGATCTCGCGCACGGCCAGCGCAACCGGCACCAGGCCGCCGTCGGGTCCGCGGTAGCGGTCGATGGTGACGTCGCTGAACTCGTAGTAGCGGAAGCGGGCCTCCAGCTGGCGATACGTGCTCAGGAGCGCGCCCGGGGTCCACACCGGGATTCCGGCGAACTGGGCGGCGGCGGCCGTCGCGCGTGGTTCTTCGATCGTCCCGCGGTAGTCGAATCGTTCACGTTGCAGCTGGTCGAGCCCGAACCCCATGCGCGTGAACTCGAGGTTGTGCTCGATGAAGGGGGTTTCGCTTTCCAGCTCGTTGGGCTCGACGCGGAAGCGCTGCACGGTCGCCGGGTAGAGCTGGGCGAGCACGAGCGTGCCCACGACCATGCCGCCCAGCCCGGCCGCGGTCGGGACGACCTTGCGCCGCGCGCCGCCCCACGCCACCAAGGCCGCCGAGCCCAGCGCGACCACCGCGAGGGCCGTCAGGGAGGGCAGGCGGGCTACCGCGTCGGTGAACCCGAACAGCCCCTGCACGCCGGAGTTGCCGTCGAGCAGAAGGATGTAGCGCGCGATCTGGAAGCGGACGGCCAGCAGGACCAGAAACGTCGTGACCAGAAGGACGAGGTGCCGGCGGGCCAGGTCTTCCAGCCGGACCCCCTTGCGCGTCAGGCGCAGGGCGCCGGTGGCCGCATAGATCGCGATCGACAGACTGAAGAGGAAGAAGGCCAGCAGGAGCGCGAACGCGACGATCCCGCTCATCACCGGCAGGGCGAAGATGTAGAAGGACAGGTCGTGCCCCAGGATCGGGTCGCTCAACCCCCACGCGGGGGCTCGCAGCAGGAGCAGCAGCGCCAGCCCCGCTTCAGGGGGGACCACCGCGCTGAACCAGAGCGCCGCCAGCACCGAGATGACGAGCGTGCCGCGCGAGATCCAGACGCCGGGGATTCTCTCGGATATCTCCAGATTGGCGAAACGCCTGCGGATCCTGAGCGCGCGCACCGCGACCGCGAACAGGCGCACGTTCGCGTAGACCATCGCACCGACGGCCAGCATGACCAGGATGCGCACGCCCCAGCGTGCCAGCACCCGCGTCCAGAAGACGTCGAGATAGCCGTTGGCCCCGAACCAGAGGATTTCGACGTAGAGGTCGATGGCCTCGCGCGCCAGCACGAGAACCGCAGTGGCGGCCGCGATCGAGACGACCAGAATCCGGCCACCGCGCCACGGGCGAGGGCGCGCCTCAGACATCGACGCCCCTGGCCCTGAGCCAGTCCTCGACCTCGCCCTGGATCTCCCCCAGGCGGGCATCGGTGTCGGCTTCGTAGCGTGCCGCCAGGACAGGCTGGGTATTGGATGCCCTCAGCAGACCCCAGCCGCCGTCGAAGAGGATGCGCGCTCCGTCCACTGCGATCACCTCGTGGCTCCGGGAGAAATGTTCGCGCGCGGCTTCGGCGATGTCGCGCTTGATGTGCTCGGCCACCTCGATACGGTATTCGGGCGTGGACGAATAGCGCGGCAGGTCCGCCACCAGCGCCGAGAGGGAGCGTCCGGACGAAGCCAGCAGGCGCAGGAGCCGGCATGCGGCGTAGACGGCGTCGTCCACCCCGATGAACTCGTCTGCGAAGCAGATGTGGCCGGAGAGTTCGCCACCGATGATGGCTCCGGCAGCATGCATCTTCTCCTTGATGAGCGAGTGCCCGGTCGCCCACATCACGGGGACGCCCCCCGCCGCCTCGAACACGCGCGGCAGAGCCTGGGAGCACTTCACGTCGAAGACCAGCTTCTGGCCGGGACCCCGGCGCTCGAGTACCTCGAGGCCGAAGAGGAGGAGCAGGATGTCTCCGCGAACCACCGTACCGGTCTCGTCCACGACCCCGATGCGGTCGGCATCGCCGTCGAAGCCGACGCCCAGATCCGCTCCGGTCTCGCGGACCCTGGCCGCCAGGTCCACGATGTTCTCGTCCACCGTGGGATCGGGATGATGGTTCGGGAAGGTCCCGTCCAACTCGCAATAGAGGGGCACCACTTCGGCTCCGATCGCCTCCAGCACCGGCACTGCGGTGAGCGCCCCGGAAGCGTTGCCGCAATCAACCACCACCCGCAGCGGATCGATTCCCTCGAACCGGCCGGCGATGTCGGCGACGTACCGGTCGAGCACCTCCACGCATTCCTGGGAGCCCGGTCCGCGAGCCGCCCCTCCCTCATCGATTCGGCGGCGCAGTTCCTGAATCCCGTCGCCGTGGAAAGGGCGCCCCCCGATGGTCATCTTGATGCCGTTCCATTCGGCGGGGTTGTGGCTGCCGGTGATCTGAACGCCGCCGTCCGCTTCCAGCTCCCGTTCAGCCCAGTACGTTACGGGCGTGGGCACGGTGCCGAGCCGAATCACGCGACCGCCCGCCGAGCAGATCCCGTGCGAGAGGGCGTCGGCCAGGCCGTCCGAGCTGGGACGGTTGTCGCTCCCGACCACGACGCGGGGTCGAGCATCACCGGTACGTTCGCCGACGGTCGTCGCGAATGCTTTCCCGGTGGCGCGCGCCACGTCGGCATCGATGGTCTCGCCGACGATGCCTCGAATGTCGTATTGCCGGAAGATTTCGGAAGAAAAGCTCAAAACCGGTACAGGCCAGAAGTTGGTTGCGTGCCGTCTGATGTTTCGCGGATGCCGGGCGATCCGCCGCCGCGCGCCAGCGCGGGAGCGCGCCTCATTCATCCCTAGGGGGCGGCGCCGAGGAGGAGTGCCCCGGCGGTCAGGAGGCCTTCCGCACCCGCGCGGGCAAAGTCAACGCCGCCGCCCGGAAAGATGCCCAGCCCGATGACCACCGCGACCGCCGCGCCCATCGCGAAGCGCATGGTCAGCGGGACCGTCACCGGATCCGCCTCGCCGGAGCCCGCGCCGTCCCGCATCCACATGTACCATGCGATCCGCAGGTAGTAATAGTACGACACGACGGTCGTGAGAACGAAAATGACGGAAAGGGTCCAGAGTCCGGCCTCGGCCGCGCCCTGCAGGATGAAGATCTTGCCCATGAAGCCGCCCGTGCCCGGGAAGCCGGCAAGGGAGAGGAGAAAGATGGTGAGGCAGACCGCCAGCGCGGGGTGCCTTGCTCCCAGGCCGGCATAGCGGTCGATCCCGAGCCGCTCCTCGCTGTGCCCGGAGACGCACAGGACCACGGCAAAGGCGCCGATGTTCATCGCGGTGTAGACCAGCAGGTAGAACAGCAGCCCCGCGGTGGCATTCTGGTTCAGGGCCACGATCGCCACCAGCAGGTAGCCGGCGTGGGCGATGCTGGAATAGGCCAGCAGCCGTTTCACGTTGGTCTGAGCCAGCGCGATCACGTTGGCGATCACCATGGTGAGCGCCGCGAGCCACCAGCCAATCGCGTACCAGCTCTCGGGGATGCCTCCGAAGCCGACCTGGAAGACGCGGGCGAAGGCGACGAACGCAGCTGCCTTCACGCTGGCCGACATGAACGCCGTCACCGGCGAAGGGGCACCCTCGTACACGTCGGGCGTCCACATGTGGAACGGGATCGCCGAAACCTTGAAGGCGAACCCGATGGCCAGCAGCGCGATGCCGACATGGAGCAGCCCCGCCACCGCCGCGCCCGAACCGATCGCCAGCGCGATGAGCCCCAGGTTGGTGCTGCCCGTGGCTCCGTACACCAGCGCGATCCCGTAGAGCAGAAAGCCGGTCGAGAAAGCACCCAGCAGGAAGTACTTGAGCCCCGCCTCCGCCGACTTCGGATCGCGCCGATTGAAGCCGGACAGCACGTAGGCGCTGATCGACATCACCTCAAGGGCCAGGAAGATGACGATCAGGTCGCGCGTGCCTCCCATGAGCATCATGCCCACCGTGGCGAAGAGCACCAGGGCGTGGAATTCTCCCTCCTGCAGCCGCTGCCGGCGCACGTAGGCGGGCGAGATGGCCAGGGCGAGGGCGGCCGCCAGGAGGAAGATCCAGTTGGCGAAGAGATGGAAGCGGTCCACCGCGATCATCGGGCTTCCCGGCCCCGGGGTCAGCCCGTACAGCCACCCGTTTGCCAGGGCTGCCGCGAGCACGCCCACCATCGCCAGGACCGCGAGATCACCGGAACCCGATCGAGACGAGGATGTCGCACCGCCTCCCTTCCAGACGCCGGCCAGGAGCACCACCGTCCCCCAGACCGAAAGCACGATCTCGGGAAGGAGCGCCAGCAGATAGTGCGCGGGGGTGGAGAAGTCGAGCGTCATGAGTCGGCCGACTCCTCGGCGGGCTGCGTCATGTGGACGCGCTCCAGGATGGCGTCCACGCTCGGTTCCATGCGTTCCAGGATCGGCGTGGGCGCGACCCCGATCACGATCATGAGCGCGACCATGGGCGACAGGATGAAGATCTCCCGGCGGGAAAGGTCGGGCATCGACCGGTTTTCCTCCCGGTCCAGCTCGTTGAAGAGCACGCGCTGCACCATCGGCAACATGTAGTAGGCGGCGAAGATGACGCCGCTGGTCGCGATGACGGCGGTGACGGGATGCGTCTCGAAGGTGCCCAGAAGCGCCAGGAACTCGCCGACGAAGCCGCTCGTGCCGGGCAGCCCGATGGTTGCCAGGGCGGTGATCACGAGAGCCAGCGAGAGCATGGGGGCCACCCGCGCGAGCCCCCCGAACTCACCGGTCAGGCGGGTGTGGCGGCGCTCGTACAGCATGCCCAGGATGAGGAAGAGCGCCCCGGTGGAGATGCCGTGCGAGATCATCACCACCAGCCCCCCCTGGATGCCGGTCACGGTGAGGGCGAAGATGCCGATGACCACGAAGCCCATGTGGGCCACGGAGGTGTAGGCCACCAGCTTCTTGGCGTCCGGCTGCACCGCGGCGACCCAGGCGGCATACACGATGCCGGCCGTGCCGAGGACCAGCATCACGGTCACCACCGTTGGGTGCTGGGAGGCGGCCGGGAAGAACGGCAGCAGGAAGCGCAGGAACCCGTAGGTGCCCATCTTGAGCAGGATCGCGGCCAGCACCACCGAGCCCGGCGTGGGAGCCTCCACGTGCGCATCCGGCAGCCAGGTGTGGAAGGGGAACAGCGGCACCTTGATCGAGAATGCGAGCGCGAAGGCGGCGAACAGCCAGAGCTGCTCGCGCATTGAGAGCGGCACGCCGAGGATGTCCAGATAGGCGAAGGATCCGTCTCCGGCGCCCGCGGTCGCGGCGTAGAGGTAGAGAATGCCGACCAGCATCAGCAGCGACCCCACCGCCGTGTACAGGAAGAACTTCACCGCCGCGTAAATGCGGCGCTTGCCGCCCCAGACCCCGACGATGAAGTACATCGGGACCAGGGTGAGCTCGAAGAAGACGTAGAAAAGCATCAGATCCAGCGCCGTGAAGACGCCGATGATGCCCGTCTGCAGCAGGAGCATGAGGGCGTAGAAGGACTTCTGGCGGTGGGTGATGTAGCGGAACGAGCCGAGAATGGTGATCGGGGCCGTGAAGCAGGCCAGAAGCACCATGAACAGCGAGATGCCGTCGATGCCGAGGGCGTAGTGGACGCCCCAGGCCTCGATCCAGGGCACGCTCGACGCCATCTGAAACCCCGGATCCCCAACCGTGAAGGATCCCCACAGGCCGAGGCTGACGACGAAGAGCCCGAGCGTCCAGCCGAAGGCGATGTGCCCGGATCGTTCCTGGCGCTCGAGCAGCACATGCAGCATCGCCGCCATCGGCCCCCACACAAGCACGTGCAGGATCCAGGAGTCGAACGCGACCGCTTCCAGCAGACTCGTCATGGCGGGCCTCCCTGGAAGACCACGAAGCCCACGATCGCGAGGACTCCCAGCGTGAGGACGAGGGCGTAGGTGTTGACCTGTCCGGTCTGGAAGAGGCTCACAAAGGCGCCTCCGGCCCGGGTCACCAGCCCGAGCCCGTTGACCGCGCCGTCGATCAGGACGGTGTCGATGACCCGCCATGAGAAGCGCGAGGCCGCGAGGACCGGCTGGACCACGAAGCGGTCGTAGAACTCGTCGACGTACCACTTGTTGAAGAGCAGGCCCTTCAAACCCGCGGGCGCGGCGGCCTGGGCGGCGGGCGCCACCTTCCAGCGGGCGGCGGCACGCGCGGTGAACAGCACCAGCGCCAGCGCGGCCAGCGTGGACAGTCCGGCCCACAGCACCTCGCCGCCGCCGAACGGCGCAGCGTGGGCGGGCTCTCCCAGGTGTTCATAGCGGATTTCCGTCGCGCCGGCGGTGACGGGCTCCAGCCAGTGGTGCAGCCATTCCGAGGTGGGGAGCGCCCCCGCCAGCCCGAGGACCGAAGCGGCCACCTCTTCCGGCACATTGACCCACCCGCCCACGACCGACAGAACCGCCAGCGCGATCAGCGGGATGGTCATCACCCGGGGCGCCTCGTGCAGGTGCCGCGCCTCCTCGCGTCCCGTGCGGTTGGCGCCGTGGAAGGTCATCACCATGAGGCGCGTCATGTAGATGGCGGTCAGCAGCGCGGTCGCCAGTGCGAGCACCCAGAGGACCGTGAAGAGCACCGGGTAGCTCGAGGAGGCGGCCAGGCCGGCGTACCAGATGATCTCGTCCTTGGAGAAGAACCCGGCGAGCGGCCAGACCCCCGCGATGGCCAGGGTCGCAATCCACATGGTGATCCAGGTAACCGGCATCGCGGCGCGCAGCCCGCCCATGTTGCGCATGTCCTGCGGGTCGGCGTGGCTGTGCGTGCCGTGCAGCGCGTGATGCATCGCGTGAATCACCGCGCCCGACCCCAGGAACAGAAGCGCCTTGAAGAAGGCGTGGGTCATCAGGTGGAAGATGCCCGCGGCCCAGGCGCCCACCCCGACCGCCAGGAACATGTAGCCCAGCTGGGAAATGGTGGAGTAGGCGAGCACCTTCTTGATGTCGTACTGCGCGAGCGCGATGGTCGCGGCCAGGAGCGCGGTGAGCACGCCCACGGTGGCCACGACCGCGCTGCTCACGGGGGCCAGCGCGAAGAGGACCGACGTGCGCGCCACCATGTAGACGCCCGCGGTCACCATGGTCGCGGCGTGGATCAGCGCGGAGACCGGCGTGGGGCCGGCCATCGCGTCCGGCAGCCAGACGTACAGCGGGATCTGGGCGCTCTTGCCCGCCGCCCCCAGGAAGAGGAACAGCGTGATCGCGGTGACGGTGGCTCCTCCGTATTCGAGCAGCGCCGGGGCCTCGGGGAAGACCTCGGCGAAGGCCAGGGTGCCGAAGGTAGTGAACACCAGGAACATCGCCACAAGGAAGCCGAAGTCGCCGATGCGGTTGACGATGAACGCCTTCTTGCCGGCGTCGGACTTCTCGCGGTCCTGGAACCAGAAGCCGATCAGCAGATAGCTGCACAGCCCCACCCCTTCCCATCCCACGAACATCACCGGGAAGCTCGCCCCCAGGACGAGCACCAGCATGAAGAAGACGAAGAGGTTCAGGTAGGAGAAGTAGCGCGCGTAGCCGGGGTCGTCGTGCATGTAGCCGACGCTGAACACGTGGATCAGGAAGCCGACGCCGGTCACCACCAGCATCATGATCATGCTGAGCTGGTCAAGCTGCAGCGCCGCGTCCACCTCCAGTGCCCCGGTGACCATCCAGCTCCAGTAGCTCACCACGACCGGATCGTGCAGGTCCGCGTGGAACATCCCCGCGAAGTTGAGCAGCACGAGCACGAAGGAGAGCCCGACCACCCCCGGCCCCACCAGCGTCACCCAGCGCTTGTGCCCGTCGTCCTGATGCTCCGACCCGTCGGCGCCCGCGCGCACCGCAATCGCCGCCCGTGCGCCCGCGCGCATCGCCAGGACGCCGTTGACCAGGAAGCCCAGCAGGGGGAGCAGGACGATGAGCCCTGGCAGCACCGGCTCGAACGCTGCCGGCTGCGTGCTTTCCTGGATGAGGCTCGAGAGCGGCGCGAGCGTCATCTACCTACCACTTGAGCAGGTTGAAGTTGTCGACATTGACGGTCCGGTAGTGCCGGAAGATGGAGATGATGATCGCGAGCCCGACCGCGGCTTCCGCCGCCGCCACCGTCATGACGAAGAAGACGAAGACCTGTCCCTCGACGCCCACGTACCGGGAGAAGGCCACCAGGGCCAGGTTCACCGCGTTCAGCTGGAGCTCGATGCAGAGGAACATGATGATGGCGTTGCGGCGCACCAGCACGCCGAAGGTGCCGATCACGAACAGCAGGGCGCTGGTGGTCAGGGCTTCGGTCAGCACGCGGCGCTCCTCATACCCGCTTCTTCGCCAGCGCGACGGCCCCCACCACGGCGACAAGCAGCAGGATTCCGGTGATCTCGAAGGGAACCACGTACTCCTGGAAGAGCGGCCGCGCGATCAGCGACACCGCGCCCCGCTCGGCCAGCTCCAGGTCCATCGCCGCCGCGCCGGGAAAACTCTCGTACAGCGGGCTCGTCTCCGCGCCGCCGAACCGGGTGGCCAGCAGGCCGCAGAGCGCTCCGGAGACGACGAAGGCGCACACGGCGTAGAGTCCGCGCACGAGGTCGTCCCTGTAGTCGTGCCCCAGGTTCAGGAGCATGATCACGAACAGGAAGAGCACCATGATGGCGCCGGCGTAGACCATCACCTGGATGGCGGCCAGGAAATGAGCCTCCAGCAGCACGAAGATGCCGGCTACGCTCGCCAGCGACACCACCATGAACATGAGGCTGGCCACCGGATTCCGGCTCGCCACGACCCCGATGCCTCCGCCGACCACGGTCACGGCGAAGACGTAGAAGAGGATCAGCTCCATCCCCTCACTCCGATGCGGGGTCGGAGGGATCCCAGAGCGCCGTGACCGGATGCTCCTGCTCCATCAGGCGGTCCAGGTCGTAGACGAAGCGCTCGCGCGTATACTCGGCGTTCTCGAAGTGCTGGCCCACGTGGATCGCCTCCACCGGGCACACCTCCTGGCACATGCCGCAGAAGATGCAGCGGAACTCGTCGATCTCGTAGACGATGGGGTAGCGGTTGCCCTGATCGTCCTCGCCGCCGACCAGGCGGATGCAGTTGGCCGGGCAGACCGTGGGGCAGAGGCCGCAGGCCACGCACTTGGGGCGCCCGTCGGCGTGCACCTCCATGCGGTGGGTGCCGCGCCAGCGGGCGTGGAGTTCGGTAGGCTCCTCCGGATAGCTGCGGGTCACCTTGCGGGGATTCACCATGTGGCGGAAGGTCAGCGACATCCCCTTGAGGGCAGCTCTCAGGTACGAACTCCGGGCCGCTTCCGGCCTGCGCACCAGCTTCACCGAAATGGCCATGGCGACTCCCCGGGAATCATGGGTGGGCGGCCGGCGCCGCGCGGGCGGCCCGTCCGGCGGGCGCGGCTCCGGTGATGATCCGGCCGCGGTCGAGGTACAGGGCGAACATGCCGGTGGCGACGAGGCTCACTGCGGTCAGCGCCAGGCCGAAGCCCGGTCCGGCGGACACGCCCAGCTGATCCAGCACCAGGATGGTGCCGCCCACGAGCATGACGTAGGCGAGCGCCGTGGGCAACATCACCTTCCACCCCAGGTGCATGACCTGGTCGTAGCGGAAGCGCGGAAGCGTCCAGCGCACCCAGATGTAGAGGACCACGAAAAAAGTGGTCTTGAGCATGAAGGCGCCCAGGGTGAGCAGCGTGGTCCAGATGGACAGCTGTGCCGCGATTGGCTCGCCCGCGGCGGTGAAGCCGGAGATGAGCCCGCCCTCGTACGGGATGAAATTGTCTCCCGTCCAGAAGGGGATGTCCCAACCCCCCAGGAACAGCGTGGCCATGAGCGCCGAGGCGGTGATCACGTGCGCGTACTCGGCGATGAAGAACATGCTGAACTTCATGGACGAGTATTCGGTGTGATAGCCGGTTACGAGCTCGGACTCGGCTTCGGGCATGTCGAAGGGCAGCCGGTTGGTTTCCGCGAACGCCGAGATCAGGAAGAGCAGGAAGCCGAGCGACAGCGGCAGCACGTACCAGAGGCCCAGCTGCTGATCGGCCACCATCCGCGTGAGCGTGACGTTGCCCGCCAGCATCATGACCGGGATCAGGGAGAGCCCCAGGCCGACCTCGTAGCTCACCATCTGGGCGGAGGCGCGCAACCCGCCCAGCAACGCGTACTTGTTGTTGGAGGACCATCCGCCCAGGAAGATCCCGTACACGCCGAGCGAGCCGATGGCGAGGATGTAGAGCACCCCCACCGGCAGGTCGGCGACGATCATGTCCACGGTTCCCCACGGGGTGGGAAGCGGGGCGGCGAAGGGAATCACGGCGAAGGTGACGAGCGCCGGCATGATCGACAGCATCGGGCCCATAACGAAGAAGAAGCGCGATGCGGTGGCCGGGTTGGTCTCTTCCTTGATGATGTTCTTGAGCCCGTCGGCGATGGGCTGCAGGAGCCCGAACGGGCCCACCCGGTTCGGCCCCAGACGATCCTGGATGAAGGCGGAAATGCGCCGTTCGGCCCAGGTGGCGTACATGATCGCAACCATCAGCGCCGTGAAGACGGCCAGCACCTTGACGGCTGCCGCAATCAGGGAAGCCGTGGGCGAGAGCTCGTTCATCGTTCTCCCGCGAGGGCCGCGGGACGGTCCACGGCCGTACCCCGCGCGCCGATCCGGTCGTAGCTGAGCCCTTCATACTCCGGTACGCCCGCCGCCAGCCGGTCGAACACCTCCGACGCGCTCGCCGGCGCCGGTCTTCCCGCGAGGGAAGCGGCCAGCGACCCGAGCACCTGCCATGCCGGCTGGGCGTGTCCGGCGGCCCTGAGCGCGGGCTCGAAGCGCTGAACCCGTGTCTGCACGCTGGTGAACGTCCCCTCCTGCTCCGCGAAGGTGGTGACCGGGAGCACGAAGTGCGCGCTGCGGGCCGCCGGCGCCGGGTGGGCTCCGAGGTAGACGAAGAGTTCCGCCCGCGAGCCGAAGTCCTCCGGCTGATCGGCAAGTTCGTCGGCCAGCGCGATCAGCGCGCCGGCGCCCGCGGCCACTTCTTCCAGCCCTCCGGTGGCATCGTCGCTCCCCACCCGGCGCAGCCCCAGCAGTTCGGCGCCGCGGGTGTTGGGCGCCAGGTCGCGCCGGCGGGTCAGCACCGGGAAGCCGGGCAACGGGACCTCGTCCGGGGCTCTCGGCGAGCGGTACACGATGTCGCCGCCGCCGAGACGGTCCATGAGCTCCCGGAGCGCCGCCAGATCCTCGTTGGACGCGTGGGCCGCAGCGACGGCCCGGACGGGTCCGCGGCATGCCTCGAGCCGCTCCCGCAGCGAAGCGAGAGCTGCGTGCCATCCGGGCGCCGACCAGCCGCCGTCCCCGCGCACGAACGGCTCCTCGATGCGGTCGCCGCGGTTCATCCACTCGTAACGGCCGCGGCCGTAGTCGCACATCCAGTGGCCGTTGACCTCCGGGTTTTCGCGGGGCTTGAGCCGATGCACCACGTTGTCGCGGGTGTGGATGTCGATATTGCATCCCTGCGAGCAGTTGGGACACACGGACGGGGTGTGGTCGAGGTCCCAGGCGCGCGCCTTGTGCAGAAAGTCCTTGGAGACCAGCGCCCCCACCGGACAGATGTCGACGATGTTGCCCGCGTAGGGAGAGTCCCTCAGCCCCTGTTCGAAGAACGTGTCGATGACCGCCCGGTCGCCCCGCTCCACCACCGTCAGCACGGGATCCTGCGCCATCTCCTCCATGAAGCGCACGCAGCGCGTGCACATGACGCAGCGGTCGCCGTAGAAGAGGACGTCGCCTCCGAAGTCGTCGCGGCCGAAGACGCGCTTGGGCTCGATCCCACGCCCGTGCGCCCGGCCTTCGGAGTGGACATAGTCCTGCAGCTTGCACTCCCCGGACTGGTCGCAGATCGGGCAATCCAGCGGGTGGTTGATGAGGTAGAACTCGAGCACGCCCTTGCGCATCTCGCGCGCCAGCCCGTCGTCGGTGCGCACCACCTGGCCGTCCTGGGCCTGTGTGACGCAGGAGGGCATGGGCTTGGGGGCGCCTTCAACGTCCACCAGGCAGAGGCGGCACTGGGCGGGCGCGGACAGGGCGGGGTGATAGCAGTAGTGCGGCACCTCCACCCCGATCTCCTGGGCGGCGTGAAGCAGGCTGGTGCCCTCGGGGACCGTGACCTGGCGGCCGTCGATGGTGAGGGTGACGGTGCTCACGCGACCTCCGCGCTCTCGCCCCGGTGGATCAGGGCCAGGTATTCGTCCCGGAACTTCTCGATGGAGGACACCACCGGCGCCGCCGCCGAATCGGAGAGGACGCAGATGGTGGTGCCGGTCATCTGGGCGCTCATGTCGAGCAGGGTGTCCAGGTCGGATTCGGAGCCCCGCCCCGCTTCGATGCGACGAAGGACCTGCGTCATCCAGGAGGTGCCCTCGCGGCAGGGCGTGCACTGGCCGCAGGACTCGTGCGCGTAGAACTGCACCATGCGCCGGACTTCACGCACGATGTCGGTGCGGTCGTCCATCACGATCACGGAAGCGCAGCCGAGCATCGAGCCGGCGGCCTCCACCCCCTCGTAGCACAGCGTGCATTCCCGGCAATCCTCCGCATCCATCAACGGGACGGAACTGCCGCCCGGAATCACGGACTTCAGCGTCCGCCCTTCGGCGACGCCGCCGCACACGTCCTCGATCAGTTCCATCATCGGGAAGCCCAGCGGAAGCTCGTAGTTGCCGGGCTTCTCCACATGGCCGCTCACGCAGAAGAGCTTGGTGCCGGGCGACTTGTCGGTGCCCCACTGCCGATACCACTCGCCGCCGTGCTCGACGATATGGGGCACGGCTGCCAGCGTCTCGACATTGTTGATGGTGGTTGGCATGGAATACACGCCCACCGCGGCCGGGAAGGGCGGCTTCACGCGCGGCTCTCCCCGCCGGCCCTCCAGCGAGTTCATGAGCCCCGTCTCTTCCCCGCAGATGTAGGCGCCCGCGCCCACGTGGGCGGTCACGTCGATGTGGGTTCCGGAGCCGAGGATGTCGGCACCCGCGAATCCTGCTCCGTACGCCTCCTCGAGCGCGCGCGCGATGACTTGGCTGGCCTCGAAGAACTCGCCCCGCAGGTAGATGTAGGCGTGCCGCGAACCCATCGCGTAGGCGGCGATCAGGCATCCCTCGATGAGCTGATGGGGATCCCAGCGGATCAGCTCGCGGTCCTTGAAGGTTCCGGGCTCGGATTCGTCGGCGTTGCACAGCAGATAGTGCGGCTTGACCGCGGCCCTGGGCATGAAGCTCCACTTGAGCCCGGTTGGAAAGCCCGCGCCTCCCCTGCCCCGCAGTCCGGACGCCTTCACTTCGTCGATGACCGTGGCAGGCCCGATCTCGAGGGCACGTGTCAGGCCCCGGTATCCGCCCCGCTCGCGGTAGCCCTCCAGCGTGCGCGCGGCAGGATCTCCGAAGTTGCGGGAGATGACGCGCACCTCGCTGGCATGCACGTAAGGGTAGGCCATCTACTCGCCGTGCTCCCTGAGACGCTGCAGGAGCGCGGGCACGTCGTCCGGCAGCACGTTCTCGTAGTAGCGGGAGTTGATCTGCACGGCGACCGGGAAGCCGCACGCGGCCAGGCACTCCACCTCGATGACGGTGAAGTCGCCGTCCCGGGAGGTCTCTCCCAGCTCGGTGCCGGTGTGTCGGAGGAAGGCGTTGAGCACCTCCTCGCCCTTGCACAGGCTGCAGCTGATGTTGGTGCAGACCTGGATGAGGAATCGCCCCACCGGCCGCTTGTTGTACATCGTGTAGAAGGTGACCGTCCCGCGAACCTCGGCCATCGGCAGGCCGAGCAGCGCCGCCACCTCGTCCATCGTCTCCGGGGAGATGTGGCCGCGCAACTCCTGGGCCAGGTTCAGCGTCGGAAGCAGGGCGCCGCGCGCGGTGGGATAGCGTGAGCGAATCTTCTCGAACCTCTCCCGGTACGGGCCCTCGAACAGGACCGCGCCCGGATCCTTGCCGGGAAGCATGTAGGGGTACGAGGGAGCAACCGAGGGATGCCCGCCGTCGAGGGGTCGCTCGCCCACGAAGTCGGTGCCGCGCACGTCCGCTTCGGAGAGGTCGAACTCTCCCACGTTGCCGGCCCACCCGGGGTTGCGGAACGGCGCGCGGGCGGGACCGCTCATCGGTCGATCTCGCCGAGCACGATGTCCAGGCTCGCGTTGATCATGATGAGGTCGGCGACCAGGTGCCCTTCGGCCAGCCTGGCGATGGCCGACAGGTTGACGAAGGAGGGCGGCCGGATGCGCCAGCGCACCGGCTTGGGTCCGCCGTCGCCCACCAGGTACATGCCCAGCTCGCCCTTGGAACCCTCGACGGCGAAGTAGCAGTCCTCGGCGGGCGCGTTGATGCCGTCCATGATCAGCTTGAAGTGGTGGATCATCGACTCCATGTCGTTCATGCAGTCTGTCTTGCTCGGCAGGCTGACGCGCGGGTCCTCGACGTTGATGGGACCGTCGGGGAGGCGGTCCAGGGCCTGATGCAGGATGGCCACGCTCTGGCGCATCTCCTCCATGCGCACCAGGTAGCGATCGTAGCAGTCGCCGTTCTCACCCACCGGGACCTCGAAGTCGTAGGTCTCGTAGTCGTAGTAGGGCCGGTCCTTGCGCACGTCGTAGTCGACCCCGCTGGCGCGCAGGTTGGGACCGGTCAGACCGCAGTCGATCGCGTCTTCCGGGCCGATGGCGCCGATGTCGATGGTGCGGCCCTGATGGATCGCGTTGGTGGTGAGCAGCGAGTCGATCTCGTTCAGCGTGCGGGGGAAGGTGTCGATGAAGTCCCGCACCCCCTGCGCCCAGCCCGCCGGCAGGTCCGACATCATGCCCCCGACGCGGGTGGCGGAGGTCGTGATGCGGGCGCCGGTGAGCTCCTCGTGCAGCTGGTAGATGCGCTCCCGTTCCTGGAAGGCGTACAGGAAGGGAGTGAAGGCGCCGACGTCGATGGCGGTGGTCCCCAGCCAGAGCAGGTGCGAGAAGATGCGGTCCAGCTCGAGGCAGATCACCCGCACCACCTTGCAGCGCTCCGTTACCTCGATGCCCATCAGCTTCTCGACCGCCATGGCGTAGGCGCAGTTGTAGATCAGCGGCGCCAGGTAGTCCATCCGGTCGGTGAGCGGCACGATCTGGTTGTACGTGCGGTACTCGCCCAGCTTCTCGAAGGAGGAATGCAGGTAACCGATGTGCGGCGTGACCGACACCACGGTCTCCCCGTCCAGCTCGCAGATGAGCCTGAGCACGCCGTGCGTGGCGGGGTGCTGCGGCCCGATGTTGATGAGCATCTGCTCGGAACCGATGTCGGGCTCCGCGACATCGACGGGCGTCAGCGGTCCCATCGCGGGCCGGGCGTCCATCCCCATCTCCGCGCCCCGGCCCACCGGGATCTCCACCGTCCGACGCGTCATCGGCCCTGGCTTCCCGAGCCGGAGGTTGCGGACTCGTCCGCCGGGACCAGCTGGGGAGCGCCGCGTCCCTCCATTTCGTCAGGCATGTAGTACTGCTCCATGTCCTGGGAGAGGGCGCGCCGGGTCTGCTCGGCGCGGGAGAAACGGCCGCGCAGCGGGAAGTCCTTACGCAGGGGATGGCCTTCGGCGTAATTCTCGGGCATGAGAATGCGGCGCAGGTCCGGGTGCCCCCTGAACTCGATCCCGAACAGATCGTAGACTTCGCGCTCAAGCCAGTTGGCCGCACTCCAGAGCGCGGTCACCGAGGCGATCGCGAGGCGGGAAAGCGGGAGTTCGCACTTTACCCGCAACGCCCTGCGGTGCGGTATGGACCAGAGCTGGTAGACGACCTCGAGCGGGCGTCCGTCGCCGTAGTCGACCGCGGTTACGTCGACCAGCAGGTTGAAACGCTCGCCGGGGTCCGTGCGCAACCAGTCCAGCACTTCCGCGTTGCGCGAAGGATCGATGTAGACCACCTGCTGGTCCCCCGACTGCACCAGGTCGCGGACAACGGCGTCGGGGAACGCCGCGCGCAGAGCCTCGACGGTCGTGGACGCGGGCATTCCGTCGCGGTCCGGTCGGGTCACGGAATGCGGTCGTCGGGCCGGTCGGAGGCGTCTGACCCGGTGGGCCCGCTCACCCGGTTCTGCCGGGTCGAATTGCCGAAGGGTCCCGAGAGCGCCAGCACCTCTTCGGCGTCGGCGCGCGCGCGGGCCACCGCCGCCGGGTCCTCGGCGCGCAGAGTGCCGTGCTCGCTCAGGCGCTCCTCGCGGATCTTCTCCTGAATCATCATGAGCCCGTAAATGAGGCCCTCCGGTCTCGGCGGACAACCGGGCACGTAGACGTCCACGGGGATGATGGTGTCGATTCCCTGCACCATCGAATAGACGTCGAACACGCCCCCCGACGAGGCGCACGCGCCCATCGAGACGGCCCACTTGGGCTGCGGCATCTGGTCCCAGATGCGGCGCAGGACGGGCGCCAGCTTGTAGGGTACCCGCCCCGCACAGATGAGCACGTCGGCCTGGCGGGGACTGAACGACATGCGCTCCATCCCGAAGCGCGCCAGGTCGAAGTTGCTGGCGGCCGCCGCCATCATTTCGATGGCGCAGCACGCGGTGCCGAAAGGCATGGGCCAGAGCGAGTTGCGGCGGGCCCAGTTGACGACGAAGTCGAGCCGCGTGGTCAGAAAGGTCGGCGTTCCCGCGCCGAGGACCCCGCCCGGCGGCGAGGAAGCGACGGGAAGGCGTTCAGCGGGTTGTTCGCTCAGTCCCAATCCAGGCCTCCTTTCTTCCACTCGTACACAAGCCCCGCGGTGAGCACCGCCACGAAGATGGAAGCGGCCACGAATCCGCTCCATCCCAACGCGCGCATTTCGACCGCCCAGGGGATGAGGAAGACCGCTTCCAGATCGAAGACGATGAAGCTGATGGCGACGAGATAGAACTTGACCGAAAAGCGAGTCCGCGTGTCGCCCAGCGGGATCATTCCGGACTCGTAAGGCATTGCCTTCTCCGGAGTTGGCCTGCGAGGACTGAGGATGTGCGACAGCACTACCATGAAGACCGCGTTGAGGGCGGAGACCCCGAAGATGAGCAGGATCGGGAGGTAGGCGTCCGACATCGAGTCGCCCGCGTGTGCAGGGGGTGTCGCAGGGAATCCGGGTGGCAGAAAGCTACCGATGCGCCCCGACCCGGTCAACCCGCCGCGAAGCATCCCCGCGAGCCGATTACGCTGGTGCGTGACAGGCCGGCAACACCTTCCCGACGCGGCTCGCGAACCCTGCCCTGAAGGGAGATCGCTCGACGCGGGAGACCGCTGGCGGCGGCGTCTTCCGAACCCGGCTGATCCCGACTATGCCGCAAGGCGGTGTGCGGCAAGGGGGCGTGGCGGAGAGCGCCCGGGGTTTCGGCGGCATGGCAGGATCCATGATTCGGCACGGCATTTGCAGGAACAGCCTGTGACAGGGCTCAGTCCCCGAGGCACTGAACCAGCTTCGGGCACTGAACCAGACTGTGCGGGTATCACTTTCGGCATCTCGAAAACCTCTGCCGGGAATATGAGCCCGATTTTGAAAATAGTGAGCCTGAAATACGGCTCCCCGACATCCCTGAACCACGAGGAGTGAACGGTGATGCGCCGCATTACACGTATTCGCACTCTCGACCAGGTCCGTCGTTTCCTGAAAGTTGCCGACGCCCCGAAGTTGCAGGCGGACAGCCGTGAATCCATATACGATTTCATCCGCAGGACACTGGACCGATTCGAATACCACGATCTCAGGAAACGCGATAAGAGCCTGCTGAAGACATTCCTGGCCCGAGTGACAGGTTTCTCGCGTGCCCAACTGACCCGACTGATTGCACAACATCGCGAGACCGGCACCATCCGTGACCGTCGCGGCACGCCGCGGCACTCAAGAGCCGCGTAGCCGACGACCAGACGCGCTGCGGCCCGGCGCCGGGCGGAGCCTTGCCGCAATGCACGCTCGTTTCCATCATGAGCCCGGCGGTGCGTCATCGGACGCAGTTCACGCGCTTGTGCCGGAGAATACCATGGCCGGTTTGTTGATGCGGATCCGCTCCCGTTGGCCGCGCGCCGGTCCCGGCCCTCCTCGTCGGCCATCGGCTCGCGCCGCGCCGGCGCTGCTGGTTGCGTCCTTCCTCCAGGCCTTCGGCGTATCTCCGGGGATGGCGCAGGAGCCCCCGGACACGGTGCTCGCCGGTGACTCCCTGCTGGTCGTGGTAGGTTCCCGGGCGCAGATCCAGGATCCGGTGCTGCTTCCGGTGCCGGTGGACATCTACGGGTCCGAGGAGCTGTCGCGCCTGGGCGACATCGATCTGGGCGAGGCGCTGGCGAAGGTTGCACCATCATTCAACTCGACGCGACTGACGGTCGGCGATGGCGCGGCGTTCCATGTGGCGACGCTGCGCGGGATGAATCCGGACCAGGTGCTGGTGCTGATCAACGGCAAGCGCCGCCACGGGATCGCGTTTGCCAAGGTTCTCAGCATGCTGGGCATGGGCACGACCGGAACGGATCTGCGCGCCATCCCGATTCACGCCATCGAGCGCATCGAAGTCCTCCGCGAGGGTGCGGCGTCGCAGTACGGGTCGGACGCCATTGCGGGGGTCATCAACGTCGTTCTCAAGGACGATGCCGCAGGCTCGACCTGGTCCACCTATCTGGGCCGGACTTCCTTCGGAGACGGGGAACGACTGTCGACTTCCGGGAACGTGGGGCTCGCCCTCGGAGAGCGCGGCGGATACCTGAACTTCACGGGAGAATACTCGCGGCAGACGCCCAGCCAGAGGGGCGGTGAAGCGCCCACCTGTTTCGGCCCGAATCCGGGCTACGCGCCGTGTGCGGACGGGGGCAAGGTGATGTACCTGTCGCGCAACGGCGAACCCGATTATGAGGGCGGCGCGGTGATGGCCAACGCGGCCCTGCCGGTCGGCGAGACGATGGAGCTCTTCGCCTTCGGGGGTTTTTCGCGCCGCAGCGCGGTGTCGGACGGGCTGTACCGGAAGGCGGACTGGGTGCCGCGCAACGTCTCCTACGTGTATCCCGACGGCTTCTTTCCGACCGAGGAATCCGACCTCACGGATGCTTCGCTGGCAGGGGGACTCCGGGGAGAGTTCGATGCCTGGTCGGCCGAGCTGGGCGCCGGCTTCGGCCAGGGCACCTTCTCGTTCGACGTCGCCAACTCCATCAACCCCTCCTATGCCGCGGCGCAACTCGCCCGCAATCCGGCAGCCTCGTCCGCGGAAATCGCTGCCGCGGCCGGTCCCCGGTCGGCCCACAGCGGAACGCTCAACCTCCGCCAGCTGCACCTGAACGCGGACGCACAGCGTGACCTGGAACTGGGTTCGACGCCGGGGTTGCTGGCCGTGGGGGCCGCCTTGCGCAGCGAGAGCTACTGGATGGAAGCCGGTGATCCCGTGAGCTACGGCTGCGGGCCGGCCAATACCGCCGGCAGTTTTCCGGCCGCCCACGAGCTGAACGTTGACGGATCGGAGGTAGCGAGTTGCGGCATGCAGGGATACCCGGGCTACAGCCCCCAGTCCGCATTCGAGAGCGAGCGGGATCGCCTCAGCGTGGGGGTGTATGCCGACTCGGAGATCAAGCCCATGGACGAGGCGCTTGCACTGGGAGGGGCTCTTCGCTTTGAGAACTACAGCGACGCCGGCAGCTCCCTTACCGCCAAACTGGCGACCCGGCTCGAACTGGGGGAATCGGGACCCGCTCTGCGGGGCGCGGTCTCGACCGGGTTCCGGGCGCCCAGCCTGCCCCAGCGCGGATTCAACACCCTGGGCTTCGTCGGGAGCAGCGGGGGGCTCAGCAGCAACGGGTTTCTCCCGGAGGGAGATCCCATCGCCTGCGAGGATTTCGGAGCGTGCTCGCTCGGCCACGAGACGTCCATGAGCCTTACGGGAGGTCTCGTCTTTGCGCACGAGAACGGGTTCCAGCTGACCGCCGACTACTATCGCGTGGCGGTCAAGGACGCGATCGCGCTCACGGAAGGGCTCACCGCGGAGCACGGTCTGCGCGGCAACGCGCAGTTCCAGGGCCGACCGGTCGACGCGGTGGCGTTCTGGACCAATGCGATCGATACCCGCACCCGGGGGTTCGACGTCGTCGCCGGCTGGCGGTTCCGGGGGATGGATTGGGGCGCCGCCGATCTCTCGGCCAGCCTGCACCGGAACGAAACCGCAATCACCGCGAACCGGAACCCCTACTTCATCCGCGATACCCAGACGATGCTCATCACTCAGGCTCAGCCCGGGACGCGCATCGCCTTCAGCGGAGACGTGAGGTGGGCTTCGGGCTTCGGCGCGCGGGTTCGCATGCGGCACATGGGATCGGTGATGGTGCCGACCGTGTTCGAGGTTCCGACCGGGATCAGCGGAGCGGCCCTCGCGGACGTGGAGATCACCTTCACGATCGATGACCGGATCCGGGTGGGGCTGGGCGCGAACAACCTGTTCGACAAGCTGCCGGCGCGGCTCCCGGACGACCATGTGGCGCAGCTCTGGTCCCTGAACTACGCACCCGAGTCGCCCTACGGGATCGCGGGGCGGATAACGTACCTGAAACTGGACGTATTCGGGACTTGAGGCGGGGGCGGCGGTCCCCCCGACCACGACCGGCGCGGCAGCTCCTGTTGCCGTCAGGGTCGGCCGGCCGGCCGGCAAACCGCCTCCGGTCAGTGCCGGAAGAGCCGCCTTCCCGTAAAGGCCATCGCGATCCCGTGCTCGTCCGCGGCGGCAACGACCTCTTCGTCGCGAACCGAACCGCCCGGCTGCACGACCGCGCGCACCCCGGCCGCGGCCGCCGCGTCGACGCCGTCGCGGAACGGGAAGAAGGCATCCGAGGCCAGCGCGCAGCCGGACAGATCGAGGCCGGCGGCGGCGGCCTTTCGGACCGCGAGCTCGGACGCGTCCACCCGGCTCACCTGCCCCATGCCGATGCCCAGCGTGGCGCCGCTGCGCGCGAGCAGGATGGCGTTGGATTTCACCCCCGCGACCGCCGACCAGGCGAAGTCGAGGTCGTCGAGTTCGCGCGCGGACGGGGCGCGCCGGGTGACGACCCGCCACTCTGCGCTTCCCAGCCCGTAGAAGGGCGGCGGAGGCGCCGATTGCGCCAGCAGGCCGCCGGACACGGTGCGCAGCGTTCTGGGTTCGGGGAGGCGGGCGTGCGCCGCGAGGAACGCGGCCGAGGCGCGGTGCCCGGGTGAAGCCTCCCGCCACCAGTCGATGTGGTCCGGGTCGAGCGGCAGGGCGTCGCGAGCGACCGGCTCGCCGGGCATGGCGAGCAGGCGCAGGCTGGGCTTGCGGGTCAGGATCCTCATCGCCCCGTCGTCGAAGGCCGGCGCAACCAGGCACTCGACAAAGAGCTCCGACATCCGCGCGGCGGTGGCGGCATCGACGCGCCGGTTCACCGCGATCACGGACCCGAAGGCGCTCACAGGGTCGGTTCGCAGGGCGCGCAGGTAGGCTTCTTCGAGTGTCTCCGCGAGCGCCATCCCCGCGGGCGTGGTGTGCTTGACGATGCACACGGCCGGCCGCGCCGAGAAAGCGAAGGGAGCGAGACACTGGAGGGCGCCGTCGAGGTCGAGGTAGTTGTTGTACGAAAGCGCCTTGCCGTGCAGCTGCTCGAGGCCGGCCAGTCCCACGCCCGCGTGTCCGCGCCAGCGGTAGAACGCCGCCTCCTGGTCCGGGTTCTCGCCGTAGCGCAGAACATCCTCCAGTTCGGCGGTCAAGGCGAGGTCGACCGGGAACATTCCGGCTTCGCCCGTTGCGGGGGCCGGCTCCTCCGCGTCCACGCAGGTTCCCCTGCCCTCCCGGGCGGCGTTCCCCAGCCACTCCGCGACGGCGTCATCGTACGCGCTCGTGTGTGCAAACACCTTCACCGCCAACTCCCGGCGAAGCGCGCGGCCGTCTCCTTCCCGGTCGAGGGCCGCGAGTACGCGCGGGTAGTCGCCGGGATCCACGACGGCCCACACGTCGGCGTGGTTCTTGGCCGCCGCCCGGATCATGGCGGGTCCGCCGATGTCCACCTGCTCCATCGCGTCGCCCACCGACACGCCGCCCTTCGCCACGGTCTCCCGGAAGGGGTAGAGGTTGACCGCCACCAGGCCCACGGGCGCGTAGCCCCGTGCCGCGAGGGCGTCGTCGTCGTCGCGGCGCCCGCTCCGGGCCAGGATCCCCGCATGGATGGCCGGGTGCAGCGTCTTGACCCGCCCGTCCATCATTTCCGGGTGGGACGTGACCTCCGCCACCTGTACGACGGGAAGCCCCGCGTCGACGAGGGTTCGCGCGGTTCCCCCGGTCGAGACGATCTCCCATCCGCGGCCGACGAGACCGCGGGCAAGCTCTTCGATCCCGCTCTTGTCCGATACGCTCAGCAGCGCTCGTCTTCGAGTCATGTTCGCTCCCCCATGGCGTGCAAGACTGACGCTAATCGCCGGTGAAACCGGCGGAAATCGAGCGCGCGACATCGGCTCCGGCCTGTGACTTCGCCAGGAACGCGGTTCCGGGCGGCGAAAAGGGCGTTGGCCGGCGCCCTCGGGCGAGAGCACGGCTCAGATGGTCCACGACCCGGGGATAGAGGAGATGCTCGACGCGAAGCACCCGGGCGGCGAGCGCATGCGGGTCGTCGCCTGCGCGCACCGACACCGGCCACTGCGCGACGATCGGGCCTCGATCGTACTCCTCGTCCACGAAGTGCACCGTGGGCCCGGTGAGCCGCGCGCCCGACGCAAGCACCGCCTCGTGCACGCGCATCCCGTACATCCCCTTCCCTCCGAAGGCCGGGAGGAGCGCGGGATGGATGTTGACCATCCTCTCGCGGAAGGCCTCGACGACGTCCGCGGGGATGAGCCGGAGGTAGCCCGCGAGCGCGATGAACCCGATATCGGCGGAACTCAGGATGTCCAGCGTCTCCGCGGCGACATCGCCGGACGATCGTCCCGCGACCGGGAGAAAGCGTGACCGGATCCCGCTACGATGAGCGCGCCGGAGCGCCCTGGCGTCCTCCTGGTCGCTGATGACGAGTTGGACGCGCCAGGGTGGTGCATCGAGGGTGGCGTGGTGGTCGAGGATGGCCTGCAGGTTCGAACCCGAACCCGACGCGAAGACCGCCACGGGCAGGCTCACACGAACTCGCCTCCCTGGAAGGGCATCAGAAACGGATTGGTGCGGCGCTCCCATCCCACCGTGGTTTCGGGGCCGTGCCCGGTGAGCAGACGGGTGTCGTCGGCGAGCGTCAGCACCTGTTGGCGAATCGAGTGCAGCAACTGCTGCATGTCTCCCCCCGGAAGGTCCGTGCGCCCGATCGACCCCGCGAACACGACATCCGCCACGACGGCGACCCGCTCGTCCTCATTGACCAGCACGACATGACCGGGGGAGTGACCGGGGGCGTGGCGCACGCGAAACGCGCACCGTCCAAAGCCGAGTTCATCCCCGTGCGCGAGCTGCTCGTCGACGGCCGGCAGCCGTGGCGCGCGCACCCCGAACGCCGTCGCCTGTTCGGTCGCGGCCCGGTAGAGGAAGGCGTCGGCCGGGTGGAGGAAGATCGGGGCATCCGTGACGGCACGGATGTCGGGCACCCCTTCGACATGATCCAGGTGGGCGTGGGTCAGCACGACGGCCTTGACGTCCAGGTCGTCGGCCTCGATCGCGCGACACATGTCCGGAGCCGCCGCGCCGGGATCGATGACCAGCGTCTCGCCGGTTGCGTCGCAGATGGCCAGCCACGCGTTCTGCTGGAAGCCGTCCGCGCCGGTGAAGGTCCGCAGACGGATCACCTGCGTGATCTGTCCACTGCAGTGGTCCTGGGGCGCTCGGTTCGGACCTGGGGCGTGATCAGACCGTGAAGGAGCTTCCGCACCCGCATCCGCCCGCGGCCTGTGGGTTGGAGAAGCTGAAGCCCTGTCCCATCATGCTGGACACATAGTCGATCTGCACGCCCTCGAGGTACTGGGCGCTGAACGGGTCGACGAAAACCCGGAAGTCGTCCAGCTCCAGCACTTCGTCGTCGTCCTCGGGCGCCTCTTCGATGTTGAGGCCGTACTGAAAGCCCGAGCATCCGCCCGGAAGCACGGCGACACGAAGCCCGGCCCGGGACCGGGAGTCGAGCTCTTCCAGAAACTGCGTGATTTTGGTAGTGGCTTCAGGCGTCAGAGTAATCTGCATGGTCCTGCTCCTGAGGGTGCGGCTCGGCCGACCGATGGATCAAGTCGGAAAAACCCGCCTGGCGCTCCGGTGTTCCCCTTCCCTGCCGGCAACTTCTCCGGCGCCCGCACCGGCGGCTGGCGGTCCTGTACAAGATCGCGCCTTCAATCGATGTCCGGAAGACATGCTCGAACCAGGCGCTCCACGAGCAGGTTTTCCTCCTGGGGCTCGACTGTGCGCAGATCGAGACCGAGGCGGTCCTTCTCGACGGGCGCGAGCACGGAGGGTTCGCCGCGTCTCAGGCGTCGAGCGACGGCGGACGCGGACCGTGCGCCGGTTGTCGGCTCCACTACGAACGTGTCCAGGGTGACCCCCGGACAGGTTCCGCCTCCCACGAGCGAACTCCCGGGACTCACCCGGGCTTCCACGCCCCGAGCCTCCAGCGCGGCGGCCAGGCGCCGGGCGCGTCCGAGCAGCTCTTCCGGGGAGGAGGCGATCATGCGCAGCGCCGGGATTTCCCTCAGGGCGCGTCCGGGATCCCGGTAGAGACGCAGGGTCGCCTCCAGCCCGGCCAGCGTCACCTTGTCGACGCGCAGAGAGCGGCAGAGCGGGTTCTGCCTCATGTTCGCGATCGGTTCCTTCCGCCCCACGAGGATCCCGGCCTGCGGCCCCCCCAGCAGCTTGTCGCCGGAGAAGCCGACTACGTGCGCGCCGTTCGCCAGGGTGTCGGCCACCCGCGGTTCTCCCGGAAGGCCGAGTGCGGCGGGATCCATCATCAGGCCGGTGCCGAGGTCGTGGAAGAAGTGGACTCCCAGGCGGTCGGCCAGTTTCGCCAGCTCGGCGACGCCGGCCTCCTCGGTGAACCCCTCGATGCGGAAGTTGGAGCGGTGGACCTTGAGCAGCGCCGCGACATCGCCCGTGTCGAAGGCTGCCTCGTAGTCGGCGATGCGGGTGCGGTTGGTGGAGCCCACCTCCCGCAGCCGGACCCCGCTGCGGACAAGGATTTCGGGGATTCGGAAGCCGCCCCCGATCTCCACAAGTTCTCCCCGGGAGACCGCCACCTCCTTCCCCGCAGCCAGCGTGTTCATGCCCAGCACCAGCGCGCCGGCGGCGTTGTTGACCACGAGCGCGGCCGCGGCTCCGGTGAGCTCCCGAAGCAGTTGTACGCAGTGCACGTAGCGCGATCCGCGGCTCCCGCGCTCCAGGTCGAACTCCAGGTTGCCGTACCCGCGCGCGGCGCGTGCCATGGCCGAGCGGGCGGCAGGCGCGATGGGCGCCCGGCCCAGGTTGGTGTGGAGCACCACGCCGGTGGCGTTGATGACCGGCCGCAGGGAGGGGATTCGGTCCAGGGCAAGCGCCTTTTCGACCTCGCGGGCGAGATCGCCGATGCGCGGGGGCGGACCGTCGGTTCCGCGCGCGAGGTCCTCCCGGGCATGGTCCAGCGCCGAGCGCAGATGATGCAGGATCCGCTGGCGCGGATGTTCGGCGAGCAGCGCGGCGAAGGCGGTGGATGCCAGCACCCGGTCGACGCCGGGCAGATGGCGGCGCGGGTCGGTCATCGGATCGCGCGACGCGGAGGGCGACGGGAGAACCGGTTCCGTGCCGGCGGCATCCGGCCCCTCCTGCCGGGCCGGAGAAGAGCCGCGGTCGCAGGGATCGAGACCGTATCCCGGCGCAACGAATCTCCGGGTGGTGCCGATACCGTGTCCCTCCGAACGGAGTCGGCGGCCGGCGGGGAAATCGTGTCCGTGCTCACGGAGTCGGCGGCCGGCGGGGGAATCGTGTCCCTCCCAACGGAGTCGGCCGGGAGTGACGGAACGGTGTCGCGCGCGGCCGAGTCCGCCGGGACGGTCACCGTGTCGCCGGGCGTCGCTTCCGCGGGCGCGGCCTCCGCCGCCGGGATGGTGTCGCGTCCCGCCGTGTCGACGGGAGGGGGCGTGCCGTCCGGGGCCGCCGCGGGGATGGTATCCGGTGGAACACTGTCCGCCTCGGCCTGGACGGTGTCCTCGGGCGGCGGCGGCGGGGCGGGGCGGCTGAATTCGACGGTTCCCCCTCCTCCACCCACGCCGTTGATGTTGGTGATGTTCGATACCTCGACCTCGTACGGAATCTCGGGGACCAGCACTCCGTCCAGAATGACGATGAAGGTCTGCTGAGCTGTGGGCCGTCCCCCGTCCACCTCTTCGGCTGCCCCCGCCCCCGGTTCCGCGGGTGCCGGTGGTGGGTCCGCTGCCGCTTCCGCCTCCGCCGGCGCAGGCGTGAGTTCGGGATCGGCCGCCGCCGTCGTATCCCCCGGGGCGGCTTCCGCCTGGGCCACCGAATCCGCCCGGGCCTGCGCCACGCTGTCCCGGACCGCCTGTTCCCGTGCAAGACTGTCCGCCAGCGCGCTCCGATACGCTTCCGCCTCGTGTGGATGGAGGACGGCGAGGGGCCGGGGCGCCTCTACGCTGTCGGAGGTGACCACGACGCGCACATCGTCCAGCGGCAGTTCCGGATCCAGGTAGTCGTCGAGAGAAACGCTGAGGCTGATCGAGTCGTCCACGATGACGCGCGCGAGCCGGGCCGACGTGGTGTCCCGGGCCAGCAGCGCCACCTCGAGCACGATCGCGGTGTCGGCGGCCTCGCCGTCGCCGTCCAGCAGTGCCGGACGCGTCCCCTGGGGTTCGGTGAAGTCCGCCTGGGCGTTGCGGTTGCGGTCGAGGTAGGCGCTCAACACGAAATCGCCGGCAGGCAGGTAGCGCAGGGCGAAGATCCCGGTGCTGTCGGTGACGGCGGTGTGCACCACGTCGCTTCCGGCGACCGCCGCATCCACCCGCGCGTCACGGAGCGGCTCGCCTGTCAGCCGGTCGATGACCGAGCCGGCAACGACATTGGGGGTGAACTCCGGCCCGGTCGAGAAAAACAGCTCGAACGGTTCCTGAAGGGAATTGCCGAACATGTCCTGAATGACCGGCAGCACCGTCACGCGGTAGACGTGCCCGGCCTCGAATCCGCCCGGCACGCGCACCGTGAGCCCCTCGCGCCCGTGTGACACCCGCACCTCGCCCGATGCCGGCGACACCACCACGGACTGATCCAGGGTGCCCGCGCTGGGCCGTTCGCTGATGCGCTCGCTGAACCGGAGGGTCACGGGCGAACGGAAAGGCTCCACGGTGGAGAAGGTATCCGGCTCGCTCAGGATCACGATCGGGGGGAGCCGGTCGGGAGGGCCGCCGGGAGGCGTTGCCTCGCGCGCGCAGCCGGCCATCAGCGCGGCGAGCAGAGCGGGCAGGAGCAGGGACGCCCGCGCTGTCGACCCGTTGCCGACCGCGGCGCTCACCGGTCCGCCAGCGCCGCCAGCTTCTCCTGCAGCTTGTCGTGCTGTTCGCGGAAACTGGCGAGCTTTTCGCGCTCGCGGGCCACAACCCGCTCGGGAGCGCGCTCGAGAAAGTTCCGGTTGGCCAGCTTGCGCCGGGCCCCGTTCATCTGCCCGCCCAGGCGGGCTACCTCCTTTCGCAGGCGCTGCCGTTCGCGCTCCAGGTCGATTACCCCCTCGAGCGGAATGAAGACTTCGGCGCCGTTCTGCAGGATCGCATGCGCGCCCACGCCGCGAGGCCGCCCGTCGAGCATCACCGACTTCACGCGCGCGAGTCGCGTGATCGCCTCTTCCCCGGCGGCCAGCGTTTCCGCGAACCCGGACGGCACGGCGGTGAGGACGATCGTCACCCGCCGGCCTTCCCGGACCCCGTATTCCTTGCGCAGGCGACGCACCCCGGTGATGAGTTCCTGCAGAGCCCTCACCTCCCGTTCCACCGCGGGAGCCTCCCACCGCGGCTGCGCTTCAGGCCACGGGGCCACCATCAGCGCGGGAGCGCGTTCGGCGCCCTCGGGCAATCGCAATCGTTCCCACAGCGCCTCGGTGACGAAGGGGACGACGGGATGGAGCAGCCTCAGAACGGTGTCGAAGGCGTGGGCCAGCGTGGCCCGGGCCGCCTCCCGGCTGGCTTCGCCCGCATCGCCGCGAAGGCGAGGCTTGACCATCTCCAGGTACCAGTCGGCGAATTCGCCCCAGAAGAGCTGGCGCAGCCGCTCCGCAGCCTCGTGCAGCCGGAATGCCGCGAGCGCCTGCGTCACCTCCCGACAGGAGACCGACAATCTCGACAGCATCCAGCGGTCGGCCAGCTCCAGGTCCGCCTCCACATCTTCGGGACGCGGCGGCGGCTCGTCTCCGAGATTGGCAAGCGTGAAGCGGCCCGCGTTCCAGAGCTTGTTGGCGAAATTGCGTCCGGGGGCGAACGATGCCTCCAGATCGGTGTGATCAAGCCGGATATCCGCTCCCACCCCGCATTCAGCCACCATCGTATAGCGCAGCGCGTCGGCGCCGAAGCGTCGCACCACTTCGAGCGGATCGATCCCGTTGCCGCGGGACTTGGACATCTTGTGCCCCGTGATGTCGCGCACGGTGCCGTGCAGATACACCTCGGTGAAGGGCGTCTCGCCCATGAACTCGAAGCCGGACATGATCATCCGGGCGACCCAGAAAAAGAGGATCTCCGGGGCTGTGGAGAGCACATGCCCGGGATAGAAGGCGCGGAGATCATCGGATTCCTCGGGCCAGCCGAACACCGAGAAGGGCCAGAGCCAGGACGAGAACCAGGTGTCCAGCACGTCGGGGTCCTGCTCCAGGTCCCGGGAGCCGCAGGCCGGGCAGGCATCCGGGTCCTCCAGGGCGGCGAAGACGTTGCCGCACCCGCAGTACCAGACCGGGATGCGGTGCCCCCACCACAGCTGCCGCGAGACGCACCAGTCGCGGATGTTCTCCATCCACTTCTCATAGTCGTTGCGGCGTCGCGCGGGGATGAAGTTCACGACGCCGTCGCGCGAGGCCTGGAGCGCGGGTTCCGCGAGCGGCTTCATGCGCACGAACCACTGCTTGCTCAACCGGGGTTCGACCACCGTGTCGCAGCGATAGCAGCGGGGCACGGTGTGCACGTGCGGCTTCGAGCCCGCCAACAGCTCCGCCTCCTCCAGGGCCTTCAGCACCGCGCGGCGGCCTTCCCCGCGACTCATCCCGCGGAAGGCCGGAGGAGCGTTCTCGTTCAGGCGCGCGTCCCGGGTGAGGATGTTGAGCAGCGGAGCTCCTGAGCGGCGCGAGATCTCGAAATCGTTGATATCGTGCGCGGGGGTGACCTTGACCATCCCGGTGCCGAAGTCGCGATCCACGAAGTCGTCGCCGACGATCGGGATGCGACGCCCGGCCAGCGGGAGCACGGCATGTGCGCCGATCAATGCGGCATATCGTTCGTCCGCCGGGTTCACGGCTACGGCGGTGTCGCCGAGCATGGTCTCGGGGCGGGTCGTGGAAACCGTCAGGTACCAGGACCCATCGTCCGCGCGGCCCAGCGAACCGCCCAGCGCCCGGGCTTCGGCGGCGCGTCCCCATGCCGTCTCTTCCAGAGGATAGCGCAGGTCGTAGAGCGTCCCCTCGACCTCGTGCCCCTCGGCTTCCTCGTTGGAAAGCGCCGTCAGGCAGCGCGGACACCAGTTCACGATGTACTCGCCGCGATAGACCAGGCCCTTTTCGAAGAGGCGCACGAATACGGTGCGCACGGCCTTGCTCAGCGCCGGCTCCAGTGTGAAGCGGGTGCGCTCCCAGTCGCAGGAACAGCCGATCGCGCGCAGCTGCTCGAGGATCTGGCCGCCGGTCCTGTCGATCCATTCCCAGGTGCGCGCGAGAAACGCCTCCCGGCCGAGATCGTGGCGGGTCCTGCCCTCCGCGGCGAGCTGGCGCTCGACCACGTTCTGGGTGGCGATGCCTGCGTGGTCGGTGCCGGGGACCCACAGGGCCGCCCTGCCCTGCATGCGGCGCCACCGCACCAGGACATCCTGGATGGTGTTGTTGAGCCCATGCCCCATGTGCAGGACCGCGGTCACATTCGGGGGCGGGATGACGACCACGAAGGGCTCGGTACCCTGCTCCCGGGCCCGCTCGGCGGTCATGCGGAAGTACCCGCCGTCGAGCCAGCGGCGGTAGATGCGAGGCTCGATCGTGCCGGGATCGAGACGGGGCGGCAGGTTCAGGTCGGTCATGTCCCCGGCGGGCGTCGCACCGAATCCCCGCGCGCAGCCGCGCGCTCCGCGTCCACCCGCTCGCGAATGGCGCGCTGGCGATCCTTCCAGGACTGCTCGACGGCGGCTGCGATCGCGCCCCGCTCGAGCTCCATCCATTCCCAGTCGCGTTCACGCAGTTCGTTGATGCGCGACGGGTTGGGACCAAAGTTGAAGGGAAGCGGGAGGGTGATGTTGCCCAGATGGATCTTGCCTGGCGAGAATCCCCAGCGGCCGCCGTCTCCGTCCGTATAGGTCCAGTCCATCGCGGCGACCCGGGCGGCTTCCGCGGTCGTGATCGAGTCGATCCAGAGGTCGAGGACCGCGGCCATCTGGAAGCGGGCGCGCTCTTCGAGGGTGAGGTCGAGCAGCGCCGGGTCGATGGGACGCCACACCTCGGGGTTGTTCATGAACGGCCGCAATCTCTCGGCGGCAGTCCGCGGGTCGCCGGCCGGGACCTCGACGTCGGCCACGATGACCCCGGGGTTCGCATCCTCCGGGAGCGCCGGTTCCTCGGGCGCGGGGGCCACCTCCGGCTCGGGATCGGGAGCAGGCTCCGGAGTCGCTTCGTCGAGTTCGAGCAGCTGCACCACCTGCATGCCGTCCTGGCTGGCCGGCACGAAGACCGGCACGGGTGCGGCCGGGGGGGCCGTCTCGGGTTTCCAGTTCGGGTAGATCAGAATCACGATCACGTGCGTTGCGACGGAGATGGCTGCCGCGACCCAGCGCACCCACCGGGGCGCCCCGGAGGAGGCGATCGAGCGGGCCGGCGGCGCATCCCTCATCAGCTCGAATCGACCTCCTCCACCGCCACCGGGTTGGCGACCGTTCCCACGCCCGGGATCTCGACCTCGACCCGGTCGCCCGGCGCAAGCGGGCCGATGCCGTCGGGCGTGCCCGTCGCGATCAGGTCTCCCGGCTCGAGGGTCATGACCGCGGTGATGAACCGGACCAGCTCGGGGATCGGGAACACCATCGTGTTCACATGCGCGTGCTGGCGCACGCCCCCGTTGACCCGCGTGATCACCTCGAGCTCTCCCACATCCACGTCCGCAGCCGGGACCGGTTCACCCACCGGGCAGAAGGTGTCGAAGCTCTTGGCGCGGGTCCATTGTCCGTCCCTGCGCTGCAGATCGCGCGCGGTCACGTCGTTCAACGGCACGATGGCGTCGACCACGTCCCATGCGTCCTCGCGCGCGACCCGGCGGGCACGCTTCCCCACCACCAGCGCGATCTCTCCCTCGTAGTCCACGCGCCCCGCCCACGGCGGCATCCGGATGGTCTCGCCGGAGGCCAGAAGGGAGGAAACCGGCTTCAGGAAGATGATCGGCTCGGGGGGAACTTCGGTGCCCAGCTCCCGTGCGTGGAGCGCGTAGTTCTTTCCTACGCACACGATCTTGGTCGGGGTACGCTTTAGGCTCATGTGGACGCGCCCGTGCTTTCAGTGGCTGAGGTGAACAGGGGTCGGGACATCGGAACCCGCCCGAGGCAGCGCCCGCGCGCGGTTTGGCCTTCTAACCGCCCGATGGCAGGCGGTTCCTCCGGCGCGTGTGCAGGAGCGTGCCGATCAATGCCCCCAGTCCGGCGATGGCCAGGAAGCCACCGATCACGGCCCACCAGAAGCCCAGGTCGGCGTGTCCGCCGGCCCATCCATCCACCGAATGGCCAAAGGCCAGGAAGGTGATGACCGCGTAGAAGGCTGCGACGAGAATGCCGGCGATCCGTTTCATTGAATCCGGGCCCGATTTGGGTGCCGCGCAGAGGCCGATCCCCTGTCGCGTGAAGGGAAGACCGCGAACGCTGGTAATGTACCGGGTTGGCCGCGGGGGGAAAACTGCCGGCGGTGGCCGGACTGTCCCCTATCCCATCCGACGCGCGATCCCCGGCTCGCCGGAGGAGGCGTAGAACGCGCGCAGTTGCTCCTCGATGCGGCGCCAGGGCCCCCGGGCGAGCGGCGCCGGCGGCAGCGACTCGAGGAGGTAGCGGCCGTAGCGGTACTTGACGATTCGCGAATCCAGGAGCACTACGGCTCCGCGGTCCCGGCGCGAGCGCACCAGGCGACCGAAACCCTGGCGCAGGCGAAGCGCCGCCTGGGGCAGCATCAACTCCTGGAACGGATTCCCTCCGGCCGCCTCGATGGCTTCCATGCGTGCTTCGACGACGGGATCGGTGGGGACGCTGAACGGAAGCTTCTGGATGAGCAGCGCGCGCAGGGGCCGGCCCGGGACGTCCACGCCCTCCCAGAAGGAGGAAGTGCCCAGCAGAATCGCGTTGCCGGCCTCGACGAAGCGGGAGAGAAGCCGGGAGCGGTCGTCCTCTCCGTGCACCAGCAGGGGCCAGCGTCCCTCTCCCCCCGCCCGCAGCGCCTCCGCTACCGCGCGCAGGGCCCGGTGGGAGGTGAAGAGGGCAAAGAGTCCTCCCCGGGAGATGTCGGCGAGTGCCGCAACGGCGCGGGCGGTCGCACGATTGAACGAGGCGCTTCCCGCCGAACCGCCGAACGAGGGCCGCGGCAGGTCCGACGGGACGCAGAGCAGTGTCTGCGCGGCGAAATCGAAGGGAGATTCGATGCGTGCTTCGGCGACCTTGAGGGCAGGCGCATCCGCCGGGTCGCGCGCGAGCCCGAGACGTCCGCGCAGGAAGCCGAAGTCCTTGCGCGTGGTCAGCGTCGCCGAGGTAAGCACGGTGGTGCGGACGCGCTTGAACAACTGTTCTCTGAGCAGTTCGGCCAGCTCGATGGGCGCGGCGGCGAGATGAAGGTTGCGGTGTTTTCCACGCCGGAGATTCCTCTGCTCCACCCAGCGGACGTATCGCTGTCCCTCCTCGGCCGGATCCAGGACGAGGCGCAGGCTGCGCGACGCATTGTTCAGGCGGCGCTCGATGCTCCGCAGGTCGAGGACTCTTCCCTCGAGCGGTTCGCGCCACTCGTCGGTGAGCTCGATGCGCGCGCCGAGCTCGGACAGCTCGCGCGTCAGCCCCGCGAGTGCGTCCAGAAGCGCATCGAGGTTCCTGTGAACCCGCTCCTGGTCGATGGGCTCCGGGAGCTGCTCCGAGCCCAGCCTCACGCGAACGCCTCCGGGCAGGGGCGCCATCTCATCGAGGATGTGGAAGAAGGCTTCGAATCGCGCGCGCGTCTCCTTGAGCGACGGGAGTACCCGGTCGGTGAGGCGGTCCAGAAGCGGTTTGGCGGCCGGACCCGCCAGAGGGCCCTCCGACCGCGCACCGTCTTCGGCCACCGTGGGAAGGCCGGCGAGCTTGCGCCGCACCACCCCCGCCACACGCTCCAGGCGGGTCAGCGTGGCGGCCAGTCCCTTCCGGCTGACGCTCGCGCCCAGGTGGCTGGTGGCGGCGTCCTCCACGTTGTGCGCTTCGTCCAGGATCAGCCGGCGGTATGCCGGCAGCGCCGCGGACTGGGTGAAGTTGTCGGTGACGATGCGCAGGGAGAGGTCGGAGAAGAGAAGATGGTGGTTCACCACCAGCACGTCCGCGGATGCCGCCACCCGTCGTGAGCGCTGGTAGAAGCAGGACTGGAAGTGGGGACAGCGGGCGTGCAGGCAGATGTCGGAATCGGACTGCACTTCTTCCCATACCTCCCGGGACGGGGCAGTCGCCAGATCGGCAAGCGATCCGTCCTCCGTGGCCGCGATCCAGTCGAGCAGCGCATTGACCTCGCGGGTGCGGTCCTCCCCGAAGAGGGTGGCCGCGCTCTCCGCCGCCAGATGAGCGCGGCGGATGGAGATGTAGTTCCCCCTGCCCTTCATCAACGCCCAGCGGAAGTCCTCTCCCAGGAGTTCGCGTACGAGAGGAAGGTCCTTGGCGACCAATTGTTCCTGCAGGTTGATGGTGTTGGTGGAGACGATCGTGCGTTCCCTGTTGCGGATCGCCCAGCGGGCAGCGGGCAGGAGATAGGCGACCGACTTTCCGGTGCCGGTGCCGGCTTCCACCAGGGTGACCCCATCCTGGTTGTATCCCCGCGCCACCTCCGCCAGCATCGCACGCTGCCCCGGACGATCCTCATAGCGCTCGTGCAGACGCGACAGAGCGCCGCCGGGGGCGGCCAGTGCTTCCATCTCGGGTATGTCCAGGGGTTCGAGCGACGACGGCGGCGGCGGCTCCACCACCACGTACAGCGCCCTCGCCGGGTTGTCGACGATGGCGCTGCCGAGGCCCTGCTCGTAGAGGCGTCCGGCCACGTGAAGGTCCGCGTCGGAGGGCTCCAGGAGTCCGGAGGGGTGGTTGTGCAGCATGATCTCGCCGGCGCGCGCGTCGCCGGCGGCGGCGAGCACGGCGGCACGGTTCCCCCGGGCGACCGTGCGGGGGTCCACGATGACCCGTTCGGGCGTCACGGTGGCGAGGAAGCTGACTTCGCGCCCGCCCGCCCGCGCAATCTGTTCGCGCATGCGCCTCGCGGCCTCGGGGGCGAGAACGAGGTCGGGCCGGGGCCGCTCGGGGGTCACGGGGCGGAGTTCCGGAGGATGATCCTCCCTGCAGCCGGCGTCAGGTCTTGCGCTGTTGCTTCCGGGCCGCCGGGAAGAGGACGTTGTTCAATATCAGGCGATAACCGCCCGAATTGGCGTGCAGCGAGAGATCCGTCGGCGGATCGCCGATCTGGTGTTCGGGGTCTTCCGGATCGTGCCCGCCGTAGAAGGTCCAGGTTCCCTCGCCACGGTTTCCGTGGATGTACTTGGCCCATCCGCCCTCCTGTGCCAGGATGATGGCGCCCGGCTTGACGCGGTCGATGCGGAAGGACGTCGTGAGGCCGTAGAAGTCGGAAAGCACGTCCTCGTGGCTCTGCGTCAGCATCGAGGGCACGGGATCCAGCTTGGCGGAGAACTCGAAGAGCGAGAACGCCCCCAGCTCTTCCCGCCAGGGGGTGTTGACCTGGTGACCGTCGATGTCGCTGAAGGCGTTGACCGACGGCGAGAGCTGCACTTCGGCGTTCATGAACCCCAGCGCCCGGTCCCATTCCATGTGCGCCGAGGCGTCGAGGGCCGGTGGGGTCCCGTCGGCGAACGCCGCCGCGATGTCGGCCTCCCGGGCCGCCAGGGCCAGGCCGAGCGTCTCGGTCGCCGAGCACATGGCGAAGAGGAAACCGCCTCCCTCGACGAACTCCAGAATCGTGCTCGCCACCGCCTTCTTGAGCGCGGGCACGTGCGGATACCCGAACGCGGTGGCCACCTCCTGGTTGCGGGCCACTTCCTCCTGCAGCCACGGAGCTCCCGCGTACGTGATGAAGAACTTGGAATACTGTCCCGTGAAGTCCTCGTGGTGGAGATGGAGCCACTCGTAGTTCTCCAGATCTCCGTTCAGGACCTCCGGATCCCACACCTTGTCGTACGTGATGCCCGCATATTCGAGCGCCATGGTTACGGCGTCGTCCCAGGGCGTCGTGTTGGCGGGCGTGTAGATCGCGATGCTGGGCGCCTTCTCGAGGATCACCGACTCCATGTTCGAGCGCGCGATCACCGCTCGCATCGCGGCCACGTCGGCGGCGCTCACCGGCTCGATGCTGACGCCGCGGAACGCCGCTTCCCGGCGAACGTCCTGCCTGTCCGGCAGAAGGAAGGAGCCGTCGCGATAGTTGAGCAGCCACTCTGCGGTCGCTCCGCGCTCGAGGCTCCAGTAGGTGAGTCCGTAGGCCTTCAGGTGATCGTCCTGGTCCCGGTCCATCGGCACCAGGAGATGCTGGGCCCGCAGGGCCTGCGGAGCGAGCACCAGGGCCGCGAGCAGCCCCGCTCGGATCGTGCACGCTACGCGCGCCGGCCAGTGGAAGAACTTCACGATAATCCTCCTCCCGCTCTCAGGCGCTCCAGTTCGCGGCGCGCGACCGGCACGACGGCACTGTTGGGTCGGGCCAGAATGAGTTCCTGCAGCAACTCGATGGCAGCCGGCACGCCGGTGGGGCTGGCAGCCCGGTAGCGCGCCAGCTGCAGGATGGCCTCCGGCGCCTCGCTCGACTCCGGAAAGGTGGCGGCGAGGGATTCCCGCAGGCGTGCCGCCTCGCCCTGCTGCTCGGTCTCGTCGGCGATGCGGGCGGCCAGGGCGAAGAGGGGTGGCTGGTCTTCCGGAGGCAGGGCGTGCACCAATCCGTTCAACAGCGCGAACGCCGCCGCCGCACTCTCCCGGTGGCGCGCAATCGACGCTCTCCCGGCCAGCGCGGCCGCCTGCTCGCCGACCCGGTCCAGGATGCCGACCAGCTGCACGATCGCGGTGGCCTCGGTGGCGGGGAGTCCCGCCGCGGCGAGCATCATGTTGACCCGGGCGCCTTCCCGGTTGCCCGCTTCGAGCGCCAACCAGGCGCGCTCCTGCGCGCTCAGCGGACCCGGAACCCCTTCCAGCACCAGTGCCGCGGTTTCCGGATCGCCGTCGGTTCGGAAGCGCTCCGAAAGCGCGACCGCCAGCGCGTCGGCTTCAGGCGCGTTCGGAAACTCCTGGCGGAAGGCCGTGAAGCGATCCAGCAGCTCGAGGGGAGCGCCGGTCGCGGTCTCCAGCCGGATCATCTCGGCCAGAGCCCGCCTCCGTTCCGGCGATCGTTCGGGTAGACCGCGGGCGTACCGCCCCCTGGCTTCCAGCGCGCGGACGGTATCGCCCGCCACGAGCGAGGTGACGGCGATCTGCCGGTCCAGCGTGCGCGCCCGTGAGCCCCTCGGAGCCTCCCGGCGCAACTGCTGCAGCGTCCACAGCGCGAGCTGATCGGCGTCCTTTTCTTCGGCGAGACGCAGCAGCGCGTTGAGGAAGCCCTGCCGCTCCGGCTCGGCAAGCTCTCCCGCAACCTCCTCCGCAATACGCCGCGCCTCCGGCCGCAGACGAGCTTCGAGCGCGATCTCGATCGCCGCCCGCCTGCGCGCGTCGGACGCGCCTTGCGCCGCCAGCTCACGAACCACCTCGGGTGCCAGCCCGGGGTTCTCCCCGCTGGTGCGGACCATCCGTCGCAACGCCCCGGGCGCCTGGACGTCCGCTCCGTCGAGCGCGCGCGCCCACTCCATGAGCGCCTCCCGAGGACGCTCGAGGCGAAGCAGAACATCTCCCGCCTCCACCGCGAGAACTCCGCCACCGACGCGGTTCTGTCCGCGCCGAAGGACGGAAAGAGCTTCCTCGCCTCCGAACGCCCGCTCATACACCCGGGCGACCTCCCTGTAGGAATCCGGCGAGGCCGGGTTCTGCGCGATCCAGGACTCGGCCGCAGAACGGAGTTCAGCCAGGGAATCGACCTCCAGGAGAATCCTCAGCTTGAGGTAGCGGGGGCCGGTGGACACGGGGTCGACCGCCAGGAACGCGTCGATGGCGTCGAGCACCTGCGACACCCGGCCCTGAGCCCGCAGCACCCGCTCCAGGGCGAAGATGGCCCCCGAGGATGCGGGCCGCTCCTGCAACAGCGAGGTGAGGATCTCGACCGATGCGGCATAGTCTCCCGCCGACTCGGCGCGGGCCGCCTCGCGCAGCAACCTGGATTCCTCGTTCGAGGACAACTGGCCATCCGCGGCGCCAGGCGCCAGTGCCAGGCCCACCACGAGCGAAAGCGCTCCGGACAGGCCCACCACGAGCGAACGCGCTCCGGACAGGGTCCGGCGGGCGCCGTCGTTCACGACCCGCCTCCCGCGGGCGGGATGGTTGCGGCCTGGTTGAGGCGCTCGAAGTACTCGATCACCAGGCGTCTCTGAGCCGGAGGCAGGCGACCCAGCACATCCGCGGCGGGAAGCTCGAACCGGAGGGCGTTCATATCCTCTTCCCCGAGAGGGGCGACCACGTTGCGCTCGAATTCCCCCGGGACTTCGGATTCCCGTTCCTCCGACTCCTCGTCCCGCTCCAGGCTTCGTCCGGCGTCCAGCAGACGCTGGAAGAGCTGCTCCTGGCGCTCGATGGTCTCCGGACGCAGGCGTTCCATGGCGAGCTGCTCGGCGAGAGCGGCGGCTTCCTGCGCGAGCTCGTCGAGGTCGCCGAGCGCCTGCTCTTCGGAATTCGGCTGCTGAGCCAGATCACCGAGTTCGCCGGCGACCGATTCCTGGCCCTGCGCAAGCTGCTGCATCTGCCTGGCGAGGGCCTGCTCACCCAGCTGCATCGGCATGAGCTCCTCGGTCTGGATGATCAGATCACCCTGACGCTGGGCGATGGCCTCCAGCATTTCCTGCATCTCGCCAGCTCCGCCGGAGGCCGCGTCCTGCCCTGCCTGCCCGGCGCCTGCGATGGCCTGGAGCGCGACCTGGTTGAGCGCCCGCACGGCCGCCTCCGCTGTCGCGGTCGGGGACGGGGTCGACCCGCGCCGGCTGTCGAGGGCGTCCAGGGTCTCGCTGATGGCCTCCATGGCTTCGCCGATGGCGGTGCTGACCTCGCGGTCGACCTGGCCGGAGGCGCGCGAGCCGGCGCTCAGGTTCTCGGCCATGTTGCGCACGCCGCGCAGAAGCGAGGCCTCGTCGGCCCGCATTGCGGCCTGCTGCTCCGCGTTCGCGCGGCGCATCTGCTCGCGCAGTTCGGCCTGCTGGCGCGCGAGGGAGAGGGCATCCTCCGCCGTCTGCCGGAGCGCCTGACGAGCCGCATCGTCCATGGTCTCCGTCATCTCGGCGCGCGCCTCCGCCAGCGCCTCCTGTGCTTCCCTGAGGGCTTCCGCCGCCTCTCTGGCTTCCTGTGCAGCCGACTGCGCCTCTCCAGCCTCGGCCTGCTCGCGGGCTTCGGCCATGTCCCGGCGCGCTTCGTCCGTCCGTTCTCCGGCCGCCTGCGCCCGTTCCCCCGCCTCCTGCTCGTCCAGTTCCTCGAGGTGCTCGCGCGCCTGTTCCATGCGCTCCAGGAGCGCCTCCGTCTGCTGCTCCAGGTCGGCCTGCTGGCGGACGCGCAGGTCGAGGGTGTCCCCCTCCTCCATCGCGTCGGCGAGCGCGTCCTCCTTTCGTGCCAGCTCGGCGGCCTCCTCCTCGGCGGCGCGCAACTCCTGCTCGGTGGCGGCGCGGCGGAAGCGCTCGATCGACTCCTCCAGACGCTGGCGCAACTCTTCCTGGTCCTGCGCGAGCCGTTCCAGCGCCTCCAGCGACTCGCCTTCGTCCATCTCCTCGAAGTTGCGCGCCATCTCCTCCATGCGCTCGCGCACCTCCTCGGGCATCATCTCCTCGAGAAGACGCTGAAGCTCCTCCATCTCCTCGCTGAACTCGGGATCCGGAAGCCCCGCCTGGCGCATGGACTCGGAGACCTCCTCCAGTTCCTGCCGCAGTGAGTCCACCTCGGCCGCCAGCTCTTCCTGCGCTTCGAGCGCCTGCCGCAGCTCTTCCTGCTCCTCGAAGCTCAGCTCCTCCTCTCCCCGCGTGCCTGGATTTCTGCGCTCCTCGGCGCGCTCCGCCTGATTGCGGCGCTCGAGTTCGCGGGTCTCCTCCGCCGCTTCTCCCGCCTGCTCAGCCAGCGATTCGACCTCGGCCGCCGCGTCCTCGAGCATCTGTTGAGCCTGCCAGCGAAGCTCGGACGCCTCCGGCATGCGCAGCACGTATTCCGGGCTCTCGCCGATCTGCGGCGACGGCGCGTTGTCCACCACGCGCGCCCGGTAGCGAATCACATCGCCGGCGAGCAGTCCCCAGTCGGAGACGTCCAGCAGGGGGCGCACGAGCGCGCTGCGCGTGCCCGCCATCCCCATTCTGCGCACGACCGGATCCTCGGGTGCACCCAGGGATCGCACCCGGTAGGCGACCAGTTCGACCGAGGTGAGGCCGTAGTCGTCTCGTGCCTGGACGACCAGCGGCTGCTCCATGGAGAGCGGCAGGACGGTGTCGCGGCCGGGAAAGACGATGGCGACGGCGGGCAGAGAGTCGCGCACCAGGGTGATGTCGAGCGGGACGGGCGGGATCTCCGGGCCGCCGCCGCGCGCGTCGACGAGGTGCCAGTGGTATACACCCCCGGCGCGCGGCGTCCAGTCGGCATGGAAGCGAGGGCCGTCGACCTGCAGCGCGACCGTGGGCCCGTTCGGCTCCTCGACGGCGAGGCTGGCGCCCTGGAGTTCGCGGCTGGCGCGCCCTTCCACGCGCACGCGGGTGCCCATCGGAACGCTCAGCGGGGGTGCAGCCCCCCGGTACTCCTCCGCATAGCGGCCACTGTGGGGCGGGAAGGTGAGCGCCAGCGTCAGGTCGGCGACGAACAGCGGATCCACCGGAGTGACCCGGTAGCGCTCGCTGGTGCTCCCGTCGGGCGCCGACGCCCAGTACTCGAAGGCGGTCTCCACCGCGCTGAACCTGAACGACGCGACGCCGCCGCCGATTTCGCGCGTGTCGGCGCGCGGCACGTCGCCCGGCGCGCGCGAGTGCAGGGTAACTTCGAGGCGTCCCATCGCCTCGACCTCGATGGTCACGTCCGACCCGCGGGAGATCTCGATGTCTCCGGGCCGGACCTCCAGGGGAGCATAGCGCGGGCTCGCCACCACCCCGAAGGGGGCCGCGAGTCCCGACCAGGCGCGCCGCGACCGTTCCGGCGACGCGACCCACGCGGAGATGACCGGCACGCTGGCCACCACCAGCGCACCCAGCCCGAGACGCATCCAGCGTCCGCTGCGCCGGTGAAGCGACCCGGCCAGCACGGGCGCGGGGGACGTGAGGCGCCCCGCCACCCGCGCTTCGGCACGGCGCGCCAGCGCCGGCGATACACCGGGCGGGACCGAACGGGAGAGCTCGAGCGACCCGCGCACCACGCCGCGGGCGAGGCCGGCCGCCTCCTCCATGGTTGCGGCGACCCCGGCCTCGTCGAGCCAGCGCCGCCGGATCCGGACCAGCAACGCGACCAGGACCGCGACCGCGGCGATCGCGATTCCGTCCAGGATCAGCGGCGCAGCGCTGCCCTGCCGCCACCCGGCCGCACCCGCCAGCCACCAGGCGAGCATCAGGGTGACGGCCACGGGAACGGTCGCCCACAGCGCCCCCGCCATCCCGAAGCGGGTGCCGACATGGCCGCGTACGGCGTCGAACGCGCCGCGGACGCTCGGGCGGGGCGCCGGGTTCAGGAGGCCCCCCTGGTGATCGCGTAGACGAACAGGTTCACGCCCATGCGCAGGGCCTGCTCGCGGGTCTCGGGAGGATCTTCGTGCACCTCGGGATCCTCCCATCCGTCCCCCAGATCGCTTTCGTAGCTGTAGAAGAGCATCAGCCGGCCGCGCTCGAAGAGCCCGAAGGCCTGGGGCGGACCCCCGTCGTGCTCGTGGATCTTGGGCAGGCCCTCCGGGAGCAGGTGAAAGGCGTGGAAGACGGGGTGATCCGCGGGGATTTCCACGAGTTCGCGGCCGGGAAAGACGCGTGCGATCTCCCGGCGGAAGGATTCGTCGAGGCCGTAGTTGTCGTCGACGTGCAGGAACCCCCCGCCCAACAGGTAATCGCGCAGCGCGCCCTGCTCCTCCAACGAGAAACTCATGTTTCCGTGGCCGGTCATGTAGACGTAGGGGTAGTCGGGCAGGGCAGGATCACGGAGGGTGATGGTGGCTTCGCGATCCGCGACGGGCAACCCGGTGTCGGCCGCGATTCGCTCCAGCAGATTGGCCAGCGAGGACGGGTTCGCATACCAGTCGCCTCCCCCGTCGTACTGGAGGCGCGCGATGGTGAGCGTCGAATCGACGGGCGTGACGGCCGCAAGCACGACCGCGAGGACCGGGAGAACGATCGGCTTCAGCATGGATTCCCGCACCACTCCCGCGTGATCGCCCCCGTCAGCCTGCGGGGCGCGTCTGTTCCGTCTCCGATCGGCGTCGCGCAACGGTTGAATGTACGATACGGTACGAGCGGTTGCGAGACACCCCGCACCGCGCGACCAGCTCCCGTGCGGCCTCGCTCGGCCGTGCGCCCCCGGCCAGCAGTTCAACGGCCAGTTCGCGGGCGGCGGATTCGTCGGGTTCGTCCCCCGGAGAACGGTCCAGCACCAGCGTAACTTCCCCCCGGGGCGCGCGCTCTGCGAAATGGGCGCGGGCCTCGGCGAGGGTTCCTCGCACGAACTCCTCGTGCAATTTGGTCATTTCGCGCGCCACCGCCACCCGGCGGTCGGGGCCGCACGCGTGCTCCAGGTCGATCAGGAGGCGGCAAAGCCGACCCGGGGCCTCGAAGAGCACGGTGGTTTCCCGCGAGTGAGCCACCCGCCGCACCAGAGCGCGCCGTTCCCGACCCTTGCGGGGCGCGAATCCGAGGAAGGCGAAACGGTTCGCCGGAAGCCCCGATCCCACCAGCGCGGCCAGGATCGCGGACGCCCCCGGCACCGGCACCACGTCGTGCCCGGCCTCCAGCGCGGCGTCCACCACGCGCGCGCCCGGATCCGAAACCAGCGGGGTTCCGGCATCGCTCACCACGGCTGCATCCCGTCCCGACTCCAGGCACTGGAGAACGCTCCCCGCGCGCGCGGCTTCGTTGTGCCGATGCAGGGAGGTGAGCGGCGTCTCTACGCCGAGGTGCCGCAACAGCTTCCCCGTCCTGCGCGTGTCCTCCGCGAAAATGCGCTCTACCTCCCCGAGCACGTGGGCCGCACGCGCGGAGAGGTCGGAGAGGTTTCCGATGGGGGTGCTGACGAGGTAGAGGGTCGCCACCCCGCGCGCGCCGCCGAACTACAGGTGCGCCTCGATCTTCTCCTCAAGGTGAGCCCTCGGGACGGCGCCGATCACGGTGTCGACGTGCCGGCCGTCCTTGAAGAAGAGAATGCTCGGGATCGAGCGGACCCCGAAGCGGGCGGAGGTGGCCGGGTTGGTATCCACGTCCACCTTCCCCACCGTCACCCCCCGTTCACCATATTCGTCCGCGAGCTGGTCGACGATGGGCGAGACGATGCGGCATGGGCCGCACCAGGTCGCCCAGAAATCCACCATCGCCAGTCCCTGACTGCTCTCTATGTCGTTTGCGAAGCTCTCGTCCGTAACCGTCAGAACTCGATCGCTCATCCTGGCTGATCTCCTTGATCCCGGTCCCGGGTTGTTCGTACGATGGAAGCGGAAGCGCTGCATCGCCCTTCCCTGCTCCCCTGGTTTCCCCAAAGTATAACCGAATCCCGGCCGGTCATGGAATCCGACCCCGCGGAGAGGCTCGTGGATCCCTCATCGAACCCGCTGCGCTACCCGGTGGACCACGTGGGCATCGCCGTCCACTCGATCGAGGAGGCGGCGGCGCTGTTCGAGAACCTGACGGGCGAGCGGGCCTCTCCTCGCCAATCCCTGCCCGACCTTGGCATTGACGTGTGCTTCGTCGGCGCCGTGGAGTTGCTCGAACCCCACGACCGGGGCGGCGCGGTCGCGAGGTTCCTCGAAGCCGGCGGCTCGAACCTTCATCACGTGGCGTTTCGGGTCGAGGACGTGCGCGTCGAGCTCGACCGTCTGACCGCCGCGGGATTCCGGCCCATCGACCGGGTTCCGAGGCCCGGCGCGCACGGTGGACTGGTCGCGTTCCTCCACCCGAAGGGGACGGGCGGGGCGCTGGTGGAACTGGTCGAGCGCGCGCGGCCTCTCAACGCCCCGTGATCTTCTCCAGCTCGACGGACTCCACCAGCCACCCCGACGAAGTTCGGATCACAAGCAGCCCGACATCGCGATGGATCCGTTCTCCGCGCCGCACCGCCACGGAGATCCGGGTGACGGGGCGATCCCGCCCGGGGACAAGCTCCGCGGAGGTCACCTCGTAGCCGTCGTGTCGCAGCACCGCCGCGATGGCGTGCATGCGCACCTCGACTTCCTGCCGGGTCGGGCAGCGGTCGGCGGCCCCCAGCCAGGACGCAACCCTGCGGAGTCCGCAGCCCAGCCCCCCGCCGGCATCGGCGATGGCGCCCCGGTGGGTTCCGAAGGCGTGCGCGAGCGCGTCGAGGTCCTGTCGGTTGGCCGCGTCCAGAAACCGTTCCGCGGCGCGCAGGGGACCGGGATCTTCCGCCGACGGCGGGAGCGGCGAACGGGTCGCGCACCCCGTGGCGAGCAAGCCCGCCGCGCAGCAGGCCAGGACTCCGCCAGCCCGCCGGATTCCCCCGCTCATGCCCGCTCGAGGGCCACGCCACCCGTGCCGGCCGCGGGAACGACGCGAATGGTCGCGGACTTCCCGGGATCTTCCTCGAGCAGCGACATGGCTAGCGGATCCTGGATGAGACGCTGAATCACGCGCCGCAGCGGACGCGCGCCGAACGCGGGCTCGTAGCCCTCCTTCGCGAGCAGCTCCCGGGCTTCGGGCGACACCTCGAGCGTGATGCCCAGTTCGCCGGCCAGCGTTTCCACCCGGGCGAGCTGCAGATCAACGATCGCGCGGATCGAGGCGCGGTCCAATGGGCGAAAGAGAACAATATCGTCCACCCTGTTCAGAAACTCGGGACGGAAGTGTCGCCGCATCTCCTGCGTGACCGTTGCCTCCACCTCTTCCCAGGGATCGCTCCCGGCGTGCCTCAGGATGTAGTGGCTGCCGAGGTTGGAGGTCATGATGATCACCGCGTTGCGGAAGTCGACGGTGCGCCCCTGGGAGTCGGTCAGGCGGCCGTCGTCGAGAATCTGCAGCAGGACGTTGAAGATGTCGGAGTGCGCCTTCTCGATTTCGTCGAACAGAATGATCGCGTGTGGTCGCCGGCGCACCGCTTCGGTCAGCTGGCCGCCTTCGTCGTAGCCCACGTAGCCGGGAGGCGCGCCCAGGAGCCGTGACACGGCGTGCCTCTCCATGTACTCCGACATGTCGAGACGCACCATCGCCCGCTCGTCGTCGAAGAGGAATTCGGCCAGCGCGCGCGCGGTTTCGGTCTTCCCCACCCCGGTCGGACCCAGGAAGATGAACGAGCCCACCGGCCGGTCGGGATCCTGGAGGCCGGCCCGTGAACGGCGTACCGCATTCGAGACGGCGGAAAGCGCCTCATCCTGTCCGATCACGCGCCCGCGCAGCAGCGTCTCGAGCCTGACCAGCCGGTCCCGCTCCGACTCCACCAGGCTCGCCACCGGAATCCCCGTCCACTCGGCCACCACCGCGGCGATGTCGTCGGCGTCCACCTCCTCCCGCAGCCAGGTGCCGCCCGCCTGCAGCTCCGCAAGCCGCTCCTCCGCCCGCCTGAGCGAGGTGCTGAGCGCCGGCAATTCGCCATAGTCGATCTCGGCCGCCCGCTGCAGGTTTCCGGTCCGCTTCGCGCGCTCCGATTCGGTGCGGCGCGCGTCCGCGTCCTCCTTTAGCGTCTTCAGCCGGTCGATGGCGTCCCGTTCCGCCTGCCACCCGGCCTTCATGCTGGAGCTGCGTTCCCTGAGCTCGGCCAGCTCGATGCGGATGCGCTCCAGGCGTTCCCGCGCCGAGGGATCGTCGTGCTCATCCTCAAGCGCCTGGCGCTCGATCTCGAGCTGGATGGCGCGCCGTTCGACCTGGTCGATCTCGGTGGGCAGGGAGTCGATCTCGATCTGGAGCCGGCTGCCCGCCTCGTCCATGAGGTCGATCGCCTTGTCGGGCAGGAAGCGGCCGCCGATGTAGCGGTCGGACAGCCGCGCGGCCGCCACCAGGGCGTCGTCGCGGATGCGCACGCCGTGATGCACCTCGTAGCGTTCCTTGAGGCCCCTCAGGATCGCGATGGTGTCGTCGACCGACGGCGGCGCCACGTACACGGGCTGGAAGCGCCGCTCCAGGGCAGGGTCCTTCTCGACATGCCTGCGGTACTCGTCGAGGGTGGTCGCCCCGACCATGCGCAGCGCGCCCCGCGCCAGCAGGGGCTTCATCATGTTGCCGGCGTCCACCGCCCCTTCCGCCGCCCCGGCGCCCACGACCGTGTGCAGCTCGTCGACGAACATGACGAAGCGGCCCTCGGCATCGGTAATCTCCTTCAGCACCGCCTTCATGCGCTCCTCGAACTCGCCGCGGTACCTGGCTCCGGCGAGCATGGCCGAAATGTCGAGGGAGAGGAAGGTCTTTTCGGCAAGCGCGGCGGGAACGTCGCCGGCCACGATGCGCTGGGCCAGGCCTTCGGCGATGGCGGTCTTCCCCACCCCGGGCTCGCCGATGAGCACGGGATTGTTCTTGGTGCGGCGCGCGAGCACCTTGATCACCCGGCGGATTTCGGCGTTCCGGCCGATGACCGGATCCAGCTTGCCCCGCCGCGCCAGCTCGGTGAGGTCGCGACTGTAGCGCGCGAGGGCCTGGTACCGGTCCTCCGGAGTCTGATCGGTGACCCGGTGGCTGCCGCGGACGGCCGACAGCGCCTCCAGCACGCGCTCCTCCGTGGCGCCTGCCCCCCGCAGGATTTCGCCCGCATCGTCCTTCTCGACGGTGAGCCCGAGCAGGAGGTGCTCGGTCGACACGTAGTCGTCCCCAAGGTCCGCGGCGTGTCCCTCGGCCGCGGAGAACGCGCGGGCGAGATCGCGGCTGACGCGCGGCTCCGATCCCCCCGAGACGCGGCCGAGTCCGTCGATTGCGGCCCGCACCCGCGCGCCCACCGCGGCGGCGGGGACGCCGATCTTGTCCAGAATCGGCGTGACGATTCCCTCCTCCTGGCCAAGAAGGGCGTCGAGGAGGTGGATGCCGTAGACCCCCGCGCTCTCACGCCGCGTGGCATCCACGATAGCGGCCCGCAGCGCCTCGGCCGCCTTCACCGTCAAACGGTCGACTTCGATCATCTGATGTTCCTTTCCCTCTGGTCACGCAAGCTGTGTCTGCCATTTTGGCAGATCATGAGTCTGCCATTTTGGCAGACTCACGGAAGCGCGAATCACGGCGAGGAGTCGTCTAAGTTGAACTAGGACTGCACGATCTGCCATTCTCGCCGTTGGAGCGGGTCTCACTCCAGCGTTCTGAAATAGCCGGAAGATGTACCTCGAATGGCGGGAATCCCGGTCGCATCAAGTCCATATGTCCAACCGCCACGAAAACATGATTGTTCCAAGCACTGAAAGGGGTGTTCATCGGCTGCTGCTCCGCAAAGGTAGCGAAGCCTGCGCCCAGCCTCGTGAAAGCGGGGGCAGGTACAAGCCGCCGAAATTCATCCATCTTGCTGCTTCAGCACCTTGGCTGTCGCCGCTTCCAAGTTCTCGACGAAGCGAGAAACCTCGGGACGAGAATCATCACCTTCCGCAGCCCTTTCCGCGGCCCGAAGCGCCACCGCAGCCGCACCAACGACGGCTTCTGTTACTTGCTGAATCTCCCGCAATGAGCTGATCGTGTCACGAACAAACGACTCTAGGGATTCGTCAT